>Ga0073905_10002173_pt1 | contig 10103 bp, 2 predicted proteins | sample KloWWTupernatant_FD_65482 | JGI IMG/M metagenome (GOLD analysis project Ga0073905, IMG submission 65482) | Active sludge microbial communities from Klosterneuburg, Austria, studying microevolution and ecology of nitrifiers - Klosterneuburg... | ecosystem: Engineered > WWTP > Aerobic digester >... | reverse complement strand
AGGAAGACCTGGCCCTCGTCGGGATCGAAGACGCGCAGCAGCAGGCCGGCGATGCTGCTCTTGCCGCTGCCGGTGCGCCCCAGGATGCCCAGGGTGCGCCCGGGCGACAGGTCGACGCTCAAGCCCTCCACGGCCCAGGGAAGGTCGGGGCGGTAGCGGAAGCGCAGGTCGCGCAGGGTCACCTGGCCGCGCAACTGCTCTTGCGGCAGGGCCTGGGGCCGGTCGGCCACGGCCGGGGCGATGCCCAGGACGGTTTCCAGGCGCGCCATCGAGGCCGTCGCGCGCTGGAAGAGGTTCATCACCCAGCCCAGGGCGAGCATGGGCCAGACCAGCATGGCCAGATAGGTGTTGAAGCTGATGTAGGCGCCCAGGCTGATCCGTCCGTCCACGACCATCCAGCCGCCCAGACCCAGGCCCAGGCTGAAGCTGATGCCGGCCAGGAGGCCGATCAGGGGATCGAAGGCCACGTCGTAGCGCAGCATCTCGCTGAAGCGGCGGCGGTAGTCCTCGTTGGCCGCGCCGAAGCGCGCCGCCTCACGGGCCTCGGCAACATAGCCGCGGACCACCCGCACCCCGGACACGTTTTCCTGGACCCGCTCGCTCAGATGACCGAAGGATTCCTGCACCTCGCCGTAGCGCTTGTGCAGCCGCCGGCCCAGCAGGTAGGAGAGCGGGCTTAGCAGGCAGAGCGGCAGGAGGACGACCAGGGCCAGCTGCCAGCTGACGGTGAAGGCCATCATCAGCGCCGCGCCCCAGAAGACCAGGACGGCGTCGAGGGCGGCCATCATGCCGCTGGCGGCCGCCACCTGGATGGCCGGCACATCGTTGGTGGCAAAGGCCATCAGCGCGCCCACCTTGTTCTCCAGGTAGAAACGCGCGTCCAGCCGCTGCAGGTGGTCGTGCAGCCGCTGCCGCAGGTCGCGCTCGATGGCCCGCGAACTGCCGAAGATCAGCAGCCGCCAGGCGTAGCGGGCGCCCATGATGGTCACGGCGATGCCGACGATGGCCAGGGCCCGGCGCTGCAGCCCCCCGGCGTCCAGGACCCCTTCGCGCAGGGCGTCCACCGTCCTCCCGACGACGCGGGCGATGGCCAGCTGGCCGCCGTCGGACACGCACAGCGCCAGCATGCCCAGAAGGTACTGCCGCCGCCGGGTGGCCAGAAGCGCCAGGAGGGAACGGAGGGCGGGGCCGGGGCGGGGGATGCGCAGGGCCGGGCGGGCGAAGGGGCGGGGCATGGCCTTGATTGTAGAGCGGGGCTGGGTGGGAGGGCCAAGGGCGGCGCAAGGACGAAGCGGTCGCGGTCTGGCTTCGGCATCCGGACTGACTACAATGCGGCCCATGCCTGTCGACAGCCCCAAGCTCCAAGTCCAGTTCGCCCCGCGCACGGAGGATCTGTTGGCCTCGCTGCTGGCGGACCTGGGCCAGGGCTCCGCGGACCCGCTGGTGCGCGAATGCATCGTCGTCCAGAACCGGGGCATGCAGCGCTGGCTGGAGCTGCAGCTCAGCGCCGGCCAGGGCGTCTGGGCCAACCCCTGGTTCCCCTTTCCCGAAGCCTTCGCCCGCAGCCTGTGGCGGCGCGTCGCCCAGCGGCAGACGGCGGCGGACGGCGACCGGGAGGACAAGGGTGCGCCAACCGATGTCGAGGCCCTGGGCTGGGCGGTGGCCGCCGCCCTGTCGGATCTGCTCGACGCGCCCGCCTTCAACCCCCTCCTCGCCTGGCTGGGCCCGGAGCGCGAGGCCGGCCGCCTGCTCAGCCTGTCGCGGCGCATCGCCCGCGTGCTGGACGGCTACCTGCTGGACCGGCCGGACATCCTCGAGCGCTGGGAATCCGGGGATCCGGCCGCCCTGCTGCCGCCCGATCTCGCGGATCTGGGCAGCGAGGACGCCGCCTGGCAGGCGCCGCTGTGGCGATCCCTCGTGGCGCGCTCGCCCCAACTGATCGACAGCCATCCGGCGCGCCTCGCGGTTGGCTTGATCGCCCGGCTGGAAGCCCTGACCCACCCCGCCGGCCCCGAGGACGCGCGGACGCTGGAAGTCCTGCGTCAGCGCCTGCCGCGGGTATCGGTCTTCGGCTTGAGCGCCCTCTCCGCGGTCTATGTGCGCATCCTGGACGCCTTGGCGCGCCTGGTCCCGGTGCGGGTCTACACCCTGGTCCCCTCGCCGGCGGATGCCGGCGCCGTCCTCGACCTGGCCCGCGGCCTGCGTGACGCGGGCTGGCGGCTCGATGGCGGAACGGCCCCCATCGCCGCCGAGGCGATGGGCCTGCTGGAGCCGCTCGTCGCCCATCCGCTGCTGCGGGATCAGGCGGCCGCCTTGCGCGGTTTCCAGATGCTCCTGGTGTTGTCCGAGGCGGCGTTCCGGGTGGCGGGCGACGCCGAGGCGGTCGTCTCCGCCAGCGCCGCCCCGGATGGCGCCGCGCCGATTCCCGGCGGCGACGTTCCCCTCGGCCTGCTGCATCGACTCCAGGCGGACATCGCCGCGGGGCGGCAGCCGGTGGCCGACGAGGGTCTGGCGGCGCGGCTGCAGGCCGGGCAGGATCGCTCGCTGGGTCTGCACAGCTGCCACGGCCCCTTGCGCGAAGCCGAGGTGCTGCGCGATCAGCTGCTGGCCGCCTTCGACGAGCTGCCCGATCTGGCGCCCCAGGACGTGGTGGTGATGGTGCCGGACCTGGAGGTCTACGCGCCCTTCCTGCAGGCCGTCTTCGGCAGCGGCGAGGCCGGGCAGGCCACCGCCATTCCGTTCCGCATCGCCGACCGACCGGCGCGGGGCGGCCGGGCCGGCATCCTGGCCTTCGAGCAGGCCTTGCGTCTTTTGCGGGGGCGCATGACCGCTCCCGAGATCCTGGACCTGCTGGCGCTCGATCCGGTGCGTGCGGCCCGGGCCGTCGACGAAGAGGGTCTGGACAGCCTGCGGCGCTGGGTGCAGGACGCGGGCATTCGCTGGGGCATCGACGGCGCCCACCGCCGGCAGGTGGGACAGCCGGGCCTGGAAGGCAACACCTGGCGCTGGGGGCTGGCGCGCCTGTTCCTGGGCTGGGCCGCGCCGGGGGACGGCGCCATCAGCCTGGCCGCCGGCGCGGTGCTGCCTTACGGTCCGGCCGGCGCCGAACCCTGGCTGCTGGGCGCGCTGGCAGATCTCACCGACCTTCTGGTGCGCTGGAGGGGGCGACTGCTGGAGGCGCGCCTGACCATGGCCGCCTGGGCCGAGCAGCTGGGCGACTTCGGGGCCCAGCTGCTGGGCCCCGGCGAACCGAGCCAGGAGGAGCGACTGAGCATCGAACGGGCCCTGGGCAGCCTGGCGGAGCGCGCCGCCCGCGCCGGCTTCACCTCGCTGCTGGGGCTCGATGCCGTCAGCGGCCTGCTGTCCGCCGCCCTGGAGGAGGATCCGCCGCCGCGCGGCTTCCTCGAAGGGGCGGTGACGGTCTGCGCCCTGCAGCCGATGCGCGCCATCCCCTTCCGTGTCGTGGCCCTGATCGGCATGAACGACGGTGCCTTTCCGCGCGGCGACCGGCCCGCCGGCTTCGACCTGGCGGCGCGCCGCCCGCGGCTGGGGGCCACGATCAGCCGCGACACCGATCGCCTGCTCTTCCTGGAGGCCCTGACCAGCGCCCGGGAGCGGCTCATCCTCACCTGGACCGGACAGGATGCCCGCAGCGAGGCCCAGTCCCCGCCGTCGGTGGTGGTGGCCGAGTTGCGCGATGTGCTGCGCGCCATGCTGCCCGCACCGGCCGACGGCGTGGCCGGCGACGACATGGCGGAGGCCGGCAGCGAGCCGCAGCAGGATGCGCTGGTGCAGCAGCATCCCCTGCATCCCTACAGCCGGCGCTACTTCGCGGTCAAGGACGACCGGCGCTGGTTCAGCTATGCGGCCGACTACGCCCGCACGGTGGACCGGGGCGCGGCCGGCGGACAGCCGCGGCCGCCGCTGCTGACGGAGGCGCTGCCGTCGCGGCCCCCGCCGGATCCGCCGCGCACGCTGCGCCTGGAGCACCTGCTGCGCTGCTGGGAGAACCCGGCGCGCTATTTCCTCCAGGCGCGCCTGGGGATCAGCCTGCCCGGCCGCGAGGAACGGTTGGCCGACCGCGAGCCCTTGACCTTGGACCCCCTCCTGCGCTGGCGGGTGGGCGACGCCCTGGTGGAAGCGCTGCTGCAGGGCGCTGACCTGGAAGCCTCCCGTTCGCGCCTCGCGGCCCAGGGCCTTCTGCCGCTGGGCACGCCCGGAGCGCTGGCTGTCGCAGGCCTGTTCCCGGTCGCCCGCGAGATCGCCGACCTGGCGCGGCCGCTGCGACGCGGCGCGGCGCGGACCCTGGCGCTGGACATCCCGCTTCTGGATGGCAGCGTCCATCTGACGGGCTCGCTGGACGGACTGTACGCCGCCGGAAGGGTGGAGGCGGGCTACGGCCGCCTGGACGCGCGGCGCGGGCTGCGCCTCTGGCTGCGCCACCTGGTGCATTGCGCCCTGATCGACCGCGGCGACCTGTCCGGCACCACGCCCCGCTCCTGGGCGGTCGGGCGGCCGGCCGACGGCGGCAAGCACAGCGACCTCCTGCGCCTGGAGCCGGTGCCGGACGCCGCGGCGCTGCTGGAGGCCCTGGTCGCCGGCTGCCTACGGGGGGAGAACGCGCCGCTGCCCTTCTACCCGGCCGCCGCGCGGGCCTACGCCCGCGAGCTGGGATTGGACGGGCTGCGGCGGGCCGCGGCGGCGGAGGGTGAACCGGACGCCCCGGAGGCCCCGCCGGGACCGGCCATCGATCTGGCCGAGGCCCGCCGCAAGGCGGCGGAGGCCTTCGGCGCGGGGCGGGACGAGGACGCCGCCGCCACCTGGGGGGGGCGCAAGGATCGCGACGACCCCTATCTGGCCCTGATCCTCGGCGACGCCGAGCCTTGGGACGAGGACGGCCAGGTGCTGGACGCCGCGTGGGACCGGGACTTCCGCCGCCTGGCCGCGCTGGTCTACGCACCCTTCCTGGCCGCCACCGCCACCGCGTCCGGGGAGGACGATCCGGGGCCGGCGGAGGGGCGGCCATGACCGCGCCGCCCGCCGCTCCCGGCGCCTTCGACGCCTTCCGGACCGATGTCGCCGGCCCGCGCCTCGTGGAGGCCAGCGCCGGAACGGGCAAGACCCATGCCATCGGCTCGCTGGTCCTGCGGCTGCTGGTGGAAGACGTCGGCGCCGCGCCGCCGCCGACGATCGACCAGATCCTCGTCGTCACCTTCACCCGGGCCGCGACCGGAGAGCTTCGCGAGCGCATCCGCGCGCGTCTGGTGCAGGCGGGGCGGCTGCTGGCGCCGAGCGGGCCGGGGGCCGCGGCGGCATCGCCAGCCCCGACCCCGCCCCCGCCCCCGGACCCGGCGGAGGCCGAGGTCCGGGACTGGCTGGCCGGACTGTCGGAGGAGGCGAGGCAGGCGGCCGCGGTTCGCTTGCGCCGTGCGCTGCGCGACTATGACGAAGCCGCGATCTTCACCATCCACGGCTTCTGCCAGCGCGTGCTCCGCGACTTCGCCTTCGAGAGCCGCGTGGATTTCGACGCCGAGCTCGTGCCGGATGAGACCGCGCTGCGCCGCACCGCCATCCACGACTACTGGGCCCTGATGGCCTACGACGCCGACCCCCTGGCTCTCAGCTGGCTGATGACCAGCGGCAGGCTGAACGTCGAAGGCCTGCAGAAGCTGGGCGACGCCCTGGCGGGCGCGCCGCATCTGGAGCGGGTGCCGGCGGTCCCTGCCGCGCTTGCCGAAGGCGCGCCAGGCGACCTGTCGCCGGCGCCGGAAGCCGCCCTGGCCGGCTGGCGAGCGGCCTGGACGGCGGTTGTCGCCTGCTGGCGTCAGGATGGGGAGGCGGCGCTGGCCTTGCTGGCCGCGTCCGCCGCGGCCAAGGCCGTTCACAACGGCACCTACAAGGCCGACCGCATCCTGGGCGACTGGCGACGGCAGCTCGACCAGGGTCTGGCCGGCGACCTCCCGCTCGTCCTGGGCAAGGAGCTGTCCGCCCGCCTGCAGAACCTGACCCGCAGCCAGATCGAGACGAAGACCAACAAGGGCAAGGCCGCGCCCCAGCATCCCCTCTTCGACGCCTGCGAGGCGCTGCACCAGGTCCGGCAGGAGACCGACGCGGCCTTGGCCGCCTGGGGCCTCGAGCTGCGCCACGGCCTGGCTGTCTGGTTGGACCGCGAGCTGCCGGAGCGCCGCCGCCGCGCGCGGCAGCAGTCCTTCGACGACCTGTTGCAGCAGCTGAGCCGGGCCCTGGGGGCGGTGGACGGAACGGGCGAGCGGCTGGCGCGGCGCATCAGGGGGCGCTATCGGGCGGCGCTGATCGACGAGTTCCAGGACACGGACCTGCTGCAGGACGCGATCTTCCGCGCCATCTTCCAGCCGCCTGACGGGCCGCCGCTGCCCTTCCTGCGCATCGGCGACCCCAAGCAGGCCATCTACGCCTTCCGCGGGGCGGACGTCTTCGCCTACCTCAGGGCGGTGGCCGACCTGGCGGATGACGGGCGCCACAGCCTGGCCACGAACCACCGCAGCGACCAGGGCATGGTGGAGGCCCTCAATGCGCTGTGGCTGCCGGTGCAGCGGCCGTTTCTCTTCCAGGCCATCCGCTACGAGCCGGCGGTGGCCCGGCATGGCGACCGGCTGACGCCCGGCGGCCCGGCCCTGGAGATCGCCTACCTGCCGGCGGACATCGCCGATCACCAGGCGAACGGCAAACCCGCCGGCAAGGGCCGAGCCGAGCGCGCCGCCGCCCGTGCGGCCGCCGCCGCGGTTGCCGGCCTGCTGCGCCGCCCGCCGCTGATCGCGATGCCGGGCCGCCGCCCGCGACCGGCGACGGCCGGCGATGTGGCCGTCCTGGTGCGCACCAACGCCCAGGCCCGCCGGATGCAAGCCGCGCTGCGGGTCTTGGGCGTCCCCACGGTGCTCCAAAGCGACGCCTCCGTGCTGGATCAGGCGGAGGCGGAGGCGATGCGCCTGCTCCTGGCCGCCCTCTTGGATCCCGCGGATGCCTGGGCCCTGCGCGCGGCCCTGGTCACGCCGCTCCTGGGGCTCAGCGCGGCGGAGATCGAGGACCTGGCGGCCGACGAGACCGCTTGGGAAACCTGGGTGGAACGGTTTCGGGAATGGCAGACGGTCTGGCGGCAACGCGGCTTCCTGCCGGCCTTCCGTCAGCTGCTGGACGGCAGCCATGGCGCCCGGCGCCTGCTGGGCCATGCCGGAGGCGAGCGGCAGCTCACGAACCTGCTGCACCTGGCCGAGCTGCTGCATACGGTAGCCGTCCGCCAGGAACTGGGGCCGGAAGGCCTGGCCGGCTGGTTGGAGCGGGTGCTGGAAGACGCTGAGCTGCGGCGGCAGAGCCTGGGCGACACCGCCCAGCTGCGCCTGGAGCGCGATGCCGCCGCGGTGCGGCTGGTCACCGTTCATCGCAGCAAGGGTCTGGAGTACCCCTTCGTCTTCTGTCCCTTCCTGTGGGCCGGCTCCCAGTCGCGCGGCAACAAGGATCCCCGGCCGATCGCCTTTCATGATCTGGATGGCGACCAGGCCCTGCGCCTCGACATCGCCGCCGAGCACGGCGCGTCCGCGACCCTGGCTGCCGGGTTGGAGGCCCTCGCCGAAGACCTGCGCCTGCTCTATGTGGCCCTCACCCGCGCCCGGCATCGCTGCTGGCTGGCCTGGGGGCCTCTCGCGGACACCGCCAGCGGCGCCTTGGCCTACCTCTTCACCAGCGCTCAGCTGGCGGACCAGGCGCCCGAAGGGGATGCCGCGGAGGATCTGGAGCGCTGGCGGTCGGGCATCGCCGCGGTCGCCGCGGCCGAGGTGAAGACGGCCGCCGAAGCCGGCGATGATCCAGCGGCCGATCCCTTGTGGGGCCGGCTCAAGGCCCTGGCGGACGCCCATCCGCGGCTGCTGCGCGCCCGGCGGCTCGGACGCGGCGACCTGCGCGCCGAGCGCCTGCCGCCGGACGCCGCCCTCGCCGGGCCGGCGGGCCAGGCTCGCCGGTCCAGCCACCCGCCGCGCCGCGTCCTCTTCCGCTCCAGCTTCACCGCGCTGGCGCGCGGCGAGCGCTTCGCGGCGGCCGCGGAGGAGCAGGATCCCGACGGCCCGGACCACGACGCGCAGTCGGCCGCCGAGGCCACCGAGCCGGCGGAGACCGCCGTCGGGAGCGCGCGGGCGGCAGCGGACGCGGTCGATCGCGTGCCCCTGGCCGATCTGGTGGCCGGTACCCGCCTGGGCACCGGCATGCATGCGCTCCTGGAGCGCATCGACTTCCGCGGCGACGGGGCGCGTTGGCGACAGGAGGCCGAGCGGCTGGTAGCCCGACGGGCCCTGCCGGGCGAGGCGCTGGAGCCTCTGCTGGCCGCGCTGCCCACCTTGCTGAGCACAGCCTTGGGTGTCGAGGAGCGGCTGGACTTCCGCCTGGCCGACATCGACCGCGCCGACCGTCGCGACGAGTTGAACTACATCCTGCCCGTCGCCCTTCAGGCGCGGGACGGGCGCTTCTCCCCCCGGCAACCGGGCGGCGGCGTGACCCCGGCCGCCATCGCCGCGGTGCTGGAGCGCCATCCCGGCGGCGCCATGCCCGCCGACTACCCCCGCCGGCTGCGGGCCTTGGCGGCGGCGCCATTGGCCGGCTGGCTGAACGGTTCCCTGGACCTGGTCTTCCGCCGCCGCGGAGAGGGAGGCGAGGCGCGCTGGTTCCTGTTGGACTGGAAGTCCAACCGCCTGGGCGAGCGCTGGGCGGATTACGCCCCCGAGCGCCTGACCGCGGCCATGGCCGGGCACCATTACTTCCTACAGGCCCATCTCTACGCCCTGGCCCTGCACCGCCACCTGACGGCCCGCCTACCGGATTACAGCTACGAGCGGCATTTCGGCGGCATCCTCTATGTCTTCGTGCGCGGCGTGCGCGAGGGCCATCCCGGCAGCGGCGTCTGCTTCGACCGCCCGCCGGCGGCGCGCATCCAGGCCCTGGACCGCCTGCTGCGGGAGGGGCGGGCATGAAGGCGGGCGACGAGGCCACCGTAGCTGCCCTGCAGGCCGCGGCGACGGACTGGCTGGCGCCCCAGGAGGTTCACATCGCCCGCCTGCTGGGCGACCTGGCGCCCCGGCCCGAGTGGCCGGCCGATGACCGCGTCCGCCTGGCCCTGGCCCTGGCCGCGCGCCAGGTGCGCCTGGGCCACGTCTGCCTGGACCTGCCCGCCCTCTGCGCCGCCGGCGGGCCGGTCGACGAGGAGGGCCGGCGCCTGGAGGGGCTCGTCTGGCCGCCCTTGGCCGCCTGGCTGGCGGCGTTGGGCGACAGCCCGCTGGTCACCTGTCTGCCCGAGGGCAGCCCGCCCGAGGCGGCGCCGGCCGAGCCGCGGCCCCTGGTGCTGGAACAACCCGCCGCGCGGCTCTACCTGCGCCGCTGGTGGGAGCATGAGGCGCGGCTGGCGGCGGTGCTGGCGGAGCGCGCGGCGGCGGCCGCGGACCATGACCCGCAGCTGCTGGCGGCCGGGCTGCAGCGGTACTTTGCTCCGCCCGCCGCCGCCGATGCCGCCCGGCGCGAGGGGGTGGCGGACCAGGCCGCGGCGGCGGCGCTGGCCCTGCGGCGGCGGCTGGCGGTCATCAGCGGCGGGCCGGGAACGGGCAAGACCAGCACCGTGCTGCGGATCCTGGCCCTGCTGGCGGAGCAGGCGGCGGCGCGGGACGACCGGCCACCGCGGGTGCTGCTGCTGGCGCCCACCGGCAAGGCCGCCGCCCGCATGCAGGAAGCGGTGGCCGGGGGCCTGGAAGGCCTGCCGGCGGACGAGGCCCTGCGCCGGTCCATCAAGCCCGAGGCCCGCACCCTGCATCGGGCGCTGGGCATGCGGCAGGGCGGCGGCTGGCGCCACGGGCCCGCCGATCCTCTGCCGGCCGACGTGGTGGTGGTCGACGAGGCCTCGATGATCGACGCGGCGCTGATGCGGGCCCTGGCGGAGGCCGTGGCCCCCGACGCGCGGCTGGTCATCCTGGGTGATCGCGACCAGCTGACTTCGGTGGAGGCCGGGGCGGTGCTGGCGGAGATCTGCGGCCCCCCGACGCGCGCCGGTGATCGCCGTTCGAGCGCACCGGCGGCGGCGGATCCGGCCGCCG
>Ga0073905_10002171_pt1 | contig 10108 bp, 8 predicted proteins | sample KloWWTupernatant_FD_65482 | JGI IMG/M metagenome (GOLD analysis project Ga0073905, IMG submission 65482) | Active sludge microbial communities from Klosterneuburg, Austria, studying microevolution and ecology of nitrifiers - Klosterneuburg... | ecosystem: Engineered > WWTP > Aerobic digester >... | reverse complement strand
CGCACGATCGGCGTCGAGTACATGCACATTCAGGACCCGGCCCAGCGCAAGTGGTTCCAGCAGAAGCTCGAGGTCAAGTACAAAAAGCCCGAGCACGACGAGCAGTTGCGCATCCTGCGCAAGCTCAACGAGGCGGAGGCCTTCGAGACCTTCCTGCAGACCAAGTACGTCGGGCAGAAGCGCTTCAGCCTGGAGGGTGGCGAATCCACGATCCCACTGCTCGACCAGATCCTCACGAGCGCGGCCGACGCCGAGCTCGACGGCGCGGCGATCGGCATGGCCCACCGCGGCCGCCTGAACGTGCTCACGAACATCGCCGGAAAAACCTACGGTCAGGTGTTCCGCGAGTTCGAGGGTTCGGTCGCGATCGGCAACGAGCGCGGCTCGGGTGATGTGAAGTACCACCTCGGTACCGAGGGCACCTTCGTCTCGGCCGACGGCAAGAGCCTGCCGGTGTACCTCGCCGCGAACCCCTCGCACCTCGAGACGGTCGACGGCGTGGTCGAGGGCATCGTGCGCGCCAAGCAGGACCGCAAGCCCATCGGCACGTTCTCGATCCTCCCCATCCTCGTGCACGGCGACGGCGCGTTCGCCGGCCAGGGCGTCGTGGTCGAGACCATGCAGATGTCGCAGCTGCGCGGTTACCGCACCGGCGGCACGATCCACGTCGTGATCAACAACCAGATCGGCTTCACCACGCTCCCGGGCGACGCCCGCACGAGCGTGTACGCGACCGACGTCGCCAAGACGATCCAGGCACCGGTGTTCCACGTGAATGGCGACGACCCCGAAGCCGTCGTCCGGGTCGGTGAACTCGCCGTGGCATACCGCCAGCAGTTCAACCGCGACATCGTGATCGACCTCGTGTGCTACCGCCGCCGTGGCCACAACGAGGGCGACGACCCGTCGATGACGCAGCCGCTCATGACGAACCTCATCGAGGCCAAGCGCTCGGTGCGCCGCCTCTACACCGAGGCGCTCGTCGGCCGTGGCGACATCACCGAGGAGGAGTACGAGGCCGCCAAGCGCGACTTCCAGAACAGCCTGGAGATCGCCTTCGCCGAGACCCACGAGGCCGAGACCGGCGCGAACGTGCTCAGCCTCGAGGCAACCACCGAGCCCGCCTTCGCGGGTGAGCCCGAGACCACGGGCGTCTCGCCCGCGGTCGTCAAGCTCGTCGGCGACGCGTTCGTGAACAAGCCCGCCGGCTTCACCACGCACCCGAAGATCCAGCAGCTGCTCGAGAAGCGGCTCGACATGAGCCGCAACGGCAACATCGACTGGGCATTCGGCGAGCTCCTCGCGTTCGGTTCGCTCCTGCTCGAGGGCACCCCGGTGCGCCTCGCCGGTCAGGAGTCGCGTCGCGGCACGTTCGTGCAGCGTCACGCGGTGCTGCACGACCGCGTGAACAGCCAGGAATGGCTGCCGCTCGCGAACCTCAGTCAGCAGCAGGCACGATTCTGGGTCTACGACTCGCTGCTGAGCGAATACGCCGCGATGGCGTTCGAGTACGGCTACTCGGTGGAGCGCCCCGACGCGCTCGTGCTGTGGGAGGCCCAGTTCGGCGACTTCGCGAACGGCGCGCAGTCGGTCATCGACGAGTTCGTCTCCTCAGCCGACCAGAAGTGGGGTCAGCAATCGAGCGTCGTGCTGCTGCTGCCGCACGGCTACGAGGGTCAGGGCCCGGATCACTCTTCGGCACGCATCGAACGGTTCCTGCAGATGTGCGCGCAGGAGAACATGACCGTCGCCCGCCCGTCGACGCCGGCATCCCACTTCCATCTGCTGCGCCGCCAGGCCTACGCCCGCCCGCGCAAGCCGCTCGTGGTCTTCACCCCGAAGGCGATGTTGCGTCTGCGCGGCGCGACCAGCACCGTCGAGGACTTCACGACGGGTCGCTTCGAACCGGTGCTCGACGACGACCGCGGGATCGACGCCTCGGCTGTGCGGCGCGTGCTGCTGCACTCGGGCAAGATCCACTGGGACCTCAAGGCGGATCTGGTGAAGAACCCGAACCCCGAGATCGCGCTCGTGCGGCTCGAGCAGTTTTACCCGGCCCCGGTCGAGGAACTGGCGGCCGTGATCGCCCGGTACCCGAACGCCGAACTGGTCTGGGTGCAGGACGAGCCCGAGAACCAGGGGGCCTGGCCCTTCATCGCCCTCGAGGTCGTGCCCCAGCTCGGCCGTGACGTGCGGGTCATCTCGCGGCCGGCCGCCGCGTCGCCGGCGACCGGTTCGTCGAAGATCCACGCGATCGAGCAGGCCGCATTGATGCAGGCGGCGCTCGCCCGCTAGTGCAGGGGCGCGGTCGCACCCGCGCGAAGAGGCGGTCGCTCAGTCATGAGCGGCCGCCTCTTCGCTTCTGGGCGCACGCGCCGCACCACCGCGCGGCGTCAGTACCAGAGCCCCAACCAGGGGGTCTCGATCGGTGCGAACAGCCGGTCGAGCATCGCGATCGCCTCCGGCTCACCGTGCACGCGTCCCGCCGCCCACAGCGTGCTGGCCCGCACGCCGCCGAGCAGCATGGCGCTCAGGCTCTCCGCAGACAGCCGCACCTCGGGCCCGGCAACATCCGCGGCCCGGCCGGAGGCTTCCGCCGTGGCTTCGCCGCCGCGCTCGGCATCGGCGCCGCGCTCGGCATCCGCGCGTTCCTCGGCACCAGCGTGTTCTGTGTCCGCGTGTGCCTCTGCGTCCGCGTGTTCCTCGGCACCCGTCTCCGCCCCGACGACCTCGCGCGCATCGACGCTCACGCGTCCGTCGGCATCGACGCGCAGCATCCAGGTGCCCTCGGCGAAGCCCAGCGGGTCGTCCACGTGCAGCACGCACGCCCCCGCTGCGCCGTAGCGCCGCGCCTGCAGCACCCGCGGCACATCGAGCACGCGCAGCCACTGATGCTCGGTGTACGTGACGCTGGCCGCCCGCTGGTCTGCAATCATCCAGCGAAGTGGCTCGTCCACCGAGCGCAGGGGTGCGCGCACGGTGCTGACGAGGTCGAGCTCGAGCAGAAAGCACCACAGTGCCGCATACGCGTCGGCCGTCTCGGTGAGCAGGTACGAGAGGGTCAGCTCGTGCTTGGTGAAATCGGCCCCGCTCTCGGCGAGCCGGTAGAGCGCGATGCCCCGCGTGCGCCCGCCGGCATCCGCGTACCGGATTGCCCGAAGCTTCCGGGCGCGCTCCTGCTCGCCTGCGGTGCCCGCAAGGCGGCGCCAGTGCCCGGGCCAGGCGTTGATCTCGCCGGGATGCGTGCGCCGCACGCGCTCGTGCAGGCTGAACAGCTCTGCGGTCGCCCGCTCCCGATCGATGAAGTCGACGCGGCCCTCCGGGCGGGGCCCGGTCCATCGCGCGCGGGCGGTCTCGATCACCCAATCGCTCGCGAAGGCCGCCGGCGCGAATCCGAAGCGCCCGTAGATCGTGGCCTCCGAGACGGTCAGGCCGGCGATCGGCACACCGGCATCCGCGGCGGTGCGCAGCTCACCCTGCAGCAGCGCCCGCGCGATGCCGCGTCGGCGGTGTGTCGGGGCGACCGTCACCTCGCTGATGGCCCACATCGGGATGCCGCGGCCACCCGGCATCGTCAGCTCGGCGATCCACGAGTTCACGGTCGCCACCGGCCACGTCGGCATCGGTGTCGAGGGGTCGTACACGCCGGTCGTGCGCCGGTAAGCGAACGCATCGCGGCCGATCGCGAGCTCCTCGGGGCTCGGGTCCGGGTCGAGAAACCCGCGGGTGCTCGCCTGGAGCCAGTCACCGAACGCCGCGGCATCCGCGGTGTCGACGAGGCGATATTCCAGCCCGTGCCGGGCGATCGCCTCACGCGAGGGTGCGTCAAGTGGGAGCGATTGCCACTCGTGTGCGGTCATGTTGCATACGATATCGATCGCTCGCCCGGTGCGACAGCACCCGCTCGCGCATCGCGGCGCACCGGGGCGTCAGTGGCCGAAAGACGCGCACGGCACGGTGCGCCGCGAACTCAATGGTGCCCGGCGTGCGCCTCTCGCAGGCGGGTGAGCACCTGCAGCCGGAGCTCTTCGGGCGCCGTCTCCTTGCAGGCCCGCGCAACGACCTCCGTCAGCGTGCGTGCAACCAGCGCCTCGCCGGCGCACTCGGGGCAGTGCTCGATGTGTGCACGGATCTCGGAGTGCTCGGTCTTGCAGACCTCGTTGCGGAGGTACTCCTCCAGGTCTTTTCGTGCCTTCTCGCAGCCACAATCGGTCATTTCTTGCTCCTTGACGGCGTGGGGTCGATGCCTCGCTCGACCGCATAGTCAGACAACAGCTCGCGCAGCAGACGTCGGCCACGGTGCAGACGGCTCATCACTGTGCCAATGGGGGTCTTCATGATGTCGGCGATCTCCTGGTAGGAGAAGCCTTCGACGTCCGCCAGGTACACGGCCAGGCGGAAGTCTTCGGGAATCGATTGCAGCGCGTCCTTGACCGTCGAATCCGGCATCCGGTCGATCGCCTCGGCCTCGGCAGAACGGCTGCTGCTTGCGGTTGTGGATTCCGCGCCGCCGAGCTGCCAGTCCTCGAGTTCGTCGATCGTGCCCTGGTAGGGCTCGCGCTGCTTCTTGCGATACGTGTTGATGTAGGTGTTCGTGAGAATCCGGTACAGCCACGCCTTCAGGTTCGTTCCCTGCGTGAAGGTCTTCCACGACGCGAACGCCTTCACGAAGGTCTCCTGCACCAGGTCGGCGGCATCGGCCGGGTTGCCGGTCATGCGCATCGCGGCACCGTAGAGCTGGTCCATGAACGGCAGCGCCTGCTCCTCGAACTGCTTGCTCGCGTCGCCCGTGCTCTCGTCTTCCGTGCTCGCGCTCGCGTCGCCGGCGGAGCGTGCGGGCTCCGCCGCGTGCGCGGCCGGGCCCGCGGGCTGCGGCGTCAAGGATTCGTGGACGGCGTCTGCCGGGTCCGCATCTGAAGGGATCATCACGCGCAAGTCTAGGCCCGGGCCCGTCTCGCGGTCCGGGGCCAAACGGGCCCCAGGCGCCGGGGCCCGCCCCAGCCCGAATCCGAGCCGCTCCGCCACCGCAATCATCGATCTCCCGTTTCCGAGGCTCAAACGCGGAGCCTCTCGATAGGCTATGAACCAATGTCGAACGATAGCTATTCCCCGATCACCTCGCTTTCGGCCGCGAACGGACCGGCCACGAAAGCGCTCTGGGCTGCACCCACGGCAGACGGAGCGCTGAATGCGACCCTCACCATCCCCGGTTCGAAGTCACTGACAAACCGGGACCTCGTGCTGGCAGCGCTCGCAGAAGGGCCAAGCAAACTCCTGGCTCCGCTCCATTCGCGTGACTCCGAGCGCATGATTGCCGGGCTCACCGAGCTGGGCGTGACCTTCACCCCCGTCGAGGGGGCAGGCCGCTTCGGCCCGGACCTGCTCGTCACCCCGCCCGACCAGCTCCGCGCCGGCGGCACGGTGGCCTGCGGGCAGGCCGGCACCGTCATGCGCTTCCTGCCGCCCGTGGCGGGCCTGGTCGCGGGTGAGGTGCACTTCGATGCTGACGACAACGCGCTGCATCGGCCGATGGGACCGATGATCAGCGCGCTGCGCGAGCTCGGCGTCGACGTCGACGACTCAGGCCGTTGGAGCCTGCCCTTCTCGGTGCGCGGCCACGGCCACGTCCGTGGCGGCGAGCTCGACATCGACGCGTCCACCTCGAGCCAGTTCGTCTCGGGGCTGCTGCTGGCCGCGTCACGATTCGATGTGGGCATGCACCTGCGCCACACCGGCCCGCGCCTGCCGAGCGTTCCGCACATCGACATGACCGTCGAGGCCCTGCAGCACCGCGGCGTGCGGGTCGAGCGCCCCAGCACTCGCGAATGGGTGGTCGCGGCCGGGCCGATCCGCGCGAAAGACATCGCCGTCGAGCCCGACCTCTCGAACGCCTCGCCATTCCTGGCCGCCGCGATGGTCGCCGGCGGCACCGTCTCGATCACCGGCTGGCCGCTGCACTCCACGCAGCCCGGCGCGCTGCTGACCGAGATCCTGCCCCAGATGGGCGCGCGCGTGCATCGCCGGGCGGGGATCCTCACCGTGACCGGCCGCGGCATCCAGGGCGCCAACCTCGACCTCAGCGCCGCGGGCGAGCTGACGCCGACGCTGGTCGCGCTCGCCGCGCTCGCCGACTCCCCCTCGCAGTTCACCGGCATCGGGCATCTCCGCCTGCACGAGACCGATCGACTCGCCGCGCTCGCGAATGAGGTCAATGCCCTCGGCGGCGAGGTCACCGTGCTCGAGGACGGTCTGCGCATCGTGCCGCGCCCGCTGCGTGGCGGCGTATGGCACAGCTACCATGACCACCGGATGGCGACCACGGGTGCCATCCTGGGCCTTGCCGTCCCCGGCATCGAGGTCGACGACATCGAGACCACCGCGAAGACGCTGCCGGAGTTCACCGCGCTCTGGCAGGCCATGCTCGAGGGCGGGGATGCCTCGGCGTGAGCTGGTGGAGCGAAGAAACGGACGACGACGAGCTCGATGAGCTCGATGAGTCGGCGGTTCGCGTTCGCCCGAATCCCAAGGCGAACAAGCCCCGCACCAAGATCCGCCCGGCCCATGACAACGCCGAGATCGGCATGGTGCTCGGCGTCGATCGCGGTCGCTATACGGTGATGCTCGGCGAGCGCACCAAAGACGAGCGGGTGGTGAGCGCGGTGCGCGCCCGTGAGCTGCGCAAGACCCCGATCGTCACCGGTGACCGCGCGCGCGTGGTGGGTGATCTCAGTGGCGCCGAGGGCACCCTCTCCCGCCTGGTCGGCATCGAGGAGCGCACCACCCTGCTCCGGCGCAGCGCCGACGACACCGATCAGGTCGAGCGCATCATCGTCGCCAACGCCGATCAGATGCTCATCGTCGTGGCCGCGGCCGATCCCGAGCCGCGCACGCGGCTCGTCGACCGCTACCTGATCGCGGCGCTGGATGCCGGCATCCACCCCCTGCTCGTTGTCACCAAGACCGATCTGGCCGATCCCACTGCGTTTCTCGCGCACTTCGCGGGCCTCGACCTGACGGTGTTTCGCAGCTCGCCGAGCGCGACCCCGCTCGCCGAGATCGGCGCCGCGCTCGAGGGGCACACCACCGTGTTCGTCGGCCATTCCGGCGTCGGCAAGTCGACGCTGGTGAACGCGCTCGTGCCGAGCGCCCAGCGTGCCGTGGGGCATGTGAACACGGTGACGGGCCGCGGTCGGCACACCTCATCGTCGACGGTCTCGCTGCGCTATCACGGCGCCGGTGGCACCGGTTGGGTGATTGATACGCCGGGGGTGCGCTCATTCGGTCTCGGGCATATTGACCCGGCAAACATCCTGCGCGCGTACCCGGATCTCGCCGCGATCGCCGAACAGACGTGCCCGCGCGGGTGCACACACCTGCCAAGTGCGCCCGACTGCGGCCTCGTCGATGCGATCGCCGCGGGCCGCCTCGGCGACGGCGGCCCCGCCCGCCTGGATTCGCTGCAGCGGCTGCTTGCCACCTTCAGCTGAGCGGGCGCGGCGGCGCGCCCGGCCGGCGCCGCGCACCCCGGCTAGGCTGGGGCCATGAGCACCCAACTTGCCGTCGGCACCGTCGCCCCCGATTTCACCCTGCCCGACCAGGACGGTACGCCGGTCACCCTCTCGGCGCTGCGCGGCAAGAAGGTCATTGTGTACTTCTACCCGCAGGCGATGACGCCGGGCTGCACCACCGAGGCATGCGACTTCCGCGACAGCCTTGCGCCCTTCGCGGCCGAGGGCTTCACGGTGCTCGGCGTCTCAAAGGACGAACAGGCCAAGCTGCGCAAGTTCCGTGAGCGCGACCACCTGACCTTCGCCCTCCTCAGCGACACCGAGCTCACCGTGCACCAGGCGTATGGCGCATGGGGCGAGAAGAGCAACTACGGCAAGACCTACATGGGCACGATTCGCTCAACGTTCGTGATCGACGAACAGGGCGTGCTCTCGCTCGCGCTCTACAACGTCAAGGCCACCGGCCACGTGCAGATGCTGCGCCGCAAGCTCGGGCTCGCGACCGTCTGACCGCGCACCACGCGACGCCTCGCGGCTCGCTTCGCCTCACCGAGGCGCACGGTGCGACTACTCGGTGTTCGCGTCCGGCGCCGCCGATTCCTCAGCAGCCGCGCGCGAGGCCGCCGCGCGCTCCGCAGCCGCATCGGCGCGGCCCACGCTGCGGATCTCGGCGATCAGCACGGCGAGGGTCACGATCGCCGGGATCCCGATCTGCAGGCCGAGTTCCGGATGCGCGAACTGATCCGTGGCCGCGCCGAACGCGACCGCGAGCACGAGGATCTGCACCACGACGCCGCCCGAGCGCGCCCAGCGCTGCCCTCGGAAGATGCCGACCGTCATCGCACACACACCGATCGCGCCGATCAGTACGAGCACGAACAGCGCGATCGCGCTGAGCAACGAGAACGCCGGCGTCGTGAACAGCGAGATGCCAAGCCAGATCGTGAGGCCGACGACGACGAGCGCCTCGGCGCCGACGAGCACCCCGGCGAGCAGTCGGAACACCGCTGTGCGCGGTGCACGCGCGGCGGCGGCATCCGGCATGAAATCGTTCTCGGACATGCGGGGTATCTCCTTGACTGCGCGGCTGGGACCATCGAGGGCATCGCTCGCCTCGGCGTGTGGCCGACCCGGATTGCGATGAATTCGAGGTGAACCCTTGATTTTACGCGCGCGCCTATGCCAACATGATGAAAACCATGTGCTCCACAGCGAAGTGGGGCGGGCAGGCGCGCGTTACCCAACAGCGTAACGGCCCCGAACCCGAATTTGAGCATTCGCTCACTCACCTCGCAAAGAAGGAGCATCACTATGGATTGGCGTGACAAGTCAGCGTGCCTGACGGTTGACCCGGAGCTGTTCTTCCCGGTTGGCAACACCGGCCCCGCCGTCGACCAGATCGAGAAGGCCAAGGCCGTCTGTGCGCGCTGCACCGTCACGGAGGTCTGCCTCCAGTACGCCCTCGAAACCGGTCAGGACTCGGGCGTGTGGGGCGGACTGAGCGAGGCCGAGCGCCGCGCGCTGAAGCGCCGCGCCGCTCGCGCACGCCGCGCCTCCTAGGCTCGCCGCGCACCCAGCGAACTTCCCGGCATCGCCCGGCACGATCGCCGCACCAGCACCTGGTGCGGCGATCGGCGTTTCAGGCGGGCCCGCATCGCGCCCGTCTGGCCCCCGGATCAACGCTCGCGATGAATCCAGCGCAGCGGAATCTCGATCGTCACTTCAGTGCCCGTCTGGTCACCCTGCAGCGAATGCCAGTCGATGGTGCCGCCCAGCTCACCCTGGATCAGCGTGCGCACGATCTGGGTGCCGAGCCCCCGACCGACCTCCCCCTCGGGCAGACCGGCACCGGTGTCTCGCACCTTCACGGTGAGGCGCTCGTCGTTGCGCTCGGTCACGATCTCGACGCGACCCTCGAGCCCGGCGAGCCCGTGCTCGACCGCGTTGGTCACGAGCTCTGTGAGGGCAAGCGCGAGCGGGGTCGCATACGCGCTCGGCAGCACGCCGAACTTGCCGGAGGAGCTCGTCTGCGCCATCGTGTTGGGCGCGGCCGCCACCTCGGCGACGAGTCGGAGCACCCGGTCGAAGACGTCATCGAAGTCGACGTTCTGGGTGAGCCCCTCCGAGAGGGTGTCATGCACGACGGCGATGGATGCCACGCGCCGCATCGCCTGCGAGAGCGCATCGCGCGCCTCCTCGGAGTGCGTGCGACGGGCCTGAATCCGCAGCAGTGATGCGACGGTCTGCAGGTTGTTCTTCACGCGGTGGTGGATCTCGCGAATGGTCGCGTCTTTGGTGATGAGCTCCTGCTCCTGATGACGCAGCTCGGTCACGTCGCGGCACAGCACCACGGCCCCGATGCGCTCTCCCTGCTCGCGCAGCGGGATCGAGCGCAGCGACACGGTGACCCCGCGGGCCTCGATGTCGGCGCGCCACGGCGCCCGCCCGGAGACAACCAGTGGCAGGCTCTCGTCGACGTTCTGCTGTGACGGCAGGAGCGCGGTGGTGACCTCGATCAACGACTCGCCCTCGAGCTCATCATCAAAACCCATCCGATTGAACGCCGAGAGCGCGTTCGGGCTCGCGAAGGTCGTGATGCC
>Ga0073905_10002165_pt1 | contig 10119 bp, 7 predicted proteins | sample KloWWTupernatant_FD_65482 | JGI IMG/M metagenome (GOLD analysis project Ga0073905, IMG submission 65482) | Active sludge microbial communities from Klosterneuburg, Austria, studying microevolution and ecology of nitrifiers - Klosterneuburg... | ecosystem: Engineered > WWTP > Aerobic digester >... | reverse complement strand
GATCGCGTCTACCACTATTTCTACTGGTCCTCCGGTGAACGCTTCGTTCGCACGGCGACTCCGGGGCAGCTTCCCGCAGACGCCACGACGACAGACGACGGCACGCCCTTCGTGGTTCGCGTCGAGACCGGCACGATCAATCGCGCGGTCTACCAGATCGCGATGCTTCACGACCCGTCGAGGGATCCCGAGCCGTCCCCGTTCGACCAGCCGTCAGGTTGGAAGCGCAAGCTCGCGTACACGTTCGGCGGCGGTTGCAGCCCGGGCTGGCACCGCCAGGGCAACAAGGCAGGCTGGATGAGCTGGTACCGCGACAGCAGCGGGACGATCCAGCGCTGGGGGGCCGAATCGGTGCTGGATTCCGATCTGCTGCGCCGAGGTTTCGCCGTGGCGTCGTCGACCTTGAACGTGTTCGGCCAGAACTGCAACGAGGTGACGGCCGCCGAGACGATGGCGATGGTGAAGGAGCGCTTCATCGAAGCCTACGGCGTGCCGCGCTTCACGATCGGCTGGGGCTGTTCGGGCGGGGCCTACCAGGAGTACCAGATCGCCGACAACTACCCGGGCCTGCTCGACGGCATCGTGGTCGGCTGCAGCTATCCCGAGGTGAGTTTCACTGCGGCGCACTTCGTGACCGACGCGCGATTGATGAATCGATACTTCGCGGGCACTTACTATTCAGTGCCCTCTTACACGGACGTGCAGAAGCGGGCGATCAGCGGCCTCGTGGGCCTCGCCACGCTGCGGCGCATGGACGAGGAGGCGGCGGGCCGCGTCACGCCCTACAACTGCCCCGACGTGCTCTCGCCGGAGTTGCGCTACCACCCCGTCGACAACCCGGGCGGCGCGCGCTGCGGGCTCTTCGATCACACGGTGAACGTCTGGGGTACGAAACCGAATCCGGTGAATCCGGCCTACACGATCGCCATGCGGCCGCTCGACAACGAGGGCGTGCAGTACGGGCTGAAGGCGCTGAACGAAGGGGTGATCACCGTCGACCAGTTCCTCGATCTGAACGAGAAGATCGGCGGCTTCGATTCCGACGGCACGCCGACCGCCGCCGCACGTGCGGCACGCGCCCCGCGTTCGGTCGCCGACGCCGCCACGTTGCCCAGGGCCTACCGCAGCGGACGCATGCTGTACGGCGGCTGGGGGCTCAGGGACATTCCGGTCATCGACTACCGGCTCTACGAGGACAACAGCGCCGACGGGACCTACCACCTGCGCCACCACTCGTTCATCACGCTCGAGCGCCTGAGAAAGGCCAACGGCAGCACCGCAAACTACGTGATGCTGGTCGAGGGCAGCGCGCCGTGGACCTTCACCTCCGAGAGCCCGCTCGTTCGCCACGCGCTCGACCGCATGGACGAATGGCTTTCGGACATCGCCGCCGATACGTCCGGTGCGCCCGCGAGGGACAAGGCGCTCAACCACAAGCCGTCGAGCCTGCGCGAAGGCTGCGTGCCGCCCGGCGCGCAGTTCCCGAGCTTCGTCGCCCAGACGCTCGAATCCGATTCGGGTTCTTGCGCGAGCTCGTACCCGGTCGGCATCGGCACGCGCGCGGCCGCCGGCGAGCCGGCGGCGGCCGACATCGCCAAGTGCCAGTTGAAGCCGGTCGCCACCGCGCTCTCGGACGGCACCTACCAGGTGTCGTTCAACACGGCGCAGCGGAACCGGCTGACCGCCCTTTTCGCGTCGGGCGTCTGCGACTGGAGCAAGCCCGGCGTCGGACAGCCTTCCGCGGTCGAGTACCAGTCGCTGCGACCCTGGCAGTCCTTCGACTGAGCGGCTGATCAAGCGGGGCGTCGGCCGATCATACGGCAACCGCCTGCCGCACCGCGCGCTCCCAGCCGCTCATCAGTGCCTGTGCGCGATCGCGGCTCATCGTCGGCACGAAAGTCCGCTCGGCGCGCCACTGGCGCGAAAGCTCCGCGGTGTCGCGGTAGACGCCGCAGGCCAGCCCGGCGAGGCAGGCCGCGCCCAGCGCCGTCGTTTCGATCACCTTCGGGCGAACGACGGGGATGCCGAGCAGGTCGGCCTGGAACTGCATCAGCAGGTCGTTCGCGCACGCGCCGCCGTCGACGCGCAGTTCGGTGATCGGCGCGCCGGCGTCGCGTCCCATCGCGTCGATGAGCGCAGCGCTCTGGTACGCGATCGAATCGAGCGCGGCGCGCGCGACGTGCGCCACCGTGCTGCCGCGCGAGAGCCCGGTGATCGTGCCGCGCGCGTCCGGCTGCCAGTACGGCGCGCCCAGGCCGGTGAATGCCGGGACGAACATCACGCCGCCCGAGTCCGGCACCGACGCGGCGAGCGCCTCGACGTCCGACGACTTCTCGATCGCCTTCATGCCGTCGCGCAGCCACTGGACGACCGCGCCGGCAACGAACACGCTGCCCTCGAGCGCGTACTGCTTCGCATCGCCGGGCTGCGCGGCGGCGGTCGCCACCAGCCCGTTGCGCGACGGCTCGAAGTGCCCGCCGGTGTGCATCAGCATGAAGCAGCCGGTGCCGTAGGTGTTCTTCGCCATGCCGGCCTCGAAGCAGGCCTGGCCGAACAACGCTGCCTGCTGGTCGCCGGCGATGCCGGCGATCGGCAGCGGCGCGCCCAATGCCGCGGCGTCGGTCTCGCCGAACCGGCAGCTCGACGGCCGCACCTCGGGCAGCAACGCGCGCGGAACGTCGAGCGCCGCCAGCAGTTCGTCGTCCCACTGCCCGCGGCGGATGTCGTAGAGCATCGTCCGCGACGCGTTGGTCACGTCGGTGACGTGCAGGCGCCCGCCGGTCAGCCGCCACGCGAGCCAGCTGTCGATCGTGCCGAACGCGAGCTCGCCGCGCCGCGCGGCCTCGCGAGCACCGGCGACGTTGTCCAGCAGCCAGCGGATCTTGGTGCCCGAGAAGTAGGGATCGATGACCAGGCCGGTGCGCTCGGCGATCGTCTCCGCGAGACCGTCGTCGCGCAGCCGGCGGCAGATCGGTTCGGTGCGTCGGTCCTGCCAGACGATCGCGTTGTGAATCGGCCGGCCGCTGGCGCGCTCCCAGATCACCGTGGTCTCGCGCTGGTTGGTGATGCCGACGCCGGCGATCGCACCAGCGTCGAGACCCGCCACGGACAGCGCTTCGCGCGCGGTCGCCAGTTGCGTGCGCCAGATCTCCATCGGGTCGTGCTCGACCCATCCGGGCCTCGGGAAGATCTGCGGGAACTCGCGCTGCGCCATCGCGACGATGGCGCCCGAGGCATCGAAAACGATGCTGCGCGAACTCGAGGTGCCCTGGTCGAGGGCGAGCAGGTAGGGCATTGGGCCTCCGTCGAGTCGGCGCCGTGGCGCAGTTCTGTCAGACGCAGATCGAGATGATGGAGTTCAGCTCTTCACAGGCCGACTCGAACATGGATGGCGACACCTGCTTCCACGGGTGCGGCCGCGCGCGGCGCATTCGCCAGTCGAACGACTTCGGCTGATGAGACAGCACGTAGCCGACGTCGCCCTTCGGGCCGACGTACTTCACCGCGAACGGATTCGTTTCGTTCGACGCCGCATGCGTCATGGGCAATCCGATGACGATCCCCGTGCGCTCGTTGAACGCCCTGGTGGACAACACCAGCATCGGGTGCTCGTCCTTCATCTCGCCACCCGCCTGGGGGTTGAAATCGATCCAGATCATGTCTCGACGATCCGGAGCCCAGGTGCTGCCCGGCGTCGCCATCAGAAGCGCTCGGTGCCGACCCGGCCGCTGGCCATTGCCTCGCCACCGTGGCGCTTCGGGTCGAAGGCCTCGAGCTTCTGTGCCAGCGTCAGCTTCGTCTTGCCTGCCGCCCGAAGAAGCACGCCGCCCTCGACCACCTCGACCGTGATGCGCAGCCCCCGAGCGAATCGCGCAGCCCTGGCCACCGGCGCCGTGATCCGCACGCCCAGGCCATTGCCCCACTCCTGTACCGTTTGCTCGACCTTCACTGCCGTGACCATCGTCTGTTCCGGGAATTGACGTTTAAACAAGTTTAAACGACACGGCGCGGGGGGTCAACGATCGTGTCGCCGGAACGATTGCGCCATTCGAGCGGCGCCAAGCCTGCGTGTTTCCTGAATGCGCGGCTGAACGCCGCTTCGGACTCGTAGCCCACCGAGGCCGCGACGGTCTTTACCCTGATCGACGGGTCCGCCAGCATCTGCGCCGCCAGCTGCATCCGCCAGTGCGAAAGGTACTGCATCGGCGGCTGCCCGACGACCCGGCCGAAGCGCTCGGCCAGCACCGAGCGCGATGTCCCGGCCTGCGCCGCCAGCTCCTGCAGCGTCCACCGCCTGGCGGGCGCCGCGTGAAGCCGCGCGAGCGCGCGGCCCGCGACCGGATCGCGCAGTCCCGCCATCCATCCGGTCTGCGGTCCGTTCGCCGATTCGACGAAGCAGCGCACGACCTCGATGAACATCAGTTCGCTCAGCCGCAGCAGCACCCCCTGGCCGCCCTGCCTGCGCTCGCGCAGTTCGCACAGCGCGAGCTCGATCAGGTGGCTCATCCGATCGCCCTCGCGGGTGGCGCGACGCACCCGGATCATCGGCGGCAGCGCGCCGAGCACCTGATCGAACGGCTGCGCGTCGCAGCCGAGGAAGCCGCAGATGAAGTGCGTCCGGTCAGGGCCGCCGCCGCCCGCGTCGACCACCGACGGCAACCTGCCTGCGGCCATCTCCCGGAAGAATCCGACGGTGTCCGCTTCGCTGGCGGCCGTCTTCGCGGGATCCGGCTCGGCGAGGAAGTAGGCGTCGCCGTGCGGCACCACGAGCACGTCGCCGGCATCGAGCCGGACCGGCGCCCTGCCCTCGAGCCCTGCCCAGCACGAACCCTCGGTCACGATGTGGTACGAGACCAGGTGTCGCGACGCTGGCAGCACCACCGGCGCAAGGATGCTGGCGCGCGGCGCCCGCGTCGACCACGGCGCGCGCGCCTCGACCAGGAAGAACATCGACCCGGTCAGCCGCACCGCGCGCAGCACCTCGGACAGCACGTCCGCCTCGGGCGCGGCGCCCGGCACGAGCGCGTCCGCCGTCGACGCGACCACCGGCCCGTCGAATCGCGCGACCCGGGACGCTGCGTCAAGCGATCCGGAAGCCCGGTCATGGAGCCTGTTCATGACGCGGTCGATCATACGCCGACGGCGCACGGCCCCGCCGCCGGGGCGGGTGCCGCGACCCGACAGCGGAGGGACACGCGATGAGTACCGCACTGACAGGACAGGTCACGCACGACGCCGCCGAGACCTACGAGGCGTTCTTCGTGCCGGCGCTGTTCAGCCAATGGACCGGCCCGATGCTCGACGGAGCGGACGTGCACGAGCGTGCCGGCGCCAGGCGCGTCGTCGACGTCGCCTGCGGCACCGGCGTGCTGGCGCGCGCGGCGCGGGCGCGACTCGGCCCGGCCGGCATGGTGACCGGCATCGATCCCAATGCAGGCATGCTGGCGGTCGCGAACCGGACGTCGCCCGACATCGCGTGGCGGGCCGGCCGCGCCGAGGCGCTGCCGCTCGACGACGCGAGCTTCGACGCGGCGCTGTGCCAGTTCGGCCTGATGTTCTTCGAGGACCGCGTGGCGGGCCTGCGCGAGATGGCGCGCGTGCTGCGCCCGGGTGGCCGGATGGCGGTCGCGGTGTGGGACTCGCTCGGGCGTTGCCCCGGCTTCGCCGAGTTGACGCGGCTGCTCGAACGCGTGTGTGGCCAGGAGGCCGCGGACGCGCTGCGCGCGCCGTTCGCGCTCGGCGACACCGGCGAGCTCGGCGCGCTGTTCGCGCGCGCCGGCGTCGTAGGCGCGCGCATCGACACCCTGGCCGGAACCGCGCGCTTTCCGTCGCTCGACGCGTGGATTCGCACGAACGTGCGCGGCTGGTCGTTCTCCGAACTCGTCGACGACGAGCAGCTCGAAGCGCTGGTCGTCCAGGCGCAGCACGGGATGGCGCGCTTCGTCGACAAGGACGGCAGCGTCGCGTTCGGCGTGTCGGCCCACCTGGTGTCGGCACGCCGGCCGTAGCGATTGCCGGCGCGAGGATGAAGCCTCGATGACGACACACGCGTGCCTGCCGGCCGGGATTGGAGGCCCTCCTCGACGCAGCCGGGCTATCCTTGACCGGGAACCGCCGGATCGCGGGACGAGGGCATGGCATGGATCGGAACGACGGAATGCTCGACATCGCGGCGCTGCTCGAGACGCAGCGCAGCGCCCATCGACTCGCGCCCTTCCCCGAATGGGAGGTCCGCCGCGGCCGGCTCCAGCGCCTGCGTCGGCTGCTGCTCGACAACGAAACGGCGATCGAGGCCGCGATCGACGCCGACTTCGGCGGGCGGCCGCCGATCGAGACGCAGATCGCCGAACTCTTCCCGTCGATCGCCGAGATCCGTGCCGCGCTGCGCGGCGGCAAGCGCTGGATGAAACCGCGCGGCGCGTGGGTGTCGAAGTGGTTCCTGCCGGCGCGCGCGTGGATCCTGCCGCGCCCGGTCGGCGTGGTCGGCATCATCGTGCCGTGGAACTATCCGCTGTACCTGGCGATCGGTCCGCTCGCCGGTGCGCTGGCGGCCGGCAACCGCGCGATGATCAAGCTGTCCGAGTACACACCGGCCTTTTCGGCGCTGTTCCAGCGGCTGGTCGCCGAACGCTTCGGTCAGGACGAGATCGCGGTGGTCACCGGCGGCCCCGACGTCGCGGCGGCGTTCTCTTCGCTGCCCTTCGACCACCTGGTGTTCACCGGCTCCACCGAGGTCGGCCGCAAGGTCATGTCGGCGGCGAGCGCCAACCTCACGCCGGTGACGCTCGAGCTCGGCGGCAAGTCGCCGGCGGTGATCGCGCCCGGCTACTCGCTGGAGCGCGCGGCGACCCGCATCATGGCGGGGAAGCTGCTGAACGCCGGCCAGACCTGCATCGCGCCGGACTACGTGCTGGTGCCGCGCGACGGGCTCGACGCGTTCGTCGACCACGCGCGGTCGCGGGCGCGCGCGATGTACCCGGCCGGACTGGCCGATCGCGACTACTGCAGCATCGTCGACGCGCGCCAGTACGAGCGGCTGATCGGCTACCTCGACGAGGCGACCGCCGGCGGCGTCATGCAGGTCGAGCTGTTCGCCGGGCCGGCCCGCGACGACGCGGCGCATCGCCTCGCGCCGGTGATCCTGGTCGACCCGCCGCATTCGCTGGTGGCGATGAGGCACGAGATCTTCGGTCCGATCCTGCCGGTGCTGCCGTACGACCGGCCGGAAGACGCCGTCGCGTTCGTCAACGCGATGGCGCATCCGCTGGCGCTGTACTGGTTCGACGACGACCGCGCGCGCGCCGACTGGGCGCTGAAGCAGACGCACGTCGGCGGCGCGTGCATCAACGAGACGCTGCTGCACATCGCGCAGGAAGAGCTGCCCTTCGGCGGCGTCGGGCCCTCGGGCATGGGCCACTATCACGGCCAGTGGGGCTTCGACGCGATGAGCAAGCTCACGCCGGTGTTCCGGCAGTCGCGGCTCAACGGCCTGGGGCTGTTCATGCCGCCGTACCGGCCGATCACGCGCCGGCTGCTGGAGCTGATGAAGCGGATCTAGCAAGGGCGCCGCGGGGGCGACCGCGCCCCCGGCATCACGCCGTCGACGCCAGCCGCGCCAGCAGCGCCAACTGCGACGAGAAAGGCTTGCCGCGGCGGTTCTTGCGCTTGTAGACGCCGTCGCCGTCCATCACCCAGGCGTTGACGTTGTCGCGCAGGTGCACGTCGATCGCCTCGTCGACGACCCGCTCCTTCAGCTTGCGATCGCGCACCGGAAACGCGACCTCGACGCGGCGGAACAGGTTGCGGTCCATCCAGTCGGCCGACGACAGCCAGACGTCCTTCTTGCCGCCGTTGTGGAAGTAGAAGACGCGGCTGTGCTCGAGGAAGCGCCCGACGACCGATCGCACGCGGATGTTCTCCGACAGCCCGGGCACGCCGGGGCGCAGCGCGCAGACTCCGCGCACGATCAGGTCGATCTTCACGCCGGCCTCGCTGGCCTCGTACAGTGCGTCGATCACCGTCGGCTCGAGCAGCGCGTTGACCTTCGCGGCGACGTAGCCCTTCCTGCCGGCCTTGGCGTGGGCGGCCTCGCGCCGGATCGACGCCAGCACCATCTCGTGCAGGCTGAACGGCGCCTGCGTCAGCAGCCGCAGCGCGCCGCGCTGTCCCAGGCCGGTCAGGCGCCGGAACACCTCGTGCACGTCGGCGCAGATGTCCTCGTTGGCCGTGAACAGCCCGAAATCCTCGTACAGCCGCGCGGTGCGCGGGTGGTAGTTGCCCGTGCCGAGATGCACGTAGCGGCGCAGCACGGTGCCGCCCCTGGCGGTCTCGCGCCGCAGCACCATCGCCATCTTGGCGTGCGTCTTGTGGCCGACCACGCCGTAGACCACGTGCGCGCCGGCGTGCTCGAGCTTGGCCGCCCAGTTGATGTTGGTCTCTTCGTCGAAGCGCGCCATCAGCTCGACGACCACCGTCACTTCCTTGCCGGCCAGCGCGGCGTCGATCAGCGCCTGCATCAGCGCCGAATCGGCGCCGGTTCGGTAGACGGTCTGCTTGATCGCGACGACGCGCGGGTCGCGCGCCGCGCTGACGAGGAACTCCATCACCGGGCCGAACGACTCGTACGGGTGGTGCAGCAGGATGTCCTGCTTGCGGATCGCCGCAAACAGGTCCTTCTCGCGCAGCACCGCGGGCACCGCCGGCTCGAAGGGCGGGTATTTCAGCGCCGGCAGGTCGACGAGGTCGATGATCTGCGCGAGCCGCACCAGGTTCACCGGTCCGTCGACGCGGTAGCAGTCCTGCTCCTCGAGCTCGAACTCTCGCAACAGGCGCGCCACCAGCGACTCCGGAATGCCGGCGGAGACCTCGAGGCGCACCTCGTCGCCGTACTGGCGCTGGACGAGTTCGCCCTGCAGCGCCGCGCGCAGGTCGGTCACTTCCTCGTCGTCGACGAACAGGTCGCTGTTGCGCGTCAGGCGGAACTGGTGCACCGAACGCACGGTGAGACCGGGAAACAGGCGGTCGACGAAACCCTGCACGATCGACGTCAGCGGCATCACGCCGTGCGGCACGCCCGACACTTCGGGCGGCACGCGCAGGATGCGCGGCAGCGCGCGCGGCGCCTGCACGATCGCGACGCCGGCGCGTCGTCCGAAGGCGTCGTGCCCGTGCAGCTCGACGATGAAGTTCAGGCTCTTGTTCAGGATGCGCGGGAACGGATGCGCCGGGTCGAGCGCAATCGGCGTCAGCAGCGGCTCGATCTCGGTGTCGAAGACGTGCTCGGCCCACTTGCGCTGCGCGTCGGTCCAGTCGAGCCGGGTGTGCACGACCACCCCGTGTGCCGCCAGCTGCGGCAGGATCGTCCGGTTCAGCAGCTCGTACTGGCGTGCCACGAGCCGGCGAGCGCGCTCGTGGATTGCCGCCAGGCTCTGGCGCAACGCGTGGCCGTCGCCGCGCCCGGCCAGCAGCAGCTCCTTGAACTCGGCGACGCGGATCTCGAACAGCTCGTCGAGGTTGCTGCTGACGATCGCGATGAAGCGCACGCGCTCGAGCAGCGGCACCGTTTCGTCCTCGGCCTGCGCGAGCACCCGCTCGTTGAAGGCGAGGATGCCCAGTTCGCGGTCGAGCAGCCGCAGCCCTGGGCCCTCGTGCACGTCCATGCGCGCAAGCTTGCCCTTCCTTCGTGACGGTTTCGTGACGGTGCGCTTGGAGTTCATCGGTGGTCGGGCGCGTCGCTTGCGGCCCGCACACTTTGTCATACTTCGGCTGGCGCAACACCCGTGTCCCCCTGATCACCCGACCCCTTCGAGGACCGATGTCCGGATATCGATTGCTGGCGGCGGTCGACCTCGGTTCGAACAGCTTTCGGTTGCTGATCGGCCGCGTCGAGGCCTCCCCGCTCGGCGAGCTCGTGCTGCCGCTGGACGGCGTCAAGCAGACGGTGCGCCTGGCCGGCGGGTTGCGCGAGGACGGCAGCCTCGATGCGGATTCGCGCGATCGCGCGCTGCTGGCGCTGGCGATGTTCGGCGAGCGGCTCCGCTCGTTCGCGCCCGAGGCGGTTCGCGCGGTCGCGACGAACACGCTGCGCGTCGCGACCAACGCGGGGCAGTTCCTCGCCAC
>Ga0073905_10002154_pt1 | contig 10154 bp, 9 predicted proteins | sample KloWWTupernatant_FD_65482 | JGI IMG/M metagenome (GOLD analysis project Ga0073905, IMG submission 65482) | Active sludge microbial communities from Klosterneuburg, Austria, studying microevolution and ecology of nitrifiers - Klosterneuburg... | ecosystem: Engineered > WWTP > Aerobic digester >... | reverse complement strand
ATGCCCGTGATGGCAGGCGAGGCTGCACTCGGCTGGAACTCCGGGGCCGCCTACGAGGCCATCCGCGAGGCGTCAGTGACGTCATCGGAAGCGATGACCTCCACGATCACTGCCCAGCACCCGGGTCTGGCCGTGACGGCAGATGTCGTGCCCGGTCCGGCGGCGGGCGCGCTCCTCACCGGCGTCACGCCCACCGACCTCGTCGTCGTGGGCGCCAGTAGTCGTGCGGGTGCCGCAGCGTTCTGGTTGGGCACCACGCCGCGGCAACTCGTGCGCAACAGCCCTTGCCCCGTGGCAGTCATCCGCGGTGCCGCAACCCGTGGTGCCCCGGACCGGATCGTGGTCGGCATCGATGGCTCTGCAACATCGGATGCAGCCGTCATGTGGGCGGCTGACGAGGCTGATCGCCACAACGTCAACCTGCACATGGTGCATGGCTGGTCGTACGCGTATGCGCCCGTCGATGCCAGTGCCACACAGGCCCGCGACCTCACCGAGGTCGATGCCGACTGCACGCTGAACCGCTCGCTCGAGCTCGCCCGCGAGCGCTGTGGGGCGACTGTCACCGGCGAGCTGGTGGAGAGCAGTGCGGTGACCGCTCTGCTCGAAACTGTGCGAGACGGCGATCTCCTGGTTCTTGGTTCCAACGGTCGTGGCGGGCTGCGAGCCCGTCTCCTCGGCTCGACGGTCAACAGCGTCCTCGACTCGGCCGCGGTACCGGTCGTCGTCGTGCGACCTACAGAACCCGACTGACGTTCAGGATGTGGGCAGCGCCTGCGCGAGGTCGGACCAGATGTCGTCGATGTGTTCGATGCCAACGCTCATCCGGATCAGTCCGGGGGCGACGTGCGCATCGCCGGCGTACTTCTGGCGACGTTCCAACGAGGTCTCCACTCCGCCGAGGCTGGTGGCCGGCACGATCAGTTGCACGGCTCGGCACACACCGTCCGCCGCATCGGACCCACCGGCCAGCACGAACGACACCATCGCGCTGAAACCCGGATAGCGAACGTCGACGACTGCCGGGTGGGCTCGGAGTCGATTGACGATCTCCATCGCGTTGGACTGCATGCGCTCCATGCGTAGTGGCAGCGTGCGCAGACCGCGCAACGCGAGGAACGCCTCCAGCGAGCCGGGCGTGCTGCCGTTCACCAGCCGCGTCTGATGAAGGCGGTCGTACGTTGCATCGTCAGCTGCGATGGCGAGGCCGATGAGCAGGTCACTGTGGCCGCCGATGAACTTGGTGCCGCTGTGCAGCACGATGGTCGCGCCGTCAGCGAGTGGCTGCGCGCAGATTGGTGTGGCGAAGGTGCTGTCGACGACCACCTTCGCACCCGCTGCAGCAGCCGCTGCACAGATGGCAGGGATGTCGGCGACGTCGAGCGTGGGGTTGGTCGGCGTTTCGATCCACACGACGTCGGCACCGGCACTGGCTGCGACGACATCGGCGGTGTTGCCGATGTCGACGAAACGCACCTCGAGGCGCGACTGCTGCACGAGGTCGGCCACCAGGGCGCGCACGCCGAGGTACGAGTAGCTGGGCAGCACGAGCACCTTCGGCGCCAGCGCGAAGAGCGCCGCCGCGGCGGCAGCCATGCCTGAGGAGAACGAGACGGCGCGACCACCTTCGAGCGCTCCGACAGCTTCCTCGAGACCAATCCATCCAGGCGTGCCGTGCGTGCGGGTGTATTCCCCCGCTTCGCCACGGAAGTTGCTGGCCATCACGATCGGATGGTTGAGCGGGTCGCCAATCTGATGCGGGCGACCGGATGAGACGGCGATGGTTGCCGGGTGACGTGATTCGCTCACGCAGGCTGCCGAACTTCTTGGCGACCGTCTGCGTGAGTGGCGAAACGACCGGCATCGGGCGCGTGCACCGGGTCCGGGCGGTCCCATGGCCAGCCACCGAAGCCTGTGCGCCGGTAGTCGGCGAAGGCCTGCTGGATCTCGGCGTCGGTGTTCATCACGAACGGCCCGTACTGCGCCACCGACTCACCGATCGGCCGGGCCTGCAGCATCAGGATCTCGGCGCCCTCAGAGCCGGCCACCAGGGGTGCTGGTTGGGAGGCGTCGACGACGGCACCGGTGCTGGTGGCGACATCCTCGCTGCCCACTGCGACGGAACCTTCGAAGATGTAGAACACGCGCAGGGTCTCGGTGCCATCGGCGGCCGGCAGCGTGAGGCTGGCACCGGGCTGCATGACGATGTGCAGAATCGACACGTCGGCTTCGGGACGCGATGCCCACGAGGCCGGCGGCGGCACCGGGGGCGTCAGGCCTGCGTAGCGACCGGCGATGACGGTGACCGTGGATTCACGACCCGCGTCGTCGACGTGCGTGTGCTGCGGAATGTCTTCGCTCCACAGCATCGTGAAGTACGGGTCGACCATCTTGTCGCTGGCCGGCAGGTTCATCCAGATCTGGAACAGCTCGACGGTGTTGGGGCCGTCGGCGTCGAGCAGGGGAAACATCTCGCAGTGCACGATGCCGCTGCCGGCCGTCATCCACTGCACGTCGCCGCGACCGAAGCGGGCGGCCGCCCCCAGCGAGTCGCTGTGGTCGATGTACCCCTTGCGCGCGAACGTGATGGTCTCGAAGCCTCGGTGCGGGTGCTCGGGGAAGCCGGGCACGGTGCTGCCGTGGTACATCCGCCATCCGTCGCGCGGCTCGAAGTCGTTACCGAGGGAACGGCCCACGAGCGTTCCCTGCGGTCCGAACTCGGCGTTGCCCTCCGGATAGAGATCGAGATGGTGGACGCAGAACAGGAACGGGTCGGCGGTGGCCCACTGGAAACCGAGCGGAACCCGCTGGAGCACCAGCGGCTGCGCTACTGACGGCTGATTCATCAGGCGGAGCGTACGCCCGTCGCGATCAGCAGCAACACGAGCGTGCCCAGTGCCACGCGGTAGATCACGAACGGCATGAACGACCTGGTGCGAATGATCTTGAGCGTGCCCCACACGGCCAGCCAACCGGCCAGACCCGACGTGATGATGCCAACGACCATCGGGATCGCGAGGCCGTGGGGAATGCCACCCTTGAGCAGCTTCATCATCTTGTAGGCCACGGCGCCTGCCGTCACCGGGATCGCCATCAGGAAGCTCGCGCGCACTGCCGCATCACGGGTGAAGCCGATGAGGCGAGCAGCCGTCATCGTGATTCCGCTGCGCGAGGTGCCGGGGTTGAGCGCGAGGACCTGAGCGGCACCGACCTTCAGCGCGTCCTTCGACGTGTAGTCGTCGAGCGTTCTCGCACCGGCTCGACGGTCGGCCCACGCGAGCAGCACGCCGAACACGATCAGCGAGATGGCGATCAGCAACGGTGTACCCAACTTCTCGTCGATGTACTTCTCGCCGATCGCGCCTGCGATCGCAGCGGGCACCGACGAGAGGACGAGCAGCCATGCCAACCGGCCCTGCGGATCGATGGGCTTCTCGCGCTTGATGACCAGCCGGAGGCCCTCTCGCACGTACACGACGAGATCGCTCCAGAAGTAGCCGACCACGGCGACCAGGGTGCCCAGGTGCAACGCGACGTCGAACGCCTTCTCGATCTGCGGGTCACCGGAGAAGTCGTTCCATCCGAACAGCCAGGGCACGAGCAGCAGATGCCCGCTGGACGAGATGGGGAGGAACTCGGAGAGGCCTTGCACGAGGCCGAGCACGATGGCGTGGAGGATGGGCACGGTTGTCAGTTCTACTCGTTGCGAAGGCTGGGAATGATGCGCGGCTTCCAGGGACGGTGTTCGTCCCAGTGGTGTCCGACGGTGCGACCTTCACGAAGCTTGGCCAGGAAGTCGGCCGGGCTGTCGAAATCGGGCATCTCCACGTACGCACTGCCGAGCGCGAGCGGTACGTGTGCGTCGCTGCCCGCGCCACCGGGCAGGTCGAACTCCTCGGCGAATGCCGCCGCCCTCTCGTTGAGGCTGCGCAGGCTGGTCTTCGCATTGAGTACTTCGATGGCGTCGATGAGGCCGGCGTGTGCGAGTTCGTAGAGCGCCGGTTCGGCCATGTTGCGTCGCATCGGATCGAACGGATGCGGGACGTAGACGACGCCACCCTGGTCGCGGATCGCTCGTGCAGCGTCGGCCGGTGGCGCGCCCGGAGCGATCCTCTCGGTGAGGAACAGGCCGATGATCTCGCCCGCGTGCGTGTTCAGTTCCTCACCGAGGATGACTCTGCAGGGCAACCGCTTGGCCAGCTCGGCAGCACCGCGGACAGCGTTGTGATCGGTGATGCACAGCACGTCGAGCCCTGCTTCGGCGACCGCCTCCTCCACCTCGTCGGGCGTCGTTGTGCTGTCCCCGCTCCACATGGTGTGACTGTGCAAGTCGACGCGCACCCACCCGGGCGGCAACGGCTGCGCCAGGTGCGGGTGACGCGCAACGGCGGCGGAATGCGCTGCGGGCACCGTCAGGCGCCGGAAAGGGTGATGTCGCTGATGACCAGGCTGACACCGGCAGCGCGCATGGGAAGCCAGTCGACGTCGCCGCCGACTTCCACGACGTCGAGCAGCATGCGCTGGAGTGTGGAGGCAATGGTGAACTCGCGGATGGGGGCGCCAACCACGCCGTTGGTGATCTTCAGACCGGACGCTCCCACGGAGAAGTCACCGCTGATGGGGTTGACTCCACTGTGGAGCCCCTGCACGGACTGGATGAGCACGCCGTCGTCGACGTCGGCGACCAACGCCGCCTGATCGCGAGTGCCGGGCACGAGGTGCATGGCGAGGCAACCGACACCCGGCGTGCCCATGAAGCCGCCCCGAACGGCGTTGCCGGTGCTGCGGCCACCCACGCGGCGGGCGCTGTAGCTGTTGTGCACGAACTGTTGCAGCACACCACCGTCGATGAGCACGTTGCGACGCGCGGCGAGGCCTTCGCCGTCGAGATCGGTGGCCGTGTACGCCAGCGTGTTGGTGGGGTCGTCGACCAGCGTCAGCAGCGGGTTGGCGACTTGGTCGCCGAGGCGATCCTTGAACAGGCTGCGGCCCTTGGCCACGGCCTCACCGTTGAGCGTGCTGGAGATGACACCGAGGAACATCGCCGTCACGTACGGATCGAGCACGACGGTGACCCGCTGCGAGGCGGGCTTAGTCGCACCCAACAGCCGGGTCGCGCGGTCGGCTGCTTCCCGCGCAGCCTTGGGCAGATCGAACTGCTCCGGCGAACGACCGACACTGAAGCCGAACCCGGTCTGCGTCTCGTCGCCATCGTCGGCGAGGGTGCTGATGGAGACGTAGCAGCCGTTCTCACGGCCGCTTCGACGAATGCCCGTGGTCGTCGCCACTGCGGACTCGACGGCCACGTCGGCGTAGTTGGAGTCGTCGATACGAACCCGCGGATCGACCCCGACCGTCAGCCGTTCGAGTTCCTTCGCCAACTCGATCTTGCGATCGGTCGAGTAGCCGGCAAGCTCGTCGTTCCAGAGTTCCTGAGCAACCACGTCGACACCGTCGGGCTCGGCGAGACCTGCCCACTCGTCGCGCGTTCCGAACTCGAGGTTGTCGCGGGCGTCGGCCAGCACCTCCGCGATCGCGGCCGGGTCGAGCGTGCCCGCGTATGCAAACCCGGTGCGACCATCGCGGATGACGCGAATACCGATGCCTTCGCTCTGTGCGCTGACGAAGTGCTCGACGGAGCCTTCGTAGACACGGATGTCGGTTTCGTTGTCGCGGGACACGAACGCCTCCACCTGCTCGCCGGGGCGTGCCTGGGCGATGACGCGATCGGCAATTTCCTGCAGCGCTGCGCTCATGCTGCGGTGCCGCCGATGGTCATCGACTTCACCCGCAGCGTCGGCTGGCCATCACCCACCGGCACGCCCTGGCCGTCCTTGCCGCACGTGCCCGGGTTGCCCATCGCAAAGTCGTTGCCCAGCAGGTCGATGTCCTTGAGTACTTCCGGGCCGTTACCGATCAGGTTGCCCTCGCGCAAGGGCTCGGTGATCTCGCCATTCTCGATGAGGTACGCCTCGGTCATGCCGAACACGAAGTCACCGGTGGCGGTGTTGACACTGCCACCGCCGAGCTTGGCGACGTACACGCCGTACTCGGTCGCCCGCACGATGTCGTCGGGCTCCTCGGTGCCGTTGAGCACGTAGGTGTTGGTCATGCGCACCATCGGCAGGTGCTGATAGCTCTGGCGGCGACCGTTGCCGCTCTGCGGTCGGCCTTCGTTGCGGGCACGCAGGTAGTCCCACATGTAGTCGGTGAGGATGCCGTTCTCGATGAGCACGTTGTACTGGCTGGCGTGGCCCTCGTCGTCGTAGGCGATGGCGCCCCACTCGCCCGCCATCGTGCCGTCGTCGACCAGGGTCACCAGCGGCGACGCAACGAGCTCGCCCTGCTTGCCGCGATAGACGCTGCCGCCCTTCGCGATCAGGTCCGCCTCCAGGCCGTGGCCGCACGCCTCGTGGAACAACACGCCACCGCTGCCCTGCTTGATGACGACGGGAAGCGCACCGCTCGGAGCCGGTCGGGCATTGAGCTTGGTGATGGCAATGCGGGCCGCATCGCGAGCCAGGTCCTCGACATCGACACTGTCGAACAGTTCGAAGCCCATGGTCTGGCCAGCGCTCTGGTACCCGGTCTGCATTCCTCCGTCGCCATCTGCGACGGCACTGACGCGGATGAGTGTGCGCACCTGCTGGTCGGTCACGAAGACGCCATCCGTATTGGCGATCAACACGTGTTTACGGCTGTCGCCGTAGCCGGCACTGACCTGCACGATGGCGCCGCCGGCGCCGCGCGCCGCTTCGTCCATGCGGAGCAGCAGCGCGACCTTGTCGGCCTTCTTGACCTCATCGGGGAAGAGGCGGACGGGGCTGACCACGCGATCGACGCCACGCGTGAGTGCGATGGTGCGAGTGCCACCGTCGCCCTGGCTGGCCGCAGCTGCGGCAGCTTCCGCCGCGGCGCGAAGGCCCGACTCGCTGAGATCGGCGGTGTGCGCGAAGCCGGTGGTGTCGCCCTTGACGACCCGAATGCCGGCGCCGCGGTCGCGGCCGCTGGTCACCTGCTCGACACGGCCATCGTCGAACGCCACCGAAGTGGATCGCTTGTCCTCTGCATACACCTCGGCAAAATCGGCGCCAGTACGCACCGCCGATGCCAGTACTCGTTCCAACACCTCTTGGTCGATCACGGTCGCAGCCTACCGAGGAGGCTGCGACGGAGTTCGTCGCACACGGCGCAAGGGCGTAGCGTTACGACTCGTGAGTGAACCGGCGAAGATCACCGTTGGCCTGAAGGGCGTCGCGTCGATGGTGGTCGGCGAGGCCGACACAGCACTCGCCGTCGGGTCGGGCATCGTGCTGGTGCTCGCCACACCGCGAGCGATCGCCCTCTGCGAGCGCGCATCGTGCGCAGCGGTCGACAACTATCTCGAAGCGGGAACCACGACGGTTGGAATGCGCGTGCAGTTCGACCACCTACGGCCCACGGCCGTTGGCGGCAAGGTCGACGCAGAAGCGGTGCTGGAGAAGATCGAAGGACGAAGGCTCACGTTCATGGTCTCGGCGTCCGATACCAAAGGGCTGGTGGCTGCAGGAAAGGTCACCCGCGTTCTGGTGGAGGTCGACCGATTCATGGACAAGACACAGTGAAACTCATCGCTACTGCGTTACTGGCTGCCACGGGCTGCCTCGCGCTGTCCGGGTGCCCGGCCAAAGAGGCCAAGGACGGCCTGCAGAGCATCAATCAGGCAACCGGCGTGCAGTGCGTGACCGAGCGCGACATGATGGAGAAGGCCGTCGAGGCATACACCCTGCTCACGACTGCCGCGCCCGTCAACGAAGCTTCCATGGTGCCGGATTGGATCCGAGAACAGTCAGTCCTCATGGATCTCGACGCCACCGGCCACGTAGTAGCCGCCCCCAACAGCGGCTGCGCCTGACCCGACCCGCCCCCCAACTTTGGCGTTGAGATGGGCCACCGGCGCACCTCAGCGCCGCCTTGGGGTCGGACTTGGGTGGGTCAGCCGAGGTTGCTGGTTCTTGGGTAGATGTCGGCGGGGTCGGTGAGGACATTGACCATGTAGGGCACGCCGCTGGCGAAGGCGCGGTCCATGGCGGGGCCGATGTCGGCGGGATTGGTGACGGTTTCCCCGGCGCCACCGAGGGCTTTGACGACGTTGTCGTAGTGCAGGCCGGGCTGCAAATCGCAGGCCATGTCCCACCCGTAGATGGCCTGCATCGGGTGCTTCTCCAGGCCCCACATGCCGTTGTTGCCCACGACCATCACGACCGGCAGGTTGTGGCGCACCATCGTGTCGACATCCATCAGGCTGAAACCGGCAGCGCCGTCGCCGAGGAGCAGGACGATCTGGCTGCTCGGGCGCACCGTACGAGCGGCGATCGCGTAGCCGGGCCCGTTGCCGAGGCAACCGTAGGGGCCGGTGTCGAGCCAACAGCCGGGCTCGAAGACCTCGACGAACTTGCCCGCATAGCTGGCGAAGTCGCCGCCATCACAGATGACCACGGCATCACGTGCCAGCCGCTGGCCGAGTTCGCCGTAGATACGACTGGGCTTGATGGGCGCGCTGTCGTTGGTCAGCAGCTCTGCATCGGCGGCGCGGCCCTTCTCCTCGGCGGCACGCAGCTCGGCGATCCATCCGCTGCGGTCGATGCGCGGGCCCGGCCCGTCGGCAAGCGAACGCAGCACCAGATTGCTGTCGCCGGCCACGGTGGGAACGGACACGTGCTGTGCCCGTTGGGCATCGCTGTCGACCACGTGCGCAACCTGCGCGTTGCCGAACTGACCGAAGCCGAGCCGGAAGTCGAGCGGTGTGCCCCAGACGACGACGAGGTCGGCTCGCGCCTTGAGCAGGCCGCGGGTGCGCAAGAACGCAAGCTCGTGGTCGGCCGGCAGCGTGCCGCGGCCCAGCCCGTTGAAGAAGCACGGCACGCGCAGGTGCTCTGCGGCGGCGCGCAGGGCATCCCATGCGCCATCCCAATACACGTCGCTGCCGATGATGAACGCCGGACGTTCTGCGGCTGCAATGAGCTCGGCGAGGCGGGCGACTTCATCGTCGTTCGGCGCCGAGCCGAGCCCGACGCAGACGTCGACAGCCGGAATGTCGCCCGCAGAGGCAGCGAAGAACACGTCGAGCGGAACGTCGAGGAACGTAGGACCACGATGCGGCGACATTGCCAACCGCGCTGCGGCGTGCACCATCGCACCGGCTTGCGTCGAATCCTTCACGGTCGCCGCGCTCTTGGTGATGGACTGCATCACGGGAACGTGGTCGAACTCCTGCAGGGAGCCGGCGCCCCACCGCGCCTCGGGTGCACGCCCACCGAGCACGACGAGCGGCGACCCGTTGAAGTAGGCGGATGTCACCGCGGACACTCCGTTGGTGATGCCGGGCCCTGCGGTGAGCGCAGCAAAGCCGGGCTTGCGGGTGAGCTTGGCGTAGCCCTCGGCCGCGAACGTGGCGGTCTGTTCGTGGCGAGTGTCGACCACCTTCATGCCCTGGTCGCGCGCCGCGTCGTAGAGCGGCCAGATGTGGCCGCCGTTGAGCGTGAACATGGTGTCGGTACCGAACGCCTTCAGTGCCGCCACCGCCTGCTGGCCGGCATGGCCGTCGATGTGGGTCGGAGAATCGTCGTGGGGAGTCTCGTTCGCGTCGTTCATGCTGCCAGTGTTCCAGACTCGCTGCCACTCGCTCGCCCTCGGACACGGTGCCATTTTTGATCCGGATGTCCGGATGGACGGCGCTCGCCTTCAGAACGAGTGGTAGCCGCCGTCGATGGTGATGACGTCGCCGGTGTGATAGCTGCTGGCATCGCTGGCCAGGTACACGGCGAGACCGCCGAAGTCCTGCGGCTTGCCCCACCGGCGCAGTGGCACTCGCGGCAGCACGTTGGCGACGAACTTGTCCCAGCTCAGTGCTCCGGCAGTCATATCGCTCTCGATCCAGCCGGGCAGGATCGCGTTGCATCGAATGGCATGGCGCGCATGCTCGACGGCAATGCCCTTCATCATCGAGATCAGCGCTCCCTTCGAGCCGCCGTAATGCTGGCCGCGCTGCTGGCCATACTTCGCGGAGCCCGAGGTGGTGAAGACCACCGATCCGCCCTGCGGGTTCTGCGCGACCATCTGCTTGACAGCCTCCTGCGCGGTGAAGAAGGCACCGTCGAGATTCACGCGCATCA
>Ga0073905_10002149_pt1 | contig 10163 bp, 8 predicted proteins | sample KloWWTupernatant_FD_65482 | JGI IMG/M metagenome (GOLD analysis project Ga0073905, IMG submission 65482) | Active sludge microbial communities from Klosterneuburg, Austria, studying microevolution and ecology of nitrifiers - Klosterneuburg... | ecosystem: Engineered > WWTP > Aerobic digester >... | reverse complement strand
CCCGGGGACGAGGTCAAACGTGGCGCGGGCGAAATACGCCCCCCGTTTCCCGCGCGTCTCGACTTCGGGCGTGATGCACCGGCCGGAGCGAAAACTGTCGAGCTGGCTGGATGAGATCAGGTAGTCGGCCCCCTCCAGGCCCAGCTGGACGACTGTCGTCGCCAGGAGCGATTCGCTCGGCTCGGCCAGATCGGTCAGGGTCGAGTTGAGCGAGAAGACCGCGAGCCCGGTCGCGGCGTCGACTTCCGCCCGCTTGTAGGCGTCCAGCAGCGGGCTGAACTCGTTCTGGGTGTTCGGGCTGATATTGGCCGGCAGCAGGTTCTGCAGGCCGTCGAGCAGTTCGATCGCGCAGGCGGATGCGCCCATGTTGAGCAGCCAGCTGGTTTTTACAAAGCCAAAGGCGTCGCTGCTGCGCCAGGCGTAGCGGTAGACCAACCCCAGGCTGTGGTTGATTTCCTCGAAGACCAACGCAGTCCCGGCCACGTTCTTGTAGAGGTTTCGCTCCAGGGTGTAGATGCCTCGTTGGCGTGTGGAGAACGGCTCCCACAGGCTCGTCCGCCCGGCGCGAGTGGCCAGCAGGATGGCTTTGGGGCCGGTGTGTTCGCCGCTCTCGGTCAGTTTGTCGTCGGTGTAGTACGGGAAGAGGGCCTGCTCGGCGCTGACCCGCCCGGCGGACAGCCCGCCGGTGGAGGAGATAAAGAGCCAGTGATTGGAGCTGCTGACGACGCTCATGAAGAACGGCGGCATGGCATCGTAGTTGCGGATCTTGTAGAACGTGTCGCCCAGCAGGGCGACATACTCTCCGCTCACGTCCTGCTGCGCCTGTTGTTGCTGTGTTTCGCCGATGAAGATCGGGCGTGTTGTGTGGGTCACGATTGAGGCTCCTACTTCCACCGCGCGGGCGTGTTTGGCCCGTGTCCGGGGGAGAAATGTCGCGGAGGGAATTGTACGTGGCCGCTTGACGCGCCCCGCGAAAACTCGCAAGAAACGACCCATCCCGGCTTCGCCGGGATGGGTCGTTTCCAAAAAGGCTGTTTAGGCCGCTTGCCCGGCGATCCAACCCGTCGTCCAGGCCGCCTGGAAGTTAAATCCGCCGGTGATGCCGTCGATGTCGAGGACCTCGCCGGCGAAGTAAAGGCCCGGGCAGACCCGGCTCTCCATCATCCGGAAATCGACCTCATCCAGGGCCACACCGCCGGCGGTGACGAACTCCTCTTTGAACTGACCCTTGCCGACGATGCGGAGCACCTCGCCGGTCAGCGTGCGCACCAACGCATCCGCGTTCCCACGGGGAAGCTTGGCCCAGATCTGGGCCTCGTGGATGCCGCTTCGGGCGACCAGGCGTTTCCACAGCCGAAGGGGGATCTCGTGAAAGGGGGATTGGGTGCCGACATGCTGGCCGCCGGTGTTGCGCTTGCGGGCGGCCAGCACGTCGAGGATCGCCTCGGGCTTGAGCCGGGTGATCCAGGCGATCTCCAGATCGGCGACGTAGCGGGCGGCAGCCAGCTCACGGGCCGCCCAGGCCGACAGGCGCAGCACGGCCGGCCCGCTCAAGCCCCAGTGGGTGATCAGGACCGGGCCGATTTGGCTGAACTGGGCGGCCCCATCCCGGCTGAGCGGCTCGAGCAGCAGCCGGACACGCGCCTGCGGCACGCTCAGCCCGGACAGGCCGCGCAGCCCATCGTCGGCGATCTCAAAGGTGAAGAGCGAGGGCGCGGGCGGCACGAGCGTGTGGCCAAGCGCGCGGGCCAGGGCGTGGCCCTGGGGCGCGCCGCCGGTGGCGAGCAAGACCCGCGGCGCGCGCAGCGTCTCGCCGTCCTGGAGGGTGACTGTGAAGGCATCCGCCTCACGGGCAATCGCCACCACCGTCGCGCGCAGGCGGACATCGACGCCGGCCTCGCGGGCGGCCCGCTCGAGACAGTCGACGATGGTGGCCGAGTCGTCGGTGACAGGGAACATCCGCCCATCGGGCTCTTTCTTGAGCGCCACCCCGCGGGCGGCGAACCAGTCCACGGTCTGGCGCGGGCCGAAGCGGGTGAGCGGGCCGCGCAGGGCCAGCCCGCCCCGCGGATAGCGGGTGATGAGCTCGGCCGGCTCAAAGCAGGCGTGGGTGGCATTGCAGCGTCCCCCGCCCGAGATGCGGACCTTGGCCAGGGTCTGGGCCGAGCGCTCAAGGATGACGACGTGCCGGGGCGAGGTGCGTTGGGCGGCGGCGATGGCGCCGAAGAATCCGGCCGCCCCGCCGCCCAGGACGATGAGATCGGCATCCATGGGCTGTGCGGGTGATTGTAGGGGCTTGCAGGGGGTAGTCTGGATCTATCCGAAGATTCCGCAGATTTGCGCAGATTTCATTTCGGAAAGAAATCTGCGCTAATCTGCGTGAATCTGCGGATAGATCCATTGCCCATGCCGGCCGGTATCCCACTACAATCCCACTCCATGCGCATCGACCATCTCGTCTTCCTGGTTCACGATCTGGACATCGCCGCGCGCCAGTGGGCCCGGCGCGGCTACACCGTCACCCCGGGCGGCACGCACGCCGGGGGCTGGACCCACAACAAGCTGGTCTGTCTGGGCGACACGAGCTACATCGAGCTCATCGCGTTTCGAACCGCCGAGGCCGCCCCCCACCGCTGGAATCGCTTCCGACCGTTTCCGGGTCTGATCGATTTCGCGGTCCGGGTCGACGATATTCATGCCGCGGTCGCAAAGGTCCGCAAGCTTGGGCTGGACTACGCTGCGCCAAGCGACGCCGGGCGCGTCCGGCCGGACGGGGTTGAATTGCGCTGGCGGGGGGCCATGCCACAGGACACGACCCTGGGCCTGCCCTTCCTGATCGAGGACCTCACCCCGCGCAACCTGCGCGTGCCGGCCGGGGCCGCCCGCAAACACCGGAACCTCGCGACTGGGATCGCCTCGTTGGACATTATCACCCCCGACCTCGGCGCGGCGCTCCCCCACTTTGGGGCATTGTTCGGGCGGGCGATCGAGCTCGCGCGCGGGGCGGCGATCTTCCAGGCCGGGCCGGGCACGCGGATCACCCTGCGCACGCCGGCTCGCGGCCGGGCGGCAGCGGTGCTGGCCTTGCGCGGGGCGGGGCCGTTTGACTGGAAGCCTGCCGCATAGCGGCGAGAGATTTCTTTGAAAGCGCGATCCCCGGCCCCGGCGTACGCCGGGGCCGGGGATCGCGCTTTCAAAGGATTAGATTGCCGGCCTGATTCATCCGCCGCGAGTGCAGGTGGGTGATGGCGATCGCCAGCGCGTCGGCGGCGTCGTCGGGCCGAGGGATCTTGGCCAGATTCAGCAACATCCGGACCATCTCCTGCATTTGGCGCTTGTCGGCCTGACCGTAGCCGCTGACGGCTTGCTTCACCTGCAGCGGGGTGTATTCGGCCAGCGGCAAATTGGCGTCGGCCAGCGTGAGCAGGGCTACCCCGCGGGCTTGCGCGACCGGGATGATCGTCCGGGCGTTGGTGGCGAAGAAGATCGCCTCGATCCCGCACTCGTCGGGCTTCCAACGCGCAATCAGCGCCTGCAGCTCGCCCCGCAGGGCTTGCAGCCGGGCGGGAAAGGCCTCTTCCTTGGGGGTCTCGATCACCCCGTACGCCACCGCAACCAGCGAGCCGTCGCGCTCCTCACGCACAACCCCGTAGCCAGTCGTGGCGATACCAGGGTCGATCCCCAAGACGAGGATTGAGCGATTTCCACCGTCAGTCATGCATCACCATAAACAGAAGAAGGGAAGAACGAAGAGAAAACAATACGTCCCCTTCCTTCTTCCCTTCTTCTGTTGAGCAGGCGAGCCCGGCGCAAACCGGCGCTGCACGCTACGCCATGTTGTGATAGACCGTCTGCACGTCGTCGAGCTCTTCGAGAGCCTCCACGGCGTTGAGGACCTTCTCGGCATCCTGCTCGTGCAACTCGGTCTGGGTGTTGGGGATCATCGCCAGTTCGGCCTCTGACACCTTGATATTGGCCGCTTGCAGGGCGTCCCGCACAAAGCGGAACTGATCGGCGTCGGCGAAGACCTCGATAACGGCATCCCCGGTCTTGACGTCCTCGGCCCCGCCCTCGAGGGCGGCCTCGAAGACCTTATCGGGATCGACGCCCTCTTTGCGCTCAATGACGAAGTAGCTCATCCGTTTGAACTGCCAGCCCACCGAGCCGCCCTCGCCCATCATCCCGCCCGAGCGGGTCAGGGTCTTGCGCACATCAGCGGCGGTGCGGTTGCGGTTGTCGGTGACGACCTTGATCATGACCGGCACTTTGCATGGCAAATAGCCTTCGTAGTAGAGCTCCTCGAGGATGACGCCTTCGCCGCCCACGCCGGTGGCTCGGGCAATCGCCCGCTCGACATTGTCCTTGGGCATGTTGGCGTCCTTGGCCTTGTCGATGGCCAGACGCAAACGGAAATTCGTTTCGGGGTTGCCGCCGCCCTCGCGGGCCGAAACGGCGATTTCACGGCCGAGGCGGGTGAACAGGGCGCCGCGCTTGGCGTCGGTGGCGCCCTTCGCGCGCTTGATGGTGGCCCATTTGCTGTGTCCTGACATGTCGGTTACCTCGTTGTCTCTTCGATCTCGCGCCGCTGTCGCGGGGTGGCGAAAAAAGCGGCCCGTATTGGTTGCGGGAAGCAATTATACGGGAGGCGGGCACGGCCGCGCAACTCATGTCAGGCTGGCGCTGTCTGGGCCGTCTTGGATGCTCGAAGCGCGCCGCGCTCGGCCGCACGGAAAGTGGCAACGATGGCCAGCCCGAGGGCCAACTCGCCGAGATTTCCCCCCAGTGGAAAACGCAGCATCAGCATCGCGCCGATGAGCATCAACACGCCACCGGCAAGCAGCCAGGCCCAGCGCGCCCGCCACAGCAACAGGCCGCCAATCACCATGATGACAAGAATGGCGCTGACAGCCGGGATGGGCGGACCCTTGAGCAGGGCAAATTCATTCCGATAGCCCAGCACTTGCGAGCCTGTCTCATACGGCACAAGCTTCAGGTTGAGGATGTCCTGGAACGCGCCGAACGCGATCAGGGCGGTGGCCAACACGCAGAAGGCGATATGCCAGGCCCGCGACTGGGCCCACTTCAGGCCAGCCATCCGAGCCATCCCGATGGCATAGATGATCAGCATCGGGGTGAACAGGGCGTGGGAGATGAAGCGGGGTGTGTTCAGCATTTTCAGCGTGTCGCCGTAGCCGATCAGCCCGCCCAACCCGAGGATCAGGTTTTCATAGATCAGCCCGCTGATGAGGGCGACGATGATCAAGCCGTACGAATTCGACTTGCGGCGGAGCTGCCGGATGGCGGCGACGAGCAGCGCCGCCATCAGCAAGCTGATGACGAGATGGATGATGGATTCGATGGTCAGCATGATTCTTGTTTTCTCCCGTGGAGGTCGTCAGGCAGGGGCCGGCTGCATTGCCAAATGATGGGCGGATTTTAGTGATCAAACGCAGACTGTCAAATCAGTCCGGCGTTGCGGGCGGTCAACGCGGCCAAACGGAGTGCTTGGGATTCAGCGCGTATGATCGGCCCGATGCTGGCACGTGTTCTGATCATCGGCGCTCTGGCCCTGGCTGCCTGCTCGGCCGCAGCCCCGGCGGCGACGCCCGCCCCTGGCGCGCCGGCCGAGGCGCAAAGCCGGGTCATCCCGCTTGCCGCGCCGCTCAACACCCCTCTGGCCGAGATTTCGGGCCTGGCCTGGCACGGCGACGATCTGATCCTTCTGCCACAGTACCCCGACCGATATGGCGGGCTGTTCGCCCTGCGCCGCCAGTCCATCCTGGACGCGCTCGACGGCCGGGCCGAAGGCCCGCTCAGGCCCCGGCTCGTTCCGTTGGACGAAGACGGGATTCCGTATCGGGTCGGCGGCTACGAGGGCTACGAATCAATCGCGTTCATTGGCGATCAGATGTTCCTGACGCTCGAGACCCACCGCGGATTGCCCGGGCTCGGGGCGATGCTGGGCTACATCGTCGCCGGGCAGATCGCCCCCGACGGATCGGCGGCGAGCCTGAGCGCGATGACGCGGATGGAGATCCCGGCTCAGGCCGGGCTCGACAACACCACCGACGAGGCCATGACAATTGTCGACGGGCGGTTGGTCACCTTCTACGAGGCGAATGGCGCGGCCGTCAACCCGCGCCCGGTCGCGCATGTCTTTGAGCCGGGCCCGGCCCGCCTGAGCGTTGCGGCATCGATGACGATGACGGCGCTCGAGTATCGCCTGACCGATGCCACCCCGGCCGGGCCGGATGGCCGGTTCTGGGTCATCAACTACTTCTTTCCCGGCGACCGCGACAAACTGAAGCCCGCCGCGGACCCGATCGCCGCCCGCTTTGGCGCAGGCGCCACCCACGCGGCCTGCCCGCAAGTTGAGCGCCTGGTCGAATTGCGGGCGGCGGCCGGCCGGATCGAGCGAACCGATACACCGCCTGTCCAACTGACTTTGTTGAGCTGCGCCACAGCCCGCAATTGGGAAGGCCTGGCCGAGCTGCCCGGGCGGGGCTTCCTGCTCGCCACCGACCAGCATCCGGAGACGATCCTGGCGTTTGTGGCGGGCGCTGTGCGCTGAGTTTGATTTTGGAGGCGATATCCCCCGCCCCGGCGTACGCCGGGGCGGGGGATATCGCCTCCAAAATCAAAACCTTTCGCGCGTTACATCTCAAGATCAATCAACATCCCCATCTCGGCCGCGGCCGCGGCGAGCGCGCCAACATCCGACCCGCGGATGAGGGCGACTCCCGGCCCGACCCGTTCGATCAACCCTCTCCGGCCGGCATCCAGCCGCAGCAACGCGTCAAGAAGGGCCGGCTCGCGGGCGCGCAGCAATACGCCGGCCTCGGCCCGCGCTTCAGCCCCGCGCTCGGTGACCCGGCCGATGGCCCGCGACAGCGCCGCCGGCAAGACCGCGCCGGCGCCCTTCTCGAGGAATTCAATCGCGCGATGTTCGGTGATGCCCTGGCGCGCGGCGGCGCCCAGCACGCGCGGAGTGAGGGCGAAAACCCAGCCCCCATCCTCGCGCGGGCCGAGGGGCTGGGCGATGCGGGCCAACTGAAAGCGGGCGAAGCGCGCGCCCGGCAGCGCGATGACTTCGGCGCCGTTCCCGAGGCGCAAGCTGGGTTCTGGGGCGGCGATGGCCGGCTCACCCAGGCGATCGGTCTCGAGCCACGCCAGCGGACCGCTCAGAAGCGCCATCAGATATGCGCCTTCGATCCGCTCCCAGTGCTCAAACCCGTTTAGAAACTCGCCGGTGCGCGCATCCCGGATGTGCCAGGTGTCGTAACGCCCGTCCGGGCGCATAAACTCCGGCGCGTCGCGCTTGACCGCCGCGACGATCGCGCTGGCGGCCAGCACGGCTTGCCAGGGCGGCGGCGATGACCGCAGGTCGCGTAAAAGCGTGTGCCATCCGCCTGGCGTGGCGCGCTCGGCCGCCGCCTCGAGCGCGCGCAGCGCCGACTGGCGCTCCCGAACAGGCGCATTCGACCAGGCGTGGGTCATCTCAAACGACAGCCCCGCCACCCGCCACAAGTCATTCCAGTCAGGGTTGTCGCGCCAGGCGGCGAATAGCGCGTCGCGCTGGCGGCCGGGCGTGAGTTGAAGCCAGCTTGCGACCGGTTGCGGGTTCAGGCGCAGGCGGCCGTCCTGCGCGCGCGCCCAGCCCATTGCCCCAACCAGCCCGGTCAGGAAGGCGAATCGCCCACCCGGCCGGCCATCGGACACACCCTCGGGTTCGCGCAGCCAGCGGCCCGCGGCCTGGCGCGTCTCGCGCGCCCATTCGCCATCGCGCCGCACCCGGGCGTCCTCGGTCTGAATGTGGATGAGGAGCGTGGTGATGTCGTCGAGCAGGTTCGAATCGATCGCCCCCGGGCTGGCCCCTGAGTTGGGCCCTGAGCTTGCCGAAGGGTTCGCAGGCGTCGCAGGGGCCGCGGTCTGGGGAATCAGCGCATCCCGCAGCTCGGCCGGCACGAAAAACCATTCGGCCGGGTCGCGCGCGGCGCGATCAAAAGCGCGGAAGATGAAGCCGCGGTACCACAGCGTCTCGGCGGCGTTGGCGGGCGCCCGCCATGGGCGCTCGCGATCGAGCCGGCCGGGGCCCATCGGGCGGATTTCGCCAAAACGGCGCTCGAACGCAGCGGCAGGCAGTCGGCCGTTGGATACGAGAAGCTGGTTGAGCGCGGCGAGGGCGTCGGCGGGCAGCCCATCCCGGACGCGCAGGGCAGCCGGGGCGCCATCGATGTCCGAGTCACGCATCGCGGTCGAAAGCGCCTCGGCCATTTCGGCCGGCGAGGCCGCTTCGAGCGGGATGTCCCAGGCTTCGGCAATCGCCATCACCCGCTGGGGCGGTTCATCGAGCAGGCTGGCCCGCAGGGTGCGCATGGCGCAAATGATAAGCCGGCCTGAGAATGTTTTGCGAGATGGCAATCCCCGCGCTTCGCGCGGGGATTGCCATCTCGCAGGATGTTCTTCAGGCTTCTAGAACTTGAGGGCGGACATGGTGCCGCGCACCAGGTCGGCGCTCTTCTTCATCATCGCGGCTTCATCGTCGTTGAGCTTGACCTCGATGATTTTCTCGATGCCGGTGCGGCCCAGCACAACCGGGACGCCGAAATACATGTCACTCAGGCCATACTCGCCATCAAGATAAGCCGCGCACGGGCGGATGAGCTTCTTGTCTTTCAGGATGGCCTCGACCATCTCGGCGACGGCCGCGCCGGGGGCGTAGTAGGCGCTGCCGGTCTTGAGCAGGTTGACGATCTCGGCCCCGCCCGAGCGGGTGCGCTGGACGATGGCGTCGACGCGCTCTTTGGGCATCATTTCGGTCATCGGCACACCGGCGATCGTGCTATAGCGGGTGAGCGGGACCATTTCGTCGCCATGGCCGCCGAGCACAAAGGCGTGGGTGTTCTCGACACTGACGCCCATTTCCATCGCCATGAAGGTCCGCATCCGGGCGCTGTCAAGCACGCCGGCCTGGCCCATCACCCGGTTCTTTGGGAAGCCGTGCTGGCTCAGGACTTTGTAAGCAAGAAACGCCATCGTGTCGAGCGGATTGGTGACAACGATGACGATGGCGTTTGGCGCGGCCGCGGCGATGTTGTTGGCCACGTCGGTGATGATCTTCTGGTTGATACCGACCAAATCTTCGCGGGTCATGCCCGGCTTGCGAGCCACCCCGGCGGTGACAACGACGATGTCGCTGTCCTTGATGTCGGCGTAGTCGGTGGTGCCGGTCACTTTGGTGTCGTAGCCCAGCACCGGGCCGGCTTCGGCCAGGTCGAGGGCCTTGCCCTTGGGCATGTTCTCAGTGGCCGGGATGTCGAGCAGGACGATATCGCCAAGCTCGCGTTCAGCAAGCCAGTGGGCGGTGGTGGCGCCGACAAATCCGGCGCCGATGATGGTGATCTTGTTTCGCATAATGGTGATCTCCGTATGGGTGGAATTGTGGTTATGATACTCCCGGGCCGGGGCGGCTAGAATCACTGCAAAATGGCCCATATTGCGCTTCTCTATTCCGACACGGGCGGGGGTCATCGCACCGCCGCCGAGGCCATCGAGCAGGCGATTCTGGGGCTCGCCGGCGGCGCGCACCGCGTGACACTTTCCAATAGCATCGCCTACCTGCCCTTCCCCTTCAACCGGAGCGAGGCGACTTACGCCGACACGATGCGCCACGCGCCGTGGCTGCACCGGCTGAGCTATCACGCTCTGGATGGCGACCTGCGGCGGCGTTTCATCGGTCATTGGGCGATGGCCTTCGACGGCCGGCGGGTGATCGCCTTCGAGCGCGACACCCGGGCCGATGTGTATGTTTCGTGTCAACCCCACTTCAACCCGTTCATGCCGCGGGCCCTGTTGGCGACCGGGAGCAAGGCCCGCTACATGCACGTGGTGACCGATCTGCGCGACGTGCACGCCTTTCATTTCACGCCGGTGGCCGACCTGATCATCGTACCCAACGAAGAGGTCCGAGCGCAAGCCATGCGGCATGCTCTGATTCCGGATCGCCTCGCCATCGCCGGGTATCCCATCCTGCCGGACTTTGTCAGCCGTCTTCAGGCTGGGCCGGAAACGCGCCTCGCGCTCGGGCTGGCCGCCGACAAGCCGGTGCTGCTGCTCATGGGCGGAGGCGAGGGGATGGGCGAGCTGTATGCGACCGCGGCCGG
>Ga0073905_10002148_pt1 | contig 10164 bp, 9 predicted proteins | sample KloWWTupernatant_FD_65482 | JGI IMG/M metagenome (GOLD analysis project Ga0073905, IMG submission 65482) | Active sludge microbial communities from Klosterneuburg, Austria, studying microevolution and ecology of nitrifiers - Klosterneuburg... | ecosystem: Engineered > WWTP > Aerobic digester >... | reverse complement strand
TCAACGTTCACGGTGATGGTTCGGTCTCCTCGAGCGACCCGGCTAGATCTCGTCGATCGGCTCGTACGCAACCGCGTCGGTGGGTCCCTGAGGCACGCTCGGAGCGACCGACAGGTGCCGCATCCAAAGCAGCGCACTGCATACCAGCAGCACCAGCGAACCGGTCGCCAGCCAGACCAGTGCCACCCCCAGCATCGGGGCCACGACCGCCGAGATCAGCGCGTTGCCCATCAGGGCGAGGAAGTTCTGTATCGAGGACGCCGAGCCGCGCGAGTTCGGGAAGAGGTCCAGCATCGCCAGGGTGAGGACGGGAAAAGCCAGCGCGATTCCGAAGGTCAGCACCGGCAGCGGCAGGATCGTCCACGGCAGACCGCGGGTGGCCGGGATCAGCGTCAGCACCAGGTTCGTCGCCGCCGCCACGAGGCTGATCCGATAGCCGAGGGTGGCAAGACGGCTACCGGTCATTCGTCCGGCCAACCGTCCGCTCACCCAGGAGCCGAACACCATGCCCGAGATCATCGGCACGAACAGGATCCAGAAGTCGGTCTCGCCCAGGTGCAGCAGGTTCACCACCAGCAACGGCGCGGACGAGATGTACAAGAACATCGCACCGTTGTTGAACATGGCCGTGAACGCGAGCCGGCGTCCGTGCTGGTCGCGCAGCACGTCGGCCAGGCTGCGGCCGAGCTCACGGACCTTCAGGGACGAGCGGTTCTCGGCGGGGTGTGTCTCGGGCATGAACCAGAACACGAGCACCAGCAGCAGCGCGCCCAGCACCGCGAGCGCCCAGAAGATGCCGCGCCAGCCTGTCCAGCCGAGCAACAGGCCGCCGGCCACCGGGGCCAGCGCGGGGGCGAGGCCGAAGATCATCGCGATGTGGCTCATCGTCCGCTGGGCCTCGGCGTCGGAGAACACGTCACGAACCATGGCGCGGCTGATGATCGCGCCTGCGCCCGCGCTGAGGCCCTGAACCGCGCGGAACACCAGCAGTACCGGCAGGCTCGGCGCCAGCGCGCACCCGATCGACGCGACGATGTAGAGGGCCGTCCCGGCGAGGATCACGGGCTTGCGGCCCAGCGCGTCCGACAGGGGGCCGTGCACGAGGCTCATCACCGCGAACGCCAGCAGGTACACGCTGACGATCTGCTGCAGCGCCAACTCGGACGCGCCCCACTCCGCGCCCATGCGGACGAACGCGGGGAACATCGTGTCGATGGAGAACGGTCCGACCATGCCCAGGCCGGCCAGGATCACCAGGAACAACCACTGCGGCCCAAGCTGAGACCTGTCGGCAACGTTGGATTGAGCGGTGGTCATTGCCTGATCCTCCCACGCGCTGAGAGCGCTCTGTGTCGCGTCCGGGTTCAGAAGCCCGGACGCGGGGAGCGCGGTGGCTATGCTCAGCGCGTGTCCCGCGCTCTCAACCTCGCCTACGTCTCCATGCACACCTCACCGGCGCAGTTGCCGGGCTCGGGAGACGCGGGCGGCATGAACGTGGTCGAGCGTGCGCAGGCCGAAGCGCTCGCCGAACTCGGTCACAACGTCGAATTGATCACGCGGCGCACCAGCCCCGACGAACCGGACGTGGTCGAACTCGCCCCGCGCGTGACCCTCCGACACCTGGATGCGGGCCCGCCGACGCCGCTGGCCAAGAGCGAGATCGACGCCCACATCGAGGAGTTCTCCGCCGGCTTGGCGGCGCTGGCGCCGGCCGATCTGGTGCACTCACAACACTGGATGTCGGGGGTCGCAGCGCTTCCGGTGGCACGCGCGTGGGGCATCCCCCACGTGCAGAGCTACCACTCGGTGGCGGCGCTGCCGGGCTCGCCGCTCTCGTCCGGGGAGCCGCCGGAGTCGCCCGCGCGGGTGGCCGGTGAGGCCCTGGTGGCTCGCGAGTCGCAGGCGGTCGTGGCGATCAGCGCGGCCGAGGCCGACACGGTGATCTTCCGCTGCGGGGCGGACGCCGACAAGGTGACGATCATCTCCCCAGGGGTCGACCAGGAGTTGTTCCGTCCGCTCGCACCAGGGGAACCTTTGTGGACGTGGCCGGACGCGGACCCGTGGCCCCTTGGCTATGTGCTGTTCGCGGCGCGGCTGCAGCCGTTGAAGGGCCCGGACCTTGCGATCGGGGCGTTGGCTCATCTCGACCCGACGATCCGCCCGCACCTGGTGATCGCTGGTGACACGTCGCCCGACTTCGCGACGTACGAGCATGACCTGCGGAATCTCGTGCGCGAGTCGGGGTTGGCCGACTCGGTGACCTTCGTGGGGCCGCAGCCGCGCGCGGAGCTGGCCAGGTTGATGCGCTCGGCGCGGGTGCTGCTGGTGCCGTCCCATTCGGAGACCTTCGGGCTGGTGGCGCTCGAGGCCGAGGCCAGCGGGACGCCGGTGATCGCGGCTGCCGCCGGTGGCTTGCGCGAGGCGGTGGCCCACGGCGAGACCGGCCAGCTGATGGATTCGCGGCTTCCCGAGGACTGGGGCAAGGCCCTCACCCGGCTGCTCACCCAGCCCGGCCTGGCCGAGCAGATGGGGGTGGTCGCCCGCGTCCATGCCCGTCGGTTCGAGTGGCGTTGGGCCGCGCTGCGGCTGGTGGCGGTGTACGAGGAACTGCTCTCGCGATGATCCCGGAACTGGCAGGGGCGGTCTTCCTGCACGCGCATCCCGACGACGAGACCTTGGTGACCGGGGCGCTTCTGGGCGCTCTGGCTGCGTCCGGGTGCGACGTGGCCGTGGTTACGGCGACCCGTGGCGAGCAGGGCGAGATCGTGCCCGGCGCTTTCGTCGGATCCGCGGACGAACTGGTCGCGCATCGCGAGCAGGAACTCGCCGACGCCTTGGCCGCATTGGGGGTCACCAGGCATGTGTTCCTTGGGACGCCGCCCGCTCGCGTCTCCGGTTCGACTCCTCGGCGCTACACCGATTCGGGTATGCGCTGGGTGACTCCGACGCTCGCCGGTCCGTCCTTCTCCGCGGGCCCGGAGAGCCTGACCGCAGCGGACGCACACGAGGCCGCCGCCGATCTGGTCGCCTACCTGGCCCAGGTCGGTGCAACCGCGCTGGTGAGCTACGACGCGCACGGCGGCTACGGCCACCCCGATCACGTGGCCTGCCACGAGATCGCGGTGCTGGCGTCGGGCCGCAGCGGCGTACCGCTGTTCGAGGTGGTCTCGGAACCCCTGCTGCCAGCCGCGAACGCAGTCGAGCTTGCTCATCCGGAGTTCCTCGACGTCGTCAAGCGCGCGCTCGCCGGCCACGCCAGCCAACTGACCGTCGAAGGCGACGAACTGGTCCACGTCGGTGGCCAGCGCCAACCGATCGCCACTTCGGTCTGGCTGCGACGCCACCCTTGCGCTGACGCTCTCTGATCGTCGGACGTCCGAGAGGTGCGCCGATTCAAGCGCACGCAGCCCTCGGGAGGTGCCCGGGCTGCCCGCCATGACGCGATTTGGACCCGTTGCGCGCAAGGAGGGCCGGATTCGCGTCACCGCGCCCGTTGTGGGGCGGGATCGCGTCACGGCTGGTCGGGACCAGATTGTGCACCCCTCTGGTGCCGCGGCTCGGCCGAACGGGAGTTGTCCGCGCTCCATGACGCGATTGGGACCCCCTGCATGCAAAGACTGCCGGATTCGTGCAATCGCGCCCGTTCAGGGGCGGAATTGCGGCACGGCTGGCACGCTTTCCTATCCGGGACCGTCTGTTGACGCGGCCGGGCCGAAGAGGAGTTGCTCGCCGATCAGCACGATGGCGTCGAAGAAGCGGTCCGAGTCGACGGTGCCTCTCCCGAGATAGCCGAACAGTTCACTGCTGACGGCTCCCATCACCAGATGCCAGGCCGCGAGGCCGTCCATCGCGGTCTCCGGCGCCATCGTCAGACCGGCGCCGGCTGCGGCCGCCAGCACCCCCGGCAGGCTCTCGGTGGCCGCAGCCACCAGGCCCGGCGGACGGGGAACAGCAAACCCGGCTCTTTCGACGTCCGGCCCGATTCGTGCGAGCAGGAAGAGCACGCGCGTGCCGGGCTCCGTGGTGCGCTCGGGCGGCGCCGCGTAGCCGCGCACAGGTGTGCCGAAGATCAGTTCGAACTCGAATCGGTGCTCACGCGACCAGTCCCGGATCGCGTGGGAGACAGCCCGCCAGCGTCCGCGCAGGTCGCTCGGCTCGACTGCTGCGTGGGCGAGCTCGACCGCGTCCGCCAGGTCGTTGTGGGAGTGGGCGATCAGCAGGGTGAGCAATTCGTCGCGGTTGGCTACGTACCGGTAGAGCGCGGACGGTGCCAGCGACAGTCGGCGGGCCAGCCCGCGGATGGTCAGCGCCTCCTGACCACCGGACGCGAGCAGGCTCAGCCCAGCATCGAGGATCGCGCGCTCCGTGGTTTCGCGATGCTCGGACCGCTTGCCCATGCCAGCTCCCCAGAAGATGTGTGAACAGTGTTCTTGCATCTTGCCACATCGCGTGGTTCACTTGGTCGAGTAAAGAGAGAACACCGTTCACAGTTAGGTATGACAATGGGCATTCACCTCGTGTTAGGCGCTGGCGGAATCGGACGGGCGAGCGCGACAGCCCTGCTCGCAGCGGGTGAAGAGGTGCTGGTCATCTCGCGCTCGGGGCCGAAGAACCTGCCTGAGGGGGCCACCGGCATCGCCCTCGATCTGAATGACACCGCCGCGCTCACCCGGGCCGCCGCCGGAGCCTCGACCATCGTCAACGCGGTCAACCCCAGCCGCTACTGGCGCTGGGCGCAGGAATGGCCGCCGATGGCCGCGTCGATGCTTCAGGCCGCCCAGGAATCCGGCGCGGGCCTGGTCACGGTCAGCAACCTGTACGGCTACGGACGCGTGGACGCGCCGATGACCGAGTCCACGCCAGTACGCCCGAACGGGCGCAAGGGGGAGGTTCGCGCACAGCTGTGGGCCGACGCCCTGGCCGCGCACGACGCCGGGCGCTGCCGCGTGACCGAAGTGCGTCCGTCCGACTACTTCGGGCCGGGCGCCAATGACGGCTCGAGCGTGCTGAACACCTACGTGATCACGCCGGCGGTCGCCGGTCGCGCGGTGTCGGTACCCCTGGGACGTCCGGACGCGCCGCATTCCTGGACCTACCTCGCCGACATCGGCAACCTGGTCGCCGCGCTCGCCCTCGGCGACGGCTGGGGACGCGTCTGGCACGTGCCGACCAATCCGCCGATGACCTTCCGCGAGGTGGCGGCCGCCTTCGCGCGGGCCGCCGGCCAGGCGGACGTGAAGGTGAGTACCTTGCCCCGCGCCGTGGTGACGATGGGCGGCTGGTTCTCTCCGATGCTTCGCGAACTCTGGGAGACCCGCCACCAGTTCGAGCGTCCGTTCGTGCTCGACTCGAGCGCGGCCGAGGCGCACTTCGGTCTCCGGCCCACTCCCTGGGAGGTTCAGGTCGAGGAGACCGTCGCCGCCTTCAAGGGGTGAGACAGCGGACGCGTCGCTAGACCCCTCGTCAGGCTCGGGGAGCGTTGGCAGCGGCTCGGGGAGCGTTGCCAGCGGCTCGGGGAGCGTTGCCAGAAACTCAGGGGACGTTCCCCGGGTAGTCGGTCGGCCAAGGGCGCTCGGGGTAACCCGGCTGTGGATAGCCCGGGTACCCAGGGGGCACGGCGGGACCCGGATGACCACCAGGGAAGCCGCCCCAGGTCATCGGCGCAACCGGGGCGGGCGGTTGCGTCCGATGCCGGTAGACGACGTTCGACATGATCGTGAGGATGGGGAAGACGAAAGTGGTGGCCACACCGGTCACCACGACGGACGCGGTGACCGCCGGCACCAGCTTCCAGAGCATGTCCTGGATTCCGCCGAGGTTGGCAAGGTCGGCCGGGGTGACGGCCGAGACGAACATGCTGCCGATCTGACCGGCGAACCAGTTGACCAGTCCGACCAGGAACAGTCCGAGGAAGATCCGCCAGGAGACACCGGTGGTGAGCCGCCACGACCGACCCAGCGCCGCGAACCCGGAACACCGCTCGGACGCGACCACCGGCACGAACAAGTAGAACCGAACCGCCGCTACAACCGTCAACACGATCGTGAGGATCGATCCGACAACCAGCAACAGCAGTGCCATGCCGACCGTGGTGACTGCCGCGTCCTGACCCGAATCACGCACCGTGCCGATCGCCCATGCCATCAGGGAAGTCACCACGGCCAGCCCCAGCCAGGTGCCGACCGCTACCAGCAGGACGGGCACCAGCACCCGCGGCACCACCGCGCGCGTGGCCGCGAACGCCGCGGTGAAGCTGCACGTACGGCGCTCGCCCACCGCGTTGGCGACACCCACGATGGCCGCACCCACCTGCACCTGAACGAGGTAGGAGACCAGCACTATCACAGCCACCGCGAGCATCGGGCCGGCGACGACCCCGGCGAACTGAAGGGTTGTGAACCCGATCAGGAAGCGTTCCGCGAACAGCCAGAAGCCGAGCCCCTGCAGGCCGGCGGTCACCGCAGCAACCATCGCGCCCAGTGCGAGGAACTGCGCGAAGCCGGCCCGGTAGATCCGCACGGTTTCGCTCAGCATCAGGCCCACCGTGAGCTCTCGGAGACCGGGCGCAGGCAGGTTCGCCGGGACGTATTGGCTGCCGTAGGCGGGGGGCACGGTCATGGTCGTCATGCTATCGACGCGCCCTGACACAACATTTGAATCACCTATGAACATCCCGCCCAGGCACTCACGATGCCGGGACGTTCGGCACCCACCCTTACCATGGACGCGGTGACGGCGGGCGAACCCTGGGCCCGTCCGCACGAAGTCGGAGGGAATGCAATGGAATCGGTGAGCCGTCGCACGGCCATGATCGGCGCCATCGGCGTCGCAGGCGCGGCCGTGGTCGGGTGTTCGACCGAACCCCCCACCCAGTCCTCGGCTCCGCCGGCCACCAACCCGGGTGCGGGCGAGGCCACGTCCGCGACACCCAGCGCGACTCCCACGCAGGACACCACGCCCCGCTGGCCCCTCACCGGCAAGGTGCTGGACGACCCCGAGGACGCCAAGCGCATCGCGGTCATCGTGAAGGTGCCCGACAACAAGGGCGAACACCCGCAGATCGGCCTGGATGCGGCCGACATCGTCTATGTCCAGCTGGACGGCTACCCCGCGGCGGTCGGTCAGTCGGGCACCCGACTGGTGCCGATTTACCACTCCAAGTACGCCGACTCGGTGAACCCCGTCCGCTCGGTGCGCCCGGTGGACGTGCCAATGCTGGCTCCGATCACCGGCATCATCGGCAACACCGGCGGCTTCGGCTGGGTGCTCAAGTACTTCGCCAAGTTCACCGACTACCTCGAGATCAACAAGAACTACATGGCCACCAAGGGCACGGGTTCGTACTCGATCCTGTCGAACCGCGTCCGCGTGCTGAACGGCCAGACCTACTACGACCGCGCGGTGGCGGCTCACCCCGCCAAGCTGGCCAAGCAGACCAAGAAGTTCTCCGACGGTCCGCAGCAGAATTACTTCCCCTGGGCGGCCACCGACGAAGAGGTGAGCACCGAGGTCTCCGGCAAGGAAGCCAGCTTCATCAGCGTGCCTTGGAAGCGTGCCGACACCTACAACATGAGCTACACCTACAGCGCCAAGAAGAAGCGCTACCTGCGCAGCATGCCGTGGGGCAAGCATGTGCTCGCCGACGGCACCCAGGTCTCTTGCGACAACGTGCTCGTGATCAAGGCCAAGCAGGTGTTCGGACGGATCAGCGCCAAGGGCAAGATCAACGCCAACTACACCGGCCACGACGAGCCGATCCACGACATCGTGAACTCCAAGGGCACCTTCTACTACGCCCACCAGGGCAAGTACGTCACCGGCACCTGGACCAAGGGCGACGTGCAGGAGCTATTCCAGTTCACCCTCGCCGACGGCACCCCGCTCAAGATGGCGCCCGGCCAGACCTTCATCGAGCTTCCGGACAAGGCCGCGAAGATCACCGTCAAGGCCTGACCACCCCCGCGGACGACGCGATCGGAAGACCGTGGCTGGAAGATGAAGACCGTGGCTGGAAGATAGGGCATCTGCCCGATGCCCCGCAGCCCCCTTACCGGCGACGCTTGAGCTCTAGTTCAGTGCAGTCAGGGGGGCAAAATGCACGCCGAATACTCAGCTTGGACCTTGCATCAGCAGCAGGCCGCCCAGTCGGCAATCGAGATCGAACGGATGCGTCGCATCAACGAGCGCAACCGCACCGATCCCGCGCCGGCGAACGCCCCGTGGTGGGCCGCGTTCCGCGACTGGTTCTCGCACTGGACGCTGCCGCGTCCGCGCCCAGCCATTCCGCTGCACTGACCGTCCCCGTCTGCGAATGCAAGGTGGACCCAAGTCGTGCTCAACGGCGATCTGGGCCCGCCTTGCGACGGATGAGGCGGACGAGAGTGGATCAGGCCCCCGGGCGCAAATGTGCTACGGCTCGGAGGCCGGCCGTTGTGGGATCGTGAGGTGTGCGCGGCCGCACTGGGGGCGGACGGACGATCGGTCGGGGGGCCGAGTCCGAAGCGTTGGCCCGGGTGTTCACCTCCTGTCTTGAGGGCACCCCCCGAACAGTGGTGATCACAGGCGAGGCCGGCATCGGCAAGAGCCGTCTGGTGGACGACTTCCTGGCCGGACTGCCCGCGGACACCCTGGTCGCCCAGGGCGAGTGCCTGAGCCCGCATGTCGCGGTGCCGCCGCTGGCTCCGATCCGGCGGATGCTGCGGTCCGTCCACGAAGCCCTCGGCGCGGACGCCTTCCGCGCGGCGGTCGGCGGGGGAGCCGGCACAGTCGACACTCTGATGGGCTTCGGCGAGGCCGAGCCGAACGCAGTCGCGCCCCCGTCCATGAGCCGTTTGAGCGAGGCGATCGCCACCCTCCTGCGCACGGTGTCGCGGGAGCGTCCGGTGGTCCTGGTACTTCACGACATGCATTGGGCCGATGAGGGCACGCTCGGCCTGGCGCTCTCGCTGGTCGGCATGTTGGAGGGCTGCCCGATCATGACCGTGCTCACCCGGCGCACCGCCGACGGCGCCGGGCCCAGCCAATTACGGGCCCTGCTGGCCGAGATCGACCAATCCCACCGGGTGACCCGGATCGAACTGGAACGCCTCGACCGCGCCCAGGTGGCTGAGTTGGTGGCCGCGCTCGGCCTGGCGTCCGACTCGACGGAGGAACTCGACCTCCTCTACGAGCGCAGTGGGGGAGTGCCGCTGTTCGTCGAGGAGTTGGCCGGACGGACCGCCGGTGACCTGCCCGCCTCGGTGAGCGAGATGGCGCTGGTGCGTTACGAGTCGCTGAGTGCGTCCGCCCGACGATTCGTCGAATGCCTCGCGGTGGGCACTCCGCACCTCAAGCACGACCTGGTGTGCCGTGCGCTGGACGCCCCCGTGGCCGAGGTGGACGCCGCCGCACGCGAGGCCCTCGATTCGGGCCTGATCACCACCAACGGCTCCGACTACGCGTTCCGCCACCCGCTGCTGGGCGAAGCTGTCTACCACCACCTCGCTCCCGGGCCGCGCCGCCATTGGCACGCCCGGTTCGCCGACGCGCTCGGCCGGGGCACGCGTCCGGACCCGGTGGTGATCGCCAACCACCTGATCGCCGCGGACGTCGTCCCCGATGCGGCGGTCGCCGCGCTGGCGGCCATGGGCCAATGCCGCGCGGAGTTCGCGTTCGCCCGCGCGGCCCGCTTCGGTGATTACGTCCTGTCGGTTTGGGACGACCTACCGGCACCGGACGCCAGCTGGCCGACCCGTTGGGAGCTGCTCGCCGAGGTGGGCACCGACTGGGTGCGTGCCGGCGAAGTGGACGCGGCCATGCCGGTCTTCGAGCGGGCCGTGGCGGCCTGCCCGCCCGAGGAGCGCCACGGACACGAACGACTCGCTGCCCTGATCGCCGCCCAGCTACCGGCGGCGTCCAGATTGCCCGCCGGCGCACTCACGGTGCGCGAGCGCGAGGTGCTCACCCTGCTCAGCCTCGGCCTGTCGAACCGCGAGATCGGGGCGCGACTGTTCATCAGCCACAAGACCGTGAGTGTCCATGTGTCGGCGATCCTGGCCAAGCTGCACGTCTCGTCCCGCACGCAAGCGGCGGTGTGGGCCGAACGCGCGGCGGACGCGTCCTGAGGGTTAGGCTCACCGGGTTGTCAGAGTCCTCCGGCCGCCAGCGACCACAGACTCTGACGAC
>Ga0073905_10002143_pt1 | contig 10173 bp, 10 predicted proteins | sample KloWWTupernatant_FD_65482 | JGI IMG/M metagenome (GOLD analysis project Ga0073905, IMG submission 65482) | Active sludge microbial communities from Klosterneuburg, Austria, studying microevolution and ecology of nitrifiers - Klosterneuburg... | ecosystem: Engineered > WWTP > Aerobic digester >... | reverse complement strand
GCGCCCTCGCTCGGCGACCGGGACCATCGGGTTCAGCACCATCTCCACCTTCACGGCGTCCTTCGCGTCGCCGTCGTCGAGCGCGTCGGTGAGTCCGAGCCGACGGCTCAGGCGGAGGACGTGGGTGTCGACCGGCAGGCCCGGAAGGTCGAGCGCCACGCTGCGCACCACGTTGGCGGTCTTGCGACCGACGCCCGGCAGGGCGACCAGGTCCCGCATCGCTGCGGGCACCTCCCCGTCGAAGCGCTCGACCAGTGCGGTCGACAGCGCCACCAGGCTCCGCGCCTTCGCTCGGAAGAACCCGGTCGAGTGGATGAGGCCCTCGAGCTCGGTCAGGTCCGCTTCGGCGAGCGCCGCGGCGTCGGGGTACCGGGCGAACAGCGCGGGGGTCACGAGGTTGATCCGTGCGTCGGTGCTCTGGGCCGACAGCACGGTCGCGACGAGCAACTCGAACGCGTCGCGGTGGTCGAGCTCGCAGCGTGCGTCGGGGTACTCGAGCGCCAACCGCTCGTCGGCGACCCGAGCGCGGCCCTTGGGGGTACGGGGTCGGGCCATCGGCGCACGGTAGCTTCCGAGACGATGTCCTCCGTCGAAGGGTCCGCCGTCGAGCGATCCCCCATCGAGCGCTCGCTCCAACTCGAGTGGGTGTCGCCGGTGACGCCCGCGCTCGACGCCGACATGCGCGACCGCGGGCGGCACATGGCTCGCCTGCTGCACCAGATGCGGGTCTCCCTGCCGCTCCGGCCGGACGTGCTCGCCACCACCGCAGAGATCACGGTCCGCCCGTTCCGGCCCGGCACCGACGACGACGCCTGGATCGGGGTCAACAACCGAGCCTTCCGGTGGCACCCCGACCAGGGCGGATGGGACCGTTCACGCCTCACCGCCCGGCTGGCCGAGCCCTGGGTGCGGGCCGACGGCTTCCTGGTCCACGACGGGCCCGACGGCATCGACGGCTTCTGCTGGACACGCGAACACCCGCCGGCCGCGTCCAGCTCCGAGGTCCGCTCCGAGACCGACTCCGACGCGAACGGCGGGGCAGATCCGGCGATGGGCGAGATCTTCGTGATCGCGGCCGACCCGTCGGTCGCTGGTCGGGGGTTCGGACGATCGTTGACGGTGGCGGGGCTGGCACACCTCGCCGACCGGGGGCTCGAGGTCGGCATGCTCTACGTCGAGGCGATCAACACACCGGCGCTGCGGCTCTACGAACGGCTCGGCTTCGTCGTCCACCACTCCGACGCGGCCTACACCGGCTGATGGGAGCGCACCGCACCCGCTACGACGTCAGCCACGACGAGCTCGCCGCGCTGCTCGCCGCTGAGCCGGCGTACCGCGTCGAGCAGGTGTGGGACGGGCTGTACCGCCAGGGCCGCGACCCGTCGGAGCTCACCAACGTGGGCAAGGCGCTGCGGGCACGTCTCGACGACGAGCTGCCCTCCGCACTGACCGAGGTGACCAGGGTGACCGCGGATGACGGCGCCACCACCAAGTTCCTGTGGGAGCTGAACGGCGGCCAGCGGATCGAGACCGTGCTGATGCACTACGACGACCGCAGCACCGTGTGCGTCTCCACCCAGGCGGGCTGCGCGATGGCATGCGGGTTCTGCGCCACCGGTCAGGCGGGCTTCGAACGCCACCTGGGTGTCGGCGAGATCGTCGAACAGGTCGTGATGGCACGACGGGAGGCCGGCGACCGTCGGATCTCCAACGTGGTGTTCATGGGGATGGGCGAGCCGCTCGCCAACTACGACAGCACGTGGGCCGCCGTGCACCGGCTGCACGACGACATGGGCATCGGCGCACGCCACCTCACGCTGTCGACCGTCGGGCTGGTCCCCGGGATCCGACGCCTCGCCGTCGCGGACCTGCCGGTGAACCTGGCCGTGTCGCTGCACGCGGCGGACGACGAGCTGCGCGACCAGCTGGTGCCGATCAACCGCCGCTACCCGCTCGACGCGCTGGTCGAGGCCTGCCGTGACTACGTCGACCGGACCCGGCGGCGACTCAGCTTCGAGTGGGCGATGATCCACGAGGTCAACGACCGGTTCGAGGACTCGGCTCGACTGGCGGCGATCGCCAAGGGCCTGCGGGCGCACGTGAACCTGATCCCGCTCAACTCGACGCCCGGCTACGCGGTGCGCGGCTCGTCGCGGAACCGCGTGCACGCCTTCGCCGAGGACCTCCAGCGACGTGGCGTCAACGTCACGATCCGCGACACCCGCGGGTCCGACATCGATGCCGCGTGCGGCCAGCTCCGAGCCGGCCACGAGGCCGCGCCGGTCGCCCCGCCCCGCCGCCGCTGAACCCGCCCCGTCGACCGAACTCGGGGTGATCCGACGTGTGAGGCGACCGAATCCCCCAAGTTCACGAGGTGACCAGCTGCGTTCAGCGGATGAGGACCGTGGTGCGGGCATCGGCGCGGATCGCGTCGACGAGCACCTCGCCGGGCTCGACGACCACGCCCGGCCACAGGACGCAACGCTCGACGGTGCCGCGCACGACAGCGCCCTCTCCGATCACCGGGCGGCCACCGCTCAGCCACAGGTTGGCCGCCAGGTACTGCGCCGGGGTCCCGCAGTCCACGACGGTGCCGTCCGTCAGCACCGCGTCGAGTCGAGCGGCCGCCAACTCGCTGCGCCACAGCGCCTCCCACAACCCCGACGGCTCGGCCGCCAGCTCCCGGATACGCTCCCACGGGGCGATCGACGCGACGACGCCGCTGCGAGGACCGAAGCCGCCGACGTCGGGCTGCGGCGTACCCAGCACGCGCACCCGACGCCCGTCCCATCCGGCGACGAAGGCGCCAAGGTCCTCGGCGTGCACCGTGTCGGCGTTCACGACGAGCGCGCTGCGACCGTCGAGCTGCTCAGCCATCGCCGCCAACGCTCCGGCGGTACCGAGCGCCACCGGCTCTTCGATCGACAGCTGCACGTCCCGACGGTCGCCCAGCTGGGCCACCATCCGGTCACGACCGTGGTGCACGTTGACCAGCACCGGTGCTCCCGTCACCGCCCCCACCTGGCTGATCGCCCGCTCCACCAGCGTCGTCGCTCCGATCGGGCACAGCGCCTTGGGGCGCAGGGAGCTCAGCGGCCGGAGGCGACGACCCTTCCCCGCGGCCAGCACCACCCCGGCGACCACGTCCGCCAGACTGTCAGCCATGCCGCCCCTCTCCGAACGACGTTGGTACAACCCGCGCCTGCCCCAGACCCTGGTGATCAGCCAGTGGCTGCTGTACTTCAACGCGTTCTGGGCGGTACTCGGCATCTTCACCGGCGGCCTGATGAGCTCTGCCCTGGGTGCGGTGCTGTTGGTCGGGAGCCTGGGCGCGAACGTGTACGGCGCCTATGGGATCGCCAACGAGCTGAAGGTCGGCTACCAGGTGGCGATCGTCGCCTCGTTCCTGCCGTTCGCCATACGGCTGATCGTGGTGTTCCAGGCCGGCGCGCCGCTGGTCCGCAACCTGGGCTTCGTGTTGGTGCCCGGTGGGATCATCAACGCGATCTTCGTGTACGCCCTGGTGGCGCTGCTGCTGCACCCGCAGTCCCGCGACCACCAGAAGATCTGGTTCAGCTGAGCTCCGGTCCGACCCGGTCACGGCCGGGGCTCTCGTGGCTGGCCCGCTCCCGAGCCGGCCTGACAAGATGCCGCCATGGCTACCGAAGTGAACGGCATCGCCGGACTGAAGGAACTCGTCGGCACCCACCTGGGGTACTCCGACTACATGGAGATCACCCAGGAGCGAGTGAACCTCTTCGCTGACGCCACGGGCGATCACCAGTGGATCCACGTCGACGTGGAGCGGGCCAAGGCCGAGTCGCCGTTCGGCGGGCCGATCGCCCACGGCTACCTCACGTTGTCGCTCGGTCCGGTCCTGTTCCCGCAGATCATGACCGTCAAGGGCATCAAGATGGCGGTCAACTACGGGTGCGGGAAGATCCGCTTCCCGTCGCCGGTCCCCGTCGGCTCCAACGTGCGCCTCGGCGCCACGCTCGATTCGGTCGAGGACCTGCCGAACGGATGGGCCGAGATCAAGATGACCTTCACGTTCGAGGTCGAGGGCGCACCCAAGCCCAGCTGCGTGTCGGAGATCATCTTCCGGTGGATGGACTGAGCGTCCGGGAGCGGAGCGACAGACTGAGCGTCCCGCTCCCATCCGGTGCTCAGCTCCGGAACTCGGCCATGACCCGCTCGCCGAACAGGCGCAGGGTCGTGTCGTCGGGGTAGTCCGAGCACCACGGCACCAGGCCACCGCAGCCGAGCGACCGGTACTCGGCGATCCGTTCGCACACCTGCTCGGGCGTCCCGACCAGGTTGCCGGCGCGCCACGACTCGAACTCCTCGCCCCAGAAGCTGCGGCTGCCGCCGTCCACGATCTCGGCTTCGGTCTCCCGCAGGTGGATCTCGGGTGACCACGTCATCGTGATCTCGTCGGGGTCGCGGCCGACGTCCGCGCAGTGGGCCCGCAGGACGTCGCGCTTGTGGGCCCACTCCGCGGGCGAGCCGCCGAAGTTGGAGCGGTCCCCGTGCTGCGCGACCACCCGCAGCGTCAGCTGCTCGCCCCCGCCGCCGATCCACACCGGTGGGTGCGGTGACTGCACCGGTTTGGGGTCGCACTGCGCCCCGTTGACCTGCACGAAGCGCCCGTCGTAGGTGGTGTCCGGCTGGGTCCACATCGCCTTCAGGACCTCGACGGTCTCACGAAGTAGGCGGATCCGGTCCTTGGCGGGCGGGAACTCGTAGCCGTAGGCCCGGTACTCCTGGTCGTACCAGCCGGCCCCGATGCCGAAGTCCAGGCGACCGCCGGAGATGACGTCGACGGTCGAGGTGATCTTGGCGACGAGCGCGGGGTTCCGATACGACGCGCAGCTCACCATCTGCCCCAGGCGGATCCGCCTGGTCGACGCGGCCAGCGCCGCGATCGTGGTCCAGCACTCGAACACCGCCTCGTGGGCGGGAACCGGGACGTTGTGGAAGTGGTCGTAGAGCCACACCGAGTCGAAGCCGAGCTCCTCGGCCAGCTGCGCCGTCCGCACCGTCGCCGCCCACTTGGCCTGCGGGTCGGAGATCCCGGCCAGCTCGGTCTTCCAGCCCTGCGGTGCGAACACTCCGAAGATCATCCTGAGGAGACTACGACCGTCGGACACGGCTCGGCCCGAGGTGACCGAGGTGCCCTCGTACAGTGGCCCGATGCCCCGTCGTCACCCATTCGCCGTCGCGTTCACGGCGATGGTGGCTGCGGCGGTGATGGTCGCCGGGTGCTCGAGTGGCACCGACCGATCGGACGCTCGCCGGCTGAACTCGCCGGTCCGTCCGACCACCGAGCCCTCTTCGTCGGCTCCTGCCGCGGTGGACGACGGCCTGCCGCCGGGATGGACGCCGAAGCCGCTCCACTGGACCGACTGCCCCGATGTCGGTGCCGGAACCCAGTGCGCCACCCTGTCCGTGCCGCTGGCTTGGTCCGATCCGGAGGGACGGACGATCACGCTGGCACTCGCCCGTCGCCCGGCCAGCGGCGGATCGGACCGGCGGATCGGATCGCTGCTGATGAACCCGGGAGGGCCAGGCGGTTCGGGTGTCGACTTCGTGGCCTCCGGCGTGTTCACCGGCGAGGTGGCCGAGCGGTTCGACCAGGTCGGTTGGGACCCTCGCGGCGTCGCCCGCTCCGAGGGGCTCACCTGCGGCGAGGACGCGACCGAGCAGTTCCTGCGGCTCGACCCCGATCCCGACTCCCCCCAGGAGCAGGACGATCTCGACCGGGCCGCGGCGGCGGTGGCGACCCAGTGCGCGACGGATGCGGCGCTGCTGTCCAACATGGGCACCGGCGAGGTCGCCCGCGACCTCGAGGCGATCCGTCTGGCACTCGACGACGGCCCACTCAACTACGTGGGGTTCTCCTACGGCACCCAGATCGGCCAGGAGTACGCGAAGCGCTTCCCGTCGTCGATCCGGGCCATCGTGCTCGACGGCGTGGTCGACCCCGCCACCGGCTTCACCGACTTCCTGATGGGCCAGATCGATGGATTCGAAGCCGCGTTCGAGCGCAACCGCCAGGGGTGCTCGGCGAACCGGGTCCGGTGCCGGGTCGATGACCTCGCTGCCGCCTACGACCAGATGCACGCCCGACTGGAGCAGCAACCGCTGGCCGTCGACGGGCGCGACGTCGGTCCCGCCGAGCTGGCGACCGCGGCCATCTACACCGACTACGGCTCCGACGGGTGGAAACGACTCGGACCCGCCCTGGCCGATGCCCTCGACGGCGACGGCGCCCGACTTCTGGCCCTCGCCGACGGCTACCACGACCTGGGCGGCTACGCCTCCTATGCGGGCGTCGTGTGCACCGACACGCCACCCCCGTCGTCGCCGGCGCAGTGGCGGACGTTCGCCGATCAGGCCCGCGCCCGCTCGCCGCGCTTCGGCGGCTCGGTCGCCAACGAGCTGCTGCCGTGCGCGACCTGGCCGGTCGGTCCCACCGCCGAGCCAGCGGCAGTCACCGCACCCGACGCTCCACCGATGCTGGTGGTCGGCAACACCGGTGACCCCTTCACCCCTCTTGCCGACGCCCGGGCCGTGGCCGCTGCGCTCCAGTCGGGCGTACTGGTGACCGTCGACATCTCGGGCCACACCGCGTACGGCCGGGACCGCTGCGCCACCGACGTCATCGACCGCTACCTCATCGCGCTCGCCGTTCCCGTCGATGACACGCGCTGCCCCGGCTGACGGCCCGCCGTGTCGCCGCTTCGACGGACCGACGACCTGCCCGTAGCATCGGAACCCGGATCCGGAGCGGGGAGCCAGCACGTGAGCAGCGCATCGGAGGGTCGCGGGTCGAGGACCGCCCACGAGTTCAACCTCGCCGCCCTGCACGAAGCCGTCGAGCGCGCCGTTCCCGACCGTGATGCGATCGTGACCCACCGCCCCGACGGCACGTTCGACCGGCGCAGCTACGCGACGGTCGGCGATCGCAGCCGGCGCCTCGCCAACGCGCTGGTGACCCGGGGCCTGGGGGCCGTCGTCGACCGGACGGAGCTGTCCAACCACGAATCCGGCCAGGACCACGTGGCGCTGTACCTGCACAACTGCCCGGAGTACCTGGAGTCGATGCTCGGCGCGTACAAGGCCCGCGCCGTCGCGTTCAACGTGAACTACCGCTACGTCGCAGAGGAGCTCGAGTACCTGCTCCGCGACGCCGGTACGCGGGCGATCGTGTTCCACTCTGCGTTCGCTCCCACGCTGGCCGCGCTACGAGGACGGATCGCCGGCCTCGAGGTCCTGCTCCAGGTGCCCGACGACTCCGGCAACGGCCTGCTCGACGGAGCGGAGTGGTTCGACGACGTGCTGGCGGACTCGTCGCCGGACTTGGCACCGGAGCTGGTCGCGTCCTGGTCGCCCGACGACCTCTACATCCTCTACACCGGTGGGACGACCGGCATGCCCAAGGGCGTGCTGTGGCGTCAGGGCGACATCTTCGTCACCGCGATGGGTGGCCGACGCCACGAGGACCAGGGTGAGTGGAGCTCCTACGAGCAGATCGCGGCGACGGCGGTCAACGGCTGCGTGAAGCTGCTGGTGGGCCCGCCGTTCATGCACGGCGCCGCGCAGTGGAGCGCGTTCAACTCCTTCACCAACGGCAACACGGTCGTGCTGCCGGCTCGGAACCGGCACCTCGACGTGGACCAGCTGCTGCGCACCGTCGAGGCCGAGCGGGTCGACGTGATCCTGATCGTCGGCGACGCGTTCGGTCGCCCGCTCGTCGAAGGGATCGAAGCCGCGTTGGACCGCGGCTCCCCGGCCCTGTCCTCGGTGTTGGCGATCGCGTCGGGCGGCGCCGCGCTGTCGACCGGCGTGAAGGAGCGGATGCTCGCGGCGCTGCCATCTGCCATCGTGATCGACGGACTCGGAGCGTCCGAGACCGGCCAGCAGGGATCCCAGCTCAGCGCGGCCGGCCAGGCCGCCACGACCGGCGACTTCACGCCGGGGCCAGGCATGTGCATCCTGTCCGACGACCTCGACCGCGTCCTGTCGGCCGGCCACGACGAACCGGGCTGGCTGGGCCAGTCGGGACGGGTGCCGCTCGGCTACCTGGATGACGAGGCCAAGACCGCCGACACGTTCCCGGTGATCGACGGCGTCCGCTACGCGGTTCCGGGTGATCGCGCCCGACTCGACGCCGCCGGCCGACTGGAGCTCCTCGGCCGCGACTCGGTGACGATCAACTCGGGTGGAGAGAAGATCTTCGCCGAGGAGGTCGAGCAGGCCCTGCTGCACCACGCCCGGGTGCGCGACTGCGTGGTCGCGGGGCGGCCGTCGACCCGCTGGGGCCAGGAGGTCGTCGCGGTAGTCGCGCTCGCCGATGGCGTCGAGGTGACCGACGACGAGCTGACGATCGAGGCCGCCCGTCACATCGCCCGCTACAAGCTGCCCAAGGCGATCGTGCGGGTCGCCGAGGTGCAGCGTTCGCCGTCCGGCAAGGCCGACTACCGCTGGGCGCGCCAGCAGGCAAGCGCCCGACCGAACGAGACTGCCCGACCGAACGAGACTGCCCGACCGAACGACACTGGCCGACCGAACGAGACTGGCCCACCGAAGGAGCCCGGCTGATGATGATCCCGACGGATCCCGTCGTGGTGTGGGACCTCGGCAACGTGGTGATCCCGTGGGATCGCCGACTGGCCCTGGCCCGCTTCGTCGACGACCCGGTGGAGGTCGAGCGACTCGCTGCCGAGGTGTTCGACCTGGCCACCAACGTCCACCTGGACCGCGGCGACGACCTGGCCGACGTTCGGGCGGTCGTCGAAGCTCGACATCCCGGACACGGCTGGGTCGTCGACGGCTACGTCGAGCACTTCCGCCACAGCCTCGGTCCGCCGATGGGCGACACCGTCGCCCTCATCGACGAGCTGCTCGCTGTCGGGGTTCGATGCGTGGGCCTGTCGAACTGGTCGGCGGTGTGCTGGGAGGGGATCGGTGAGGACTTCCCGGTGCTGGGTCGGCTCGAGGGTGTCGTGATCTCCGGCCACGAGCGGGTGTGCAAGCCCGACGTCGAGATCTTCCGTCGATGCGAGCAGCGCTTCGGGTTCCGACCCGACCAGGCGTTGTTCTTCGACGACTCGACGGCCAACGTGGCCGGCGCTCGCGCCGCGGGCTGGACCGCCGAGGTGTTCACGACGCCCGAGTCGGCTCGGGGCGCACTCGTCGCCCGGGGCCTCCTCCAGGGGCCGTAGCCTGCCCCCACGATGACCGACTCACCCACCGACCGCAGCGCGCTGATCCCGAGCGCAGACCAGCCGCTGCCGACCGGGGCGGACAAGACCCGATCGGTCCAGGCGCTGTTCGACACGATCGCTCCCCGCTATGACCTGGTGAACAGGGTGATGACCTTCCGGATGGACGTCGGCTGGCGTCGACGGGCGCTCGACCGCCTCGGACTGCCACGGGGGTCGCGCGTCGTGGACCTCGCGAGCGGCACCGGCGACCTCGCTGTGGAGCTCGGTCGACGTGGACTCGTCCCGGTCGGAGCCGACCTGAGCTTCGGAATGCTCGCCGCCGCTCCGATCGCCTTCGACCGCGTCCAGGCCGACGGGGTCGCCCTGCCGTTCGCCGACGCGTCGATCGACGGCACGACCTGCGGGTTCGCCCTGCGGAACTTCACCGACCTGGAGGCGACCATCGCCGAGCTCGCGCGAGTGCTGCGCCCCGGAGGACGAATGGCGCTGCTCGAGGTCGCGGAACCACCGAATCCGCTCATGCGCTGGGGGCACGGCATCTACTTCGGCAAGGTCGTCCCGGTCATCGGCGGGTTGTTCTCCGACCGTCGGGCCTATGCGTACCTCCCCCGATCGGTCGCCTACCTCCCCGACCCGCGCGAGCTGCTCGACGTGGTCGAGCGCTGCGGTTTCCACGACATCGAGCGCACGCTGCTCTCCGGTGGCATCGCCCAGCTGATCACCGCCACCCGGACCAGCGGGTGAGGCGGACGGGCGGGTGAGCGTGTGACGCCCAACGATCTGGTGGCGCGCACCGAGCCGGGCGAGCCCGTCGACGAGCTGCCGCCGCCCGGACTCGACGCGGTCGCCTTCTCCTCGCAGCGGCGCGGACTGTGGGGATCGGGCGAAGCGCTGCGGATCGAGCTCCCCGCGCCGTGGCCCGACCACGTCGACCGCGTCGCCG
>Ga0073905_10002140_pt1 | contig 10182 bp, 6 predicted proteins | sample KloWWTupernatant_FD_65482 | JGI IMG/M metagenome (GOLD analysis project Ga0073905, IMG submission 65482) | Active sludge microbial communities from Klosterneuburg, Austria, studying microevolution and ecology of nitrifiers - Klosterneuburg... | ecosystem: Engineered > WWTP > Aerobic digester >... | reverse complement strand
ACCGAAAAGCCCGAATCCGACAGCAGGCGGGCGATACGTTCGGTGAGTGTGTAATACATATGGTCGGGCGGCGTGCGTGCGCTGCCGAAGATCGACACGGCGGGACGGATCGCCGCCAGGCGCTCGGTCGCCTCGACGAACTCTGCCATAATTCCAAAAATCCGCCACGACTCGCGTGCGTTCAAGCGCGGCACGGTGCTGTCGGGCACGCTGCGGGGAAGTTTCTCTTTCGCGGTCATGTTGTTCTCATATTCTTGTATTCGGATCTTTCAGAATGCCCACCCTGCTGCTCGTCGATGGCTCCAGCTATCTCTATCGCGCCTTCCATGCGTTGCCCGATCTGCGCAATTCGAAGGGTGAGCCGACGGGAGCCATCCGGGGGGTGCTGTCGATGCTACGTCGGCTGGAAAGCGACTACAAGGCAGAATTCCGCGCCTGCGTATTCGACGCCAAGGGCAAGACTTTTCGTGACGACTGGTATCCGGACTACAAGGCAAACCGCCCTTCCATGCCCGATGAGTTGCGCGCCCAGATCGAGCCCCTGCACGAGGCGGTGCAGGCCGAGGGCTGGCCCCTGTTGTCGGTAGCGGGGGTCGAGGCCGACGACGTGATCGGCACACTGACGCGCCAGGCGCACGAGCGCGGCTGGGAGGTTGTCATCTCCACCGGCGACAAGGATCTGACCCAGCTCGTGCGCCCCGGCGTACGCTGGGTGAATACGATGAGCGAGGAAGTGCTGGACTCGGCCGGGGTCGAGGCCAAGTTCGGCGTGCCGCCCGAGCGCATCGTCGACTACCTGACGCTGGTGGGCGACACCGTGGACAACGTGCCCGGCGTGGAAAAGTGCGGCCCCAAGACCGCCGTGAAGTGGCTGAGCGAATACGGCACGCTCGACGCGCTGGTTGCCAGCGCCGACAAGGTGGGCGGCAAAGTGGGCGAAAACCTGCGCCGGCATCTGGATTTTCTGCCGCTGGGGCGTCGGCTGGTGACGGTGGCCACCGACCTCGACTTGCCGCTGACGCTCGACGAGCTGCCGGCGCGCGATGACGACAAGGTTGCGCTGCGTGCGCTGTACGAGCGCTTCGAATTTCGCGGCTGGTTGAAGGACCTGGATGCGGGCGCGAGCAGCGTCGCGGCCTCGAAAGCTGCGACCGAGGCGCGTCGCTTTGCGCCAGCAGATGACGCGGAAAGTATCCCGAGTGAGGGGGGGGAGCCCGGGACGCATCGCGGCGGCTATGTCACGATTCTCGACTGGGCGAGTTTCGACGCCTGGCTGGACAAGATCACCGCTGCCGAACTGACCGCCTTCGATACCGAAACCACCAGCCTCGACCCGATGGCGGCGCAGCTGGTCGGTATGTCCTTCTCGGTCGAGCCGGGAGAAGCGGCCTATCTGCCGCTGGCGCACAGTGGAACGGACGTGCCCGGGCAGCTGCCGCTGGCCGAAGTGCTGGCCCGACTCAAGCCCTGGCTGGAGTCCGAGGCACACGCCAAGCTCGGTCAGAACCTCAAGTACGACGCCCACGTGCTCGCCAACCATGGCGTCGCCCTGCGTGGTATCGCCCACGACACGCTGCTGCAATCCTACGTGCTGGAAAGCGACAGGCCGCACGACCTAGATTCGCTCGCCAAGCGCCATCTGGGCCTGACGACCCTTCCCTACACCGAGGTGTGCGGCAAGGGCGCCAAGCAGATCGGTTTTGCCGAGGTCGCGATCGATCGTGCCACTGAATACGCCGCCGAGGATGCTGACGTCACGCTGCGCCTGCACCAGCAGCTGTGGCCGCAGCTCGAGGCCGAAGCAAGGCTCGCCGCGCTGTATCGTGACATCGAACTGCCCGTGCTGTCGGTGCTGCAGCAGATGGAGCGCACCGGGGTGCTGATCGACCCTTTCCTGCTCAGCCAGCATTCCGAGGAGCTCGGCCGCCGCCTGCACCAACTCGAACTCGAGGCGCACAAACTGGCCGGCCAGCCTTTCAACCTGGGCTCGCCCAAGCAGCTTGGTGAAATCCTGTTCGGCAAGCTCGGCCTGCCGCCGGTCAAGAAGACCGCTACTGGTCAGCCCTCGACCGACGAAGAAGTGCTGGAAAAGCTCGCCGATGATTACCCCTTGCCCAAGCTGCTGCTCGAACACCGCAGCCTGGCCAAGCTGAAAAGCACTTATGCCGACAAGTTGCCGCGCATGGTCAACCCCAAGACCGGCCGCGTGCACACCAGCTTCTCTCAGGCCACCGCCGTCACCGGCCGGCTGTCGAGCTCCGAGCCCAACCTGCAGAACATCCCGATCCGCACGCCCGAAGGCCGCCGCATCCGCGCCGCCTTCATCGCGCCGCGCGGGCACCTCATCGTGTCGGCCGACTACTCGCAGATCGAGCTGCGCATCATGGCCCACCTGTCGGACGATGCCCGCCTGCTGGAAGCCTTCGCCCAGGGTGAGGACGTGCACCGCGCCACCGCCAGCGAGGTCTTCGGCGTACCGCCGGCCGAAGTCAGCAGCGAGCAGCGACGCTATGCCAAAGTGATCAATTTTGGCCTGATCTACGGCATGAGCGCGCACGGCCTGGCGAAAAACCTCGGCATCGACCGTGCCGCGGCCCAGAGCTGGATCGACCGCTACTTTGCCCGCTATCCCGGTGTCGCCGACTACATGGAGCGCACCCGCGTCGAGGCGCGCGACAAAGGCTATGTCGAAACCGTCTTCGGTCGCCGCCTCTACCTGCCCGACATCCGCGCCAGCCAGGTCGGCCGCCGTCAGGGTGCCGAACGCGCGGCGATCAACGCGCCGATGCAGGGCACCGCCGCCGATCTGATCAAGAAAGCCATGATCGCCACTCACGACTGGCTGGCACAGTCCGGCCTGCAGGCCAGGCTGGTGCTGCAGGTACACGACGAGCTGGTGCTGGAAGTGCCGCAGGACGAACTCGACACCATCCGCGCCGAGCTGCCGCGCCTGATGGGCGGCGTCGCAAAGCTGAAGGTGCCGCTGCTGGTGGAAGTGGGCGCGGGGGAGAACTGGGACGAGGCGCACTGAAGCGCTTGCGTCAATGCCGCCGACAGCCGTCGCGGCAAAGCGGGCGGCTTACAAGGCCTCCACGTCCATATAGACCTCGTCCACCGTGAGCTCCGCGTCCAGGCAGTCGAGGCGGAAGCCGCCTTCGGTGTGGATCTCGTGTCGCACCGGGTGGCCGAAACGATAGATTTCGATGTGGCGTTTGTCGGGGTCGATGAGCAGGTATTCGCGTAGCGACGGAATCGTCTGGTAGGCAAAAAGCTTCTCGCGACGGTCGATGCGCTCGGTGCTGGGCGACAGCACCTCGACGATCAGGCAGGGGCGACGGCGGTAGTAAGGCTCGCGGTCTTGCGGATCGCAGGCCAGCAACAGGTCGGGATAGTAGAAATAGGTTTGGTCCGTGTGCTCGACACGTACCTTCATGTCAGCCATGAACAACTGGCAACGCTTGCGTCGGGCGTGGGGGCCGAGGGCGATCCCCAGTCCTGTCACGACCAGACCGTGCCGCGCGCTGGCCCCGCCCATGGCGACGACCTCGCCATCCAGGTATTCGTGCTTGATCTCGCAGTGGGTCTCGCCGTCGAGGTAGTCGTCGATGCCGATCGGGGCTGGGCGCGGCAGTGCATTGCTCATGGGTGCCTCCGTTGGGTGCTGGATTTGCTGGCGATAGTCAGTCAAGCGGTCTTGATGGTGTCATGAGCGCCTGACTTGCTTGTACGGACTAAATGTACAACTTTTCGCCCTCAATGCCTCGCCGGCTCATACTCCGGCACCCAGCGCTGCAGCCCCCTGCGCACTTCCTCGTCGCTTACCGGCCCAGGCTGCGACAGCCACTGTGACAGCTCGTCGAGGAAGGTTTCCTCTACCGGCCGCGAACGGGCGATGCGCAGCTTGGGGTGGGGCGTCTGGCGGGTCTCTTCGGCGTCGGTGAGCAGCTCCTCGTACAGCTTCTCGCCCGGGCGCAGGCCGGAGAACTCGATGCGGATTTCGTCTTCGCTGTAGCCCGACAGCCGGATCATGTTGCGCGCCAGGTCGACAATTTTCACCGGTTCACCCATGTCCAGCACGAAGATCTCGCCACCCCGGCCCATCGATGCCGCCTGCAGCACCAGCTGCGCCGCCTCGGGAATGGACATGAAGTAACGGTTGACCTCGGGGTGGGTCACCGTTACCGGACCGCCGCGGGCGATCTGTTCGGCAAACTTGGGGATCACGCTGCCGGTGCTGCCGAGCACGTTGCCAAAGCGCACCATCTCCAGTTGCGTTCCGTCGCCGCGAAGCTGGCTCAGCGCTTCACACACCATCTCGGCCAGGCGCTTGGTGGCGCCCATCACGTTGGTCGGGTTCACCGCCTTGTCGGTCGAGATCAGCACAAACCGCTCCGCCCCCGCGCGCTGCGCATGCGCCGCCACCATCAGCGTACCCAGTACGTTATTGCGCACTGCCTCCCAGGCGTTGCCCACTTCCATCAGCGGTACGTGCTTGTAGGCAGCAGCGTGGAAGACAATTTGCGGCTTCCAGGTCACAAAAATCTCTTCCAGGCGCGGCGCGTCCTTCACGTCGCCCGCGAGCGGCACGACTTCCACATCGGGGCGGTGCACGCGGAACCACTGTTCGATGTTGTACAGCGCAAATTCGCTCGACTCGACCAGCACCAGCCGCGCCGGGGCAAAGCGTGCCAACTGGCGGCACAGCTCGCCGCCGATCGAGCCGCCGGCACCGGTGATCAGTGCGGTCTTCTGCGCGATCATTGCCTGGACGTGATCGGAGTCGATCTGCACAGGCTTGCGGCCCAGCAGGTCTTCAATATCTACCGGACGCATCGTGCTGATCGCCACTTTGCCGCTCATCAGGTCGTCGATGCCCGGCACGGTAAGCACATGTGCGCCCGCGCGCACCGCGATATCTGCCGCGCGCTTCAACGCGTCGGCGGCTGCCGAAGGCATGGCCAGGATGACGTGGCTGGCCCGATATTCATTGAGCACCTCAGCCAAGGTGTCGATGCCGCCGACAACTGGGTGCCCGAACAGCTCCAGGCCCCACTTGGCCTGATTGTCATCCACCAGCGCCACCACCCGCCAATCGGGGCTGCGCTCGAGTTCGCGCACCAGCATGGCGCCACCGGTGCCCGCGCCCACCACGATCACCGGCTTGCCCGCCCCGATTAGCCCACCGTACAGGTGGTGCTCCTTCCACATGCGCCAGGCGGCGCGGCCGCCGCCCATGATGACCAACAACAACAGCGGATATAGCACGATCATCGACCGCGGCAGCGCGGGCGGACCCCTGTCCAATGCAACCAGCAGCGTCAGCGCAAGCGCCGACAGGCCGATGGCCTTAATGACCCGCTTCAGGTCGGGCAGGCTGGCGAACACCCACATGCCGCGATACAGCCCGGCCACTCGACAGGCAATTGCGTGTACCCCCAGCAGCACTCCACCCGCCACTAGCATCTTGTCGGCGTAGTGGGCGGGCCACTCGAAATTGAAACGCAGCAAAAAACCGCCTACCCAAGCCGCAACGACGGCAAGCAGGTCGAACAGGAAGACGAGGATGGAACGTGCGCTTGTGTTGATCATAGACAGGCACGAGGCCCAGATACGGCTGGCGAGGATTCTACCGCCGCAATGGGGCCGAACTGCGCACAGCAACAAATACTTGCGCTGCAACCAATTTTCCAAATTGGATGAGTTTCAGGCCTGAGGCTAGGGTGCCCGATGGGCAGGGCCCTGTTGCGGGTAGCACCCTAAATCGAAGTGTTACTGCGCTCGGCTTTCCCGGCACCGAGTAAAAGGGCCAGCACTATTAGCGGTGTATAAGCAACCAACACACCGAGCATCCCCTCAACAACACCTCCGGCCACTAAAACTGCAATTGGCAGCAACCAGCAGAGATTGATCGCCGCCACGAAAAGCGTTACTGGGAGGTGTCGCCCAAAACGTCGGGCTGCGTATTGGTAGGCATGGGTGCGATGAGCTTCGTACACCTTCTCGCCACTCACCAGGCGCCGCAACAGGGTCAGGGTCGCATCCACCACGAAGACTCCAAGCAGGATGACCCATGCCCAGAACAGCGCAGGGGAGACCCAGCCCGCCTGCAGTGACATCACCGCTAACGTGAAGCCTAAGAAACCACTTCCCGCATCGCCCATGAATATTCGCGCAGGTGGAAAATTCCAGTATAAGAAGCCAGTCACCGCGGCAGCCAGCAGTAGCGGAGCCACAGCTAACCCAGGCTGTCCACTGAGCCAATATAGCAGCGCACCACCAACACAAACGAATATCGCCTCCACGCTAGCGATCCCGTCGATTCCGTCCATGAAGTTGTAGAGATTCAAAAGCCATACGAGATAGATGCTAGCCAGCCCGGCACCGCCCCAGCCAGAACCCAGGGCTGAGCCAAAGACGACGATAGATGGCGGGCCGCCGATCGATGTCAATGCCCAAGCGGAGGCCACGAAGTGCGCCAGAAGGCGCCAACGTGCTGCGATATGTTTGTGGTCGTCAATAAAGCCGACCAAGGCGACAATCATCCCAGCCCCCAGCAGTGTCGATGCCGACGACCAGGCCTGTAAGTCGGTGACCGCCAGCAGCAGCAAGACAGTCATAAAGCTCACTAGGATCGCGACCCCTCCACCTCGCGGAGTCGGCGCAGAATGTGAACTGCGCTCACCGGGGATATCGATCAGTTGGTGCGCCAGGGCGTATTGTCGCAAGCCATAGGTCAAGAAGAGCGATAGGCCCGCCACGGCGGGCAGCAACCACCAATAAGCCACGATCTCTTGATATTCCATGGGAACTATTCAATCAATGAACGGCGCATTGCAACTTCTGGGGGGACCGGAGGATGCCACTGCATCGACGCGCGCGCCCGATCCCAGTCAACGACCATAGGACGAGTCAGGCTGTCCCCGTCACGGCTCATCCCGACTACGCAAGCTATTGTCCGAATGATGGCAGGCGGGAACGGGAAGTTAACGGGGTGCACACCACTTACTGTTGCGATTGCGCCGACTAATTCGGAAACGCTGTAGTCTGAGCCGTCGCCGATGACATACAGACCCGCCGGTTTGCTTATGTCGGAGCACTGAATCAGAAAGTCCACAAGATTCTCAACAAATATGAACGATCGCTTTGCATGCGTGGCGCCGAAAGGCAAGGGCATACCCTTTAGGATGAAGCGACTTAGCCTAGCGAAATTACCCGGACAGGCGGGCCCGAACACCATGGGCGGCCGGACGATGGTCAGAGCGCTCGGCCGTGGCTTGAAGAACACTTCAAGGGCCTGATCTCCATCCAGTTTGGATCGCGCATACGGGGTTTCCGGCGTCGGCCTGGTACGTTCGGACACCGGACTGGAAGACCAATTTCCGTACACTCCAAGCGAGCTGACATGCACGAGGCGTCCGATATCGCCACCCATCACGTGCTGTGCCAACGTAAGCGGTAGCCGGCGATTGGCCGAATCGAAATCCGCGCTGGCATTGCGAACGTGGGCGCGACCAGCAAGATTGATAAGCGCATCGGCGTTGACGTATGCCGCCGGCAACGGCCCTTCATAACTCGACTGGGCGACATATCGTGCCAGAGCGTCGTCCCACTGGCGTACCAAAATCAGAACGTCGTGCCCTTCCGCTACCGCGCGAGTCACCAGTGCGTGACCGATGTAGCCGCTAGCTCCGGCAATGACCATTTTCACCCAGGCTGCCTCATCGATCTGCCGAGTATTTCAAGATAGCGTTTCGCCAGCACATCGTAGCTGTGCTGGCGGATGACATATTCGAAGCCACGCTCGCCCATCTCGATGCGCGCCTGTTTGGGCAGATCTGCAAATGCCGCAAGTGCATCAGCGACTTCCGTGATGTTTCCCGGCGAAACAGAGAAGCCCGCGCCGCATTCGGCCACGGGATCATTTCCGGCGGTGATCGCGAATAATATGGGCAAGCGCGCCAGCATGTAGTCGAACAGTTTGTTCGGACTGACGCCAAATCGAAACAGCGGTTCGGGTCGTAGCGAAAGATAGCCAATGTGACATGCGTCGAGTAAGGCCGGGATCGCTCTTTTCGGAATTTGATCGAATATCGCGATACGATTGGAAAGACCCTGCGCGGCAATCCCTTGCTTCATCCTCGCGCTCTGCTCTCCTCGACCTACGATGAGGACCGAGATACGGTCATCCCCGCGTTGGTGCAGCACCGCGACGGAGTCGATCAGCGACTGGACATGATTGGGTGCGCCGAGCGCACCGGCGTAGACCACGATCAGTTGGCCCTCCGCGCGCCAGTGGCGCACCTGATTCAAGGCCTCACTGTCGGCCTCAGCCGTCAATGGTGCGTGAGCGTCGACACCGTTCGGGATGTAATGCCAACGCGTGACATCCAGTCCGCGCTCGACCATGTAGGGCAGTGTTTCGGGCAGGAGCGACACAACGGCATCAGCCTCTGCATAGGCATAGCGCTCCAACCTTTCGGTAACCCGCACCAGCGGATGCGTTGACGGCACGCCAGCCAGTTCCACCAGACTCAGCGGCCACAGGTCGCGTACCTCGAAAACCGAACGGGCACCGAAGCGCCGAGCCAGTCGATGGCTGGTAATGAACGAGTATGGATGTGGTGATGACGCCACCACCATATCGGGCCGTCCGTACCGGCGTGCGAGGCCGTTGGCATGAATCGGCAGAGCCGCTACGAACGTTGCCATGTTTATGAGCCGCCCGATGCCGTTTCCTTCGTACGCAGGGGTACGCAGAAACTCGTACGGAACTCCTTCTACATCGCACGCGCCACGATGCTTGCCCGGATTGTCGAGCAAATGGTGAAAGGACGACGTGATGATCAGTGCATCCACCCCCTCCGTCTGCCACGAACGTGCTAGCTCGAACGGGCGATTGTAGCGACCCACATCGGGCCCGCCGGCATAGGGATGTACGTACCAGATCGTTGGCTTACTCATCAAACACCCACTTTGAATCGGAGAAGCCATTGCCCCATCGTGCCAAGCCGGAATATCAAGCCTTGTGCCGTTTGGCGCTGGGCGGGCGTTGCCTGATTCCAGGCGCGAAGGACGGCTGGTAGATCGACCCATTTGTTCAGTGTTGGTGCCGCCTCGTTGCAAAGTGACTCGACATGCCGTCCCAGTGCCCCGTCCATCCAGCGCGACTGAGGCGTCACGAACCCCATTTTGTCGCGACGGTCGAGCACCCGATCTGGCACGATGCCGCGCAACCCGTTGCGCAAGACCGCCTTGGTTCGACCCTTGCGCAGTTTGTGTTCGACTGGCAGCCTGATCGCGAACTCCACCAACCGATAGTCAAGAAAGGGCACGCGACTCTCAACGGACCAAGCCATGGAGTTCCGGTCCTCATAGCGCAGCAGGCTCGGAACGCTGTAGCGTCTCAGGTCCAGCAATTGGCGCTCGCGGATGTCAGGTGTGCCGCCTAAGGTGATCGTTGAAGATTTTCCGAGGGCTCGCGTTTCGGGTCGCAGGAACCTGTCGAGCGTAAAAACCTGCCCCTGCAGGAATCGCGGCAGATAGCGCGCCCCTTCCTGCCAGCGCAGGTAGCCGCGATCACCATTGATGAGCAATGCTGCGAGCTCCCGTGACGCATTCAGAAGATGCCCGCTGCGAAGTAGGGACAGGATATGAAAGCCGTAAAACTTGCGGTACCCGCCGAGAATCTCATCGGCCCCCTGGCCATCGAGCAGGACAGGAACCTCGTGCTCCCGCGCTTGACGCATGACCAGCCACTGGGCGTAAAGGCTGGCGGACGAAAATGGTTCCTCCTGATGCCAGACCAGTTGCTCGAAGTCATCGATTAATGCAGTCTCGCTAGGCTCTGAGACATGTCCCTGAGTACCCATGCAATTCACCACCAACTGAGCCCATTCACCCTCATCGAACTCCGGCTCTGGAAAGCGCGCCGTAAATGTATGGATGGGCGCACTCGTCATGCCGGCCATGAGCGATACGATACTGGAAGAGTCCAGGCCACCCGACAGGCAGGCGCCGACAGGTACGTCACTGCGCATGCGAAGATGGACGGCTGAGCTGATCAGTTCGCGGAAACTATCGCACGACTGCTCGAATGAGAGTGCTGCTCTATCGTCGCCGCCCAGCTCGATCCGCCAGAATGCCTTTGGCGACACGGCGAGATCCTGTGGTGAAACGATCGCG
>Ga0073905_10002138_pt1 | contig 10193 bp, 5 predicted proteins | sample KloWWTupernatant_FD_65482 | JGI IMG/M metagenome (GOLD analysis project Ga0073905, IMG submission 65482) | Active sludge microbial communities from Klosterneuburg, Austria, studying microevolution and ecology of nitrifiers - Klosterneuburg... | ecosystem: Engineered > WWTP > Aerobic digester >... | reverse complement strand
CGAACTTGCCGATTGCGGATCGTTGGTCACCGCCCTAAAGATGCGGTACGCGGTCGCGTAAGCGACTGGCTCCCAATGCAGTCCGACCTTGGTCGCATAGACCGAGTCTGTTGCGGTGAGTTGAAGCGGCGAATTCAGATCGGCAAAGCTGCTCCGCCCGCTGACCCGCTCCGACACGGGCCCCGCGAAAAGAGCAAACAGGCCCAGCACCAGGGCTGCCACCAGCACGCAAAGCTTTACTCGATACAAATTAACAAACTCCCGATCAACGAGCTCTGCTCGCCAAGACCCACGCCACCTGACATTCTAACACCCGACCTTTTCAGCAATCAATCCCGCAAACTCCCCACGTTACCAAGGAGGCGGGGCAACGAGCCGATTTAGATCTTCGAGCCCGCATTTCGAGAGCTAACGTCGTGGCATTATCGCACGAATGCTGACGGAACCGGCGTGTCGCCGGCGGCGCCGAATTGGGTGATCACGGTTCCGCCGCCTGAGTTGGCGATGAACCACTGGCTGCCGGGCTGGCGGAATATGGCTGCGTCAAACTTACCGTCGCCGTCAAAATCGCCCGCTGACGGCACGTCGCCGTTTGACCCGAACGGGAACGCGTAATACGACGAATCCTCGCTCCTGAGTACGTACCAAAAGCCGTTCGGTCGCCAAAACGCAATGTCTGCTTTGCCGTCTCCAGTCCAGTCGCCGGGCACGGCCAGGTCGGATGATGTCCCAAATGTGGCCGCATATGTTCCGCCGGTAGATCTCGAGATCCACCATTCGGCACCCGACGCTCCGACGGGGCGAAAGATGGCGATGTCAGCCTTGCCGTCGCCGTCATAGTCTGCTGCGACGGGCCGGTCGCCGGCTGCGCCGAATTGCGTGATCGATATTTGCGAGTCGGACGAACGCCTTACATACCACGTCGATCCCGCGGGCCGGAAAATGGCCGCGTCGGCCTTGCCATCGCCGTCATAATCCGCCGGCATCGGCACGTCGCCGTCTGAGCCGAAGGGAAACGCATAGTACGTCAGATCCTCGCTTCTGAGCACATACCACGTCCCGCTTGACGGCCGCCACAGAGCGATATCGGCCTTGCCGTCACCGGTAAAATCGGCCGGGGCGATCCGGTCGCCCGTCGAGCCAAACTGAGCGGCAAATACGCCTGAGCCGCCGCTTTTCGATATCCACCATTCGCTCACGCCGGGCCGAAAGACGGACAGATCGGTCTTGCCGTCACCGTCAAAATCGAACGGAGCGGGGAGCGTCAAAACCGAGGGTGCGGTCTGATTGTAAAACAGCTTGACGTAACCGGCGGTCGATGTGGTAAATCCGGCTATGATGTCGGTCTTCTGATCGCTGTCGAGATCGGCGGTCGTAAGGGTCGTGGCCTCGACGCCGGCGGTCCACATCCGCTCCTGACCGAGAGAGCCGTGTCCATTATTGAGTAGCGTTACGATCGTATTTCTGCCGGCGATGACGCCGACGTCCGGAACGCCGTCCTGATTCCAGTCGCCGATCGCGATGCGGAGTGCCCAGGCCTGCGTTATCTGAGAGTTCAGGCCGCTGCCAAACGTACCGTTACCCGCTCCCGGCAAAACTGTGACGCCCGCGTCTCTGGCTGCGACGATGTCAATATAACCGTCGCGGTTCATATCGGCGCAGGCAATATCAAACAGTCCCGAGCCCAGCGAGATCGTCGGCGATGCGGTAAATGATCCCGAACCGTTGTTGATCAGGATAGATATGGTATTGGCATTGTAATTAAGTATAGCGAGGTCGCTCTTGGTGTCGTTATTGAGGTCGGCGACTATGATGCGGCTGCTCGCGACCGTCGACAGGTATGCGGTCGGCGGCAGAAATGTACCGTTGCCGACGCCAATTGAAACCAGTACGCCGTCATATCCGGTGGTGATCAAATCGAGTTTGCCGTCACCGCTCACGTCGGCGGCGACGCCATCGTATATGTCGCCGGTCCCAAACTGCAACAGGGACGTGGCAAACGTGTTGTTGCCGAGGTTTCGCAGCAGCAAAGCGTTTTGCGCGGCGCCATTTGCCCCGTGGCCGACAACGATAATGTCGGTTCGCCCATCGGAAGTGAAATCGCCCGTGGCCGCCGCATAGCCGTCAATGCCCGGATCGACCAGGCCTTTGCCCTCAGGGATGATCTCGGCCCGTTCGAAATTTGCCTTGCCGTCCACTGCCCCGGCCGCCTGGCCCTGGACAAGGATATAGATCGGGCCCGGCCCGCCGCCGCCGCCGCGATTTACGATGACAAAGTCAGGCAGCGTGTCGGCGTTCAAATAAGCGATCTCGATGTCCTTGGTCCCGCTCAAAAAATTAATGGTCGGTGCCGACCTGAATGTCCCGTTGCCGCGGTTCAAAAGGACCGAAAAACTGCCTGATCCGATGACGGCAAATTCGATCGACTCGTTCGCGACGATGTCCGGAAAGCCGTCGTTATTAAGATCGCGTACATATGCGTCGCCGCCGCCGCCGTCGGCATAGACCGTCTGCGCCGCAAATGTTCCGTTACCGAGCCCGCGATGGATGAGCGTCCGGTTGGCCGTCGAAAAAACGAGGTCCTTGCTTCCATCCAGATCGAGATCGGCGACTTCGGTCAGATAGGCCCGCTCGTTTGTACTCAGAGTAATGTCGGCTGCCTGTGTAAAGGTAAACCCGCCCGCACCGAGCCAGACCGCCGCCACCGGAGCCGTCGTCACTGCCTGCGACGCGATCAGGTCGATCTTGCCGTCGTTATTGATGTCGGCACCGCGAACGGAGGCAAAGCCAAAGTCGATCGTGTCGATCGTCTGCGGAGCGGCGTAAGAACCACCGCCCAGATTGCGGACCGCCCTGAGGTCTTGCGATGTGCCGTAGGCAAGGTCGATCAGGCCGTCATTGTCGAGATCGAGCGGAACTACCGAACGCGCCGCCACACCTGTATTGGCCTGATCTGTGGCGACAAACGAGCCCAACAGGTCGCCCTTGTAGGTCACGATCAGGTTATTGCCCGACGCTTGGGCCGGGCCGACGAGGTCGAGTTTACCGTCCTGGTCCATATCGACGGCTTTCAGGTCGTTCGGCATCGGCGACGGACTGCTGAAAACCGGCGCCTTAAATGTTCGGTCGGCGTTGCCAAAATAGATGGCGATCGCCAGCTGTGACGTCTGCGGGTTCGTTCGAAAAAATGCCAGATCAGACCGCCCGTCCGAATTAAAGTCGGCCGCCAAGGGATAAACGTAACTGCTGCTGGTGTAGGAATATACCGTCAGCGGCGATTCGTCAAAATTGCCGCTCCCGTCGCCGAAATAAACGTAGAGCTTGTCGTAACTTGCCGTGACGACGTCCGCCTTGCCGTCGCCGTCAAAGTCGCCGGCACTCGTGGCGTAGTACATCGCATTGTCGCCGCCAAACGACCGTGCAGCAAAAAACTCAACCCCGGAAACGGCCTGTGCAGTCTGAATTGTTACAAGAGAGATGGTCAGCAGAGCGAACAGCTGTAGCCGAAAAGAACCTCGAAAATGTGTGGGCATAGGTCAATGATAGGTCAATTACCGCAATTATTCCAAACTCTTTTCCACACCGCCCATCTTTCCGTAAATATCATAAATTCCATAAATCTCATAAATCTCATAAATCTCATAAACATCGTAAATCTCATAAATCCCGTAAATATCGTAAAGCGCGTTTGTTGAGATCGGGGGTAGGCTATATATATGGCCGCAAAAGTCCCTCAGCAGAAGATCGCGGATTGTCGAGAGTTGTACTTAAGGTACGGCGGCGGTGCACACGAGCGGATCGCGTCCGAGATGCGTGAGCGCGGTTGGCGAGGGTTTACGAAACGCAATCTGTACGCCCGCACCCGCGGCGGCGTTGTCACACAGGGCTGGCCGGAACGCTTCGGCTGGGACGGTGATCTGCCCTTGAAAGGTGCGAAAGGCACTAAAAAGGGAAGATGCGGCACGGCATACGCAAGCCGCCGCACGTTTGCAAGAGAACACACGCCGCTCAGGCCTTCCGCTCTAGAGTCGCCCAAACCAAAGTTCAACCGCCAGAAAGCCAAACGCCTGCGCCGAATGGCCGAACGGCGTTCAAAACAGCTGAAAGGGAAAACACGGATGCAAGGGATACAAGAACGGCCCGGTTCTATACATATCCCCGACTCAACCGACTCGCCAGACTCAACCGACTCGTTCCACGCGTGGCTTAAGTCTATGCCGTCGGCCTGGGACTGGGACCTTCGGCATCAGTTGTATCTGTACGAGCACTTGCAAAAAGTAACGGACGGCGAGTGTAAGCGTCTGATGATCTTTATGCCGCCGCGTCACGGCAAATCAGAGCTCGTCACGGTCCGCTACGCTGCCTGGCGGCTTAAACAGAGGCCTTCGATGCGTGTCATTCTCAGCAGTTACAATCAGAAGCTCGCCGATCTATTCTCCCGCAAGATCCGGACAGTGCTTGCGGATTCTTTTGCCGCAGAGGCTCAGAGACGCGGACAAGCAGAAGAGGGAGAAGAGATGATGGGGAGTGGGGGAGATGGGGAGAAGCGGAGTAGGGAAGACGGCCGTACGAAAACTAGAGCGGCCTCCCACACTCCTCCACTCCCCAACTCCTCCACTGCTTCGCCCTTCCCGTTCACGCGGCCGAGGCCCGCAAACCGCGTCTCGGAGTGGGAGACGACCGTCGGCGGCGGCCTCAAGGCAGTCGGCGTAGGGGCGGGCGTGACGGGCTACGGAGCCGATCTGATCATCATCGATGATCCGGTCAAGGGCCGCAGCGAAGCCGGCAGCCCTGTGCTTCGCGAAAGGCTCTGGAACTGGTTCAGGGACGATCTCTCGACCCGCCTCGAACCCGAAGGCTCGATCATCCTCATACAGACCCGCTGGCACGAAGACGACCTCGCCGGGCGTCTGCTGAGGGAGCAGGCCGACGGCGGTGACCAATGGACCGTCATCCGCCTGCCCGCCCTCGCTGAGACGTGGGAAGAACGGGTAACCGCGGAGGCGCAGAGACGCGGAGGGGAGAATGACAGTGAGGAGGGTGAGACTTCAGATATCGACGGTTGCTCATCTCATCTAATACTTCCCGCTGCTTCTCCGTCTTCCTCTTCTTCTCTGCGCCTCAGCGTCTCCGCGGTAGAAACACCTCCCGACGCTCTCGGACGAAGCCCCGGCGAGGCTCTCTGGCCGGAGCGTTTCTCCGCGGAGTACTTTGAGCGTCTGCGCGAACGGGTCGGCGAACTCTCATTTGCCTCGCTCTATCAGCAAAGGCCTGTACCGGCCGAGGGCGACGTCTTCAAACGCGAGTGGTTTCGGAACATTGTCGATCAGGCACCGGCCGGCCTCAAATGGAAACGCGGCTACGATCTGGCCATTTCCACCAAACGCACTGCCGACTACACGGCATCGTTCCGCATCGCCTTTGACGCAGAGGGCTATCTCTACATCGACGGCGGATACCGACGACGCATAGGCTTTCCGGAGCAAACGCGTTATATCTCCGAATGTATACGCAAGGAGCAAAACACCGAACACGGCATCGAAAGTGCCCTCCACGGCCGTGCCTTTATGCAGGTGCTCCGCCGCGACGCACGCCTTAACGGACGCTCATTTCGCGGCGTCGATGCCCGCGGCGATAAACTCGAAAGGGCCGGCTCCTGGATCAGCCTCGCCGACCAAGGACGCATCCGCCTCGTCCGCGGCCACTGGATCCGTGCCTTTGTCGAAGAACTCTGTGCCTTTCCGCACGGCAAGCACGACGACCAGGTCGATGCCGTCTCAATAGCGATGTCGCTCCACGAAAACCCCTCGGGTAAACTCTTCTTCTATTCACCAAACAATCCAAACGGTGAAATAAGACGGGCTTAACCCCGTGCGGCGTTTGCCTTAACATATATGTAAAGTTATTCTTTTTATTAAGTTTCACGGAGGAAAAAATGGTCGAAAAAGGCGTGGACATCGCTCCCGCAGAAGGAAAACTCGGAATATTGCTGGTCGGGCTCGGCGCCGTCAGCACAACCCTTATCGCCGGCGTCGAGGCCGTCAAACGCGGCATCTCAGAGCCGGTCGGGTCACTGACCCAACTCGGCACGATCCGCCTCGGCAAGCGCACCGATAACCGCAGCCCGAAGATCAGCGACTTTGTGCCGCTCGCATCACTCGATGATGTCGTCTTTGGCGCTTGGGATATTTTTCACGATTCGGCGTATGACGCGGCGATGAATGCCGGCGTGCTCGATAAGGATCTGATCAATCAGCTCTCTGAGCCGCTCTCCTCGCTCAAGCCTATGTCGGCCGTATTTGAGCAGAATTACGTCAAACGCATCACCGGCGAAAACGTCAAGACCGGCAAGAACAAGATGGATCTGGCGGAGCAGTTGATCGCTGACATCGCTAAGTTTAAGTCTGACAACAATTGCAGCCGTCTGGTGATGGTCTGGGCCGCATCGACCGAGATATACATCGAGGAATCGGCGATCCATAAGACCGTCGAGTCGCTCGAAAAGGCGATGTACGACAGCGATCCGATGGTCGCGCCGTCGATGATCTACGCTTATGCGGCGATCAAGTCCGGCGTGCCCTTTGCCAATGGTGCCCCAAATCTGACTGTCGATATCCCGGCATTGACCACGCTCGCCGAACAGCACGGCGTCGCCATCTGCGGCAAGGATTTTAAGACCGGCCAGACGCTGATGAAAACCATCCTCGCACCGGGCTTGAAATCGCGTATGCTCGGCCTCGACGGTTGGTACTCGACCAATATTCTCGGCAACCGCGACGGCGAGGTGCTCGACGATCCCGAAAATTTCAAGTCGAAAGAGGTTTCAAAGCTATCGGTGCTCGAGCACATATTCCAGCCCGAGGTCTACCCCGACCTTTACGGTGATTTTTCGCACGTCGTCAAGATCAACTATTATCCGCCCCGCGGCGATAACAAAGAGGGATGGGACAACATCGATATCTTTGGCTGGCTCGGCTACAAGATGCAGATCAAGGTCAACTTTCTCTGCCGCGACTCGATCCTCGCCGCACCGCTTGCTCTGGACCTGGCACTGTTTATGGACCTTGCCCAGCGTGCCGAGATGAAGGGCGTCCAGGAGTGGCTATCATTCTACTTTAAGGCACCGCAGACCGCTCCGGGACTGTACCCCGAGCACGATATCTTTATCCAGTTGATGAAGCTGAAAAACACCCTGCGGCATATGATGGGCGAAGAATTGATCACTCATCTTGGGCTCGAATATTACGATTAGTGTATTCGGCAAAAGTTTGACCTCGTGTCCGTCAATACAAAGTAACTCCGATAGTGTCGGAATCGAAACGGACGATTAAAGTGAGGACGAACCAATGAGTGCAAGATTTAGAACAGACAGCCGAGGCAGGACACACTACCTTCTGCATCAGGAAATGTCACAATCGTGCGGCCCCGCCTGCGTGGCGATGGCCGAGAGTTTCTACAAGCTGGCTTGTATGATGGACCCCGAGTCGCGAGCCCGGCAACTGTCGCAGAACTATCCCGGTAAATTTACCGCCGCGGGCGGCACCGGGGCCGAGAATCTGGCTTATGTGCTCAACGCGGAGGGCGTGCCGTCGTATGCCGGTACGGGAGTTCCGCCAAATAAGATATTTGATTATTTCTGGAAATACCTCGGCGAGCGAACCAAGATAATCGCCCATATTGCGTGGTCCGGCGGCGGCGGCCATTTTACAATGCTCACGAAGATCGATGCCGACCATAAAATGATCTTCCTCGACCCGTGGTACGACATCGTCGAGGTCCCGCGAGCTTCGCTCCCGAGCTATAACGTCGGCGGAGCATCGGGCACGCTTAGCGGTTGGTTGACGATCACGCATCGTTGATCACGGTCCGCCACCGCAAACACGTAATAGAGCCGTAATACCAGATCTTGACGATTTTTTTTGCGTTTATTTGTTGCATCAGAGGCAAAAGTTGTGTTAATCCTAAGATTGGAGCCGGGCTTTCATACTCGGTTCAGACCTCTGGGCTAACCTTCCGGGCCTAAGAGTCCAGCCAACGAATATTCTTTTTAAGTCATCATTATAGACGACATAACGGTTGTCCCGTTATCGGCAAATTTCTCACGATGACAACGTCTTTGAAGTACCGGCACCGATATCGCGGCCGGCCAGGAGCTAGAGATGAAAGAGGAAACGGCAAGCAAAAAAGACAAGGTGACAAAGGGTATTTTACTCGACCCCGACCGTAAAAGTCCCCGAGCGGCGGAGTTTGAAGACAAACTCTTGGCTCAGATCGTCGGTCAGGAACGTGCGGTTCGGCGTATGAGCGGTCTGTTTCAGATCTATCTCGCCGGGATGAATAATCCGTCGCGTCCGATCGGGACACTGCTGTTTCTCGGGCCGACCGGCTCCGGCAAAACGCGTGTCGTCGAGGCCGCGTCCGAGGTGCTCTTTAACGAACCGTACACCGTCGTTAAGATCGACTGTGCCGAATTTCAGCACTCGCACGAGATCGCGAAACTGATCGGCTCGCCTCCGGGATACCTCGGCCATCGCGAAACCTCGCCGATGCTGACGCAGGAAAATCTCGACAAGGCGCATACGGACGATACCAAACTCACGTTTGTGCTCTTTGACGAGATCGAAAAGGCGTCCGATTCGCTGTGGCAGCTTTTACTCGGCATCCTCGACAAGGCAACCTTGACGCTCGGCGACAATCGCCGCGTCGATTTTTCGCGAACGGTCGTCGTTATGACGTCCAATCTCGGTGCCCGTGAGATGTCGGATATGATCTCGGGCGGCATCGGTTTCGCCCCGACCAAGACCGATCAGGTCAAGGCCGATAACGAGATCGATACCAAGATCTACCGCACCGCACTCGAGGCCGCAAAACGTAAATTCTCACCCGAATTTATGAACCGCATCGACAAGGTCGTGGTATTTCGCAGCCTGAAGGAACATCACCTGCGGTTGATACTCGACATCGAGTTGCGTGCCGTTCAGGATCGCATAACCGAGTCGGCCGGAACAAAATTTGTCTTTGAATGCACGACCGAGGCAAAGGAATATTTGCTCAGCGAGGGCATCGACCTCAAATATGGTGCCCGTCACCTCAAGCGTGCGATCGAGCGTTTTCTGGTCTATCCGCTGTCAAATCTGGTCGCGACCGAGCAGGTTGAGACCGGTGATCTGGTGATGGTCGATTTTGACGATGACACCAAGATGCTGTATTTCACCAAACAGTCGGGCAAGATGATCGTGGCGGACACGCCGGAGGATGCCGATCTCGACTCGCCGCTGACAAATGCCGATGCTGCCGGTGTGCCGCTACCGACCGTGGCCGCCGCACCGCAGATGAGCAAGTCAAAAGGCGAGAGCGAAGACGTTTAGGCATTATATTTGAAACTTTCGGGAGCCCTAAACATAGGCTCCCGAATTTTACGATTCACAATGCAACGTACGTTTGACAGCCTCGTGCCAACGTTGTATTGCGGCAATCGACTCGGCCTCGGGCATCTGCGGTTCGAAACGCCGGTCAGCCTGCCAGTGATGGGCGACATCGTTCTTTGACAACCAAAACCCGACCGCGAGCCCGGCAAGGTATGCGGAACCGAGTGCGGTGGTCTCGGCGGTCTTCGAGCGGACGACCGGTATCTGAAGGATGTCTGCCTGAAACTGCAGCAGAGCATTATTCGCGGTCGCTCCGCCATCGACGCGTAGCTCTTGTAGAGTCGAGTGCGAATCGGCGTTCATTGCCGTAAGCAGATCAGCCGTCTGAAACGCGATCGATTCGACAGCTGCACGGGCAATATGGGCTTTACCGGTGCCGCGAGTCAAACCCGTGATCGTCCCGCGAGCGTCCTGATCCCAATACGGCGATCCGAGCCCGGCAAATGCCGGAACGAAATAGACGCCTCCGTTATCGTCGACCGATGCGGCAAGTGCCTCGACCTCGGACGACGTCGCGATGATCCCTAGTGCGTCGCGGAGCCATTGGATGACCGCACCGCCGATAAAGACGCTGCCTTCAAGGGCGTATTCGGTAACGCCGCCGATCTGCCAGCCGACGGTCGACAGCAGGCGGTGCTCTGAGATGACCGGCGACGTGCCGACATTTTGCAGCATAAAGCAGCCAGTGCCATAGGTGTTTTTAGTAGCTCCGGCGGCAAAACACGCTTGGCCGAAGAGTGCCGCCTGCTGGTCGCCGGCGATGCC
>Ga0073905_10002135_pt1 | contig 10197 bp, 11 predicted proteins | sample KloWWTupernatant_FD_65482 | JGI IMG/M metagenome (GOLD analysis project Ga0073905, IMG submission 65482) | Active sludge microbial communities from Klosterneuburg, Austria, studying microevolution and ecology of nitrifiers - Klosterneuburg... | ecosystem: Engineered > WWTP > Aerobic digester >... | reverse complement strand
GCAGAAAGCAAAAAGTGAAGATTGACGTCAAGATTCTTGATTCGCGCATGGCGGATCAGTTGCCGACTTATGCCACCCCCGGTAGCGCGGGCCTGGACCTGCGGGCCTGCATCGATGCGCCCTTGATGCTGGCACCCAATGCCTGGCACCTGGTGCCTACGGGCATTGCCGTTTTTATCAAAGACCCCGGATACGCTGCGCTCATCCTGCCCCGCTCGGGGCTGGGGCACAAGCACGGCATTGTTCTGGGTAATCTGGTGGGCCTGATCGACAGCGATTACCAGGGACAGCTCATGGTGAGTGCCTGGAATCGCAGCACGGTGCCTTTCACGCTGGAGCCCATGGAGCGGCTGGCCCAGTTGGTCATTGTTCCCGTGACGCAGGCGCAGTTCAACGTGGTGACCGAGTTCGAGGCCACCGAGAGGGGCGAAGGCGGCTACGGGTCCACGGGCAAGGGGTGAGGGGTGAGGGGTTTTCTCGTCCCTGCACTGTTTCATGCCCGTGTCCTTGTGTCAGCGCATTCCTACGCGGCACAGAGCCCAATGCCGACCTGCACCGTCGTGCTTCGCCGTCCAAGTGTGCCTCGGGCCCATGCTTCAATTGTTTTGAATCGGGTGGTGAATGGCTTCGCCAAGACGCTGCCCTCATAGAGATATTTCAAGGAGAACTGATATGCGCCAGATCACACGTACCGCCACCTTGGTGGGCTCTGTCTTTATGTTCGGAGCCTTGGCCGCATGTGCGCCACAGCAGACCTATCCGAGCCAGTATCCATCGGGCGGTTACACGTCAGGCGGCTACCAAAGCAATGCACCGGTTTATTCGAACAATGCCATGGGCACGGAATACGGCCGTGTTGCCAATATTGAGGTGTTGCAGGGTCGAAGCCAGGGGCAAACCACCGGTGCAGGCGCAGTCCTGGGTGCCGTGGTGGGTGGAGTATTGGGCAACCAGGTGGGTGGCGGATCGGGTCGCACTGCCGCAACCGCCGTGGGTGTCATTGGCGGAGCGCTTGCAGGCAATGCCATCGAAGGGCGCAACAACAACAACAGCGGCGGCGAGGTGCAGGGCTATCGCATTTCGATTCAGCTTGACCAGGGCGGCTATCGCTCTTACGACGTAAGCAATCCGGGCGACCTGCGTACGGGCGACCGGGTGCGTTTGTACAACGGTCAGATTTCCCGCCAGTAAGCAGCCAGCGCGACGTGGTGGCCCGCAAGGGCCGCCATTTCAGTGCAGCAGCGAGTTGCCTGGTGCCTGGGGTTGTATGCGAAAAAAGCCCGTACCCGCCGTGCCTTTGCCGATTTCTTCCTCTGTGGCTTCGCGAACGCCTTGCACCGTGAGTTGCAATCGCAGGGCGATTCCGGCAAGTGGATGGTTTCCGTCCAGCACCAGATGCTCTGGGTAGATTTCTGTCACGGTGTAAAGACCGCTGCGGGGCGCAGTGGGGTTGACGCCCTCGGGCAGTGCGCTCCCATCAAACGTCATGCCCTCCTCAATCTCAGGCGGGAACAGTTCGCGGGGCTCCAAAAAAAGCAGTTGGTCGTTGAAGTCGCCAAAAGCATCCTCGGGCTCCAGGTGCAGTGCCAGCGTTGCACCTGGGCCATGGCCTTGCAGTGCTTCCTCGATGCGGTGCAGCAGGTCTTCGCCGCCCACCAGGAATTCCACCGGGTCTTCGAGCACGTCCAGTTCTTCGCCCAGGGTGTCTTTCAGGGTCCAGGTCAGAGCGACCACGCATTGTTGGGTAATTTCCATAGGAGAATTGTCGCAGTTTGATCAACGGCCCTGCAAATGGGCGGACAGGTTCTCATGGATATCCAGCAACCCCTCTCCCTGCTCGGCGGTCTGACCCCCGCGCAATTCATGCGTCGGCACTGGCAAAAAAAGCCCATGCTGGTGCGCCAGGCCATACCGCAATTCACCCCGCCGGTGTTGCGGTCCGAGTTGTTTGCGCTGGCTGCGCAGGAGGGCGTGGAATCCCGGCTGGTGCAACAGGTCAAGGATGTGTGGAAGTTGCGCCACGGCCCGTTTTCGCGCCGGTCATTGCCTGCCCTCCAGCAGCCCAACTGGACGCTGCTGGTGCAGGGTGTGGATCTGCACAACGACCAGGTGCACGCCCTCATGCAGCAATTCCGTTTTGTTCCGGATGCGCGCCTTGATGACCTCATGATCAGCTATGCCAGTGATGGCGGAGGCGTCGGCCCGCATTTTGATAGCTACGATGTATTTCTGCTGCAGGCCCATGGTCGCCGCCGCTGGCGGATTGGTCGCCAAAAAAACCTGAGCCTGCGGGACGATATTCCGCTGAAAGTGCTGGCGCAGTTCGAACCCGAGCAAGAGTATGTGCTCGAGCCCGGGGACATGCTGTACCTTCCGCCCGGATATGCCCACGACGGTATCGCCGAAGGGGAGTGCATGACCTACTCGATCGGTTTTCGGGTTCCGGCACGTGCCGAACTGGCCAATGAGCTTCTGCTGCGGGTGGCAGAAGATGCGGACGAGGAAGCTGTCCCGGTTTTGTACCGCGATGCGGGCCAGGATGCAGTGGAGCTGCCCGCTGCCATTCCCGAGCGGTTGCACGAATTTGCCCGGGATGCATTGAAACGCGCATTGAGCGAGCCCCTGGTGCTCGAACGCGCGCTGGGTGAGTACCTGACCGAGCCTAAGCCAAGCGTATGGTTTGAGCCGAATGACGCAGGTGTGATGCTGGAGGGTTTGGCACTGGACCGGCGTACCCGCATGATGTACGACGCGCACCACGTGTTCATCAATGGCGACAGCTATCGCGCGGCAGGCCGCGACGCCACGTTGATGCGGCGCCTGGCGGATCAACGCCGCTTGAATAGCCGTGATCTGGCGCGTGCCACTGACGATGCCCTGGAGCTGCTGTCTGCGTGGTGCGACGCTGGCTGGGCCCATGCCTGCAAAGACCCACAGGAAACCCCATGACCGATGCGGTAACCCCAGCCCCTTCATTGCCTGATTTGCCTTCTGGGCGGTTCAGTGGTCGCGAGGCGTTCATGCAGCTTGTGCGTGATGGGTTGGCCACAGCGGCGCGTGACGGATGGTCAGAGATTATTGTGAGTGATTCCAACTTTTATGACTGGCCGCTGGGAGAGCTTGCTGTCATTGAGTCGTTGCAGCAGTGGGCCCACAGTGGCCGTCGGTTCACCATGCTGGCTTGCACGTTTGACGAGGTGATACGGCGGCATCCGCGTTTTGTGCGCTGGCGCGGCACATGGGATCACATCATCAGCTGTCGGCGCAGCCCTTCGGCAGACCCGCTTGACCTCCCCAGTGCCTTTTGGTCGCCAGCCTGGGTGATGCACCGCCTCGATCCCGTACGCTGTGTGGGGGTTGCCGGCTTTGAGCCGGAACGCCGCGTTTTATTGCGGGAATCACTCAATGAATGGTTGCGAAGCAAAAGTTCACCCGGATTCCCGTCAACCACATTGGGGTTGTAACGTTGATAGTGCTCAATGCATGAAAAATGAATTGCGTTTCATGTGGGAATTCAGCGTTATCCGGGATTGACGAAATCCCAATATAATTGTTGATTGCGCAGAAACGCACGCCCATGCATTCGGCCAACGCGTCAACGGCTGCACAGGCTGGTCGTGGTGGCTACTCCGGTTTTTTGTCTGTCCAACTAGGAAAATTGAAATGAAGAAATCGCTCGTTCTGGCTACCCTGATCGCTGCTGCTGCCCTCGCCGCTTGTGGCAAGAAGGAAGAGCCTGTTGCTGCTCCTGCGCCAGCTCCCGTGGAGGCACCTGCCGCCGCTGCGCCTGCTGCTGAAGCCGCTGCTTCTGCTGCAGACTCCGCCAAGGCTGCTGCCGATGCTGCTGCAACTGCCGCAACTGGCGCACAGACCGCTGTTGACGCTGCTGCAACCGCTGCAACCGATGCCAAGGCTGCTGTGGACGCTGCTGCAACGGCTGCTACCAGCGCTGCTTCCGCTGCGAAGTAAAGCCGGCACGGATTTCAGGGCCTGCCAGCCTTGCTGGAGCCTCTGAAACCAAGGGCCCCGACCTGTTCACAGGTGCGGGGCTTTTTTGTTGCTGCCCATTGTGTTGCGATGTCTGCAGAGGCTGGGTAGCTCTTGCGCGGCAATTTGCCGCTGAGTCTTTTGCCAAGGGGATGCGCTGCGTAGTCGCGGCGACTACACCACGTGGATCCAGTCCGTTCCTTTAGTGGGCGAGGCAATGTCCACACCCTCAGCGGGCCAGTCCAGGGCGTGTGCCAGCGCTTGCTGCGCCAGCCGGGGCTGGTTGTTCTGCGCGCTGAGGTGTGCCGCGACCACGCGATTCAGACCCGTGTGCCGAACGGCCGCCAGGATGCCGGCAGCGTCGTGGTTGGCCAGATGCCCATGCACACCCGCAATGCGTCGCTTCAGAAAAGCGGGATAGCCGGATGCTGCGAGCATGTCCGGGTCGTGGTTGGCCTCCAGCAGCAGCGCGTGGCAACCCTGCAATTGCTGCAGCACATGGGGGCTCGCGTGGCCCAGGTCGGTAAGCAGGCCAAGGTGAGAAGCGCCATCGGTGCAGCGCAATTGCAGCGGTTCCCGCGCATCGTGCGGCACGGTAAAGGGCACTGCGCACACCGTGCCGAGATCGATGGGAACCATGTCGTGGGCCATCTGCAGCAGCCCGTCAAAATCTGGCGCACCTATCGCCACATGGGTGCCGCGGCTCATAAAGACGGGAATGCGGTGCCGCATTGCCACGGTATGGGCACAGCCGACATGGTCTGCGTGTTCATGCGTGATGAAAATGGCATCGATCTGGTCGATGCCCAACCCCGCCGCACCCAGCCGGGTGGCAAGTTGCCGGATGCCGAAACCGCAGTCCACCAACAGGCGGCGCACCTGCAATCCGTCGCCCGCTTCCACCACGGTGGCGTTGCCTGAGCTGCCGCTGCCCAAGCTGCGAAAGCGCAGCATCGGCAGGCGTGCTTATTTCAGGTCGTCTGCCAGCACGCGCAGGATACGTTCGGCGTTGGCAGACGATTCGGGCGCACCGGCCTCATTCAGCACGGAAACCGTGGTGGCTTCACCCTGGCTGCGCACCACCACGCGGTACTTCAGCGGGGGAGTGGCGGCAGATCCGCCCAGCAGCTTGCTGAAGAAGCCTGGCTCCTTCTTGTCGGTTCCGGGCGCCACGTAACGCACAAAATACAGGCCGTCATTGCGGTTGCGGTCTTCGACGGTGAAGCCCGTGCGGTCAAGGGCCAGGCCCACACGGCGCCACGCGCGATCAAAACCTTCGTCCATCTGCACGACCGGGACGTTGTTGACCGAGGTCATGCGCACGCTCGCGGCCTTCAAGGCCGGCGCTGCCACCACGGCCTGGGATTGCTCTTGGGGCACACCGAGCTTGACCATCAGACGGCGCAGGAATTCGGTTTCGAGTTCGGGGTCGGCGGCGCGGGGCTGCCATACGGTGCTGTCCTTGGACGTGCTGGTGTAAACCTCCACCATGCCGCGGTGGGTGACGTAAATCTCGGTGCCGCCGGCGGCATTGCGCTCCAGGCGCGTGCGGAACTTGTCGCGCTCGCCCGTGGAATACAGCGAATCAAAAACCTTGCCGAGGGTGGCGCGAATCACGTCCTGCGGCAGCTTGGCGCGATTTTCCGCCCAGTCGGTCTCCAGAATGCCCAGGTCAGCCTGGTCGACAACCAGGTTGAAACCGTTCTCCAGCCAGTACTCCCGCACCGGGTCCCACAACTGGTCGGCCGGTCGGTCGATCACCAGCCAGCGCTGGGCGCCGTTGCGTTCGATGCGGACATCGCCGATTTTTGTGGCTGCTGCGCTGGAGGTTGTAGACGATTTGGTGTTCTGGCCAGCCTGGTAGGCTGCGGCAGATACCGCGCTGCCGGGTACCGCATAGCGGTTTTCTCGGGACAGTTGCGTCAGGTCGGGGGGCACCTCCAGTGTGGCCCCCTGGGTGGCGCTTTTGTAGTCGATCTTGTCGTTTTCCAGAACGGAGCAGGCGGAAAGCGCCATGGCAAGGCCCAGCAGGCCCAATCGTGCAGTGTGATTCACGCGGAAATCCTCAGAGTGTCTCGGGTGTCAGGGCGGTCGGGTTAAAGCAGGCCGCTGGCGCGCAGGGCTGCTTCCACGGTGGCTTCGTGGCCCTGGCTCAGGGGTGTCATGGGCAGGCGCATGGTGCCTGCGCACAGACCCATGCGGGCCATGGCCCACTTGACGGGAATCGGGTTGGCTTCAATGAACAGGTTCTTGTGCACCGGCATCAGCTGGAACTGGATTTCCATGGCGCGCCGCACATTTCCGGCAAGCGCCGCAACACACAGTTCGTGCATCAGGCGGGGTGCCACGTTGGCGGTCACGCTGATGTTGCCGTGACCACCGCAGAGCATCAGGGCCACGGCGGTGGGGTCATCGCCCGAATACACGGCGAAGTCCTTGGGCAAATCGCGGATCAGCCACTGGGCGCGCTCGATGTTGCCGGTGGCCTCTTTGATACCGATGATGCCGGGCACCTGCGCCAGGCGCAGCACGGTGTCGTGCAGCATGTCTGCCACCGAGCGGCCAGGCACGTTGTAGAGCACCATGGGCAGGTCGCCCGTGGCCTCGGCAATTGCCTTGAAGTGCTGGTACTGGCCCTCTTGCGTGGGCTTGTTGTAGTAGGGCACGACCTGCAGCTGGCTGTCGGCCCCTACGCCGCGGGCAAACTTGGCCAGCTCGATCGCCTCTGCCGTGGAGTTGGCGCCACAGCCGGCCATGATGGGCACGCGCTTGGCGGCCTGCTCCACGGACACGCGGATGATCTCGCAATGCTCTTCGACGTTGACCGTGGGCGACTCGCCCGTGGTGCCGACCACGCCGATGCAGTCGGTGCCTTCGGTGATGTGCCAGTCAATCAGTTTGCGCAGGGCGGGGTAGTCCACGCTACCGTCCTCGTGCATGGGGGTGACGAGGGCGACGATGCTGCCGGTAAGGGGGACGGAAGAAGAGGTCATGTCCGCAAGTGAAAACGGTAAAAGGGCATTCTAACTAGACCGGAAGGTCCAGACGGTATCGAACGGGCTGGCGTGGGTGCGCGGTTTCGCGCACGGCCGCAATGCGCTGCACGAAACGTGCGGGCGCGTCCACAAAGCCGTCTTCGTACGCAACGGTGCGAAGGGTCGCACAGGCGGCAAGCAACTCGCCGGGTTGCAGCAAAAAATCGGCCCGCGCAGGGCGTCCAACGGTTTCATTGCCGCTTGCAAAGGTTTCATAAATCAGCACACCGCCAGGGGCCACGCTGTCCACCAGAAGGGGCAGCAGCGGGCGCCAGAGGTAGTTGGTGACGATCACCGCGCCAAACTGTCGGCCAGCGAAAGGCCAGGGGCCGTCTTCAATGTCGGCACAGTGAATTTCACCCCAGGCCGCGCACGCCGCCACGGCATCGGCCGAGCGGTCTACGCCCACGGTGGGGTGGCCGTGCTGGTGCATCCAGCGCAGGTGCCTGCCCGCGCCACAGGCCACGTCCAGCGCGGTGCTGCCTGGCGGCGCCAGGTTTGACCAGCGGCGAACCCAGTCGGATGGTGCTTCAGTACCGTGCATTGAGGAGAATAATCGCTATAAAAATAGTAGCTGCTAGCGCTTGCTGTATAAGATCTAGAGGCCAAAATGACTTAAAAATATCAAAAACATGCCCACATCTGGTCTGCCAGCATGACCATGAACCCCGGCACGGTGTACATCGCAAACACCGCCAGCAAGATCAGCAAGGCGGCCACCCAGCCCAGCAGCCGGGCAAAGCGGGATGTGAGGCGCGGTGTGGGGATGTGCATGGGGCCGTCAAGGGTGTTGGGTTACTGGTCGTTTTTCAGGCGGGCTGTGGCGTGCCGCGCTGGATGGGGGCTTCCTTGACGGGCAGATTCACCAGCCCCGCAAAAATACCGAGCCCGATCGCGATGTACCACACCACATCGTAGCTGCCCGTGCGGTCATACAGATAGCCGCCCAGCCACACCCCCATGAAGCTGCCCACCTGGTGGCTGAAGAAGACAAAACCGCCCAGCATCGACAGGTGCTGCACGCCAAAGATCTGCGCAATCGTGGCATTGGTGGGGGGCACGGTGGACAGCCACAGCGCCCCCATGACGGCAGAAAACACGTACACCGACAGCGGCGAAAGCGGTACCAGCAGAAAAACCGAAATCACCACGGCCCGCGCAAAGTAGATGAAGGCAAGGATGTTGCGCTTGGGCATGCGCTGGCCCAGCGTGCCCGCAATGTAGGTGCCAAACACGTTGAACAGCCCGATCAGTGCCAGCGCATAGCTGGCCACCTGGGGCGAGAGCCCGTGGTCGCGCAGGTAGCTGGGCATGTGCACGCCAATGAACACCACCTGGAACCCGCACACAAAATACCCCGCCGTCAGCAGCAGAAAGCTGGGGTAGCGAAACGCCTCACCCAATGCCTGCACAATGGTCTGGTCGCGCCGGGCGGGGGTGGATGCGTGGAACCCGGGCTCGCGCAGTCCGAAGGCCAGCGGAACAATCAGCAGCACCATCAGCGACAGCGCCAGCAGCGCCTGTTGCCAGCCCAAACTGCTGATCAGCCAGCCCTCTACCGGCACCATCAGAAACTGGCCAAACGAGCCGGCCGCCGCCGCCACACCCATAGCCCACGAGCGTCTTTCGGGCGCAATCTGTCGGCCCAGCACGCCGTAGATCACGGCATAGGTGGTTCCGGCCTGGGCCGCGCCAATCAGCACACCCGCCGTGAGTGCAAACAGGGTGGGCGTAGGTGACAGCGCCATGCCAGCCAGCCCCAGGCCATAGAGCACTGCGCCGCCTATCAGCACGCGAAACGCGCCAAACCGGTCGGCCACCATGCCGACAAAAATGCCGATCACGCCCCACGAGAGGTTCTGGATGGCAATCGCCAGGGCAAACGACTGGCGTGTCCAGCCCATCTCCTGGGTGATGGGTTGCAACCACAGCCCGAAGCCGTGGCGGATGCCCATGGACAAGGTCACGATGGCGGCACCGCACGCCAGCACCTGGAACATGGACAATTTTTGGGGATTCGTGTGCATGCAAGGAATGTAGCCAATCCGGCGTGCATTTGCCTGACGCCTGCACGACGCGCGGCGCGCCATCGTGCTGCAGGCTGGGTATTTATCCAGTCCCAACAGCGCTGCGGCACTACAATCCGCCCCATGTCTGCCAAACCGTCATCAGTGTCCGCCAGCGAATATTCCGAGGGTTCCATCCGTGTGCTCAAGGGCCTGGAGCCCGTCAAGCAGCGCCCGGGCATGTACACCCGCACCGACAACCCGCTGCACGTCATTCAGGAAGTGCTCGACAACGCCGCCGACGAGGCACTGGCGGGCTACGGCAAGAAGATCAAGGTCACGCTCCATGCCGACGGCTCGGTGAGCATCGAAGACGACGGCCGGGGCATTCCGTTTGGCCTGCACCCCGAGGAAAAGGCCCCGGTGATCGAACTGGTGTTCACCCGTCTGCACGCGGGCGGCAAGTTCGACAAGGGCAAGGGCGGGGCCTACAGCTTCTCGGGCGGCCTGCACGGTGTGGGCGTGAGCGTGACCAACGCGCTGGCCACCCGGCTGGAAGCCACCAGCTACCGCGAGGGGCAATCGGCCCGGTTGGTGTTCTCGGCGGGCGATGTGATCGAGCCCCTGGTGGCGCGCCCACTGGAGGCGGGCGAGCGCAAGCAGGGCACCACCGTGCGCGTGTGGCCCGACGCCAAATACTTCGAATCGAGCGCCTTGCCGCTGGGCGACCTCACCCACCTGCTGCGCAGCAAGGCGGTGCTGATGCCGGGCGTGTCGGTCTCGCTGATCAACGAAAAAACACGCGACACCCAGACCTGGCAATACAAGGGCGGCCTGCGCGACTACCTGCAGCAAACGCTCAACGGCGACCCGGTGATACCGCTGTTTGAAGGCGAGGGCTTTGCCGACAGCAGCAACGACAGCTTTGCCGAAGGCGAGGGCGCCTCGTGGTGTGTGGCCTTCACCGAAGACGGCCAGCCCGTGCGCGAAAGCTATGTCAACCTGATCCCCACCAGCGCGGGCGGCACGCACGAAAGCGGCCTGCGCGATGGCCTGTTCAACGCCGTCAAGAGCTTCATCGAGCTGCACAGCCTGGCCCCCAAGGGCGTGAAGCTGCTGCCCGAAGACGTGTTTGCGCGTGCCAGCTACGTGCTGAGCGCCAAGGTGCT
>Ga0073905_10002134_pt1 | contig 10197 bp, 6 predicted proteins | sample KloWWTupernatant_FD_65482 | JGI IMG/M metagenome (GOLD analysis project Ga0073905, IMG submission 65482) | Active sludge microbial communities from Klosterneuburg, Austria, studying microevolution and ecology of nitrifiers - Klosterneuburg... | ecosystem: Engineered > WWTP > Aerobic digester >... | reverse complement strand
CGCCCGCCGTTCGTATGTGGCCCTGATCACCCGCACGGGCCTGCTGTGCGTGCTGTTCTTCGACTTCGATGCCGGCGAATGGCGGATCGCGCGCGTCTATGACTGATAGTTTTTCCGAGGCGATATCCCTGGCTTCGCCAGGGATATCGCCTCGGAAATAGGATGCGACTTCGTTGCCATACGCCGAACTGCACGCGCACTCGTTTTTCTCGCTTCTCGACGGGGCCTCCTCACCCGAAGCCCTCGTCGCCCGGGCGAAGGCGCTCGGCCTGCGCGCCCTGGCCCTGACCGACCACGACAGCCTGGCCGGGGCGGTCCGCTTCTGGACTGCCGCCCAGAAGGAAGGGCTGCCGGCCATCATCGGGGCCGAGCTCAGCCTCGACGACGACAGCCATCTCACCCTGCTGGCCGAGACCCCGCGTGGCTACGCCAACCTGTGCCGGCTGATCACCCGCGGACACGGCGCGGCCGGCACCGACGCAACGGACTGGCCGGGCAAAACCCCGCCCCGCACGCCCTGGGCGGACCTGGCCGCGCGCCACGAGGGTCTGATCGCGCTGAGCGGCTGCGCGCGGGGGGCGGCCGCGGCGGCGATCCTGGCCGGGGATGCGCCCGCCGCTGATCGGGCGGTCGCCCGACTGGGCGAGGCATTCGGGCCGGGCAACGTCTTTATCGAACTGCAACAGCACGACCGGCCCGAGGACGCCCGCCTGGCCCGCGGATTGGCCGCTCTGGCCGGCCGCCACGGGCTGCCCCTCGTCGCCACGCACAACGTTCATTACGCCACCCGGGCCGAGAGCCGAATGCGGGACTGCCAGATCGCCATCCGCCACATCGAAACCCTGACCGAGGCCCGCCGGGCCGGGCGGCTGCCCCTCAACGCCAGCTACGCCCTGGCCGGCCCGCTCGAGATGGCCCGCCGATTTGCGGAATGGCCCGCAGCGTTGGAGGCCAGCCTGGCCATCGCCGAGCGCTGCGCCGACGCGGTCAAGATCGACTTCTCGGGCCGCCGTCTGCCGATCTTCCCCACCCCCGAGGGCCGAACCGAATTCGCCTATCTCTACGACCTGTGCCACGACGGGCTGAAGACCCGCTTTGAGAATCCGACCCGCGAGGCGGTCCGCCAGCTCGCCCACGAGCTCGACATCATCGACGCGGCCGGGCTGGCCGGGTATTTCCTGATCGTGTGGGACCTGGTCCGCTTCGCTCGCGAGGCGGGCATCCTGTGCCAGGGGCGCGGCTCGGCGGCCAACTCGCTGGTGGCCTATGTCCTGGGGATCACCGCCGTCGACCCGCTCCGCCATAACCTGCTGTTTGAGCGCTTTCTGAGCGCCGACCATCACACCATCCCCGACATCGACATCGATTTCGCCGCCGACCGGCGCGAGGAGGTGATCCAGTATGTCTACACGCGTTACGGTCAAAGCCATGCCGCTATGGTCTGCAACGTGGTCACCTACCACCCGCGCAGCGCGGTCCGCGACCTGGGCAAGGTTCTGGGCTTCCCGCAACTGGTCATCGACCGGCTGGCCCGCGAAGAAGTTGCCGAGTGGGGGATCGAGCCCGGCGCGCCGCCCGATCATCCCCTGCGCCAACTGGCCGGGCTGGTTGGGCAGTTCGAGGGCAGCCCCAGACACCTGTCAATCCACGTGGGCGGGATGATCATCACCGGGCCGCCGCTCGACGAGGTGGTCCCGCTCGAGCGGGCGAGTATGCCCGGGCGGGTGATCGTCGAGTGGGACAAGGACAGCGTCGAGGACGCCGGGCTGATCAAAATCGACCTGCTCAGCCTGCGCACCCTGAGCGTGGTCGCGGAGTGCCTGAAACAGGTCGCCGACTCGGGCCAGGCCGGCCCGCCGCCGGGGGTTGAGGATCCCGAGATCTACGCCATGCTCGAGCAGGCCGACACGATCGGGACCTTCCAGGTCGAGAGCCGCGCCCAGCAGCAGATGCTGCCGCGCAGCAAGCCGCGCAACCTGGAGGATCTGGCGGTCGAGATCGCCATCATCCGGCCCGGCCCGATCCAGGGCGGGGCCGTGCACCCGTATCTGCGCCGGCGGGCCGGACTCGAGCCAGTGAGCTACCCGCACCCCTCGCTCGAGCCGGTGCTGAAGGAGACCCTGGGCGTGCTGCTGTATCAGGAGCAGTGCATCCGGGTGGCGATGGTGGCCGCCCGCTTCACGGCCGGCGACGCCGACCAGTTGCGCCGGGCGATGACCCGCAGCCGCTCGCGCGAGGCGATGGCGGTCATGCGCGAGCGCTTCATCGCCGGGTGCGGCAACAACGCCATCGATGCCGTGACCGCCGACGGCATCTTCGACAAGCTGGCTGGGTTTGCCACCTACGGCTTCTGCAAATCGCACGCGGCCAGCTTCGCCCTGATCGCGTATCAAACGCTGTGGCTCAAGCGTTACCGGCCGGCCGAGTTCTACTGCTCGCTGCTCAACAACCAGCCCATGGGCTTCTATTCGCCCGAGGTCCTGATCGGCGACGCGCGCCGGCATGGGATTGAGATTCTGCCGTTGGACGTAAATTTGAGCGGGTGGAAGTGGATGGTCGATCGCCTATCGGCGATCGACTTGCGCGGATTGAGCGCCGGCGTTGCCGGCGCTCAATCCGCGGTCAGCGCGCGCCTGCGCCCGCCCCTCAGCGCCGTGACCGGCCTGGGCGAGGCGGCCTGGGAGCGGATCGCGGCGGGGAAGCCCTTCGGCGGGCTGGACGACTTCTGCCGGCGCACGCGCCTGCCTGAGTCAGCGACGGCCGATCTGATCCGGGCAGGGGCCTTCGACGCCTTTGATCCCGACCGGCGCCGGTTGTTGTGGGCGCTGGGCGAGCTCGATTACCGGGCCGACGAGCTTGAGATCACCTTTGAGCCGCAGGCCCTGGCCCTGGCCCGGCTCGAGCCGCTCGAACAGACAAGCTGGGAGTATGAGCTGCTCGGGCTGTCACCGGCCGGCCAGCTCATGCGCCACTACCGGCCGGCCCTGAATCGGGCGGGCGCGCTGACCGTCGCCCAGGTCCGCGAGATGCCCAATGGCCGGCATGTCCGGATCGGGGCGATGATGGCGGTCCGCCAGAGCCCGCCCACCGCCCATGGGATGGTCTTCATCTCGCTCGAGGACGAGACCGGGCTGGTCGACATGGTCGTGCGCCCGAACATCTTCGAGGATTACCGCAAAACGCTGCGGGGCGAGCGCCTGCTGCTGGTGGATGGGATCATCCAGCGCGAGGGCGGAGCGGTGAGTGTGTTGATGGTGCGGGCTCGTGCCGTTGATAACGTTGTTAACGTTTGATCAGGTTTGATCAGGTGGATAAGGTTTGGTCAGGTGGGTAAGGTGTGATCAGGTGGGTAAGGTGTGATCAGGTGGGTAAGGTGTGATCAGGTGGGTAAGGTGTGATCAGGTGGGGTCCACCTGCAAGGTGGGCTCCACCTGGTTCGCCCATAAACCCGCGCTTTCGCGCGGGATGACGGGTTGTGAGCCAGGGCCCTGAGCTTGTCGAAGGGCCCGGAAAGGGTCCGACGAACAGTGTCGACGGGGCCCTTCGACAGGCTCAGGGCCCCGCGCTGACTGATGCGCGAAGGCTCGTGGACGGCTATGCCATACTCGACCCCACAACCGCAAGCGGCCGTGGCCCACCGCCCAACAGCCCCCAAACCATGAGGCAACCATGACTCTGCAACCCGCGCTCCAATTCCTGGCCCAGCTCGAGCGCAATAACAACAAGGCCTGGTTCGAGGAGAACCGCCCGGCCTACGACGCCGCCCGGGCCGCAGTGGAGGACTTCCTCGAGGCGGTCATCGACGCGCTGCGTAACACCGACCAGTTGGGCGACCTCACCGCCAAACAGTGCCTCATGCGGATCCACCGCGACATCCGCTTCTCACGCGACAAATCACCCTACAACACCGCCATCAGCGCCAGTATCGCCCCCGGCGGCCGCAAGTCCGGCAAGATGGGCTACTACATCTCGGTCGGGCCTGGGAATCGCACCATCGTTGCGGGCGGCCTGTACTCGCCGACCCCGGAACAACTCGCCCGCTTCCGCAAGGCCATCGAAAGCGACGCCAGCCGGCTGCGCGCGATCGCCAAGGCCAGGCCCTTTGTCGAGCACTTTGGCCAGATCGCCGGCGAGAAGCTCAAGACCGCGCCCAAGGGCTATGACCGCGCGCATCCCGACATCGATCTGCTCCAGCTCAAACAGGCGATCGTCATCCGCCACTTTACTGATGCCGAGATCCTGAAACCCGACTTCCCGGAGCACGTGGTGGCCGCCTGCAAGGCGATGAAGCCGTTTGTGACCTGGCTGGACGAAACGACTGGCTAAACGGGGATCGCAAACGTCTGCGCCTGTGAAATCGGAGATCTATCCGCCGATTTCGCAGATTTCCGCCGATTTCTTTTCCTTGCTTGCGCGGGCCAACGGCCGCGCGCCGCGCCGTCGACCGGTAACAGCCATCCAATCTGCGGAAATCTGCGTTAATCTGCGGACGAAACCTGCCTTGACAGTGACGGATCGAGCGGGCATTGACCGGGATCTATCCGCAGATTACGCTGATTTCCGCAGATTTCTTTACCTTGTTTGCACGGGGCATGTCCAAATCCGCGGGAATCGGCGTAATCTGCGGATAGACACTTGAATTCATCTACACTCCCCTGCATGACACGACCCCGCCTGCGCGACCTGGGAATCAGCATCGGGTCCTTCCCACCCGGACCGCATAACGCCATCACCGCCGTGCCCGGCGTTGCCGTCGGGCACACCACCCTCATCCACGACGCGCCGCGGATCGCCCGCACCGGCGTCACCGTCATCCTGCCGCGCGCGACCGATGTCGGGCGCGACCACTGCTTCGCCGGCTTCCACTCGTTCAACGGCAACGGCGAGATGACCGGCACGCACTGGCTCAAGGAGAGCGGGCTGCTGGTCTCCCCCATCGCGCTGACCAGCACCCACTACGTCGGGATCGCCCACCAGGCCCTGGTCGAATACTCCTCGCAGCATGGTTTCGCCAATACCTGGAGCCTGCCGGTGGTGGCCGAGACCTACGACGGCTTCCTCAACGACACCGACGCGATGCACCTCAAGCCTGCCCATGTACTGCAGGCGATCAAGAGCGCAAGCGCCGGGGCCGTGGCCGAAGGCAATGTCGGCGGCGGCACGGGGATGGTCTGCCATGAGTTCAAGGGCGGGATCGGGACCAGCAGCCGGATCGTCAAGACCGACAACGGGCCGTTCACGGTCGGCGTGCTGGTCCAGGCCAACTATGGCCTGCGCCGGCACCTCCGGGTGGACGGGGTGCCCGTCGGCGCCCGCATCCCCCACACGGACGTCCCCGTGCCCAACTGGAAGGCCTCCCCGATCACGCCCACCAGCTCGATCATCATCGTCATCGCCACCGATGCGCCGCTGCTGCCCGGCCAGTGCGACCGGCTCGCCCAGCGCGCTACGGTCGGCCTGAGCCGGGTCGGCGGGGTTGGCTTCAACGGCAGCGGCGATCTCTTTCTGGCCTTCAGCACCGCCAATCCCGTGCCCAACGGCGAGACCGAGGTCCTGAACGCGCGCTGGCTGCCGCATGCCCACATGAACCCGCTGTTCGAGGGCGTGGCCGAGGCGACCGAGGAAGCCATCCTGAATGCGTTGTGCGCGGCCGAGACCATGACCGGGCACAAGGGGCGGGTGGCGCACGCCCTGCCGACCGATCGACTGGCACGGGTCATGGAAGGTCAGGTTTGGTCAGGTGGGTAAGGTTTGGTCAGGTAGGTAAGGTTTGGTCAGGTGGGGTGCCACTTGACCAAACTTGACCCACTTGATCAAACCTGACCAAACCTTACCCACCTGATCAAACCGGCTCAGTTATAGTTGCCTCGAAATGAAGATCGTCATCACCGGTGGGTCGGGATTCCTTGGGATCAACCTCACCCGCTATCTCCTGAACAAGGGCCACCAGGTCGGCGTGATCGACATCGCCGACTTCGACTACGCCGAGAGAGACCGGATCGATTTCCTCAAGGGCGATATCCGCGATCCGGCCGCGCTGGCCAGGTCCTTCGCAGGGGCCGACATGATCGTGCACACGGCCGCCGCGCTGCCGCTGTATTCGAAGGAAGACATCTACACTACCGACGTGGTGGGCTCGCGCAACGTGTGCGAGGCGGCCTTCGCCGCCGGCGCCAGGCGGATGGTCCACATCTCGTCCACGGCCGTCTATGGCATCCCGGATCATCATCCGCTGCTCGAGACCGACACGCTGCACGGGGTCGGGCCGTATGGCATCGCCAAGATCGAGGCCGAGCAGGCCTGCCAGGCCTTTCGGGACAAGGGGATGATCGTCCCGATCATCCGGCCCAAGTCATTCATCGGCCCGGAGCGGCTGGGGGTCTTCGCCATGCTCTACGACTGGGCGATGACCGGCCACAACTGGCCCGTGATCGGCAAGGGCGACAACCTGTATCAGTATCTGGATGTCGAGGACCTGTGCGAGGCGATCTACCTGTGCCTCACCCTGCCGGCCGAGCAGGTGAACGACACGTTCAACATCGGGGCGAAGATCTTCGGCACGATGAAGGACGATTTCCAGGCCGTCCTCGACCACGCCGGCAAGGGCAAGCGGGTGCTCCCCTTTCAGATCGCCACCCTGATGGTGTGGACGTTGCGCATCCTCGAAGCCTTCAAGCTCTCGCCGCTCTACAAGTGGGTCTACGAGACCGCCTACAAGGAGTCGTTCGTCTCGATCGAAAAGGCCGAACGCCAGCTCGGCTACGCGCCGAAATACTCCAACAAGGACGCCCTGCTCCGCAACTACGACTGGTATGTCGCCAACGTGAAGAAATTCGCTGGCGCGACCGGCGTCTCGCATCGTGTGCCGTGGAGCCAGGGCGTGCTGTCCGTTCTCAAACTTCTGTTCTAAATGAAACCAATGAATGTCTGCACCTATGACACACGCGATCTATCCGCAGATTTCGCAGATTTCCGCCGATTCTTTTTCCTTGTTCGCTCGGCGCAAATCCAAATCCGCGGAAATCGGCGTAATCGGCGGATAGATGTTTGGCGCCGGCCGTTCGACGGGCCTTGAGGGCGGCGTTTGACTACCGCACTCGATTCTTGGACTCATTTAGGGCGCCTCGCGCCACCGCAAGGAAAACATGGACTTCATCGTCGACGCGCATCTCGACATCGCCTACAACGCCCTGTGTTTCAACCGCGACTATCGGCGCGGCGCGTTGCGCACGCGCGCGCTCGAGGCCGGCTCGGCCCAGCAGAAAGAGAATGGGCAAACGATTGTCGGGCTGCCCGACATGATTCGCGGCCGGGTCGGCCTGACCTTTGGGACGATCTTCGTCGGTCCAAAAGACAGCCACACCTCGCCCCTCACCGCGCCGCTGTCGTATACGACGGTGCCCGAGGCGCACGCATCCGGGGTTCGCCAGTTGGACTGGTATCACCACTGGCAGGATCGCGAAGAACACATTCGGCTGATCAAGAGCAAATCCGATCTCAAGAACCACCTGGCCGCGTGGGGGCTGCAGGCCAGCCCGAGCGGCGCGTTGTCGGCGGCGCCCAAGCCGCGCGTTCCAGGCAGTATTCATCCCGTCGGGGTCATGCTGCTGATGGAGAGCGCCGACCCGGTCCGCGAGCCGCGCGAGCTCGAGTGGTGGCACGAGCGCGGGGTGCGGGCGATCGGGCCGGCCTGGTCGGGGACGCGCTACTGCGGCGGCACGCGTGTGCCGGGCGGCCTCACCGACCTTGGCCGCGAGCTGCTCGAGGTTGTCGCCCAGCTCAACATGATCCTCGACCTCAGCCACATGGCCGAGAAATCGTCGCGCGAGTCGCTCGAGCGTTTCCAGGGCAAGCTGATCATGGCCTCGCACAGCAACCCGCAGAAAATCACCCCGACCGACCGGCATCTGCCCGACGACGTCATCATGGGCATCGCCGAGCGCGGCGGCGTGATCGGGACCGTCCTTTTCAACCGCTTTCTCAATGTGAAGTGGACCAAGGCCGACCGGAAACAGGACGTCAAACTGGATGCCGTCATCCGTTGCATCGACTATGTGTGCCAGCTCACGGGCAGCTCAGACCACGCAGCGCTGGGCAGCGACTTTGATGGCGGGCTGGGCGCGGAGTCAATTCCGGCCGAACTGGACACCTCGCGCGACCTGGGCAAGATCGGGGCCGAACTGCTCCGGCGCGGCTACACCCGCGCGGATGTCGACAAAGTCCTGCACGGAAACTGGCTACGCTTGATGCAACAGGCGCTGACGGGCTAAGCCCGCGGGCCCGCACACGTATGAACCTGGTTCGTCATGCGTCATTCGCCACCCGCCATCGATTCCCCGGCCTGTGGATCCGGCTGGCGCTGCTCCTGCTGGTGTTTTGCCTTGGGAGCTGGGCGCTCGACGCGCGGGCACTGTGGGGAGACGAGGCGTTTTCGGTCTGGGTGAGCAAGGCGCCCGCGGGCGCGCTGGCGCTTGGGCTTGACACCAACCCGCCGGGCTACTTTTTGACGGTCAAACTGACCCGCTGGCTGTTTGGGGAAAGTGTTTTTGCGTTGCGATTCCCAGCGCTGTGCTTCGCGCTGGTCTTCACCGCGCTTGCGGCGCGGCTGGGACGCGAAATGGCGCCGCCCGGGCGGCTTAAGGGCGAAAGCGCGCTGGTGGCAGCCTGGGTCGGCCTGGCGCCGCTGACGCTGTACTTTGCCCAGGAAGCGCGGATGTACACCCTGGCCTGCGCGCTGTCGGCCGGGGCGATGTGGATGACCGTGCGGCTCATGAGCGCCCCAACCCGCCGTGTCGGCCTGGTGTGGACGGCCTATGCGGTCCTGGCCATCGGGTCGATGTACACCCATTTGTATGCTGCCGCGCTGGTCGGCGTGTGCGCGCTGGGATTGCTGGTGGCCTGCGCGCGCGACCGGCGCCGCCTGGCCTCCTGGGCGCTAGCGCATGCCGCCATCGCCGCTGTCTTTGGGGCCTGGTTTTTCGGGCGCCAGACCGCGCAGCTCAGCAAGTCCGTCGTGGACAGGCCGTCGCTCTTTCCCGCCCTGCCGGACATTCTGGCCAATGCCGGGCGTGGCCTGAACGGCCTGCTGTTCGGGGTGCGGGCCGACTTGAGCTGGCAGCCGGTGGCGTTGGCGCTGGTAGGTCTGATTGCGATCGGCGCGCTGGCGTGGTTGCGGCGCCGGCCACGGCGCATGCCGGCCATGGCGTTGGGCTGGCTGGCGGCAGCCGTCGCCATCGCCTGCGCGACCTCGGGTCTGGTGCCCGAATTCCACCCGCGCTATTTCATGTTTGCCCTGCTGCCGATCGCCCTGTGCGCGGCGATCGCAACCCGCCACATCCCGGCCCGCCCGGTCTGGCTGGCCGGCGCGATCGCGGCCCTGGTATTGGCGCCGATAACGGTCATTGGCAACGCACCCATTTTTGATCCGACCTGGACGAAGAGCCGCTACGACCAGGCCCTCGCGTCGATCCGGGCAACCGCCCAGCCGGGCGACGGGGCCATCCTGCAGAACAGCGACCAGATCTTCCAGTACGAGTACTACGGCCCGCTGCCGATGGATACGCTTCACGTCCAGAACGCCTGGTCGCCGGCGGAAATCGATCGGGCCTTCGAGGCATTCGCCGCGGGCAAACGCAGGATATGGCTGCTGAACTACGGCAGCGATGCGGTCAGCGCGCAGCGCCCGCGGATTGAGCAACGCCTGGCCCAAACCTCGGCGCGCGCGCGGATTGAGGGCTACCAGGATGCCACCCTGTCGCTGTATCAATTGCTTGGCGCGGTCGACGCGCCGGTCGAGGCGCGCAACGCGCGCTGGACCGACGGCATGACCCTGGCAGGCCTGCGCTGGCGCGCGCGAAACGCGGCGCCGGGCGGCGGATTGACCCTCGACATGATCTGGCGGGCCGAGGCCCGGCCATCGGCCGACTACACGCTTTTCTTACACCTGCGCCGGGCGACCGACGACGCGCGGATGGCGGGCGACGACGCGCCGCCCGTGGCGGGCACCCGCCCGACCACGACGTGGGCGCCGGGCGAGGTCATTACCGACACCCGGGCGCTGGCCTTGCCGGCGACACTCCCGCCCGGGAAATATCGCCTGGTGGTTGGCTGGTATCGCTACCCGTCGTTCGAGCGGCCAACCCTGGCGGGCAGCGCGGAGACTGAAGTCATTCTGGAGACAATCGAGGTGCCCTAGCG
>Ga0073905_10002130_pt1 | contig 10207 bp, 6 predicted proteins | sample KloWWTupernatant_FD_65482 | JGI IMG/M metagenome (GOLD analysis project Ga0073905, IMG submission 65482) | Active sludge microbial communities from Klosterneuburg, Austria, studying microevolution and ecology of nitrifiers - Klosterneuburg... | ecosystem: Engineered > WWTP > Aerobic digester >... | reverse complement strand
ATTGACGACACGACCCGAGCGCTGAACATTCCAAATGGAGCGCAGGGGTAAATTGAATTCAGCCGGGTTTTCGAACAATTCGATCCTAGTGGATACCGCATACTAACGCAACTAAAGTTGCATGGTGTGAAGTAAGGGTTTTCCCTGACGAGCGTTTCTAAGGTGATCGGTGTTCAGTTTTCATGAGCTTCGAATCCGGCGATCTCTTGTGCTTGCCGCGGAGCCCTTTGCAGCAAGGCAAGCGGCAGCAGCGCCAGCGCCATCAGCGCAGCGCAAAGTGAAAGGGGCAGCACGTAACTTTTTGTGGTGTCGACCAGGTAGCCAAACAGCGTGGGGCCGAGCGCGGCGCCGAGGCCAGAGATCAGGTTGCCGATGCCCAGCAGGCTGCCGAAATTTTGCTGTCCGGCGAATTCCACCAGCAAGGTGGGCGACATCTGGTTAACCAGGTTGAACGTCGTGCCCCAGGTCATGACGAACAGCACGATCGCCACCATCCCGAATGCCGGATGGGACGCCTGCAGCAAACACACAAGGCCGATGCTGCCGATGACGACGCCGAGCGACAGCGTGCGTCCAACACCCAGTCGCGTACTGACGGCACCGAACAGCAGGCTCCCGGCAATGGTCGCCGCGGCGATGGATCCATAGGCAGCAGCAGCCTGTGCCGCCGAGTAGCCAACAGACACCAGATAGGGAACCAGGCCCATCAGGATACTGAGGCCGCTCAGCGTGATCAGCAGGAACATTGCGATCCACTGCCAGTAGTGCGGCATGCGGAATATATCGCCGACCCCGAGCGTGCTCGCCTCAGCCGTCGCCGCATGGCCCGCGCCCACTGCATGGTCAGGGATTCTTACCAGCCACAACAACAAGGGGACGCAGACCACAAAGATCATGATGGCGCCCGCCTCCATCGTGGCACGCAAACCCACGGTGTCGATCATGTGGTTGAGCACCATAGGCAGCATGGTGCCCCCGGCGGCGGCAACGGCAAGCAAGATGCCGAAGGCCAGGCCCTGTCGACTTGGCGGAAACCAGCGCGACACGAGAATGAAGGCTGGCACGTAGGTCGATGCGCCGACGCCGACGCCACAGAGGGCGATGGCGACAGTGAAGGCGTCGAGCGTGGTGCTGTGTGCGGCTGCCAGGTAGGCCAGACCCGTGATCAGGCCGCCAACCGTCATCACCGGTCGTGGTGCAACATGATCAAGCAGCCAGCCTGCTGCCGGCATGGCCAGGGTCATGGTGACCATGAATACCGTGGCGATGCGCGCCGCCTGCTCATGGCTGCATTGAAATTCCTCGATGATGGCGAGCGTGAAAATGCTGAAGGCGTTGAGCGTGAGGCCAAAGCTGATGCTCATCACAAGGCCCAGCCCCACAACCAGCATCCAGGCGCGGCGCGAATTGGAACTGGCGTTGGAATTGGAATTGGAATCGGCAGAGCTTGTCATCATTTGGCAACCTGTATGAAACAGCTCTGGAGAAAGCGGGCGGCTCGGGAAGAATGCGCAAAGGCAGGGTAAATGCCATTGCGCCAGACCGACGAGTTATGGATTGGGATAAGGTCTAAGATGTGAGCACTTCGTGCTGCGACCTTTTTCGGGGTTGAAGCAGGTTGTGCGCTTGATCACCAGGTCGAATCAATCAGCTTGAAAAGAAGATCCAGGCGCGGACTATTCAGCAGCGAGAGTGCACTCAAGCCGTCAGCCAATGGCGGGGTGATGCATGATTTCGGTCATGTATGGCTGCCTTCAATTCAGCAGTGGTGATCGTAGCGAAGGCAATTCAGGTCGAACAAGTACCATCTGGTACCGATCTCTGCGGATAATGAAAAATGCTCGACATTGACCCACTCCTGGCCTGTGATGAGCAAACCGCAGCCGGAAAAAGAGCTGGCTGACTGGCGGAGAAGGAAACACGAGTGAACAACAATTTTTCCACTCTGGTTGGGCTGGTCTACGAAGGGATTGCCGAGGTGGTGCCCTGGCAGCGTTTCGCCGAGGGATTGCGGGTGGCGCTTGAGGCGCGCAACGTGTTCGTTACCCTGCATCACGCCGATGACGGCGGTAGCGATGTTTTTGTGGTGGCGGCAGAGCCTGGTGACGACATCGACTGGGCGGCGGTAGAGAGCGCCTACCGGGCGGAGTTCATGGAGGATGATCCCTTCCGGCCGAGCTGTATGGAGCCCGGGCAGGTGGCTCTCACTGAGCCATCGAGGATGGCATCGCGGAGCCACGTGTTTTTTGAGCATCTGGGAATTGCCCAGCGCCTGGAGATCGCCCAGAGCTTGCGAATCTGCATTGCGGAGCCGGGCGGAATCCGATGCTGGATTGACGTGATCCGCAGTCTTCAGCATCCAGACCCGCTATTCAGCCCGGCCGATCTTGCCCTGATGCGGGAGCTGTCGCCTCACCTGACGCGGGCGCTCGAACTCTACGCCCGGTTGAAACGTCAGGAGACCGAGAAAGCCATCTACGAGAGCATGGTGGATCATTTCGCCCTGGGCTGCATTCTGCTGAACGACAAGCGGGAAGTGATTCATATCAACCGGGTGGCGTCGTCGATCATCGATCGGTGGCCGGGCATCACGATTGCCCAGAAGCGCCTCACGCTCACCGAACGAGTGGCGCAGGTGGCGCTGAACGAGGCCATTGGCAAGGTCATCTCGGCCCGTTGCCAGGTTGAACCTGTTCATGCCGGGGAACTGGTACGACTGGGTGGATGCCAGAGCCGGCTGATGGGCTTGCTGGTTTATCCGGCGCCACTGCTGCACTATTACCGGGGTGGGCAAGCGCCGTGCGCCGTCATCTACCTGTCGGACCTGACGGCGCATCTCGAAGCCTTCCGCCCCACTCACCCCCCATCCCTGAGTCGCATCGGCCAGTTGTTCGGTCTCACCCGCCAGGAGGCAACGCTGGCCTTGTTCCTTGCCTACGGCAACACCATTGCCGAGGCCGCGCAACAGATGGGGATTGCCGAAACGGCGGCGCGTAATTACTCAAAGAAGATATACGGCAAGATGGGTATTGCCAGTCAGGCTGACTTGATACGCCTGATGCTCCGCAGCATCTCGTTCCTGCGCTAGTTGTAATTGATTCATCATTGAACGGCGGCGATGAAATATCGTCATGGTCATAGGCGAATCTCATTTTTTGTGGTTTTTGGATGTGCTGACCCCAGTCTGCGCCTTCAGCGCTGCCTCACTTCGCGTTCGCAAACCAGGAAGGGCTTTTTCAAAAGTAAACGTCAGGCTGAAGAAATCGATGTAAAAATCATGCCTTTCCTGTTTCCAGCAAGGTATGACCTCATGCAATTGCGGCATGCGACGACTTCCCGATGATCTGTCCTGACGACTCTGTTGACGGCGTTTTTGACGACTCCCTGCATCTGGCGGCCTCGGATGCCTTGCGCGTCGGAACGATCGCTCAGGGCGACCTGCTCGAGTGCGGACCCGATACGGCACTGTTCGAGGCCGCTTGCCTGATGGAGGCGCGCCGCGTCAGTTCAATCCTGGTCGTGGAAAATGACGAGGTATGCGGCATCTGGACCGAGCGCGATACGCTGGCGATCGATTTCACCCAGCCTGCCGTTTTTACCCGCCCCATCCGCGAGGTGATGAGTGCTCCGGTTTACTCCGTGCCGGCATCCATGCGCCTGCACGACTTGAGTCAGCGCTTTCGTGACGATCATGTGCGCCACTATCTGGTCATGAACGAGGTCGGACAGCGTTGTGGCATCGTGTCGCAGTCCGACGTCGTGCTCAATCAGGGGCTCGAGCATTACCTGCGGCTACGCAGGGTCGACGCCCTGATCAAGGACGGCCTGCATCCGATCCCCGCAGGTGCTGGCCTGGCCGAGGCGACCCGCCTGATGCGCGAAGCGATGCGTGACGCCGTGGTGGTGGATTTCGGCGTTGATGCGGAGAGCGATCCACGGGGGCGCTATGGAATCGTGACCGAGCGTGATCTCACCCGGCTGGTGGCCAGACGGGGAATTACTCGAACAGTGGGCGAGCTGGCCAGCCGTCCGCTGTTGACCGTGGCCGAGCATGTCAGCCTGTACCGTGTGCGCGCGATGCTGACCGAGCGTCGAATCCGCCACATCGGTGTGGTGCGCGACGATGGCGCGCTTGCCGACCTGATCAGCTTCAGCGACATCCTCAGCGGCATGGAACTCGCTTATGTAAGCGAACTTCGGCAGGCCTTGCGCGAGTCGGACCTGGCGCTCAACAGCTCCCAGCGCAATCTATATCTGGCTGAGCAGGTCATCGAAAGCTCGCTCGAAGGCATTATGGTGACCGACCCCCGAGGCCGAATCGTCTCGGTCAACCCGGCTTTCACCCGCGTGACCGGCTACGGTGCTGAAGAGGTCATCGGCCAAACTCCGGCAGTGCTGTCCTCCGGCCGGCAGAGCCCGGCCTTTTATGCGCGCATGTGGGAGTCCCTGCTGGCCGAGGGCAAGTGGCAAGGCGAGTTGTGGAATCGGCGCAAATCCGGGGAGGTCTATCCCCAGCTCCTGCACATCACCTCGATTTGCGACCTTGCGGGGCGGCTTACCCACTATGCCGCGCTGTTCACCGATATCAGCCGGCTCAAGGAGACCGAGGCCCGCATCCGGGATCTCGCCTACTACGATCCACTGACCGGGCTGCCGAATCGTCGCCTGCTTGAAGACCGCCTGCTGGTCGAGCTGTCGCATGCTGTACGCATGCGCGGCCGGCTGGCGGTGATGTTTGTCGATCTCGACCGTTTCAAGCGCATCAACGACAGTCTCGGCCACGCGGTGGGCGACCGCGTGCTGGTCGAGGTTGCGCATCGTATTCGTGCTTGCCTGCGCGAGGACGATACCGTCGCGCGCATGGGTGGCGACGAGTTCATCGTCATCCTCGGCAGCCTTGCGCAGCCGGACGATGCCACCGCCACCGCGCGCCGCATCGTCGCAGTCCTGCGTCGCCCGGTGGTCATCGATGGTCGTGAACTGGTGGTGACCGCCAGCGTCGGCATCAGCATCTATCCGGACGACTCGCAGGAGGCGAGCACGCTGATCAAGAACGCCGACATCGCCATGTATCGGGCCAAGGATGAGGGGCGCAACAGCTTCCAGCTCTATCAGCCGGCGATGAACGCGCGCAGTCTGGAACACCTTGCGCTCGAAACCGCTTTGCATGGCGCGATGGAGCGCAATGAACTGCTGCTGCATTTCCAGCCCCTGGTGCGGGCCGATGACGGCGCGCTGGTCGCGGCCGAGGCCTTGTTGCGCTGGCAGCATCCGGAGCTGGGGCTGATTGCGCCAGCGGACTTCATTCCGCTCGCCGAAGAAACCGGCCTGATCGTGCCGATTGGGGAATGGGTGCTGCACCAGGCCTGTACCCACCACCGCGCGTGGCGTGAGGTCGGACCGGCGGCGATGCGCATGATGGTGAACATTTCGGTGCGCCAGTTCCGCCAGGAGGACTTCGTTGCCATGGTTGCCCGGGTGCTGGCCGACACTGACATGCCCGCCGCCTTGCTGACCCTGGAACTGACCGAAAGCATGTTGATGGAAGACGTCGACGCCTCGGCCACGCGCATGCAGCAATTGCATGAACTGGGCGTGAACCTGGCCCTCGACGACTTTGGCACCGGCTATTCCTCACTGGCCTACCTGAAGGGCTTTCCGATCGATGAGCTGAAGATTGACCGCCTGTTTGTGCGCGGCATCGATCGCAGCACGCGTGATGCTGCGCTGGTGGCTGCAATCATTTTGCTCGGCCATAGCCTGGGCTTGCGCGTGGTCGCCGAGGGCGTTGAAACCCAGGCTCATCTCGACGTCCTGCGCCGCCATGGTTGTGATCTGGCGCAGGGCTATCACTTTCATCGGCCCTTGTCCTGGGCAGACTTTCTGTCCGCCCATCAGCCGTAGCGGCCGCGGACTGGCGGCCAGAGGTCAGCGCGCGTCCAGCGTCTGCCAGGCAGTGCGCACGACCTCGACACCGTAGTGTCGTTCCAGCCGGCGCACGATGAAGTGGCCGCGACTGACATCCTGAAAGTGCTTCATGAACATCAGGTTGATTCCTGCTCCTGCGGCTGCGCCAATTCCCGGCACCAGCATTCCGGCCGCCTTCTGCGTCAGTTGCACCTTGTAGCGTGTGGCCACCAGCGTGATCAGTCTTGCCAGGGCCGGTGCGCCTTCGTTGCTCAGACCTTTTTCCGCAAAATGGCGCGCGGCTTCGCCGACCGTGGTCGCAAGCGCGGCGCGAACCGCGTAGTAGCCGGATTCGGCCGCGTCGTCACTGCGGCGGGGGCCGCCGAGGGCAAAGACCTCGAGTGCCGCCAGTCGGGTCGGCGTGCTGCCGATGTGCTCGCCCTCGGCGCGGGCGATGTCGAGGATGGCGCGCATGATCAGCACCGTCGATACCGGCACCTCCAGCGCCAGCCCGGCCAGACCGAAGGCCCCCCCCGCACCTCCGCTGACCGAGCCGAGCAGCTTGTGCAGTCTGGGTGAGGCCGCGCGGGCCTCGGTCTTCAGCGTCCTGGCGGCGGTATCCATCGCCTTCAGCAGCGCATCCTGCGCCAGAGTGCCGACATGGCCGCGCCAGCTTTCCGGTAAACGTGCCATGCCGCGCTCGAGGGGGCTGCCGACAAGGTTGCTCAGGCGGGCGGTCAGGCTCGGGCGCTCGAGCAGCGTGCGTGCGTGGGCAAGCGCATCGAGATCGGCGGGCGAAAGCAGAATCGCAGTCATTCGGCGCTCCGGGGCGCGGCGGTTGGTGCAGGTTCAGACGTTGCTGGCGTCGTCACGTTCCGTCGCGACACGACGCTTGTACCGCGCTGCTGCACCGAATGGCTTCAGGACGGCTTGCCGGTTTCCAGCGATTGCAGGATTGCCGCACCCAGCACGGCGGCAGACTGTGCGCCCGACACCGCCAGCTTGCGGTTGAGGATGTAGAAAGGCACGCCTTCGATCCCCTGCGTGCGCACGCCCGCGGCCATGCGTTGCACCTTGTCTATGTCCGCGCGGCTGTCGAGCCACTCCCGCACAGCGTCGCGGCGCTCACCGCAGGCGGCTGCGATGTCGGCCAGCGTGTCCTTGTCGCCGATGTCGCGGCCCTCCTGGAAGTGGGCAGCAAACAGCGCACCGGCCAGCATCTGGATGCGGGCCGGGGTCTGGCCGATGGATTGCGCGCGGTACATCAGACGATGTGCCTGCAAGGTATTTGGGCGTGTCTGGATGCGCTCGAAGGCGTATTGCAGACCATCGCTGGCCGCTGCCTCGCGCACGCCGTCGAGCACTGCCTCAGCCTTGATCGGACCGCCGAACTTGGCGTCCAGGAAGGCACGGTAGGGTTCGCCTGCAGCCGGTGTGCCCGGGTTGAGGAAGAAGGGCAGCCAGTTTACGTGTGGCTCAAGGTCGGGGCGCGAAGCCTTCAGTTCGGCGAGGGCGCGTTCCAGGCGGACCTTGCCGAGGAAGCACCAGGGGCAGACGAAGTCGGAAACGAAGTCGATGTTCAGGATCATGGCGTGGCCGTGTCGGCAGGCAGGTGTTCGGTTTGTCACGACTCCTGGCCTCCTCACCCCGTGTTGCAGGTGTGGGGCTGCGGGGCTGCGAGTCAGGCGGCTGCGCTTCGCTCAGAGAAAGCGCGCAATGAAACAGGGCTGGGCGGGATCGGCCCCCTCGGGCAGCGGCAGCCACACGCGCCGGCCGCTGCCGGGGATGCGTTCCACCACACTGCCGTCGGCGGTCAGGATGCGATCGAGTTCGAGCTCCCGATTGGCCCCGGGCTGCACGAACTCCAGCCGATCGCCCACGCCGAAGCCGTTCTTGACCTCGACTTCGGCCAGTCCGCGCGCCGCATCGTAGCCCACCATCTCGCCCACCAACAGGCTGCGCCCGGATTCGGAGTGACCGCGCAGGTAGTTCTGGTGCTCGGGCGTATGGTGGCGCTGGTAGAAACCGTCGGTGTAGCCACGGCTTGCCAGGCCTTCCAGCTCGCCCAGCAGGCGGGTGTCGAAAGGGCGGCTGCCGACCGCGTCGTCGATCGCGCGCCGATAGCCCTGGCTGGCGCGGGCGACGTAATAGGGGCTCTTGGTGCGACCCTCGATCTTCAGCGAATCGATGCCGATACCGACCAGTCGCTGCACGTGTTCGACCGCGCGCAGATCCTTCGAGTTAAGGATGTAGGTGCCGTGCTCGTCTTCTTCGATCGGCATCATCTCGCCTGGGCGCGTGCCTTCTTCCAGCAGCCATACTTTGCTGCCGCCGATGTGACGCGGCCCGCCACCGAGGGCGACCCCCTGGGTTGCATCCAGCTTGGTTCGTGTGGCGGTGCCGACCGCGCCGGCGTCCTTGGGGTTGCCGATGGGCGTGTTGCCGCGAGCCTGCACATCACCCGTCAGATCGTCGGCGGCTTCGTGCAGTTTGTAGTCCCAGCGGCAGGAATTGGTGCAGCTGCCCTGGTTGGGGTCGCGGTGATTGAAGTAGCCCGACAGCAGGCAGCGGCCGGAATAGGCGATGCACAGCGCGCCATGCACGAACACCTCCAGCTCCATGTCGGGGCAGGCGTCGCGGATCTCGGCGATCTCGTCCAGCGACAGCTCGCGCGACAGGATGATGCGTTTCACCCCGAGCGACTGCCAGAAGCGTACCGAGGCGTAATTGGTGGTGTTGGCCTGCACCGACAGGTGGATGTCCACCTCCGGCCAGCGCTCGCGCACCATCATCATCAGCCCGGGGTCGGCCATGATCAGGGCGTCGGGGCGCATCTCCATCACCGGCGCCATGTCTTCTTCAAAACTGCGGATCTTGGCGTTGTGCGGGTAGATGTTGGCGACGAGATAGAACAGCTTGCCCGCTGCGCGCGCCTCGGCCATGCCGGTGGCGAGCGTATCGAGCTGGCCGAAACTGTTGTTGCGCACTCGCAGCGAATAGCGCGGCTGGCCGGCATAGACGGCATCGGCGCCATAGGCGAAGGCGGTGCGCATCATGTCGAGCGACCCGGCGGGCGCGAGCAACTCGGGGCGGCTTAGGGTTTGAGGCATGTACTTGAATTCTCTGCAGGTTCAGCAAGCGCGCGATTGTAGACGCTAAGCCTCGACGGTGCAGTGACAACTGCCAGGCTCGAGGTGGTGGCAGTGGCAGACAGGGCATGCCACAGACGGCCCCCATCCCTCTGGCCATGCTGGGTGGCCCTCAGCCCTCAGCCCCGGGCCTTGCCTTGCCGACTGGACATCCATTCACCGAGGCCGTGCGCGGCAGCAACGCCGGTTGCAAAGCACGCCGTGAGCAGATAGCCGCCGGTTGGTGCCTCCCAGTCGAGCATTTCGCCGGCGACGAAGACGCCGGGCCATGCGCGCAGCATCAGGTTCTCGTCCACCGCCGCGAAGCGCACCCCTCCCGCGCTGCTGATCGCCTCGTCCAGTGGGCGGGGGGCGACCAGGGTCAGGGGCAGCGCCTTGATGCCCGCAGCAAGCCGGCCCGGATCATCGAAAGCGCTTCTTGGCAGGCACTCGCGCAGCAGCGCGGCCTTGACCCCCTTGATGCCCGCCTGACCCTGCAGGTGACTGGCCATTGAGCGGCTCCCGCGCGGGCGTGCGAGTTCGGCGCTGAGACGCTCCAGACTGCGGCCCGGCGCCAGATCCAGATGCAGCGTGACGCCGCCTTGTGCCGCAATGGTGTCGCGCAGGGCTGCGGACAGGGCATAGATGAGCCCGCCTTCGATGCCGCTTGCCGACACAAGGCACTCGCCGGCGCGCTGGTGATGTTTGCCGCTGGCGTCGATAAAGTGAGCTGCCACTGATTTCAGCGGCTGGCCGCGAAAGCGTTCCAAGAAATGGGCGCTCCAGCCGATGCCGTCTGCGCGGCCAGTTTGGAACTTGTCATCGTCAGGAGCTCCGATGTCGAAGCCACCGATGTCGAAGCCACCGATGTCGAAGCCACCGATGTCGAAGCCACCGATGTCGAAGCCACAATTCGCGGGCCGCAGATCGGCGATATCCACGCCAGCGGCGCGCAGCACAGGCACCCAGGCGCCATCCGAGCCGAGCTTTGCCCAGCTGCCGCCGCCCAGGGCAAGCAGCACGGCGTCGGCATCGACCAGGCGTTCACCATCCGGGGTGGAGAAACGCAGGCGCTGGCGGGCCGCGCGCTTGTTCGGGTGCGCGGCCGGGTCTGTGGGGGACGTCGACTGCCCGCCGCTGGATGGATCGGTTCTGGTGGCCGTTGTTTGCGC
>Ga0073905_10002124_pt1 | contig 10223 bp, 7 predicted proteins | sample KloWWTupernatant_FD_65482 | JGI IMG/M metagenome (GOLD analysis project Ga0073905, IMG submission 65482) | Active sludge microbial communities from Klosterneuburg, Austria, studying microevolution and ecology of nitrifiers - Klosterneuburg... | ecosystem: Engineered > WWTP > Aerobic digester >... | reverse complement strand
GCGGCCTAGGACACCACCCTCTCAAGGTGGCGGCACGGGTTCGAATCCCGTTGGGGGTGCCAGCATCGAAGCCCCTGGTGGGCAGCCGAGATCGCTGCGACACCAGGGGTTTCGGCGTTTCCGAGCCCAGGCGACCGTGCCGGGCCGTATGGCTCCTGGACCGGCCCGTACCAGCTCGTGCCGCTGCGATTTGTGCCCGATTGTGCCCAGATTGTGCCCAGGTGGACGCCGGTTCCGGGTGGCGTGCCTACCGCCCGAGGGAGTGGTCCGGCGGCTGGTTCGACGGTCGTCGTTGGATCCGGTCGAGGCGTTGCTGGATCGCGCGTCGGCGTCGATCGAGATCCGGGTCGTCAGTCGGTGATCCGGTTGGCTGTCGTGTCGGCGGCTTGGGGGCGTCGGGGGTCGTCTCGGTCGACGGTGGTCCGATCCCGGCCTGGCGGTGCAGTCGTGCCCGGGTGGCGAGAGCGGATTCAGCGGAGATCGGTCGGGTGAGGATCTCGGTGAACCGTTCGGCCGGGTCGATGGTGCCGGAGGCGTCCACGAGGAGGGCGTGGTTCGCGTGTCGGCCTCTGGTCATGGCGACATAGGCGTGGTTGCGGCTCGTGGTGGCGTCGAGGACGGCGATGCCGATGTCGACGGTGTCGCCCTGGTTGCCGTAGCCGGTGACGGCCCATCCCAGTTCGACGTTCGCTCGGACGAAGGCGTCGGGGAGTTCGGCGGTGCCGCGGTCCGGGTGGGTGACTGCGATTCCGCCGCCGGGTCGGATGGCCACGACAGTCCAGGTGTGGCGGTTGCGGACCTTCTGGCCGTAGTCGGTCATCAGGTGGGGGTCGTTGCGGCGGGTGGTGATCTGATCTCCGACGAACGCGTTGGTGCCGTCGTGCAGCGCCACTGCGTGTCGGGCGCTGGGGTGGGCGTGCCATTGGATCTCGCGGTTGATGGAGCGCGCGGTCTCGGCGTCGGTGGTCGTGATCGCCACGGTCCGCCCGGCGTTGGTGTGGTGGCTGTGGGCTCGAGCGACCTGGCCGGCCAGGGTGGCCGGGTGGGCGGTGTGGAGTCGCCCGTGGTTCGCGTATTCGGCGACTGCGTCGGAGTACCCGGCCCGGAGGCCGAGGCTGGCAGCGGCCTCCCATCGGTCGGTGAAACGGCGGGGCGTGTCCAGGGTGAGGTGCGGGAGGGTGTCAGACCAGTGGGCGAACACGCCGCCACGACCGACAGCGGGGAGCTGCTCGGGATCCCCGACCACGACGAGTCGCCACCTGTACTGCTGGACGAGGTCGACGAGTCGTGCGAGGTCGGTTGTGGCGGCCATTCCTGCTTCGTCGAGGATCACCGTGGTGCCAGTCGGCCACGGCGTACGGCCGGTGCGGTGGCTGGTAAGGAACCCGGCGAGGGTGTCGGTCGGGCAGTCGGCTTCCAGGGCGAGCACGTCGGCGGCCTTGCCTGAGGGGGCTAGCCCGACCACGTGCCGTCCATCTGCGTGAAGTCGTTGTACGGCGGAGGCCGTTGTGTGGGTCTTCCCGGTGCCGGCGGGGCCGACGACGATAACGAGCCGATCGGCTCCGGCGATCGCCCGGGCCGCCGCGGCCTGAGGGTCGCCGGCAAGGGCGACTGGGGTGGTGGCGCTGGCGGCCCACTCCTGGAGCTGCTGTTCCTCGGTAAGAACGGTGGGGAGCGAGAGTCGTCGGTCGGTGACGTGCTCGGCGATCGGGCCGCCGTCTCGGCGGCGTCGAGTGGCGTCGTCCCGGTTGGGGCCTACCGTGACGCATTGCTGCTCGGCAGCGGCCGCGAGGCGGTCGATCTCGGCGACCACCCCGCGGGCATCGGCGCCGGCGTGAGGTCGGACGAGGGTGGTCAGGTGACGGGCGATGTCGGCTCGCAACCACGTCGCGGACTCGTCGGCCACCCGTCTGAGCGCCTCACCGATCAGGCCCTCGTCGGTGATGGCGGCGTCGGGAGCCGAGGTTTGGCTGATCCGGTCGGCGGTGAGTCGGCCGGGGTCGAACCCGGCGGAGTGGGCCTCGGCCGTCCAGTGGCTGTGCAGCTCAGCTGGGTCGAACCCGTTGACCTTGGCGGGGCGTGACGCCACCGCCGCTGCTCGTTGCAGCCGAGCCAGGACGCGAGGTTCCGGGTCGGCGTCGTCGTGCTCAGCAGCCCAGCGTCGGACCAGCTCGGCCAGCTTCGCGTCGACCTGGGTTGACCGCTCGGAGAATGCCTCTCGGACCGACTCGGGTACGCAGTCGAGGTCGAACACGCAGTCGCCGCGGTCGTGCCAGCCGACCCCGAGTCGAGTCGTGAGCTCAGCCCGCAGCGCAGCGTCGTAGACCCAACCGATCGTGCGTTGCTGGTACTTGAGGAACCGGGCGTCGAGCGCGAGCCACGTCCCGGTACCGTCCTGAACCTTTGCCGAGATCACCACGTGGCTGTGCAACTGCGGGTCGATGGTCCGAGAGGTGTGCTGGCGGAACACCGCGGCCGTGATCCCCGCCGTGTCGACTTGGTGGATGCCGTCGCAGCCCCGGCGAGTCACCGCGCCGTGATGCTCGAACCAGCCCAGCGCTGCGTCGACCGCCGCGTCGTGCGCGGCGAGGACCTCGGCACGCACCCAGGGGTCCGGGGTGAGCGCCCACAGCACTGACACCGACTTCGGTGCCGAGATCGTCGCGTCGAACCCTCGGACCGAAACGTCGCCGAACCGGCGACCGAGCCGCTCACCGGACCGCGGATGGCGCCCGTCGAGCAGCGCTCGCAGGTCCCCTCCCGTCACCGGACCATCCAGTCCGAGGGCCCCGCGGCCCTGACCGCGCCAACGCCCGGGCGGTTCGTCCGGGTCCAGGTAGTAGTCGACCGGCCCGTGGCCGCAACCGGACTCTTGGTCGTCAGCGAGCCCGACGTAGTAAGCGAGCATCGCATCGACGCGGGCGGCGGACGCCTTCAGAGTCGTCACGCGCATCACGTCGGCCACCGACCCACCAGGGCAGATCGACCTCCCGCTGGTGTTCCCGCCGGCGGGAATGCACTCGTCTGTCGCTCCACACTTACGTAGGCCCTTCACACGACCGGAACTTCGCGGGCGCCGGCGATTCCCGACGATCGACCGGGACCGCGGACGCTCGACAACAGGTTCGGCGACGGGTCCCCAAGGATGGTGAGCGTCCGGCGAGGCGCTGGATTCCCGTTCGAGCGGCTCACCACACGCTCGCGGCGGTTGCTGCCACAGGGGTGTCCCGTCCGGAAGCGGGAGGCCGCCGCGAGAGGAACGGGAGGTCCGGCGGGAGATCGTTGGGCGGACGGCCGTGTCTGCTTCGGGATCGCTCGCGGGGTGCTGGGCAAGGCCACGGTGTGGCTCATCACCGAACGGCAGGTGAGTGCGCCGTAGGGTCAGGCCGGCGGGAGCCCGGGCGCGGCAGGGGCGACGATCCTGCTGCCGCCCCAGGGGGGACCGCGTGGTGTCGCTGGCCGACAAGTGCATCATCCGGGTACACGCCGGCGACGTGATCCGCATGCGAGCTCCCGGCAGCGAGGGCCTGGGGAGTGCCGCGCGGCGGCCCGGTGCAAACGGCCAGCTTGTTATGGCGCCACGGATCCGGCGCTGCACCGCAGCTCATCGCTGACGGGGGAGTTGACGAGGCGCGTTTCGAGCGGAGCCTCTGAGGACCGGAACCACCCCGGCTTCACTGCTATCGTGCGGCTCGGTGCCGCCGGTCGGTGGCCGAGCAAGCGGGAGGGGAGCCTTGCGATCTATCACGAAGTCCGCATTTGTAGCAATTGGTGTCACAAGCCTGGCGGTAGCCCAGGCGCCTTCGACGGGCGCTGAGAACTCGGTGGCCTCGGACCCGGGAGCTGCGCCGACAGCCGGTCAGGCAGCCGAACTGGAGTATTTCAAGGCGACGTACGGGTTCAGCGACGACCGCGCCGCCGTTGCGATCGAGCGCGAAGCTGCAGCCGAGAGCCTGCTGGACAAGGTGGGGACCCTCGGGCTGTCGTCGGCGTGGGGAGGTGCCTGGATCGACCACTCTGCAGGGTCCACGGTGCATGTCGGTGTAACCACGAGCGATGCCCAGAAGACCCTTGCAGCCCTGCGACTGCCCGACTACGTGGTGGTGGATCAAGTCCGCTTCTCGATCGACGAATTGCGAAAGCAGCGCGATGAGTTCCGGGCCGCGGTCGTACAGGAGCTCGTCAAGCGAGCCGAAGAGACCAGTCAGGATTCGACGAGGGATCTCGTGGCTGAGGCGATCTCCGGGGGCTGGGCGGCGAACGTCTATGTCGATAGGAACATGGTCGAGATTCGCGTGCCCAAAGGATCGCCGCTCAGTGCCGCTGCCCAGGCGACCAAGGTTGCCGATGGACGCTTCGAGGCCGTACGAGTCGAGTCGGTGGAGGGGGACATCTCAAGTCGGAACTCGTCCTCGTCCACCTGTGCGGACCAAATCGGCGACTGCTTTCCGTTGGAGGCGGGGATCCAGATCTATGGCGCGAACGGTGGTGGCGCATACTGCACGACGGGTTTCACGTTCATCCGATCCGGCACGCGCTATTCATCGACTGCTTCACACTGTGCGGGGACTCCGTGGAAGCACCACGGTCACGACATCGGACCAACTGCTTGGACTCTCGAAGCGCATACGGTGGACGCGAAGATGGTTTCGATCACTGATCCCAATGCGTGGAAAGCTACGAACCTTGTGTTTCGTCCAGCGTCCTCCGATATCCGGGTCACATCGAAGATCTCCAACCCGGACAACTCCCTCCAAGGCATCACGGTTTGCCAAGTGGGCGTCGGTAAGGCCAACCAGGGCTTCAACCCGATCAGCTGCGGGGCAGTCACCTCGATCGATGGGCAGTCCGGGAGTTGGAAGAACCCCGACTGGGATCAGATGGGAGTCGCCACCTACCGCGATTGCAGCGGCGACTCGGGAGGGCCAGTGTTCAACAACTCCACCGGCCGGGCCTACGGACTCGTGCGTGGCAAGGTCGGCTCGGCGCCGTTCCCGGTGTGCACGGTCGGTGGCCAGGGTGGGTATGAGTCCCAGTTCACCTGGGTCTCGAACATCGAGTCCGCATCGGGTTACCAGGTGTTGCTGGCGCAATGAAAGGCCCCACCGGAGTCTGTCTAGCTCTCAGCGTCGTCTTGCTCATGAGCGCGTGCGATTCAGGGGGTAAGAGCGCTGGCGTCGAGGCTGTCTACTCGGACGGCGAAGGCAAGGCAACCACCCTGGTTGAACGCGACGACGCCGGTGAACTGCACGTCTGCTTGAGTGATTCGCAGGGATCTTCGTACCCTCCGACGTGCGGAGCGACGACCGCTGACCGGAATCCGACCTTGAGTGGCGACAAGAGCGAGGAACTCCAGCAGGCGATGACCGGCGATGTCGCACTTGTCGACCTGACACTGAGCCGAAATGAAGCAGGTGACTGGACCCTCAGCAGATTCCGAATAGTCGACCAGTATGGGTGAATCACAGGGCGAAGACGGCCGCCCTACCCGGAGGCTTGATGGAGCCACGATCGCGCATCTCCGGTCAGCGGCGCCGGACTCCACCCTCTCGGATGCTCTTGGGGGCTCGACCGGGTTGGGCGCCCTTCGTCTGGAAGCCATGGCGACGATCGGCCCCCATGCGGCCGACCTCATCGATCCGAGCGGATCCGTCGGCGACGTTATCGACCAACTCGATGCCGCGGCCCAGAATTCGGCTGCACCTCAAGCCTCAGGCTGGGCCTGGTCGCGCGTTTGCCTTCGACCGCTCGCCGATTCCGACATCGAGGACCTATACCAGGCAGCGCTCAGCACGGAAGGAAGCTTCCGCTGGCGGTTTCGCGGCACCACTCCGAGCCGTGACTCGTTCTACAACGCGTTGTTCGACGGGACACTCGCACAGTTCGTCGTTGTCGGCCGCAGGGACGATGAGCGGTACGGCCTTGTTGCAGCCTACAGCGCTCTTCTTGATCAGGGTCACGCCTACATCGCCTTTCAGCGATGCTCGCGCCGTCCAGCCGCCTCAGAGGTGACGGAGGGAATGGCACAGTTCATTGACTACTTGTTCGAGACGTTCCCGCTTCGCAAGCTGTACGCAGAGATACCGGCATACAACGAGGAATTGCTAGGGGTAGCAGAGCTTCCCATGTTCCAGCGCGAGGGGCAGCTGACGGAGCACGACTACCACGCTGGCCGCTGGTGGGATCGATACTTGGTCGCCGTCTGGAGGGATGCGTGGGAGAGCTTCGCTGCTCCGCTGACGGGGAAACCGCCTTCGAGTCGTTAACCCTCATGGTTCACGGGTTGAGATGACGAGAGGTACCTAAGGGCCCCGCCACGGGATGAGTCGAGCACCGTGCCGGCTCGGATCCCTTGCAGTGCACGGCCTCCAGCGTTACCAATCGCGCGACTTGATTCGCGGCGGCCCTAGTGGTCCGTCGCCGAAATAGCAAGGTTGGTTAGGGTGTGGGCATGCCGGTGATGACTGCTGCCCCGTTGAAGGTGTCTCGCAAGCAACGAGCCGAGCTCGAACGGATGGCTGTCTCGACGTCGTTGCCGCATCGGGTGGTGGTGCAGTCCTCTGCGTTGTTGCTGGCTGCGGATGGTGAAGCGAACGCGGTGATCGCGCGGGCGTGCTCGACGACTCCGGACACGGTGCGGCGGTGGCGGGCCAAGTTCGAACAGGGCGGGGTCGAGGCGGTGGGCACGATTGCACCGGGTCGTGGCCGCAAGCCTGAGATCGCTCAGGAGACGATCGACGCGATCGTCAACGACACGTTGCACACCGTCCCTGATGACGGGTCGACACAGTGGTCGACACGGACGATGGCCGAGCGTCACGGTGTCGGCAAGGACACCGTGGCGCGGATCTGGCGGGCGCGGAAGCTGCGGCCGTGGCGGGTGGAGACGTTCAAGTTGTCGAACGATCCGCGTTTCGAGGAGAAGCTCGTCGATGTCGTCGGCTTGTACCTGAACCCGCCTGAGCGTGCGGTGGTGTACAGCTTCGATGAGAAGACCCAGTGCCAGGCGTTGGACCGCACTCAGCCGTCGTTGCCCATGACCCAGGGCCGCGGTCGCACGATGACCCATGACTACAAGCGCAACGGCACCACCGACTTGTTCGCAGCGTTGAACGTCGGCACCGGCGAGGTGCTGCATCAGACCCGCAAGAGCCACAAGGGCACCGACGTCCTCGCGTTTTTCAAATGGATCGACCTGCACACGCCACGCGATCTTGAGATCCACGTCGTGTTGGACAACCTCTCCGCGCACAAGGGTCCCGAGGTGCGTGAGTGGCTCGCACACCCGAAGCGGAAGCGCTGGCACCTGCACTTCACACCGACCAGCGCGTCGTGGCTGAACCTGGTCGAGGGCTGGTTCGCGCAGCTCACCAACAAGCGTCTCCGCACCGGGGCGTTCAACAGCGTCGCCGCGCTCACCGAAGCAATCGATGTGTGGGTCTCACACTGGAACGCCGACCCCAAGCCCTTCATCTGGACCAAGACAGCCAAGGAGATCGTCACCAAGGTCAAGCGAGGCCGAGCAGCACTGACCACCCAGACCAAATCCGCGACGGACCACTAGCCACGATCTTTCGTAGCTGATCGGTCTGGACTCGCGAAAGACCCTCCTGGCTTGGGAGAATGGGTGTTGCGACACATCCAGAATCGCCAAGTTCGGAGGGCTTTCGATGCGCAACGCTACCAGGCTGGTTCGGCCACGTTCCGTGGCAGGTGACGGGGCCGGGCTCGTGTCTCGGGGTGGGCTCGTGTGGCTCGCGGAGACCGTCGAGCTGTCGGGACTCACCGCTGGGTTCACCTCCGCGATGGGGGGTCTCCCGCGGCGTCGTCATGACCCGGGCCGGGCCCTTGGCCAGGTCGTGTTGGCGCTCGCGGACGGCGCGACGGCGTTGTCGGATGTGGCGGTGCTGCGGGACCAGCCGACGATGTTCGGCCCCGTCGCGTCGGACGCGACTCTGTGGCGCACGTTCGATCAGGTCGGCCCGGTCGAGCTCCGCGGGATCGCCTCGGCTCGAGCCCAGGCGCGTGAGCGGGCGTGGGCCGCAGGTGCGGGACCGACCAGCGACGCGCTGGTGATCGACATGGACGCGACGATCATCCGCACGAAGGCCGACAAGCAGGACGCTCGTCCGACCTACAAGCGCACCTACGGCCATCACCCGCTGTTGGCGATGGTGGCTGAGACCGGTGAGGTGCTCGCCGGGAAGCTGCGACCCGGCAACGCGGGGGCGAACTGCGCCGAGGACCACGTCACCGTGTTGGCCGACGCGATCGCCCAGCTCCCCGATGCGTGGCGGGCCGGTCACGGCCGCTACGACGACGAAGCACTCGTCGAACACCGGATCGTGGTTCGGGCTGATTCGGCAGGGGCGTCGCACTGGCTCACCGAAGAATGCCGGGACCGCAACCTCGGATTCTCCATCGGCTACGCGATCGACGGCCGTGTCCGCGACGCCCTTGTCTGTGTCCCTGACGACTGCTGGTCCCCGGCTCGTGACGGCAACGGCGACGCTCGTGACGGCGCCCAGGTGATCGAGATCACCGGGCTGGTCGACCTTGACTCCTGGCCCGATGGCACCCGGTTGATCGTGCGCCGCGAACGACCCCACCCCGGCGCCCAGCTCACGTTGTTCGACACGATCGAGGGCATGCGTCACACCGCGTTCATCACCGATCAGACCGACGCTGACATCGCCGGACTCGAACTCGCCCAGCGCCAACGAGCTCGAGCCGAAGCGGTCATCCGCGATACCAAAGCATGCGGGCTGGCGAACCTGCCCTTCGATGACGTCGTGTCCAACGACGTGTGGATGCAGCTGTGCTTCACCGCACACGACCTGCTCTCGTGGGCCCAGCGCATCAGCCTCACCGGCCCACTCGCGAAAGCGACACCGAAGACGATCCGTCACCGGCTCCTCCACGTCGCCGCCCGCATCACCTCCACCGGACAACGCCTCCACCTCGACGCATCCTGGCCCTGGACCGACACCCTCACCGCCGCACTCGCCCGACTCCGCGAACGATTCCGCTCACGCACCGTGACCAGCGCCGCCACCGCTCAACCAGCCCTATGAAAGATCGTGGCTAAGGCGAGACAGGTGCCTTATGGGCTTGGTATTGGGAGACAACAGGAAGGCCGACGGAGAGGCACCTGACGGCAACGGCAGCGGCAGGGGCACGCGCAGGATTCGAGCCACGACGGACGACGACAGCGTCGTCCTGTACGTGGGGTTACATGCCTCAACGGCGTTCGGGCAGCCGGCGGTGCTGGTGTGGCACAAGCGCCGCTTCGGTGCCCGGAGCTCGACTGTGGCGGGCACTGGCCGGCGGCTGGTCTGGACGAGTTGAGACCGCATGTCAGGCCCACCGCCGTACAATCGGGACTGCCCCACGTGGCACACCCCGAGCTTCCAGGGCGACCTGGCAGCGATCACCCATATGCCCACGAGTGCGAAGTCGACGCCGCTTCCGACCTCATCGCGACCGAGCTGCTCGCTCGCGTCTGATGGCCGACGACGCTCGACTCACCAGTCCTGCGTCGCTGCTGTGATGGTGGAGCCGAGGTCGCCCCGCACGCCGACATAGCGGCTGAGGGTGAACGCTGCGTTGGCGTGGCCGAGCAGCGTAGCGACCACCGCCGGGTCGAGGCCGACGTCGAAGAGCATCCAGCACGCGGTGACATGGCGGAGGTCGTGGGGATGCCACATCGCAGCCGTCGGTCGCTTCATCGGCCAGCCGGCCTCGCGGGCGGCACGCGCCCAGACCCGCTGGAACCAGCGCCGGTTGGCGAAGCCGCCATCACGTCCAGGGAACAGCAGGCCTTCGGGACCGCGCTCGACCTCAGCCCTGCTGGCCCACGCTTCAAGCGGCTCGACGAGGCTGGCGGGGAAGGTCGTCACCCGGCGCTGGCGATTCTTGGTGCCCTTGATCGCCAGTCCCTGGCGGGACTGCTCGACCGCTCGATGGACCCGGATGACGCGCTGCGATTCGAAGTCCACGTCGACCGGACGGAGCGCGATCAGCTCACCCCAGCGCAGACCCGAACGATGCTTCAGCCGCATGGCGAGTGCCCAGGCGGGATGCCCCGCGTCGTCGAGCGCTTTGAACATGCGGTTGCACTCCTCGTCGGTCGGGAGCGACGAGCGCGGGACGAACCCGACCACCTGGCCCTGGACCTCGGCACTCGGGCTGTAGCGCACGAGCCACATCGGGTCGGCGTCGCG
>Ga0073905_10002113_pt1 | contig 10244 bp, 7 predicted proteins | sample KloWWTupernatant_FD_65482 | JGI IMG/M metagenome (GOLD analysis project Ga0073905, IMG submission 65482) | Active sludge microbial communities from Klosterneuburg, Austria, studying microevolution and ecology of nitrifiers - Klosterneuburg... | ecosystem: Engineered > WWTP > Aerobic digester >... | reverse complement strand
GGCTGGCGGCGACGACCGCGAGGATGGACGGCAGCGCCGCCTCCGAGGCCAGCAGCGGCAGCAGGAGGCCCTCGGTGAGGCGCGGGTTCTCGAGCAGGGCGCTGATCACCCTGGGAGTCGGATCGTGGCGCAGCGCGGTCAGCACGGCCTGGCTGGCGGTCCTGGCAATCGCCATCTTCTCGCCCACGGAGAGCGCCGGGAGGCGTTCGGTGAGCCGGCTCTCCGCCGCCCGGCGGACGATCGGGTGCAACCGCATGTCGACCCCGAGCCGCACCAGGTCGGCCCAATAGAGACCGGGAATGAAGCGCAGGGCCAGGATCTGGGAGGTGCGCGGGTGTCGCGCGGCCTCCATCCGGACTTCGTAGGACGACAGCAGGCGCTTCGAGCCGAGCAGGCGGTCGATCAGGACCGAGGTGAGGAAGGGGTTCCGGAAGAGGTGACGCGCGACCGCCGGCTCGATCTCCTCGAGCCGGCCGGCGAGCAGCAGGTCGAGCTCCTCTTCGCTGGCTTCCCGCAGGAGGCGCGCCAGATCGTCCTGCCGCCCCTCAACCATCGCGCCCGCCCTCCGTCTCCAAGGACCCGAATGATAAGGTCAAGCCCACATGACACCACGCTCGATCGAAGAATACCGGGCCCCGGGCTCCACGGCGAGCCTCGAAGACGACTGGATCGCCGCGGTCGAGGCCGAACCGGAGAATCTCGACTCTTTCCTCGACCTCGCCCAGGCGCTGGTCGCGAACGAAGAGGAAGATCGAGCGCGAGGCCTGCTCGAACTCTACGACGCCGAGCTCAAGAGCCGCAGCCTCCACCCCACCCGCCTCGAGCTGCTGCGCCGGGCGGGGCTCCTGGTTCTCAAGCCGAACAAGCTGCAGCGCGAGATCCTCGCCACGCTCGAAGGAATCTGGTCGGCAAAGCCCAACTTCAAGTCGATTCTCGAATACGTCGGGCTGAACAAGCCCTCCGACGAACCGAAGAAGATCTGGGACAAGGTCACCCGCCTGCAGAGCCTGCTGCTCTACGATGTCGGCGAGGTCGTGGCGATGGCCAACCAGGGGGTCGGTCGCGTCGTCGAGGTGAACCTCCCGCTGGAGACCCTCAAGATCGACTTCGAGCGCATGAGCGGCGTGACGGTCGGCTTCCGCGCCGCGGCGAAGATGCTCACGCCTCTGCCTCCCGGCCACCTTCTGCGCCGCAAGCTCGAGGATCCCGAGGGTCTCGCCAAGCTGCGAGACGAACAGCCCGCGGAGCTCCTGCGCGCGGTGCTCGAGGCGGCCGGGCGCCCGCTGCTCGGCGCCGAGATCCGCGACACGCTCGCCGGCATCGTCTCCGAAGCGCAGTGGACGTCGTGGTGGAACACCGCCCGCAAGCACCCGCAGATCATGGCCAGCACCGGCGGCCGGCAGCTCTATCGCTGGGAGAGCTCGACCGCCGGCGCGCTCGCTTCGGTGAAGAAGTCGTTCGAGAAGGCGACTCCGCGCGAGAAGCTCGACCTTTTCCGGCGCAATGCCGAGCGCGACCCTGCGTTGGCGCGGCACATGGCCGGAGTTCTCGGGCGCCTGGCCGGCGAACGGCAGGAGAGCGAGCCGGGCTTCGCCTTCGAGACCTGGTTCGCGCTCGAGCGCGCCGGCTACCTTCCGCCCGACCTCCCGTGGTCGGTCGAGGACCTGCTCGGTTCGACCTCCGACGCGCGCAAGCTCCTCGGCGGACTGGATGACCGCATGCTGCGCGAGCGCGCCTTGACGATGCTCCGCGAGCGCCGCGACGACTGGCCGTCGCTCTACCGCGACCAGCTTCTGCGCGAGTCCGATCCCCGCGTCCTCAACCTGCTCGCGACCTCGATCGGCAGCGAAGCTCCGGCAGATCTCGACCGGCTTCTGGACGACGTGCTGTCGCAGCCGCGCAAGGGTCCGGCGGTCTTCACCTGGCTCGCGGAGCGCGCCGCCGACGACGAGACGCTGCGCGGCCGCAATCCCCTGCGCCTCGCCCAGCAGATTCTGGCGGCGCTGGCGAGCGACGATTTCGCCCCCTTCAAGGGACGGTTGCGCACCCTCGCCGACTCCGGCGGGACGCTGCCGCGACTCTTCGCCCAACTCACCCTGGAACAGGCAACGACTGCACTCGAGTCGATCTCCCGCAGCAACGCGCTCGACTCGTTCCAGAAGGAGCCGCTCAAGAATGGGCTGCTGCTGCGCTTTCCTTCCTTGCGCGAAGAAACCGGCCACGCCCTCTACGCCAGCGCCGAGTCGATCGCCGCCAAGCGTGTCGAGCTCAAGCGCCTGGCGGAGATCGAGATTCCGGCCAATCGCAAGGCGATCGAGGAAGCCCGGGCAATGGGCGACCTGCGCGAGAACTTCGAGTACAAGTCGGCGCGCGAGCGGCACGAATACCTGAACTCGCGGTTGGCGGCGCTGCACCGCGACCTCGGCCGGGCGCGGCCGATCGACTTCGACAACCTCGATCTCACCGAGACCCGCATCGGCGCGCGCCTGATCCTGCTCGCTGCCAACGGCAACGAGCGCGAGCTCGCCGTGCTCGGACCCTGGGAGAGCCGGCCGGAAAGCGGCGTCGTCTCCTACGAATCCGAGCTCGGCAAGGCGCTGCTCGGGAAGCGGGTGGGCGACACGCTGCAGATCGGCGACGAGCGCTACTCGCTGTCGCGCATCGAACGCTACCAGCCGCGATAGCACCGTCTCGAGCGCCGCCGTCGCCGGCACCCGGCACAACTGGCGACGGCGCCTACCTGGGAGCGCCGAAGTAGCTCAACAACCCGTCGACCACTGAGGCTGCCACGCGCTGCCGGAAGGCGCGCGTGGTGAGCAATGCCCGGTCCTCGACGTTGGCGAGATTGCATACCTCGAGGAGGAGCTTCGCCGGCACGGCGTTGTAGCGCAGGACCGCCGGCACCCAGGCCCTGCGGCCGCGGAAGATCCGGTCGCGCACCGGCTTGAACGGGTGGATCCCGAGGCGTTCCTGCTTGAACGAGGCGATGATCCGCTCGGCGAGGTCGCGCGACAGGCCCTCGCTGCGCTGCCGATCCTGCAGCGAGAAGCTCACTTCGGGCTGCTCCTTTACCTCTTTGCGGGCGCTGAACGCCGCACCGGTCTTGCGCGCGGTTCCGGCGGTTCCGCCGGCGTCCGGAATGTACGCTGTGGCGCCGCGCAGGGTCGGATGCAGCGAGTCGGCGTGGATCGAGAGGAACACCACCTTGTCGGAGCTCGAGCCGCTTGACTTGGCGTGGCGGTAGCGGCTGTTCGCCAGATACCAGCGCAGATTGACTCCGACGATGGTGTCGGTAATCGGAAAGGGCGGTGTGGTGAGCACCGCGTGCCCGCGTGAAAACGGCAGGACGTCGCGATCGGGGATGGTCCACGCCGCGCCGTCGCGCGTGGTCATCTCCACCTTCGCCCGCGTCTCGGTTTCGAGGGTCTTCTTGACCCGCAGTGCGATGTCGTAGACGTAGAGGCTCTCCCAGACTCCAGCCATCGAGGCCCCGACATCGATACCACCATGGCCGGCGTCGAGGATCACCGTCACGCCATCGAGCCCGCGCGCTTTCACCTCGTTCTTGTACTGCCCCGACAGGCGGCGCTCGACTTCGTACTCGAGCCGCCGCGGGTCGTTCGCAGGCAGGAACTCCGGCAGCAAGACCTCGAACGGAATCCGCACCGGAAAGCCGATCGGAATACTGGTGACATCGGCAATGCCGCTGCGGGCGGCGATGTCGCTGGCGACGGCCCGCACGTCATCCGAGTGCAACCGGCCGGTGAAGCGGATGACGACGCTCGAGTAGAGCGCCTCCCCGGCATGCAGGGGATAGATCGCGAACTTGCCCCTGGCGTCCTCGCCGTAGCGCAGAGGGCCCGCCGGCGGCGCGCTCGCGGCGCTGTCGGCAGACGCCGCCGAGACCGCCGGATCGGCCACCATGACCGACTCCGCGCCGATCGTCGGCGCCACCGGATTCGAAGATCCCGCCGCAATTGCAGGCGGAGGCTGGACGCTCGGGCCGGCGGCAGCAGGCGGAGCTGAGCCGGCAGCAGGCTGGGCCGGGCCTTGAGCCGGGGCCGCAGCAGCGATGCCGTCGCTCGCCGCCCCCGCGGTCGCCACCGGAGCTGCCACCGGAGCCAGACTCGGTCCGACCGTCGCCCGTTCTTCCGGAGCAGCCGAGATCGTCGGTCCGGGCGCAGGGGCGGGAACCGGGTAGGTCTGCACGACCGGCGCCGGTACCTTGCCCGCTGCAAGCGCGCCCGCCGCCGCAGGCGCCGGGCCCGGCGCGCGAAACGGCGCCCGCAGCAACTCGGTCGGAATTCGCACCGTCGATTGCGCTGGCAGCTTGCCGGTTCCCAGCTTGTTCGCCTTGCGCAGGCTGGCCACCGCGGCAGGCGCGCTGGAGAACCACTCGGCGATGCGATCGAGGCTCTCGCCGCGTGTGCGATGCAGCCAGCCGTCCGCGCCGGCCTTGTCGGCCGGGAAGAGGGCGCGCACCACCGCTACCTGACGTTCCGCCGGCAGGAGCCGGAAGGGTACCCGGTAGCGCACACCAGCGAGCAGGCGTCTGGGATTGCCGTTTGCCTTGCCGACCTCCGCCGCGTGGTTCGGCGCGCCGGTCACCCGCCGGCTGAAGGTGATCAGGCCTTCGCCGGCCTGCGGAACGGTCTCGAGGTAAAGGTCGCGCTTCTCCACCAGCGCAGCGCGATCCCCGTTGGCCAGGCGCGCGCGCTCGACCGCCGGAGCGGTCGCGGCTGCCGCCGGCACGGCGACCGACCCGACGAGGAGCGCGGAGAAACCGGCGAGCGCGGCGAGAGCGAGCGCAGTCCGGAGTTCGCGCCGGCAACCGCGCGCGGCCGTCCCGGAAAGATGCCGCAAGACGGCGCGTTCAGGCAGCGTCGGTCTCCCCGCGGAACCGCGGTGCCACGCTCCAGGCGAAGTCGCGCTCGAAGGCTCGCGCCGCCCGCAGGAGGCTCGCCTCCGCGAACGGCGCCGCCATGAGCTGCAGGGAAAGGGGCAGACCTGTGTCGTCGCATCCGCAGGGAATCGACACCGCCGGAAGCCCGGCCAGGCTCGCCGGCGTGGTGAAGATGTCGGATAGATACATCGCCAGCGGGTCGCTCGTCCGCTCTCCGAGCGCAAAGGCAGAGCCCGGCGTCGTCGGCGTCGCCAGCAGATCGACGCTCGCGAAAGCCGAGCGAAACTGCTGCTCGAGCGCCCGCAGGACGCCGCGCGCCCGGCCGTAGTAGGCATCGTAGTAGCCCGCCGAGAGGGCGAACGAGCCGAGGATGATCCGCCGCTTCACCTCGTGGCCGAAGCCCGCCGTTCGCGTCGCGGTGTAGGTTTCTTCGAGTCCTGCCGCCGCGACCCTGCGTCCGTAGCGCATCCCGTCGAAGCGAGCCAGGTTGGCCGAGGCCTCGCTGTTGGCGATGACGTAGTAGATCGCGATCGCTGCCTCCAGATTGGGCACCGAGACTTCCACCAGTTCGGCACCGAGTCGGGTCAGCCGCTCGAGCGCGGCGCTCCAGGCCTCCGCCATCGCCGGGTCGAGCCCGCTTACCGGCACTTCCCGGAGGATGCCGACACGCATTCCGCCCAGTCCTGTTTCGATCTCGTCGAGCAGTGCGGGCGCTGCGATGCGCGACGAGGTCGCGTCGCGAGGGTCTTCGCCGGCCATGATCTCGAGCGCCAGAGCAGCGCTGCGGACGTCGCGGCAAAGCGGGCCGACCTGGTCGACCGACGACCCGAAGGCGACCAGTCCGTAGCGTGAAACCCGGCCGTAGGTGGGCTTCACCCCGACGACGCCGCAGAAGGCAGCCGGCTGGCGAATCGAGCCGCCGGTGTCCGAGCCGAGCGCAAGGGGCACGGCACCGGCCGCCACCGCGGCGGCCGAGCCGCCGCTCGATCCGCCCGGAACCCGCCGCAGATCCCACGGATTTCGGGTCACCTGAAAAGCCGAGTTCTCGCACGACGAGCCCATCGCGAACTCGTCCATGTTGGTGCGTCCCACGAAGACGGCATCCTCTGCCACCAGGCGTTCGATGGCCGTCGCCGTCAGGGGAGAGACATAGCCCTCGAGCATCCGCGAGGCGCAGCCGGTGAGGCGGCCGGAGTAAGACAGATTGTCCTTGCGCGCTACCGGCACACCGGCGAGCCGGCCCAGCCGTTCGCCGCGCCGCCGCCGGGCGTCGATCGCGCCGGCAGAAGCCAGCGCCTCGTCGGCCTCGATGCCGAGAAACGCCCCCAGCCGCGAATCGACCTCGGCGATTCGCCCGAGGCTCGCCTCGATCATCTCTGTCGCTGACACTTCCCCGCCCCGCACCCGGGCGGCGATCACTTCGACCGGCAGCGTCAGGAGCTCACTCATCGGGCCCGTCCGTCTCGGCCGCTCCACCGCCCGCGAGCATCCGCGGCACGGCGTAGAACGGACCACGGACTTCGGGGGCATTCGCCAGGAAGAGCTCGCCGCGCGGGTCGGGTCGCGGCTCGTCGTCGGCTTCGAGGCCCGGCGCAGGATCCGAGTCCGCGGTCAGGCTGGCGAACTCCCGCAGATGGTCGATGTGGGCGACGATTCTGCCCAGCTGCGCCGCGAACAGCCCCTCCTCTTCGGCCGTCAGCCGGAGGCGGGAGAGCGCAGCGGCGCGCCGAACTTCTTCGAGAGAGAGAGACATAATCGCGCTGTCGTCATCCTAGCGAGGAAGCCGAAGAGGGCGCAATCGAAATGAGGGAAGCATCGAGTGTTCGCCGAGCCTGGCGCCAGCTGCTCGCCGATGCGCGCCTCGCAGAGCTCGCGGCGGCCGCGAACGGCGTACCGATCCACCTCGTCGGCGGCGCCGTACGCGACGCCGGCCTCGGCCACACCGTGCACGATCTCGACGTCGTCGTCGCCGAAGCCGGGCCGGCGATCGCCGGCCGCCTCGCTGCCCTGACCGGCGCTCGCCTGGTCGCGCTGGGAGGCGAACGGTTCGGCGCGCTCCGCCTGGTCACCGGAGACGACCATGTCGACATCTGGGACCTCCAGGGCAGCCCGCTCCTCCCCGATCTATGGCGGCGCGACTTCACAGTCAACGCGATTGCGCTCGCGCTGCCGGATGGCGCGATCGTCGACCCGACCGGCGGCGAAGCCGATCTCGTCGGGCGCCGCCTCCGCGCGACGCGCACCGAGGTCTTCGCGGAGGATCCCGTGCGGGTTCTCCGCCTCGCCCGCCTGGCGACCATCCTGCCGGACTTCGAGGCCGATCCCGCGACCGTGGCCGCGGCTCGCGCCACGACGCCGCGCCTCGCCGCCATGCCGCACGAGCGCCTGCGGGTCGAGCTGGAGACCCTCTTCTCCCAACCCGAAATCGCCCCGGCCGCGGGTTGGTGTGACGCTCTCGACCTGCCGGCGTTCTTCTTCGGTCAAGGGGCAGCCATGGACAGCGCAGCCTCGGAGACTCTGCGCAGCGCCCGGAAGCTCGATGAGTGGATCAACGCCCGCGTCGCTCGCGACAGCTCGACGCTCGAGGAACCAGCCGCCGTCGCGAGCTCGCGACGGGCGCTCCACTGGTCTCTATTCGCCGAGCTTTTTTCCTCGTCACACGACTCGACCGCGCACCGCCTGCGCTCCCTTGCGCAGCGCGGCCTGCTGACTCGGGCGACCTGCGACGCCGCGCTCGCTCTGCTCGCCCCGGAGTGGCGCCCGCCTCTCGACGGGGTCGCGCGCCGTCGTTGGCTGCATGCGGCCGGTGCGGCCTGGCGGGACGCCATCGCGCTGCGCGCGACGCTCGCGGACTCGCCGCAGGAGACCGAGCGCTGGCAGAGCTTCGAAGGCGAGCTCCTGGCCTGGCCAGAGAGCGAGCGCGCGTGGATCGTCGCGCCGCCGGCGCTGCTTTCCGGTGAAGAGGTTCAGGCGCTCCTGGCTGTCGGTCCTGGCCCCGCGGTGGGGACTGCGCTCGCGCGAGTGCGCCGGGCGCAGGTGGATGGCGTCGTGCGGGTGCGGGAGGAGGCGGTCGCGCTGCTCGTCGAAGGCGGTGGCGCCGGCGCCTGAGTCCTCAGCGGAAGACGCCCGACTTCTTGTCGTCGCCGCCGCCGTTGCCCAGCAGGCGGTTGTTGAGCTCCTTGATGCGATCCATCAGCTTGTCGATCTTCTCCTGCGCCTCGGAGCGCAGGCGATTGTAGTCGCCGCGCATGCGCTCCATCTCCTGATGACCTTCCTGCAGGCGCTTGTCGATGTCGCGCATCTGGGCGTCGCGCGCCGAGATCGCCGTTTCGAGGTCGGCGATACGCTCGTCCTTCTCGGCGACACGCATCTTCGTCTTCTCTTCCTGCTCCTCGTAGAGCTTGCGGTACTGCTGGAGCATGAGAATCTCGGAAAAATCGGCGGTGGACGGCTTCATTTCTCCTCCTCGCTCCTCGATGCCGGGGAACATCTTGCGCAGCTTGAGCGACAGGTCTTCCGGATCCGTGCTCTCCTTCATCGCCTCGGCGTAGGTGATGACGCCATGCACCAGCAAGGCGAGCAGCGAATGGTTCATCGACTGCATGCGGTAGAAAGCGACCGAGGATTCGACTTCCTCGAGCAGCGCCGAAGTCTCGCCCTTCTCGATGAGCTGCGACAGGCGCGGCGAGGCCTTCAGGATCTCGAGCGCGGCGACCAGCCCCTGGCCGTCGCTGCGCTCCACGAGCTTCATCGACACCACGCCCTTGAGAACCTGGGCGACCTGCGCCCGCACCTGATTCTGCTGGTCCGGCGGGAAGGCGTCGAGAATGCGGTCGACCGTCTGGGTCGAGCTGTTGGTGTGCAGCGTCGAGAAGACGAGATGTCCGGTCTCGGCCGCGGTGATCACGGTGGCGATCGTCTCCGGGTCGCGCATCTCGCCGACCATGATGACGTCCGGATCCTGTCGCATGACGTTGCGCAGCGCCTCGGGAAAGCTCGGCGTGTCTGTGCCGACTTCGCGTTGCGAGATCGAGGCGACGCCGTCGGTGAACAGGAACTCGACCGGATCCTCGATCGTCACGATATGCACCGGGCGGCGGCTGGTGACGTACTTGATCAGCGCCGCGAGCGTCGTCGACTTGCCGCTGCCGGTGGGCCCGGTGATCAGGACCATGCCCATCGGCAGGTCGCAGAAATCGAGCAGCACGGAGGGCAGGTTCAGCGTCTCGACATCCCGAATCTCGTAGGGAATACGTCGAAACGCCACCGCGATGGTCCCGCGCTGGATGTAGACGTTGCAACGGAAACGCGCCAGACCGCGGACGCCGTAGCCCAGGTCGACCGACATGCGCTCTTCGAGCTTGCGCTTCTGATGCGGCGCGAGAATGGAGTCGACCATGCCGTGGATCTCGTCCGGCGTCAGCACCGGCTCTTCGAGCGGCACCAATTTGCCGTGAATCCGGATCAGCGGCGGCCGCGTCGGCTTCAGATGCAGATCCGAAGCCGAGCGGGCGCTCATGGTCCGCAGGAGGGTATCCAGATCGCGCATCGGCAGCCGCATTCTAGTCCCGAATTCCGCGGAAAGCAGTGGAGGGGACTGCAGCTCAGTACTTGCGCATCAGCCCGACGACGATCCCCTGGATGCGCAGATCGGCCGCGGCGACCCGGAGCGGCTCCATCGCCGGGTTCGACGGCTGGAGGCGGACGATGGCGCCCTCGGGATAGAAGCGCTTCAGAGTGACCTCGTCTCCGACCAGGGCGACGATCATCTCGCCCGGCTGGGCGCGTTCGCGGCGCTCGACGACGACCCAGTCGCCGTCGTGGATTCCCTCTCCGATCATCGACTCGCCGGCCACCTGCAGAACGAAATGGTCGTCGATCCGGGCGCCGAAGAGCGCCGCCGGCACGGTCAGCGTCTCGTCGCCGACGACCGCTTCGATAGGCCGGCCGGCGGCGATGCGACCGAGGAAAGGCAGCTCGCGCCCGGCACCGGTGCCGGTGCCGCTCGCCGCCTCCGAGGCATCGCCGTCGCCGTCGAGCAGCTCCATGCCGCGCCGCTGATGGCGGTCGCGCTTGAGGAAGCCCTTCTCCGACAGGAGCTTCAGATGCTTGTAGGCGGTACCGTAGGAAGAGAAGCCAAAACGCTCGCAGATTTCGCGGTGGGTGGGTGCAAGGCCCTTCTCGCAGCGGAACGCGTGGATGAACTCGAGGATCTCTTTCTGTCGAGCGGTGAGGTAGGAGGCCATGGCACAAAGCCTATGGCGGTAACGCGGCGTAAGTCAACCGGCGGCGGCCCGGCAAGGGCGCCGGCGCGAGCCCTGCCGATGACTTGCCACCGTGG
>Ga0073905_10002108_pt1 | contig 10248 bp, 10 predicted proteins | sample KloWWTupernatant_FD_65482 | JGI IMG/M metagenome (GOLD analysis project Ga0073905, IMG submission 65482) | Active sludge microbial communities from Klosterneuburg, Austria, studying microevolution and ecology of nitrifiers - Klosterneuburg... | ecosystem: Engineered > WWTP > Aerobic digester >... | reverse complement strand
GTCATCAAGCGGGTCATCGAAGTCCTTGGAAATGGTGGCCATGCCTTTGGCGATGCCGAATACACGCGGCTTCTTTGCGTCGTTATCCTGTGGAACCCCTGCCTGCTTCTTTTGCTCCCATTGTTCCATGAGTGAAGCAATGAAGTCAAGCACCTTCTTCCTCACCTCCTCCGGAAGTGAGTCGAGCTGGATGTATGGGTCGTGCGTGGCCATATTTCAAAGATAGGCGATCAGGACTTCACGAGCGGCACGTTGTAATGAGCGACATTTGGGTCGACGGCCTTACCGGCGCTCGGCGTAGTGCATGCCGCTCCGAAGTAACGCTGTGCTGCAGTCTGAAGACTGCCTATGGCTCCTGTGCATCTGTCCACTCCGGGGAGCAGGCCCACCAGTGACCCCTGCCGTTCATTCAGGAACCCATATTCCGGTTGGCAGGGAACACTGGCGGGAGCGGGGGGAAAATGATTGGTAAATGATTTACCACTAAATGCCAATGTGCTCCGTTCATATTATTTTTTTTTAAAATTAAACATTTACTCCAAAAAGGTAACCAACTAACGCAGAAAGTACCATTGCAATTGTTCCCCAAATTGTAATGCGTAAGATAGCTTTTTTTATACTTGACCCACCTGTTTTTGCAGCTGTTGTTCCAAGTATTATTAAGAATATAGTAGTAAAGCCATACAACCAATATTCCATTCCTTTTACTGGTGCAAATAGAATTACTAAAAGTGGTAAAACACCACCAACAGTAAATGCAGCACCTGATGCTATTGCAGCTTGAATTGGATTAGCTTGACTTATTTCATTGATGCCTAATTCATCTCTAATGTGAGTTCCTAATGCATCTTCTTCTGTCAATTCAATTGCTACTTGCATTGCGGTTACTTTTTTAAGTCCACGCTTCTCATAGATTTGAGCCAAAATATTTAGTTCTTCTTTTGGCATTTCTTTGAGTTCTTTTATTTCTCTTTCGATGTCTGCTTTTTCTGTATCTGTTTGCGAACTTACAGAAACATACTCGCCTGCTGCCATTGATAAAGCACCTGCTACAAGTCCAGCGACTGTTGCTAACAATATTGGTTCTCTTGTCGAACTTGCTGCTGCAACACCAATAGCAAGACTTGAAATAGAAATAATTCCGTCATTTGCCCCCAAAACGGCTGCTCTTAACCAGTTACTTCGGTGTATGTAATGATTGTCTAAATAGTTGTCGATTGTTATCATTGTCTTGTTGTTGTCGGGTTGCTTTAAAATTACGCCTAACGGTTTGCAGCTACCCGAAGGGCGGGATTTTTACCAATAAACCTCATTCGGAGCACTGAACTTTCGGCTACCACAAATGTGTCTGTGGAGCACGAAACCCCGCCTTTTGGGTAGGTGCTGTTAGCAGCAGCAATTCTCATTTGTCAGTCAGTTTAAGGTCGTCAAGTATTAAATAAACAATGTCAATTCGTGCATTTGCAAAGTCCTTGTTGTTTAAGTCAGCCGATTGAATGCAATTAGCAAAATAATAAACTTTGTTTTCAGTCTCCAAATAGCCAACATACCAACCAACATCTTTGTTGTCTTGTCCGCCCCAACCAGTTTTTGCTCTTACTACATAGTCCAACGTGTCCTTTGCAATCATTATGTTTTTTACAATGTCAACTGAACGCTGTGAAAAAGGAAGTTGGTTGTCGTGAAGTCGCTTTAAAAAGTCAATTTGTTGTTTGGGTGAAATACGAAGTCCGCCAGTCAGCCAAAACTTGTCAATGCCGCCTGATGTGTCTGCGTTGCCATAGTTTGCTTTGTCAAGCCAGTATTTCATTTGCTGTCCGCCTACTCGTCTGGCAAGTTCTTGATAATACCAAACAGTCGAATTTTTGAAAGCTGTTTTTAAGTCGTGGTCGGTGTTCCAGTTTGGATTTTGTCTGGTTACGCTGTCCCACGGAATTACAAAATTCTCGTCTTTAATTACTCCCGTCTCAAGTCCGATAAGAGAGTTACAAATTTTAAAAGTCGAAGCAGGTGAAAAAGTTTGCTCGAACTGGTTTTGGTTGTAAAAAATATAATTGTCGGTTTGAGGGTCATAAAGCACGAAAGAACCGTTAACATTAAACTGGTCGTAATACTTTTTAAAATCGTTACGAATTTCAGTCGTCTGTTTTTGCTTACAGGCTGTCAGTCCAATAACAGCTAAAGTCAATATTAATATGGTCTGTTTCATTGTCGTCATATTGTTGCTGCTAACTAGTCGGTTGACGCTATATGTGGTTTATTTCCGGACTTGGTTTGTGCTTGGAGTTGGGTTTATCGCACTATTTGGGCATGTAAAGCCCAATAGGCTTTCGGTCTCCGAAGGTCGTCCAATGTAGCGCAGCTTTGCTGTTACCCGATGTGAGCGTTTCATTCCATGTACTCCTTGAAGTCATCCAGGGGCTCGTCGAAATCATCTGGAATAGTTGCCATTCCTTTGGCCAACCCGGCGATCAGCTTTTTCTTTGGCGACACTTCTTGTGCTGGGTTATTCCGCTCCCATTCCACCATCAGTTCCGTGATGAACGCAAGCACCTTCTTCCTCACCTCCTCCGGGAGTGAGTCGAGCTGGATGTATGGGTCGTGGGCGGCCATATTTCAAAGATAGGCCGATCAGCTCCAAGGCTGCTTGGAGCGTGGACTTACAACCTCACACCCTTTCCACCACGCGCTTCAAGGCATCGCGCACTTGTGTCGCGAGGGGCTCTATGGCCGGATTGTCCACGGCGCTCATGGCGGCCGCGGGGTCGATGGCCGCCACTTGATGCTTTCCGTCGGGCAGTTGCCGGAGGATGACATTGCACGGTAGCATGGTGCTGATGAGCGGCTCCAAGGTGACCACCTGGTCCGCGAACACCGGATTGCAGGCGCCCAGGATCAGGTGCGGCAAATGGTCCTTGTTCAGCTTTTTCTTCAATGTGGCCTGCAGGTCGATCTCCGTGAGCACACCGAAGCCTTCGGTCTTCAGCGCTTCCACGGTGCGTTCCTTCAAGGTGGCCATGTCGGTGTTGGCGATGGTACGGGTGATGGCGTAGTTCATGGTGATGTGGGTTGATCCCATACGGGGATGTGCAGGTGGTACAAAGGTCCGCCGGATACAGCGGACGGTATGTGATGAAGGTCACGGTTGCGAGGGATCCCGCTTCAGCCGCCGATGGCCTGCATGGCCCGGTTCCCGGTATGGTTCCCCGGATCGCTGAACTCCTCCAAGGATTCCATACCGCCGCGTGCCTTCTTCTTATGAAGGACGTTGCTGCGGATCAGCTCGGTGATGTCCTCTCCCTTGCGGTAGGCGCTCAACAGGTCGCTTTCCGTGCCGGAGAAGAGGCAGTTTTTCATGCGGCCGTCGGCGGTAAGGCGCAGCCGGTTGCACGAATCGCAGAACGGGTTGGTCACCGTGCTGATGACCGCGAACGATCCCTGGTGCCCTTTGATCCGGTAGTGTTTGGCCGTGTCGTGGGGGCCGTCGATCATCCGTTCGATGTTGTCCGCTCCGAACCGGGTCCCCACCGTGTCAAGGACCTCCTGCAAGGAGACGCCCTTGCTCCAGTCCCACTTGTTCCCGTCAAAGGGCATGAACTCGATGAAACGGACCCGGACGCCCTCGTCGGCGGTCCATTGCACAAAGTCGCCGATCTCGTCGTCGTTCGTGCCGCGGATCAATACCGTGTTCACCTTCACGTCGAAGCCCCTGTCCATCAGCAGGCGGATGTTGCCAATCACCTCCTTGTAATGGTCGCGCCGCGTGATCCGCTGCATGCGTTCCGGCCTCAAGGTGTCCAAGCTCACGTTGACATTGCGGACCCCGTATCGTTCGAACACGTCGATGAAGCGGTCCACCAGTACGCCGTTGGTGGTGATGGCGAGCTCTATGGGCAGCTTGGACAGGCCCTCGATGATCTCCGCCGCATCGTTCCGCACCAGCGGCTCGCCACCGGTCAGGCGGATCTTGCGCACGCCCATGGAAACGAAGGTGCCTGCGATGGCAAGCAGTTCCTCCTGCCGCATGAACTCCTCCCGGGGCCGAAGTGCGATACCCTCCTCGGGCATGCAATAGAAGCACCGCATGTTGCAGCGCTCCGTAAGGGAGATGCGCAGGTAGTCGTGCCTTCTTCCGAAAGTATCTGTCAACAGGGTGCTGCGGTCGGTCATCGCCCGGTCAGTTCGCGATGCGGTCGAACTCCTCCGTGGTGATCAGCTTATGCGCCAAGGGGAAGAGGATGTTGTCCTCGCGATGGATGTGCAGGCGGAGCAGCTCGGTGAGCTCCCTGCCCGTGTTGAAGGAGGTGTCCAGCACGAACATGGCCGAGCGGGCATCGGGCAATCGGGCGGCCAGGCCGAGCATGTTGAAGCAGAGCGCCCCGAGCTGGATGAATTTCACATGGTCGTCCTCCATCAGGTCAACGGCCGTGCGTGGCTGCTTGTCGATGCTGTGCTCTCCGGAGGCGACGAGCTTGGTGTGGAGCAGGGGGAAAAGCTGCCTTTCCTCGCGCCGGTTGTGGTCGAGCAGGTGTTCATCGTAGTATTCAAAGAAGTCATGGAACTCCCCGTTGGTCTCCTCGTCCATCCGGTACTGCTGTTCCTTGAATTTCGCCAGCGCCTTGTCGAAGCGCTCGATCATCTCCACGGCCTTCACGTGGTCGTCCATGTAGTGCTGGAGCAAGGGGTGCAAGGCCTCGTAGGGAACATCCTCGATCACCGCGCCACCGTATGCGTCGGGCGGGTCCATGGGCGAGTTTTCCTCGCCCTCCATGCCTTTCTCCGCGTTCACCTTCAGCGGGTCGGTCTTCTTGAGGCTCGGGTCCAGCTTGGGCCCTTTGTTGTCCAATCGTTTCCCGCTAACAGGGTCGATGATCTTCATGGCTTTGTGCGTTGCATTGGGTAAGAATGGATCATAGTTCTCGATCCGGGTATGCGGCAAGTTTAACAGCCTTGCGCCGAACGGGGTCTAAAGAACGTGAAGCCCCGGTAAACCGGAGTTGAGCAATATCATGGGAATGATGATCGGCCCGGGGTTTGGGCCGTGGATGTTGCCGTTCAGAACTGCAGGCCCGTGAACCGCTTCGCCAGATTTGGCCGGACCAGGATGGAGAGGTAGGCCCAGTTCTGCATGTCGGCTATACCCGGTGCTGCCTCCAACTGCTGGAGGGTCTCGGTCGCGAACAGCTGGGAATAGCCTATTTGCAAGGAGACCACGTCGTTCAGGAGGTGGCCCATGCTCAGGTCGATCTCGTTGCCGAGCCTGCCGTCCATCTGCTTGCCGTCCTTCATCACATTGGCCGCGGCTTGCAGCTCATGCACGTTCATCGAGAGGAAGGTGCGCTTGTTCAAGTCGTAGCGCACGCGCAGGAACACGTCCATCAGACCTACGGAATTTCCTCCGCGGCCGCCCACATAGAAATGATCCATATAGCCATTGTGGGCGTGGTTGGTCCCGTACATCGGTGTATAGGACCGGTTGACTTTGTCGGTGGCGTCCTGCGCGGTGCCTGAAAGCAGTTCGCCCCCCAAGGTGGCGAGCACCGCCGAGCCTTTTTCCTTGTTCATGTCCGCCTTGTACGAGACCTGGGCACTGGCATCATAGGCCTGGACCTCGCGCTTGCCCACGTCCTCGCCGATCTGGTGGTAGTAAAAGCCGGAAAGTGACAGGCCTCCGCTTTCGTAGCGGACGGTGGGCAGGCCGAAGGTCTGCGTGTAGCGCACGCCTTCCTCGGTCAGGTTGCCGAGACTGTCCTTGTTGGCGTAATAAAGGCCGTTGTTCCAGAAGAGGGCGCTTAGCCGGAATTTGTCCCAGTGTTTTTCCATCCACAGCATTTGGGCCGCCTTGTACTGTTGGGGGATGTCATAAGATGAAAAGGCCAGTGTTTCCCCTGTGGAGTTGAAGGCGGCACCCACATGCAGTTTGAACGTGTTCCGCTCGTACTTCAGCAGCGCGATATCGTGTGACCGGGCTTGCAGGGCCCAATCGAGGTTTCCGAGGAAGCGGGCGTTGTCGTAATTGAGTTCCTGGCGTCCGAGTTTCAGCACCCAGCTCGTGTCGAGCTGGATCTCCGACCAGGCCTCATGTACCGAAAAAAAGCCGTCACTGGCGTTCGCCTGCGAAGTGCTGCCCCAAGTGCGCACGTCCTGGACGCTGACATGGAAGCGGACGCGCTGATGCGTGTACGTAGCTTGGAGCCGGGCCCGCTGGCCGATGAAGAACGCCGGGACCCCGGCCGTATCGATCAGCTTTCCATAGCCGTTGCGGAACTCCGCACGTTGCAGCAACTGACCGCCCCAAGTGAACTGGGAGAACACCAGTTGTGGGCCCAATGTTGCGATCAGGGTCAACAGGCACAGTGTGGAGGCTCGGTTCATGCCTGAACGTCCGGTAGGTTCGTGATGCTGGGAATTCATGTTGGTGCGGTTCAGGTTCGTACTACTAACTGGGGCGTTCGCAGCCCTTCTTGTTGTAGAAATGCCAATTCACCCAGGTGGCGATCACCAGGAACACCAACAAGCCCCAGAAGAAGCCGTTCGCGTTGGTGGTGGCTGTGATGACCGCGCCGATGATCACAGAGTAGACGAACGGACCGTATGCCGCGATCGCGGCCGTCCAACCGATCACACCAGCAGCCTGTCGCGGGGAGTGTTGGAAGATGATCGGGAACTGCCGGAAGGTGGAGGCGTTGCCGATCCCGGTGAAGAAGAACATGGCGAACATGATCCCGATGAACCAAGGAAGTTGTTCCAAGGAAGTGGGGGCCAACAAACCCATGGTGAGCAGCAGGATGGTGCCGATGAGGAGGCCCACCCCGGTGATGGTGGTGAGGATGGCCCCACCGATCTTGTCCGCGACGAAGCCGAAAAGCACACGGCTTGCGGAGCCGATAAGTGGGCCGTAGAAGGCATACGTCAATGGGTCAGGGAATCCGTGGAAGCCTCCGTACAGGGCCTTCATCATCATGGGAAAGGTCGCAGCCAATCCGGCGAAGGTGCCGAAGGTCATGAAGTAGGTGATGGTGCAATACCAGGTGTGCCGCTCTTTGAAGATGTCGAATTGTTCACGGATGGACGCCTTGACGGGCACGCTTTTCAGGTAGCGCCAGCAGAGGAACGTCATGATGAGGATAAAGGGCACGTACCAGAAGCTGGCACTTTGCAAGTAGATCTCCTTGGAGATGACGACTTCGTTCGTGGTCGCATCGAACTTCTCGAAGAGCCGGGGCGCACCATAGAGGGCCACCCCGAGCAGTGCCGGGGTCATGAACTGGGCAAGGCTCACCCCGAAATTGCCGATGCCGGCCTGGATGCCCAAGGCTGTTCCCTTCAGCCGTTTCGGGAAGAAGAGGCTCGTGGAGGGCATGTATGAGGAGAAGTCGCCCCCGCCGAAACCAGCGGTAAGCGCAAGCACCATGAATACCCAGTAGGGCGTGGTCGGGTCCATCACGGCGAATCCGATGCCGATGACCGGTATGAGCTTGATCACCGTGGAGATGGTGATGGTATGCCGTGTGCCGTATACCGGGATCAAGAACGTATGGACAATGCGCAACGTACCGCCGGCCAGGCCGGGCATGGCCGCTAACCAGAACAGTTGCTCCGTGGTGAAGGTGAACCCGATGCCGGGCAGCTTGATCACGATGGCGCTCATCATGAACCACGTTGCGAAGGACAGAATGAGCGCGATGGTCGTGATCGTCAAGGTACGCCACGCGATCCGGCTGCCTTGGTCACGCCAGAAGTCCGGTTCCTCAGGGGTCCATTTTTCGATCCAAGTAGCCATGGTGGTGGTGGGTTTGGTGGTTTTGTTCTAGTTAGGACGGGTTCTCCAGCTGGTTTTCCTTTCGGCGCAGCAAGCGGCTCACGACCAGGTTCATCCACCAGAGGCTCAAAGCCGAGATCAAGAGGATAAGCATCCAGGAGCTGGTCCACAGCCCGGTGCCGTCAAGCAGGTAGCCGAAGAGGATGGGGCAGAAGAAGCCGCCAAGGCCACCGATCACTCCCACCATGCCGCCAACAACGCCCACCTCCGTGGGGAAATACTCCGGGATGTGTTTGTAAACGGCGGCCTTCCCGATGCCCCAAACGAGCCCGATGAAGATCACGAGAACGGTGAACACCCACACGTTGGCCTGGAAATAGATCTGCGTGACCCCCTTGGCCAAGAGTTGCCGTTTCACCACCTGGTCGCCCACCTTCACCATCGGCTGGTGCCAGCTGGCCTTGGTGGGCATGATGAGCTGTCTGCTGTCCGCATTCTCGAAGTCCTGGCTTCTGCCCTTGAGCGGATATTCCCGGCCGCTGACCTTCACCAAGCTGTCGCTCACCTGTTCCACCTGGCCGGCTTTGAGGGCCATCACCCCGCGACCGGGTGATACCACCTGCATCTTGGGCACCACCAGCATCAGGCTGATCGCGACCGAGAAGCCAAGCACCCAGTACATCACCCGGCGTGCGCCCCACTTGTCGCTCAGCCAGCCGCCGAGGGCACGGATCACCCCGGATGGAAAGCTGAACAGGGAGGCGAACAGGCCGGCCAATACCAGGGAGATCCCGTACACGTTCACATAGTAGGGGACCAGCCATTGTGCAAAGGCCACGAAGCAGCCGAACACCAGGAAGTAATACAGGCCGAAACGCCACACACGCACATCCCGGAGCGGCCTGAGGAGCTTGCTCATGGTGCGTGGCTCGGCGACCGGCTTGCGGTTCTCGGTGAACATGGCGAACGCAATGGCCATCACCACCAGCGTGGCGGCATAGAAACGCGGCAACTGGCGCCATCCCTCCAGGTCGGCTCCGTCATGGGTCAAGTACAGCAAGAGCGTGGGTGCGAAGAGCGTGGTGAACGCGGCACCTGCATTCCCTGCGCCAAAGATCCCCAGAGCAAGGCCCTGCTGCCGCTTGGGGTACCAGACCGAGGTGTTGGCGATGCCCACGGCGAAACCGGCACCCGTAAGGCCGAAGCCGAAGCTCATCAGGGCGAAACCAAAGAAGGAGTCCGTGAATGAAAGCAGGTACATGGGGATCGCGGATGCCACCAATAGCAAGGTGAACACCCATTTGCCACCGTACCGGTCCGTGAGAATGCCTACGGGCAGCCGGAAAAGAGAACCGGTGAGCACCGGGATGCCGAGCAGCCAACCCACTTGCACAGTGCTCCATTGGAAAACGGAATTGTCCACCAGAAAGGTGACAAGCACGCCGTTCAACATCCACGCCGCGAAACACAGGGTGAACGCAAGCGTGTTCAACGTCAGCATCCGATGCGACTTGCCGGTGGCCTTTTCCATCGTGTTCATCGTACAGGGAAGTTGGTGGTGGGGTGGTGGGGCGCGGAGGCGGGAACCGCTCCGTTTCGCGAGCAATGTTATGACTCAGAATAGGCTGGAATATGATATGTGTCATATAATTGAAAAAGGACCGGAATACCTTGCGGGTCCGAACGGAGGGCGTGATCGATCTACGTCCTTTTGTTTTGATCGTTCCCCGAATGTGCTTAACCTTGAACGCGGATCAAACAATACCCGGACCATGGCGGACGTGAAGGAAAAGGTTTCGTTGGAGGTCGTTCGTGAGAGCCCGGCGCTACACGAGACGATCGAATTCTGGTTCTCGGACCGCGACCATTTGAGGTCGCCTTTCCCGCCCGGTATCCGGGAGGAATTGACCGAGAAGGCCGCATTGCGGTTCCATCAGTGGGTGAACCTGCTTGACCCCAAAGCCCAGGGCGAGGTGGACAACGAGGTGATGGGCGAGAAGATCGAGGAGATCATCTTCACCTGCGCCATGGAACTGGTGACCGACCCCGAGCAGCGCATCACCATCGGCTTTCCGTTCATGCCACGCCCAGGCGACCCTATCCAGTCATCGGACGGCTCTGAGTCCAAGGTGATCGCACGGAGGATCGAGAAGGAGGACAAGGACGCCTTCCTTCTGGTGCTCGCACGGGAGACGGGATCCGGGAAGGAGTGGAGCACCCGCTTCGAACTGCCCTGAGCGCACAGAAGCAATCACGCTGGCGGAAGGCCCGTTCACACGCACTCCCGTAGGGTCTCCGCCTCGGGACCCTGCGGGCCGTACCATGCGGCTCATTTGCCCAAGGCAATTTGGTGATGCTCCACCGCACCGAGGGTGTGGCAGGGCTATCGGGTCTTATTTCTCGCGCCTTTCGGCGCTTCGCACAGCATTCAAGGAACCACGGATACACACGGATCTGCACGGATGAGGGCCAGAACAGAACAATAG
>Ga0073905_10002103_pt1 | contig 10265 bp, 9 predicted proteins | sample KloWWTupernatant_FD_65482 | JGI IMG/M metagenome (GOLD analysis project Ga0073905, IMG submission 65482) | Active sludge microbial communities from Klosterneuburg, Austria, studying microevolution and ecology of nitrifiers - Klosterneuburg... | ecosystem: Engineered > WWTP > Aerobic digester >... | reverse complement strand
TCAGAGCATCGACCCGGGCGAGGTGGAAGGAGAACACCTTCGCCACCCTATGCTCCACACCATGGCCTCCGACCCTGCCCCAGCTCGCGCGGACGGACTCATCATCGGCGTTGACGGACTGGCCCGCCCAGCCTGGGCAAGTGCCGACCCGCTGCTGCGGGACTACTACGACACCGAATGGGGCATGCCCGTGCGCGATGAGCGCGGGCTCTTTGAACGCCTCTCGCTCGAGGCCTTCCAGTCCGGTCTGTCGTGGGCGACGATCCTGCGCAAACGCCCCGCCTTCCGCTCCGCCTTCGACGACTTCGATCCCGAGGTCATTGCCCGGTATGCCGTGGCTGACGTCGACCGATTGCTCGCCGATGCGGGGATCGTCCGCAATCGCGCCAAGATCCAGGCGACCATCACCAACGCCCGGGCCACGCTGGGACTGCGCGAGGACTCCGATGGCGACCTCACGGCATACATCTGGTCGTTTCAGCCGGACCGGACGCCGGAGCCGCGGACGATCGCCGAGGTCCCCACCTCCTCGCCCGAGTCCGTGGCGCTGTCGAAGGGGCTCAAGCGCAAGGGCTTCGCCTTCGTAGGCCCGACGACGATGTATGCCCTGATGGAGGCTGTCGGGATCGTGGACACCCATCTCATGGGTTCGCATCGCCGTGGCACCTCGGGCGTCTGGCCCGCCTGAGCTGAGGGACGGGCCACACGGATCCCCCAAACGAAATGGACCGGCGGGCGCCAGTCCATTTTGATTGGTGGAGCTGAGGGTGTTGAGTCTCAGGACATAGGAAACCCATGTCTCAAGACATAGGAAACCCTGGCGGGATCAGATTCGGGGGTGTCCACGGCCAAGCTGATCATCACCGCTGTCACCGTCCAGAACCTGACCCAGGCCGAGACGGCCCGCCGTTACGGGCTGTCCAAGGGGTGGGTCAGCAAGGTCATGGCCCGGTACCGGCTCGAGGGAATGGCCGCGTGCGAGCCACGCTCACGGACCCCGCACACCTCACCCACGGCCACCCCACGGGGGGTGATCGAGGCCGTCCTGGCCGAACGAGACCGGATCGGCGCGGCCGGTCATGACGCTGGCCCTGAGACGATCAGCGCCTACCTGGCCCGCCGCGACATCACGGTCTCCCGGGCCACCGTGGCCCGCATCCTGACCCGCCACGCACGCGTGGTCCCCGAACCGAAGAAGAAGCCGAAATCGGCCCTGCACCGCTTCGAAGCAGTCCTGCCCAACGAAACCTGGCAGTCCGACTTCACCCACTACCGCCTCAGCACCGGCGTCGACACCGAGATCATCACCTGGCTCGACGACCACTCCCGCATGGCCCTGCACGTCACCGCCCACCCACGGGTGGGCAGCGTCGTGGTCGTGACAACCTTCCGCGACACCTACGCCGAACACGGCGTCCCCGCAAGCGTGCTCACCGACAACGGCCTCATGTACACCTCCAAGCTGGCGTCCCGGAAAGTCGCCGGAGGACGCAACGCCTTCGAAGCCGAACTCGCCCACCTCGGCGTCATCCAGAAGAACGGCCGCGGCGGCCACCCCCAAACCCAAGGCAAGGTCGAACGCTTCCAACAGACCCTCAAGAAATGGCTCCGCCAGCAGCGCCAACCCGACACCCTCGAGCAGCTTCAAGCCCTCATCGACATCTTCGTCGCCGAGTACAACAACGACCGGCCCCACCGCTCCCTGAACAGGCACACCCCGCGAGCGGCCTACCTCGCCCGCCCCAAAGACCACCCCCCGACCGAACCCGCACCCCGAACCCACACCCGCGTACGCGCCGACAAGGTCAACAACGGCAAGATCACCCTGCGCCACGCCGGCACCATGTTCCACATCGGCCTCGGCCGCCGCCACAACGGCCTGGCCGTCACAGCCCTCATCCAAGACCTCGACATCACCATCATCGACACCACCACCGGCGAAATCCTGCGAGAACTCACCCTCGACACCACCCGCCAGTACCAACCCCTGACATGACGAAACCCCCGGACCCTGAGGGTCCGGGGGTTTCCGATGTCTTGAGACATCACAAGCGCGGAGGCGGAGGGATTTGAACCCTCGATGGGTTGCCCCAAACCGCATTAGCAGTGCGGCGCCATAGACCGGACTAGGCGACGCCTCCAGTGCCCCGACAGGGTATCCGCCGCCATGCGTTCCGGGCAAAGCGGGTCAGAGGGTGGTCGGCAGGAGGACCGAGAAGGCCGTGCCGTCAGGGCAGCTCACCAACTCGACGCGCCCCTGGTGGGCCGTCGCGACGGCCGAGACGATGGACAGGCCCAGACCGGAGGTGCCCGAGGCGCGCTGGCGCGAGTCATCGCCGCGGGTGAAGCGTTCGAAGACCTTGGGCTGGAGGTCCTCGGGGATGCCGGGTCCGTTGTCCTCGACGGTGAGGCGGACCAAGCCGCCCGGTCCTCCCTGTCCTCGCTCGACGCTCTGGCCAGCGGCGCCCTCCAGACGGATCCGGGTGATCACGGTCGAGCCGTCAGGGGTGTGGATGCGGGCGTTGGCCAAGAGATTGGCGAGCACCTGGTGGAGGCGAGAGCGATCGCCCGGCACCTCGATAGGCTCATCCGGCAGGTCGAGCAGCCACTTGTGCGTCGGTGCCGCGGCGTGGGCGTCGCTGACGCAGTCCATTGCCAGGAGCGTCAGGTCGACCGGCTCCCGCTCCAGCGGTCGGCCGGAGTCCAAGCGGGCCAGGAGGAGCAGGTCCTCGACGAGTCCCTGCATCCGCAGCGCCTCGCTCTCCACCCGGGAGATCGCGTGGGTGACCGTGGCCGGGATCGGCTCGCGCTCACGGCGGGACAACTCGGCATAGCCGCGGATCGAGGCCAAGGGTGTGCGCAACTCGTGTGAGGCGTCCGCGACGAACTGTCGCACTCGGGTCTCGCTCTGCTGGCGGGTCTGGAGGGCGCCCTCGACGTTGTCGAGCATCGTGTTGAGAGCATGGCCCACCTGGCCGACCTCGGTGTGCGGTGTCGCGTCGATGGCTGCGACCCGAGCCGGAAGGACGACGTCACCCTCGTCGAGCTTGAGGGCGCTCACCTGCTTGGCGGTGTCGGCGACCCGGGCCAGGGGCGCAAGGTTGCGCCGGATCAGCCAGTTGCCGCCGAAGCCGACGACCACCATGCCGAGCAGGAGTCCGGCACCGACGATGTTGAGCAGGCTCCGCAGCGTGCGGTCCACATTGGCCGTGGGGACGCCCGTGATCGTCGTGATGCCGTTGCTCGTGGTCGCGGTCAACAGATAGGTGCCGGTGTCGTCGCCGAGGAAGACGCGCTCCTCGTCCTTGTCGAGGCTTGGCGCTGCGGTCATGAGGGTCTTGATCTGGTTGGCCGTCAGCGCTTCCTGGGTCACACCGAAGGCAGTGATCGTCGCCATCGGGGTGCCGCTGTTGTCGAGCACGACGGCGTCACCCGAGACCACGAGCCGCAGCACCGCGGAGGAGTTGCGCGGCCCGGGGCCGCGGCGCCCTCGATTGTCATTGGGCGTGATGTCCGTGGCGGGGCCGAGGTCTTGGGTGCGCCCCGGTCCGGGACCGATCGAATTGCTCTGTGCGCCAGCGAGTTCGTCACGCAACTGGCCGTCGAGGTGGCGCTTGGTGAAGCCCACCGTCAGCGCACCCGTGACCAGCATGACGACGGTGAAGAGGGCGAGCATCGACACCAGCACCTGGGATCGCAGGGTCCAGGTCGAGGGTTTGAAAGCGGTGGCGGACATCAGTCGGCGGGCTTGAGGACGTAACCGACGCCCCGCATGGTGTGGATCATCGGCTCGCGGCCGGCGTCGATCTTCTTGCGGAGGTAGGAGATGTAGAGCTCGACGACATTGGCCTGGCCGCCGAAGTCGTAGTTCCAGACGCGGTCGAGGATCTGGGCCTTGGAGAGCACCCGCTTGGGGTTGCGCATGAGATAGCGCAGCAGTTCGAACTCCGTTGCGGTGAGGGCGATCTGCTCACCGGCCCGCACCACCTCATGGCTGTCCTCGTCCATCGTGAGGTCGCCCACGACGAGCAGGGAGGACGACTCGTCAGCAACGACCGCGGTGCGGCGCATGAGGGCTCGGAGCCGGGCGACGACCTCCTCGAGACTGAACGGCTTGGTGACGTAGTCGTCGCCACCGGCGGTGAGGCCGGCCACGCGGTCCTCGACGGCGTCCTTGGCGGTGAGGAAGAGGACCGGGACGTTGGGGTTCTCGCCGCGCATCCGGCGCATGACCTCGAGGCCGTCGAAGTCGGGGAGCATCATGTCGAGCACCACGGCGTCGGGTTGGAAGTCCTTGGCCGCCCGGACCGCATTGAGTCCGGTGCCTGCGGTCTTGACCTCCCAGCCCTCATAACGCAGGGCCATCGAGAGGAGCTCGGTGAGGTTCTGCTCGTCGTCGACGACGAGGACGCGGACGGGGGATCCGTCGAGGCGCTGGAGGGCCGGTGCGGCGCTGGTGCTGTTCATGACAACCAGTGAACCGTCTGTGCGTCTGCTTTGCCCGTGCATTCGCTGTGCGATTCCTGTGAGAGATCGGACCCTTCTCGTAGCCGGGTCCGAGGCCCACCACAGGCCGGGCACAGGGACCGACCCGACCGTTCTCCTCATGACGAACACCCCTGAGATCCCTGACGCCTCCGATCAGACTGCCGAGCAGCCAGGCTGGGCCACCGTGCCGGACCTTCCGATGACAGACGCGGTGTATGCCGTGGAGCCGGCCGCCCCGAACGCCGGGGAGCCGGTCGTCCCGAACGCTGACAAACCGCGATGGTCAGGCGCCAAGATCGCGGCGGTCGCCGCAGCGGCACTCGTGGTCAGCACCGCCGGAGGTGCGGCTGCGGCGGCTGCCCTGTCCCGCGACTCGGGGGCTCGTGCCGTGGCCACCCAGATCCAGCAGCAGACTGACCAGGGAAACGGCTCGGACGCCCAGAGCCTCCCGGGCGGGCAGGTCGGTCCCGGAGGCCAAGTCGGGCCCGATGGTCAGGCCGACCAGGGCTTCGGGCCGGGCCAGGAGCCGCCCGGTATGGGTGGCGGCCGGCACGGTCGGGGGCAGATGCCGCCTGGCGGCATGGGCCAGATGGATCCGAACGGCGCGCCCAGCGATCCGAATGGTGGGACAGCCAGCGACCCCAACGGTGGCACCCGCACCATCCCGAACGGCGGAACCCAAACGACCCCGACCACGCCCACGACCCCGAAGAAGGGCAACACCCTCCCCGCCCCGGTGACCTGACGGTCATGGCCGAGGTGAGCGGACGGCATACCAAATCGTTGGTATGTCGTCCGCTTCCTTTCGAGGGTTGACTCGCAAAGTGGTTTGCGATACAAAGTACTCATGAACGCAAACACTCAGCCCGACGCTGACCCCGCCTTCGACCCGGCCGAGGCCCTGCGCGTGCTCGAGGAGCAGGACGCCAAGGTCGGGGCGCAGTTCGGCAACCCGGACCGCAAGATGTACCTCGCCTGGGGTGTGGCCTACCTGCTCGGCTACCTGCCGCTGGCGCTCTCGCGGGGGGCCGACCCGATCGTGGACATCCCGATCGGTGTCGCCCTGGGCATCTTCAGCGTCTGCATCGGGCTGGGCATCGTGGCTGCCGTCATCCTCGGAGTCCGCGCCACCCGCGGCATGCGTGGTGAGAGCAGCCGACGCGGCATGCTCTACGGCTTCAGCTGGTGGTTCTCGTTCATGTGCATCGCCGGACTCTCCATCCAGCTCGGCAAGGCCGACATTGACCCCGAGATCACGGGCATCATCATCAACGGCGCCTCCATGGCCCTCGTCGCCGCCCTCCTCATGGCTGGTGGCGTCATCTGGCTCGATGTCTCGCAGTTCGTCATCGGGGCCGCCATCGCCCTGATCACCCTCGTCGCGCTCGTCGTCGGCCTGCCGGCGTACTGGTGGATCATGTGCCTGGGTGCCGGCGGCCTGCTCCTCTTGGCGGCCCTCTTCCCCAAACCCCTGCGCCGGATCCTTCCCGGCTCCCTCGAGCGTCAGGGGGTGTCGCGCTGATGAGCGACCCAGACCTCCCTTCTCCGCTCGATCCGGTGATCCACGCCGAGGCCCGCCTGCGCGTGATGACCACGCTGGCCGCACTGCAGCCCGGGGACCAGATCTCCTTCCCCCGGCTCCAGGAGTTGCTCGGCATGACCGCGGGCAACCTCTCCACGCACAACCGCAAGCTCGAGGACGCCGGCTACATCACAGTCACCAAGACCATCGAGGGTCGTTCTCCGGCAACCTATCTGGCCCTCACCGACACCGGGCGCGCGGCGTTCGGCACCTATCGCAAGGCATTGGCTGTCCTTCTCGGCGGCTGACACACCCACCAGATCCCACACCCACCACTGATTCTCAAGGGGGAATCCGCGATGTCGCACACCCAAAATCAGGCCCACCAGCCGGTCGTAACCGTTGTGGCAGAGGCGCATTCGGTCACCAAACGCTTTGGTGACACCGTCGCGCTCGATGGCCTTTCCATGGAGGTGTATGCCGGGGAGAGCCTTGGTCTACTCGGCCCGAACGGGGCCGGCAAGTCCACGCTCATCTCCCTGCTCACCGGCATCCGCCGGCCCGACTCGGGGACGGTCGCCATCTTCGGGGCGCCCCCCACCGAGCCGACCGCCCGACGCCGGCTGGGCGTGACCCCGCAGGCCACTTCGGTCCCGGTCACGCTGAAGGTGTGCGAGGTCTTCGACTTCGTCGGCACCCACTTCGCCGCCACCCAGGGACACATCGACGAACTCATCGAGTCCTTCGACCTGTCCGAGTTGACCGGCAAGCAGTGCGGATCGCTCTCCGGTGGCCAGCAGCGGCGCCTCTTGGTGGCCCTCGCGCTCGTGGGATCCCCTGAACTGGTCGTCCTCGACGAGCCCACCACGGGCCTGGATGTCGAGGCCCGTGAGCGCCTGTGGGCCCGGCTCCGCCGCTACCGGGAGGAGGGTGGCACCTTGGTGATCACCAGCCACTACCTCGCCGAGATCGAGGCACTCGCCTCCCGCGTCCTGGTGGTCGACCACGGTCGAGTCATCGCTGACGGCACGGTCCGCGAAATCACGGAGAAGGTCCAACTGCGCCGGGTGCTCGTGCGGTCAGCGGTCACGGACCAACTCCTCCTGGATCTGCCCGAGGTCGTCTCGGTGGCCCCCGACAACAGTGGCGAGCAGCGCGTCCTCACGACGCGAGACGCCGACGTGACCGTCCGTGCCCTCGTCACCTCGGGGCTGGACTTCCGTGACCTCCAGGTGCACGGCGCTTCGCTCGAGGAGGCCTTCCTCGCGCTCACCACGCAGCCTGCGACCGCTGCGCCCACGACCTCGAACGCTGCCTGAAGGAGACCGTCATGACCGCCACCACCGCTTCCATCCGACCGCTCATCGCGCACACCAAGGTCCAGGTCATCGACCTGATCCGCACACCGATCGCGATCATCTCGACGACGATCTTCCCGACGCTCGCTTTCCTCTTCTTCGTCCTGCCGCAGAGCGAGGTCACGAGCAACGCCATCTACTCGCTGGGGGTCGTCGCCCAGCTCGGGGTCTTCGGCGTCATGTCCGCCTACCTCTTCGGCTATGGCATCGGCGTGGCCGAGGAGCGCGCCAACCCGTGGACCACCTACCTGCGCACCCTGCCCATCGGCCCGCTGCCGATGACCGTGGCCCGCTTCCTCAGTGCGGCACTCGCGTCCTTCCTGAGTCTGCTTCCGCTCGCCATCACCGTCGGTCTGCTCACCGAGGCGCCGTCGGCCTTCACCTCAGGCCAGTTGTCGTTGGCGCGGATCCCCTTCGCCCTCGTCATCATCCTTGTGGCGGCCACCCCCTTCCTCGCCATGGGCTTGTCGATCGGCTACCTGCTCAGCAGCAAGGCTGCGGTCGCCGTCGCCCAGGTCCTCAACTTCCCGCTCGCCTTCATCGGTGGTCTGATGCTCCCGCCGGAGATGTTCCCCGGCTGGCTCGACGTGGTCTCGCTCGCCACCCCGGCCCGAGCTGCACGGGACACCGTGATCTGGGCGCTGACGGGTGCCGACATGCCGGCCTCGACCATCCCGGTGCTGGTCGGCTGGACCATCGCACTCACCGCTCTCGCCGTCTGGGCCAACCGCCGTGACGAGGGTCGCCGATTCCGGTGACGGTCAGGTCCCCGCAAAGAGACGACGCTGGGACTCCCGCCAGGAGCCCGGCACGAAGTAGCGCTGGCTCCAGTGATCGGTCTCCTCGAGGTGCGAAACCGGTTGTGGTGCGCCGGTGTTGACCTCGCGTGACTGGGCCCAGGCGCGGAAGGGGAAGTGCATGAAGATCCGGTGGTACTCCGTGAGGTAGATGTCCGCCACCCGCTCGACCGCTCGCCGCGAGGTGGCCCGGGTGGTGCCGCGACGGATGACGAGGGTGCTCTCCTCGTTCGAGGTGGTCGAGGCGTCGGAGTAGTTGGCCGACCCCGTGACGACGACCGGATCGTCGCCCAGTGGGTCGACCAGGATGATCTTGGTGTGAACGTAGCGGACGTGCCCGTTGAAGCCGGTGAGGCGTTCGGCCGCCCACTGGGACAGTGCACCCTCGCGTAGGTGCGCACCCGTCGAGAGCCGGACATGGCTGTCGGCCAACGGGATTCGATCCTGGGCGCGCGCCGGTGTCTTGTCGAGGAGGACTGTCCTCGTTACTGGAGCGCGGTTGACCGCGAGGCGATCCCGGAAGACCGTGTTCAGCCCGAAGGCCCCGGTGATGTGCGTTGAGGACACACCTGAGTCGAAGACGTCCGCATACCAGTCGAGGACGGCGCGGCTGGCCCGCGGTGACGTGATCACGCTGATCCCGGCGCCAGGCGGAACGGTCGTCGACACGGGGTTGGCGCTCTCGTCGCTCACGCGCAGTGCGGCCGTCGTCGCTGGGCTCGCCAGTCGTTCCCAATAGGCGGTGAAGGCCACGGCGGCGGCACGGTCCCGGACGACGTGCGCCACGTTGCTGTGCCCATAAACCGCGCCGAGGGTGAGGTTGGTCGAGCCAGTCCACACCGCGACGGGCCGGCCCTTCTTCGTCAGCACGAGGAACTTGTTGTGCTGCAACGCTCCCTTGTTCGGCGCTACCCGCCACGTGACGAGCGGGTCGAGGCCCAGAGCGCTCACCTGGGCCCGTGCTGAAGCGGCCGTGGTGTCCTCGTCCTTCCCAGCGGCGTCCGAGTCGCGTCCATGGATGACCAGTCGGACATCAGCACCGCGATCCGCGGCAGCCTTGAGTGCGAGCAGCCCAGTGCTCCAGGTGAATTCATAGAAGGCGCCAAGGAGACCCCACTCCGGGCCGGTGGCCTGGGCACAGAAGGCCTCGAACGCTTCACGCAAGCCTCGCGAGAGCCAGCGCATCGCGGGGTGATCCTCGTCGGGCACCTTCGTCGGCACCCAGCCGGCGAAGCGTCGGGCAAAGGCTTGCGACCCGGCGACGCCCCGGTTGAACCAGACGCCATGGACCCCGTCGTCCTCGACCTCGGTGGTCACCTTCACCTCGACGGTCCCGGCCAACGTCGGAACCGCAGGTGTCCCGGTGACGGGCGACACGGCATACACGTAGGTGCGGCCGGGGACGGCACCGTAATCGCCCCATTGAAAGCCCTGGATGGGGTGCGCGTTCGTCGGCCATTGAGACCCGGGTGGGGGAGTGCTCTCCACGCTGCCGAAGGTCTTCATGCCCTTGAGCCAGACCGACTCGCCCTGTCCCTGGGGCAGGATCTCAGTCCGCTTGATCGCGAAGCCGAGACAGCCGGTCGGATCGTGCAGGTCCATGGCGAGCAACACCGTGTGCGTGCCGGCGATGGCACGCACGGTCAGCCCTCCGCGACGTCGGGTCGCTCGCATACCCACGACGGTAGACCTGCGCCCCTGTTGGCGCGCGGTGAAATCGGTGAGCCCCCACGACAACGCGAGCGGGCGGCATACCAACGAATTGGTATGCCGCCCGCTCGGGTCGTGCGGTCGGGCTCAGCCCTCGAGGTTGGACTTCAGAGTGGCGAGTTCGTCGCTCATCTGGGTCGGGAGCTTGTCGCCGAACTTGGCGAGCCACTCCTCGATGAGGCCGAGCTCGGTGGCCCACTCGTCGGGGTTGACCTCGAGCGCCTTGTCGACGTCGTCGTCGTCCAGGTCCAGCCCGCTCACGTCGAGCGCACCGGGAGCCGGGACGATGCCGACCGGGGTGTCGACGCCCTCGCCGGTGCCGTCGAGGCGCTCGACGACCCACTTGAGGACGCGGGCGTTGTCGCCGAAGCCGGGCCACAGGAACTTGCC
>Ga0073905_10002097_pt1 | contig 10278 bp, 3 predicted proteins | sample KloWWTupernatant_FD_65482 | JGI IMG/M metagenome (GOLD analysis project Ga0073905, IMG submission 65482) | Active sludge microbial communities from Klosterneuburg, Austria, studying microevolution and ecology of nitrifiers - Klosterneuburg... | ecosystem: Engineered > WWTP > Aerobic digester >... | reverse complement strand
AAGGAGGATGAGGACGGATGCGGTGACGACGAGGAGGATGTAGCCGATGCGCAGGTTGTCCTCGTCGCCGTCCTCCTCATCAACGCCATCAGTCGCGAGGTCCGGCTCGACCGGCGGCTGCTCAGGTGGGTTGGGCGGCGGCTCGACCATGGGACGAGGCTGCGGCTTCGGCCTGGGAACCTGAGTCTGGGGGGTCCGGTCACGATCTGGTGTGGGTTCGAAGCGAATCCACCCGGCTTGGTCGAAGTGCGACTCCACCCAGACGCGGGCGTCTGAGCCGTGGACGTCCCAAGGGCTCCCGGGGACCCGTTCGTCGCCGGGGTCGAAGCCGAGGACCAGACGGGTGGGGACCCCCAACTGGTTGGCCATCAACGCCATCGCCGTGGCGTACTGCTCGTCGTCGCCGATGAGCATCTCGGCGGAGAACATGCTCGTCAGTCGTTCGTTGGTGTGCCCTGAGCGGGAGAGACCATCAGAGCCATCCGAGAAGTAGCCCTCCTGCAGAGCGGCTTCCAGCGCCGCCATCTGCTCGAAGGCGCTGCCCTTCCCGGTCATCGCGTCGCTGGCAAAACCGCCGAGCACGTCAGGCACGCCAGTTGCTTGGGGTACTGCCATCTGGCTCGCCCCGAGGCTGGTGCGATCCTGGTCGTCCTCGGAGCTGGGCTCAGGACGGGCGGAGACGGCGAGCCGCAGCACGTCTCCGGCTCCCAGTCGAGCCGTCGTCAGGGCGGTGTCGGTGGCGCGATTGAAGTAGAGCCCGTCGCCCTGCCGTCGGGCGTCATCAGAGTCGAACTGCGCACGATGCGTGGTGCCCGCCAGTGGCAGCCACACGTCGTCATAGACGCCGATCTGAACATCGACCTGGGCCGGCTCGCCTTCCGCGGGCTGACCACCGATCTGCTTGCCGATACGGACGTAGTCCGCTGTCACCCGTGAGACGTTATACACCGTCCCGTCGTAGGTGTCCATGGTCGCCAGCCTCAGGCGAGTGTTGTCAGGGAGTCCGTCGACCGTCATCAGGACCTCGTCCTTGAGGTCGGTCTGGTAGAGCCTGAACTTGGCCAGCGGCGTCGGATAGTCCGCCAGGTTCAGGGGCGGGGCGACGTAGTCGCGCAGCACCTGACGGTTGGCTCGCTCAGAGGTGGCCGCGACAGCCACGTAACCCAGGCTGCTGGCAATGACGATGACCACACTGGCCAGGGCGGCCCGACGCAACAGCGGACCGCTCTGGGAGCGGGGGTTGGCGAGGAACTCGTCGTTGGTCTCCCGGGTCGAGGTCAGCTGGGCCCACACCAGCCACGCGGTCGCGACAACGGCCAGCAGAACACCGACTGCGACGGCGCCCGGCGCGTCGCGGACACCGAAGGCGATTCCGAGCACGAGCCACAGCCCCGGTCCCAGGAGCGCCAAGAGCGGACGTTCGCTTCGGGTCATGATCGACGCAGTGATGCATCCGATGACCAGGCCTGCGAGCCACGGCATCACCATGGGGCCGGTGAAGTCCCCCGCCGGTGTCGAGACGGTCAGGAGGTCACGCCAGGACTGGACGATCAGTGCGGAGAGGCTACGCAGCGTCTCAACGGTCGGCAGGCCGCTGGCAGAGGTCGTGGCTCGAAGGGCCACCGGCCCCCCCAGCAGGAAGTACGCGGCGATCACGCTGAGCACCGTGGGGAGGACCGTCCAGCGCCGACGGGCGGACACACCGCCGATCCCGACGCCCACGAGAACCCCCGCGAGTCCGGGGAGGACTCCACGAATTCCGCCGAACGTCGGCTGAAAGGCCAGTGCGCCGGGAAGCAGCAGAGCGGTTGCCCACAGAAGTCGGACCATCACGAAGCGCCAGGTCGGCCGGGTTGCAGTCATCTGATCGACCGCAGAGCAGGGCCGAGGTCACTCAACCGGGCAATGTCGAGCACCGTCATCCGGCCGATGACGGAGCGGCGGATCGTGTCGTGCGTTGCGGTTCTGAGGGCGAACCGCTCGACGTCGACGGGGATGGCGACCTCAGCCGAGCGGATGTCCGCGACGGAGGCCGATCCCCCGGAGACCAGGGCGACAACCGATGCGTCCCGGCACTCGCGAACAGCTTCCGTGGTGGCTTCACGCAGGGTCTTGGCGGCGGTGAGGTTCACTCGGCTGAGCTCGTCCAGCAAGCCGATGGTGGAGGGATAGCGAAGCCGTCCGCGTGTCGTCCAGACCGTCACCTGCCGTTCCTCACGAAGGGCCGCCACACCGATCGACGCGACACTGGAGACGGCGAGCTCGAAGTCGCCCGGTGCGGCGTAGTCCTCAGGGTTGAGTGAGAGGACGAGGAGCATGTGCACACGCATGGTCTCCTCGAACTGGCGAACGATGAGGCGCCCCGTGCGTGCCGTGGTCCGCCAGTGCACCGCGCGCCGGTCATCACCCGACACGTAGTCACGCAACGCGTGGAACGCCACGTCAGAGCTGCTCAGGTTCTGGGTGGTCACGCCTTCGATGTCCTTGAGGAAGCCGATCGCCCCGCTGGAGATGCCTGCGAGCTCGGGATGGACGAAGATCTCGACCTGCTCGGTCAGCACCTTGTCGCGACGAAGTAGCCCCAGGGGGTCACCCTGGACCGCCCGCACAGGACCGACGGGGATGACGCTACGGCGTCTCGCCGGCACGGAGAAGAGCTCTTCGTGAACCTCCTCACTGCCCAGTCCCGGGAGGAAGAACCTGGCGACGCCCTTGCCGACCGGCAGCTCCACGATCTGGCTGAGCACGCCGCGACGACTGCGCGATCGGATCAGCACTCGCCCCATCCCGAGGTCGCCGATGGAGACCCGCTGCTGATGCACGTGGAGCTCAGCCGTCACCTCCGAGCGCCGCACGACGAAGAGCGCGCCGATGAGCAGCGACAAGGCGCCGATGAGTGCGACGGCCCGCAGTTCGACCCAGCCGAGAACGCCGCCGGACAGCGCAGCGACAACCGTCACCGCGAGCACGAACCAGCCGATCGGCGTCAGGATCGACGGCAGCAGATCCTTCAGGCAACGGTGACGCCGGAGGCCATGGTTGAGTGCGGTGGGCGCGCCACGGAATCGCGCCGTCCACCTCCTCATCACCGAACCCGGCGAACTCATGGTGGTCAACTGGCGACTCGGGCCACGCTCGGGGCTGCCGTGGACTCCAGTGCGCGGGCGAGCACCGCCGTGGCGCTGCTGCCCGTGAACTCCGCCTCCGGCGACATGATGATGCGGTGCGTCCAGACAGGGCCTGCCAGATCCTTGATGTCGTCCGGCAGAACGAAGTTGCGGCCTTGGGCAGCAGCCCACACTCGAGCAGCGCGAACCATGGCAATCGCACCTCGGGTGGAGACACCGAGCCCGGTGTCGCCGTCAGCGCGGGTGGCTTCGACCAGGGCTTGAACGTACTCGAGCACCGCCTCGTCGACGTGGTTCTCCCGCACGAGGTCGGCCATCTCGGCGAGCGCCTGGCTGGCGATGACAGGGGTGATCAGCTTGGAGCGATCCGGGGCGGCGGAGCCGGAGAGCACCTCGATGGCCGCCCTTCCCTCCGGATAGCCCACGGAGGTCTTCATCAGGAACCGGTCGAGTTGCGCCTCGGGAAGCCGGTAGGTGCCCGCCTGCTCGATCGGGTTCTGGGTGGCCACCACCATGAAGGGTCGCTCGGCGGGGTACTGGATGCCGTCAACGGTGACCTGTGACTCCTCCATGACCTCAAGCAGCGCCGACTGGGTCTTCGGCGAGGCCCGGTTGATCTCGTCGGCGAGCACGATCGAGGCGAAGACGGGTCCCTTGTGGAAGTTCCACTCCCCGGTCTTCTGGTCGTACATGTTGGTGCCTGTGATGTCCGAGGGCAAGAGGTCGGGCGTGAACTGGATGCGGCTGTGTGTCCCCTGCACGGTCGCCGCGATCGCTCGAGCCAGAGCGGTCTTGCCGGTGCCGGGAGCGTCCTCGAGCAGCAGGTGCCCCTCGGCGAGGAGGCAGGTCAGTGACAGCCGGACCACGTGGGACTTGCCGAGCAGGGCCTGTCCCACCGTCGCGGTGAGCCGGCTGAAGGTCTCGGCAAACCAGGCTGCATGTTCGGGGGTGACGCTCACAATATTCCCTCTCCATTCGCGATTACCTCCATGTGATCGCCGACGACCACCAGACACCCTGCAACTCGACGGTGAACACCCCAGCATTGGGCACGTCACGACACGTGATCGTCACAGTGCCATTGCTCGGGATGTTCGCCCTCGTCTCGCCGCGGAAGTCGGTCGCCCACGAATAGTTGCCCGAGGTCCCGTTCCAGCATCGAACAACCTGGTTCGAGTACGTCCCAAAGTTGGTTGTCCTGATGACGACGGACTGGGCTCCTTGCTGAGAAATGGTCAGGTTCCTCGCAGCAGTGGTTGCCGAAGCACAACTCCACGGCGACGACAACTCTCCTGCCACTGCTCGCACGCAGTACTGCCGGGTGGCGCCGCCCCCGATTCCCGAGAACGTGCGACTTCCTGACCCGCCCACAGCGTCTGCACCGGAGGGGGATGGGGTCTCATTCGCTTGAAAAGTGACCGGGCGACCGTTGGATGCACCGCCCGACCAGTTGCAGGTCACCGAGTCGCCCGAGGCGCTACAGGACATCCCTGGCCCAACGGGAGGACCATAGGCGTGAACAGACGCAGAAGCTTGCGGGCCTTGGGCTGTCTCGCCGTTGACTGTGGAGACGGCCCGCAACTGTACTGAGACGGGGCCAGAGTGCGAAAAGGCCGAACTTGTCACAGCCTGTCCGGGTGTGACCCAACCGGAAGTGGTGCCTGCGGACCACTGGTAGCGCATCTCGGACGGCAGGGCACCATTGCCGGCTGCTGCGGTGAAGTTGAAGCGGGCAGTGTTGTTGGCGCCGGTGGGGGTGAGCGTGAAGGATCCCGGAGCCCCCGGCGTCTGGAATGCCCGGACCGCATTGGACCTCGCGGACCAGTCACTCGGAAGTCGGGACTTGTTCGTCGCGCGCACCTCGAAGGTCTGGTCCTCGACAGCCACGGACATCGTCACCGTCGTCGACGTTGCCGATCCGGAGTACAACACCGTGGTGGAGCCCGTGCGGCGTAGTTCGTAGGTGTAGGACGTGTCCCCGTTGCTGAACGCGGGGGGTGTCCACGAGACCGTGGCCCGAGGTGCCGCGCTGCTCACCGGGTCCTTGCTCACGTTGGGGGCAGCGGACGGTCCCGACTGGCCCGCGGGGATCTCCGGGGCAGAGAAGCCGGATGGCTGGCTCGGCTGCTCGAACTGGTTGTGCGCAACCACGGCGAAGGAGTACGCGGTGCCGTTGGTCAGACCGGTCCAGGTCAGGCTTCGCCCACCGGTCACGTCCTGCTGAGTGACGCCACCGACGGCTGGACGGACCTCGACGGTGTACCGGTCCACCGGGGAGCCACCATCGGGCACGCCACCGTCCTGCCAGGTCAGGCTGATCTGGCCGTCGCCGAACGTGGCCACCGGGACCGACGGTGAGTTCGGTCGCACATCAGGCCGGACCACGTTGCTGGGAGCCGAGGGCGCGGAGTCGCCGACGTCGGTGGTCTGGGTCACGGTGAAGGTGTAGTCCCTGTTGTTCTCCAGGAGACGGTTGAGGTCACACACCGTGCGGATGCCGCAGTCGTGCGAGCCTCCGGCCCAGGACACGGTGAAGCCGCGCAGGACCCCACCGCGCAGGTCCCCGGCGGTCCATGACACCGTCGCGCTCTTCGACGCGTTCGTGACGGCCGAGACGTTCGACGGCGGCCGGGACTCTCCCTTGACCGTCACCCGGATCACCCCCGTCGCGAACCGGCTCGAGTCCAGGGTCGCGTCGGCAACCTGGTAGGTGACCACCATCTGCCCGTCGAAGCTGGCAGCCGGGGTGACCCGCACGGTCATCCCCGACACGGACACGGTGCCCGACCCCTCCGGTGAGACGGACGGCGAGCCGGGGATGGTCATGGGCTTCCCCGTGTCGGCGAACGGGTTCGTCACGTACGGCGCCAGGTCGACACTGGTGGTCTCCCCCGAGCGGCCCTCCGAGATGTCGACGTCTCGGGTCGTGGGCAAAGGACGTGTCGAGGAGCTCACCGACAGCGGGACGGAGGCCGAGACCGGTTCAGTGGAACCGTCGGTCACCGTCACCAGCACCGAACCGGTGGTCCCGACCGCCGCGTCGGCGGGCGCCGACACCAGCATCGACCCACCCTCGCCCGTGACCGAGAAGGGCCCAGTGGTCTCGCCCACGGAGTACTGGAGGTTCCCCTGATCGCCAGCGTCCGGGTCCTGGGCCATCGCCGACAGGTCGACCGTCTCCGGATCCTCGCCGGGGGCCACGGTGATCTCGCTGGGACGCAGGATCGGCTGGTTCAGCCCCGAGGACTCGACAACGATCGGGATGGAGAGCGTGGACTTCAACCCCCGCGGATCCTCGATGGTCTCTCCATCGGTGACCTCGAACGAGACATACGACTCGCCGACATAGTCGGCTTCGGCGGTGAAGGTCAGCGACTGGTCGCCGGTCACCAGAGGCGCGCCGCGGTCCCAGCCCTGGCCGGCCTCGACCTTCGTGCCACTCGTGAGAATGGCTTCCCGCCCAGCGCGAGTCATGACGTACTGGCGCAGGTCGATCACCAGGGGGTCCCCAGCCTTGACGGTGGCCGGAATCAGCTCGGGATTCAGTGCCGGCGGCGTGTGAAGCCCGCCGGGGACGATCACAGCTGCGCGGCTGGTCAGGCCATCGGGGTCGGTGACCGTGTAGAGGATCACCTGCCGTTCGGCCGAGACAGGCACCACGACGTCGTCGCCGTCGACTCGCCCCGGAGACTCAACCTCCAACGTGAGGGCGCCGATGCTGCCGTCCGGGTCAGAGTCGTTCGTGAGCACGTCGACGCGCACGTCGCTCTTGCCGAGGACATCAGCCGGAGCGAGCGGGTCATCGACTGCGACGGGTGCTGCCAGGGGGACGTCCTCGTCAACCAGCACCGTGATCACGCCTCGCGCCGTCCCGCCGTTGCCGTCAGAGATCCGGTAGTAGTACTGCAGCGTTCCAGGCTCGTCGGGGGCGATCAGGCGCACACGCTGACCCTCGACCACCGTGGGGGTCGTCGTGGAGTCATCCACCGGTTCGATCGAGTCGGTGAGCAGAATGACGTTGTCACCATCCGGGTCGGTGTCGTTCTTGGTGGCCTCGACCTCGATCTCGACTCCCGGACGGGCCGCGACGTTGTCCGTCACCGCAACCGGGCTCTGGTTGTCGCTCGGAGGTGGAGCAATGCCCACTCTGACCTGAGCGGTCCCCTGTGCACCAAACCTGTCCTGGACCACGTACTCGAAGTCGTCGGTCCCGAAGGCCCCACTCGGCGCGGTGTAGATCAGCATGCCGCGCTCGATCTGGGCCTGCCCCTGCGCGGGCTGAGCTGCAAAGCCCATGATCTGGACCATGTCGCCATCGGGGTCAACGCCATCCACCGGGACGGGTATGGCGACACTGTTGCCGGCCACCACGCGCGAGGTGAGCGCGCGGGGTTGCGGGGCCTGGTTCCGCTTCTCGAAGGGAACAACCGTCACCCGAGCCTCGGCGCTCGCGACATTCCCTGCGGAATCACGGATCGTGTAGGTGATGCGGGCCTGACCGGGTTGCATGCCCGCCCTGAAGCGGAGCTGGTCACCGGAGACGAAGGCCTCGCCGAGGTCGCCCTCTGAGTTGACCTCGACCTCGGGAAGCAGCTCGAACTGCATGTTGGTCGGGCTGTAGTCGTTGCGCAGGACCGGGATGCCGACGATGTCACCGGCTCGAACCAGAGCATCGTCATCGACCGCGACTGGAGGCATCGTCGTCGACTCCGCCGCGATCGGCAGCACCATGACCGTTGCGGTGGCCGAGGCCGAACCATTGGAAATGGTGTAGGTGAACGACGTGGGCCCGTCGAGTCCCGCCGGAGAGGTCACGCGCAGTTGCGCGTGGTTGAGGATCTCCACCGTCAGGCCACTCGTCTCAGAGACGTTCACGGCATTGACGACCAGCACCCCACCCAGCGGGTCGAAGTCATTCGTCAACACGTCAGCCAGCGCAGCACTGCCATCCGGCAGGACGACCAGGTCGTTCTCGGCAACTGGGGGGGTGCTTTCACCGAGCGGGTCGATGACGTCGATCCGAACCTCATTGCGTGAAGCGGACGGTCCGTCGGTGACGGTGTACGGCACGAAGTACGTGCCAGCGGCCTCCGCCGCGAACGTGAATCGGCTGTTGAGGAAGTCGGGGGTGACGGTGGTGCCAGCCTGCGCCTCGGACAACTCGGTCAGCGTGAGGTCATCGCCATTGGGATCGGTGTCGTTGCTCAGCGGGTTGACGGTGACCGCCTCGCCAACGTTGCCCCAGTAGAAGTCGGCGTTCGCGACGGGAGGAAGATTGACTCCGTAAGGGCTGACTTGAACTCGGACGACCCCCACCGACTCTGCTTGCCCATCGGAGACGACCACATCTATCTCCCGAAGCCCTGAACCGTTCTTGCCCTGGTCCTCGACAGTCAGCGTGCCGTCCTGCCGGAACTCAACACGCATCCCCTCGGGCGCGGCGGCCGACTTGAGATAGACCTGATCCCCCTCGGGGTCCGTCCAGTCGGGGAGCACCGAGTAGGTCACCGACGACCGTTCGGTGATGTTGAGACGGGCCGTGCGCAAGGGCTTGGGGGGCTCGTTGACACCGTCGGGAACGACACGGACCGTCACCTGAGCCGGTTCGCTCGTCTCTCGGCCGTCACTGGCTCCGTAGGAGAAGGAGAAGCTCCCCGTCTGGCCTGCCGGGACATCGACTCGGGCGGCACGCTCGCCGCGAGTCGCGCCGATGGAGACGCCCTTGGGCTGGTCCTCTAAGACGACGGTGAGCACGTCCCCATCCGGATCGGTGTCATTGGCCAGGACCGGTAGCGTCGTGGCGCGTCCCGCGCGAACCCCGAACTCATCCGGATTCGCCTCAGGAGGGCTGTTGTCCTCGCTGAACTCCGGAGCAACGCTCTCGTCGAGCAGGTCAGACGACGACGAGTCGTCTTCTTCCTCGTCGTCGATCTGGGACTCGACGATGTCCCAGTTGTTGACGACCTGCATTCCGTCATTCGGCAGGTAGACGTCGCCGGAGACGTTGTCATTGATGACGATCACCTTGCGATTCGTCCGGAAGGACAGGTCGCGAGCCGAGGCGAGGTCAGGATATGTCTTGACGACGTCATCTGCAGTCTGCGGGCAAGAGCGGATGTAGGCACCCGAACCACCCCACACGCCGTAACCACACCCTTCGTGAAACGAGGGCCTGGCGGGGGTTCCGGACGCGCCGGCCTCGATCCGCACGGCATCGCCACCGCGCAAGGGGTAGCTGAAGAGAGCATCTGCCGTAGCCACGAGCACGTCGGTACTTGCCGGCCCCGGCAGTTGGAGCACCGCTGACTCGCCGTCGACCAGGTCGATCGTGGCGTAGGGAGTGATGAGCTTGCCACCCGCCTCGTCCAAGGCGACGACGTCCTCGCCAACCGTCGTCAACTCGGCCTCCGGCGCAAGTTCCGCGTCAAGCGAGCCCGCCTCTTCGACAACCGCTCCGCTTTCAGGCCCCAGCTGCACGGAGTGCATCGCGCCGCTGGGTTCCACGGCCAGACCGGTGCCCGAGACCGTGGCCGCGAGCCGAACGCCCCCGGCGTCCTCGATGAGCGGCTCCTGGCTGGTGTCAAAACCGGCAAGGTCCTCGGCCGCCACCGCCCAGACCGAACCCTCGTCCCCATCCGCGACGAACAGCGTGGCGTTGCCGTGGCGTACGTCCAGTCCCTCGTTCACCAGCTGGCCGGCAATTGCCACAGTGCTCGGATCGACTCGCTGGTGGGTTCCGCCGTCACGGTCATCGATCAACACCGATGCCCCTGCTTGCAGAACATCGAAACTGCTGGATGCCGCCCGCAGGCCCCCGTCGAGTGTCCGGGACTGGGCATTGAGATGCCCGACGAGTCGCAGCGACGTGTTGATGACCCACACACCACCGTCATTGAGAACGACCTGAGCAGCCGGCACACCACGGTGCAGGAATCCGGCAATCACCAGCGCCAGGGTGAGTCCAACGGAAACCACCAGCTCGGCGACTCGACGGCCCGTCATGGATTCCGTTCTCTCCTCGATGGGGCAAGTTCGACGACAGTAAGCGAGACAGGTGACTCATGGCGATGGGTTGGAGCACCCAGAACCCGCCCCGAAATCTCATGAAGCGCCACGGAGGATTTCCGTGTCAGGAATCATCTCGGTGGCA
>Ga0073905_10002093_pt1 | contig 10281 bp, 10 predicted proteins | sample KloWWTupernatant_FD_65482 | JGI IMG/M metagenome (GOLD analysis project Ga0073905, IMG submission 65482) | Active sludge microbial communities from Klosterneuburg, Austria, studying microevolution and ecology of nitrifiers - Klosterneuburg... | ecosystem: Engineered > WWTP > Aerobic digester >... | reverse complement strand
CCCGTAATGATTGATCATGATCGTCGCGTGCTGAGTCCAGAGGCGGTAGCCTTCTTCGGAAACGTTCTCAAAGATGCGCAGGCCAAGCTCGCCGGGGAATGGCGGTGCTTCGAGCGCACGCAACTCTCGACCAAGCTTCACACACATTACCATTCGGGGCATCGCGTCCTCCAAGCCAGCGCGGAGATTTCCAGTATATGAATCGACGCGAGATTTCGTCGGACTTCGCCAATACTCTATCACCCATGGCGGTAACTCCTCCGCCCCTCCGTGTAGTCTTCTTTGGTCTGCCCTGTGATTTCACTCGCATCGTCGTCGAGACGTGTGCTCGAAGCGGGGTGAACATCGTCGGGCTGTTGGTCCCCGGACCAGACGACCGGATGGCGCCAGTCGAGGTGGCCCAACCACGCACGCTGCTTCCGATGGCTGGCTCCGGACCGAGTCATGTGCGAGCACCGTTGTTCCACATCGGGCGCACCGGCTCGGCGTCTACCCGGCAACTGGTATCGTCGCTCGCGCCCGACGTCATTGCCGTCGCGTGCTATCCGACCCGCATCCCGCCGCAAACGGCTGCGATCGCCAGGCTGGGCGCCCTGAATGTCCACCCGAGCCGCCTGCCGGCCGGCCGTGGCCCAGATCCGCTCTTCTGGACACTCCGGCGTGGCGACGGACAGGCTGCGGTGACTGTTCACGCGCTCGACGTCCAGATGGACGCTGGCCCGATCTATCTCCAGCGGGACCTGGAGTATCCCGATGGCACGACCGAGTCGGAGCTCAACGATCTGCTCGCCACCGCTGGCGGGGCACTCCTCGTCGAGACGATCGCGGGTCTGGCGACGAACGCCTTGTTCCCTACCGCGCAGGACGAAACTCGCGCGACGTACCAGACATGGCCAACAGCGGGTGACTTCGTCATTGATACCACCCTGTCGGCGCGCGCCGCGTACAACTTCATTCGCGGAGTGGCCGGCCGCTACGTTCCGGTAACGATTGCGACACCCGCAGGCGACATCATCGTCGACGAGGCTTTACAGTACGTCACTGGCGAGGGGCCGGCCGCGATCGATGCGGCTGAGACTCGATGGGTCCAGTTCGCAGATGGCTGGCTCAGGATTCGTTCGTCGATTCCGCCCGTAACCGGGATTTCGACGGAGCCACGCTGACGGATACCGATCGACATTTCCGATGACGAGCCGTGTTCAACGGCCTTGCGGAGACTAGCGAATGCGGCTTGCCACCGAAATTGACCTCGATCATATCGGGCAGCGACCCGTCTTTGGGATGCCGATCGCCATCTGGTCAATGCTTCTGACGGCGTTCGTCATGAGCTTCGGCTTTTTCATGCTGATTCCGCTCGTCTCGGTCTACTACACCGAGTCGCTCGGCTTCACCGCGGCGATGGTCGGGCTCGCGCTGGCAGTGCGTCAGTTCTCTCAGCAGGGCTTGATGCTCGTCACCGGTTCGCTGGCCGAACGGATCGGATATCGTCCTGTTTTGGCGATTGGCATGTTGATCCGCTCGGCCGGCTTCGGTCTGTTCGTGATCGCCACCGATCTTCCGCGACTGCTGCTCGCATCGTTCGTTGCCGCGTTAGGGGGCGCATTCTTTGAGGTGAGCGCCCGGTCCCTGATGGCGAGGCTGGTTCCATCGAATCATCGGACTCACGGATTCGCGATGTGGTCGCTGGCCTCGAATGTCGGCCTGGCACTCGGGCCACTGCTCGGAGCTCTTCTGATCCGCACCAGCTTCGCGATGGTATGTGTCGTCGCGGCGGCCGTGTATATCGTCGGCGCGACGAGCACAATGCTGCTGATCCCGCCAGGTATCCGGTCGAGCATCGGGATTGTCCGGCCTCCCGGGCTTTTCAAGACGATCGGAATCGTTACGCGAGACCGCACGTTTGTCGTCTTCAGCATCATTATGTGCGGCTATTACCTGCTCAATACGCAACTCTACATCACGGTTCCGCTCGAGACCCTGCGCCTGACCGGCACGACGAACACACTGGGGTTGATCTACCTGGTCAACTCACTCGTCGCCATCGGTTTGCAGTTTCCACTGATCAAGTACGCGTCGCGACGACTCGGATCGCTCCAGATCATCACGTCTGGTGTCGCGCTCCTCGGCGTAGCGCTTCTTACGATCGGTCTCGGCGGCGGACTGGCGACCATTCTCGCCAGTGTCGCACTGTTAGCCGTCGCCCGCGTGCTCGTCGAGCCCGTCATGAACACGAGCGTGGCGGGGATCGCGTCAAAGGCAGGCGATGGCCTTCTTGCAAGCTACTTCGGATTCAGCGCGCTCTCCGTTGCCATCGGCGGCTCAGCCGGCCAACTTCTCGGCGGCTGGCTGTTTGACCTGGCTTCCGAGCTGGGGCGACACGCTATCCCGTGGCTGGCGTTCGGAGCGATCGGCGCAGTCGTAACCGCGTCCCTGGCGCTGTATTCCCGATCGGCGGGAGCAGCTCGGCTGGAGCCAGAACTTCCCTGAACAACCCACCCACGTCCCCGCGTGCTATTCTCGCCTCGTAAAAGTCGGCGGCAAGACGCCTTCGCGTAGACGAGGAAGAGAAGATGGCCACCACGACAAGCGATACCTCCCGATTGGTCCAACTCGACAGAGACTTCATGCTGCACCCTGTCACGAATCTTCGTCAGCATGCGGCGACCGGCGCGCTCATCTTCGAGCGCGGCGAGGGTGTCCGCCTCTGGGACACCGACGGCAAGCAGTACATCGACGGGTTTGCCGGCCTCTGGAACGTGAATGTGGGCCACGGGAGGAAAGAGCTGGCCGAGGCCGGCCGCGCCCAGCTGGAGCAGCTCGCATTCCAACCGACATTCTTCGGACTTGCGACCCCACCCGTGATCGAGCTTGCCGCGAAGCTGGCCCGGATGCTGCCGGGAACGATCAATCACTTCAACTTCACGTCCGGCGGCGCTGAGTCGAACGAGTCCGCGATCAAGATCGCGCGCTACTACTGGTCAATCCAGGGCAAGGGTGACAAGGTCAAGATTCTGTCACGTATGAATGCGTACCACGGCATCGCGATGGGAACACTCTCGGCCACCGGCATCCCGGCCTACTGGCAACATTTTGGCCCACGCCCAGAAGGCTTCGTGCACCTCTCTGCGCCATACGCATACCGGAACGCCGGGGATCTCGATGACGCGGGATTCGTTGACAAGCTTATCGCCGAGCTGGAGGAAACGATCGCCCGCGAGGGAGCCGACACGATCGCGGCACTGATCGGCGAGCCGATCCAGGGCGCTGGCGGCGTCATCGTTCCGCCAGACTCCTATTGGCGGCGTGTGTCGGAGGTGCTGCAACGACATGACATCCTGTTGATCGCCGACGAAGTTATCACCGGTTTCGGTCGGACCGGCGCCATGTTCGGGGTCGAACAATATGATGTCCAGCCCGATATCGTGTCACTGGCAAAGGGCATTTCGTCCGGCTATATCCCACTTGGGGCAGTGGGCGTCAGCGACGCGATCTACGAACAGATGCTCCAGCCCGACGCGATGTTCATGCATGGATTCACGTACTCCGGCCACCCGGTCGCGTGCGCGGTAGCGTTGGCGAATATCGACATCATCGAGCGCGAGCAGCTGGCCGCTAACGCCGGCGAGCAGGGCGCGTATCTGCTGGAGCAGCTCCGCGAGCTTGATGGCCATCAGCACGTCGGCGAAGTCCGCGGCAAGGGTTTGATGATGATCGTCGAGATCGTCGCGGACAAGGAAACGAAGGCGAAGTTCGATCCCGCTTTCAATGCTGGTGGCAAGCTTCAATCCGCCACTCGCGAACACGGGCTGATCGTCCGTTGCTCGAACGACGGAATCGCGATCTCGCCACCGCTGACCCTCAGCCGCGACGAGGCACGCCAGATCGCCAACATCGTCCAGACCGCAATCGTGGACGTGCTGGGGTGATGATCGGTGCGACCGTCTGGTCAGGCGTCTAGCTGCCGGACGGTCGCTTTCTGTCGAGACTGATACGGAAGATGCGGCCACCTGCGTCATCGGAGACGAGCACGCTGCCGTCCGGCAGCGGCAGAATACCGACCGGGCGGGCCCAGCTGCTGCCGTCGGCAAGCAGGAAGCCCGACAGAAAATCCAGTGTCTGGCCGGTCGGCTGTCCGTCGACGAACGGCAGAAGCACCACCTTGTACCCCGTCGGCACGGTGCGATTCCAGGAACCGTGGAAGGCGACCAGCAAGCTACCCTCGAACGCGCCCCCGAGCGTCGTCGCATCGGCGAATGCCAGACCGAGCGGCGCCGAATGCGCCTGCATGCGGACTGACGGTTGCGTGACGCCCTTGCAGCCGCGCTCACCAGTGTATTCAGGGTCGGGGATGTCACCAGCATGACAGCCGGGCCAACCGAAATCCGCGCCCTGGGCCAACAGGTTGATCGTCTCGGGCGGAACATCATCACCCATGCCATCTCGCCCATTGTTCGTCGCCCAGAGGTGGCCGCTAGCGTCGAACGCAAGGCCGAACGCGTTGCGCAGCCCGGTTGAGAATAGCGCGCCGTCGCCCCCGTCCGCGCTATAGCGAAGCACGGATGCGCGGCGATCATCGTGTTCGTTACAGACGTTGCACGACGAGCCGATCGAGAGGTAGAGCATCCCGTCCGGGCCGAATACGATTGTCCGTGACCAGTGGCCGCCCGTCGGAAGGTCCGGAACGACGATTTCCGGGGCGCCGTACACCCCGGCATCTTCGCGGCTTCGGACGACTTCGTTCGTCTCGGCGACGTAGAGCCAGCCACCATGAAACGCGAGACTATGAGGTTGGTCGAGACCGCGAAGCACCTCAGTCGCTTTATCGGCGACCCCGTCACCATTCTCATCTGGCAAACGCAGGATGCGACCGCCGGCCGGATCCGCGACATAGACAACCCCGCGATCGTCCAATGCCATGAACCGTGGCGACCCGAGATCCTCCGCGAAGATCGTCACTCGCAAACCAGTCGGAATTCTCAGCGTGTGGCCGGCCACCTGCACGTCGATCAGATTCGCCTCAATGACGGGACTCTCAGACGGGGATCCTGCCACTGGTGGCGTCGCGGATGCGGGAGTCGCTGTGGCCGGCGGCGGGGAACTGCCGCCACTGGCGCAGCCGGAACCGATGACCGCTACCGACAGCAGCACAAGCAACCGGCGCAGCCAGATCCTGTTCATCTCTATTCCAGCCGCCCGGTAGTCGCCGCCTCAATACCCACGGTTTCATCATCCTCGTAGGTGGAGCGTTTCAGCACACAGATGAACGGCAGGTTTCGGTACAGCTCGCGATGATCGAGCCCGTATCCCACGACGTACTCGTTGGGGATCTGGAAGCCCACGTATCGCAGATCGACCGGGACAATGCGACGCTCGGCCTTATCGAGCAACGCGCACACCGACAGGCTGGCCGGCCCGCGGGCCCGGAGATGTTCGAGAACGAAGTCCATCGTGAACCCGGTGTTGACGATATCCTCGATCAATATGACATGCCTGTTGTGGATGTCATAGTCCAGGTCACGCTCGAAATGCACGCCATCTGGCGAGTCGTCGGGATTCGCAACCGACAAATAGTCGATGACAAGAGGCCGGGTGATCGCTCGGGCGAGATCGGCGAGAAAGAACGTAACCCCCTTCAAGAGGCCAACGAGCACGAGTGATTCTCCCGCGTAGTCCGTCGAGATCTGTCTGCCGAGCGCCTGCACGCGCTGCTGAATCTCCGACTGCGAAAACAACACCCACTCGATGTCGTCCTCGGAGAGTGACGTGATATCTACCGCGCCGTAGCCGAAACGCGATAGGAGCTCGTGAAAGCCCTTGCGATTCAGCAGGACGACCTTGATCGTCGGGTACAGCTCGCGAAGTCGACGGATTTTCCGGTTCTTCCGAGTGACGAGCGATTGCTTCATTGTCGTGAGCTCGACATAGAGATCCTGCTCTGGCAGGTAGAAATCCGGCGTGAACATCTGCGCGATACGCCCGTCTCGCCAGCGGAGCGCGAACGAACGCGGCTCGTATTGCCATCGGATGCGATAGAAGTCCAGGAACGCAGCGAAGTCCGCCTCGGCCGGGTGGACAAACGGCGAGAGATCAACGGAGCCGGGTTCGTCCGGGTCTTCCTGTTCGCCGAGGTTCGCGGGCATCTCGTTTTCGCTCAATCGCCCAGACCCGTCCCTTGGCTTGCGACAGGCGCATGCGGGATCAGCGGCGCGGTTCGACGGTTCACCAGTTGAAAGATCGGGGCTGTGAAAGTGAGCCAGCGCCCCGAATAGAGGTACGCGTAGGTCGCGATCGACGCGCCGACCAATGTGTCGATCACGTAATGCTCGCCCGTATAGACCAGCGAGAACGCCATCGCAACGGCGTAGATGCCCATCGGCACGGACACTTTCCAGCCGGCCCGCAGACTGAATAGAAACACAAGAAAGGTGATCGCCTCGTGAAGCGACGGCATTGCTGCGACGGGATTCGGATCACCCAACGCGCTATACGTACGATCGTAGAGCGAAGAATTGAGATGCCGTCCAACGTTGGCCATCACACGATAGATATCCTGTTGAGGGGCACGGTCCGCGGTAAGCCACGGAGGCGCGGCCGGGGACAGAAAGTAAACTACCAGTCCCATGCCGAGCGTAATCACCGTCGCGATCAGATAACGCCGGTAGTGGTCCGGCGCCTTGCGCCACATGATGATCGCGGCGACGTGCGGCACGAAGAAGTACGACCAATGAATGAACGTCGTCACGTAGTCATACCAGTGAATATGCACCGGATCGAACAGATGACTCTGAAGCCAGATAGTTGGGGTGACGCCACCAAACATCGTGCGCTCGATCGCCGTCACCTGGGTTGTGCGGAGTTGCACACCCGTCTCATCTGCAAGCGAACGCAGTAGAGTGAAACCGAGCCAGGCGCCGCCATATGGCAGGAATGCCGCCGCGTAGGCGCGAAAACGCGAGATCGGGACGGCAATGATCATCGCGGCGACCGCGAAGCCCCAGCCGAAGAATGACGGATTGAAGAGCAGGATCGCCGTCATCGCGACGATCGCGATCGCCACTCGGACGAGAATGCTGCGCCGGCGCAGCATCCAGGCACGCAGTTGTGCGCGCCGGGACGCGGACGGCCCTGCCGCCTCGTTTCCCGGTTCTTCCAGCTCCAGATCCCGGTCGTTCGTGGGCACTGGCATGAGGTCAGTCGACTGGCGACGCCAGCTCGATGCGGTACCGCTGCAGCGCCTTGCTGGTCACGGTGATCGTCGGCACGCCGTCGGCCTCCTTTCGCGCGATAAATCCGCGACGGCCCTGCTCAGCAAGCCACGCCTCGTCAAAACCATACGTCGTCATGATCGACTCGAACGCATCACGCGAGAGCGTCGCGCCGTCCGCGGTCGCTGCGCGATAGAACCGTTCGCGTTCGTTCTCTTCAGGCGTCGTCGGGGACAAGATCAATCGCTCCACGGGCTCTCCGCCTTCGAGGTGCGCGATGATATCGGGCAGGTCGGACACCTTGACGTGGCTATAGATGATGCGTTCGGGATAGACAACGATGTTGGGGCCGATATCGCACAGGTCGATTGAGTCACAGGTGTTCACCATGACATCGCGATCGAGCCCGCGTCGCTTGCATTCGATTCGCAACCGACCGGCGACGTTCATTGCCCCTTTCTGCATGCAGTGCTGAGCGGTACAAACGAGGACATGCTTGCGGCTCCAGTACACAAGCGCTCCGTTCCTGTATCAATTGTCGCGTCGACCCGCGCCAGCGTGCGACTAGCCGAAGCGATACTGGATGCCGAATCCACCGCGTGGGTAGGTCCACTCGATGTTGTCAAATTCGTTGCAGACGATCCGGCAGGTTCCGCATTCCACGCAGCCCTCATACGAAAAGAGGACAGTTCCGTCCGCTTGCGGCGCATAGCACGCCGCCGGGCAGCAGTTGACGCACTGTTGCCGCTCGCATTGCAGGCACAGGCGCGAATCAATGATCCTGATATGGGCTCGCGTCGGATCGACTGTATATGAGTCGATGCTGAGCTTCTTTTCGAGGCCGGCCCGGTCGAGAATTGTGTCAACTACCACATTCACTCCAGAATGCTTCGTCAGGCGATACACCACGCCCGAATCGTATCACCCGCCCGTCGACGACTCCGGCGAGGATTGTGCACGCCAGTAGTCAGCGATCTCCCCAGCCGTCGCGAACCAGACGCCCGGACGGGCGCGAATGTACTTGATCAGCCGGCCCAGCATCATCAGCCGGCCGGGCCGGCCGATAATCTGCGGGTGCATCGTGAGGTTAAACAGACCACCATGCAGGTATATGCCGTCGAATTCCTCGATCCAGGCCTGGTAGACGTTCTCGGCAGTGCTGATCGGTCGGGGCCGGCCACCGCCGAACAGGAAGAACGGCGCGTCATCCAGCAACCACTGAACGGGCAGCTCAACGATATCCGTACCCGGGTGGAGCCACGGCTTGAAATGGCTCATCAGATTCGACGAATACGAGAAATTGTATTGTTGCAGGAGGTTGAGTGTATTCGGCGAGAACTCCCAGGCGGGCGATCGGTAGCCGCGCGGTGGGACCCCGGTGATCGCCTCGAGCGCGGCAATCCCTTTCCGAAGCACCTCCTCCTCAGCGGCTGCGTCCAGATTGGACGCGTGCTCGTGGAGCCAGCCGTGGTGACCGATCTCGTGGCCCGCCTGATGGACCTGCGAGATCGCGTCGCGGTGAGTCTCGGCAGTCCAGCCTGGCACGAAGAACGTGGCTGGCAAACCCTGGCGATCGAGCAGGTCGAGGATCAACGGCACAGCAACCTGCGCGCCATAAGCGCCTTGCGAGAGCAACCCTGGCCGGGAGAGATTCGCCAGATCTCCGGAAAGCCAGAGCGTCTCGGCGTCAACATCGAAGGTCAACGTGACCGCGCACTGGATCCCATCTGGCCAGTCACTCACACCAGAAACTCCTGATTCCATCGCTCTGAACGCCAATCTCAGCCGAGATCGAGAAGAGCCTCGCGCACATCCTTCAGTACCCCAAGGAAGATCGGCGTGTCCAGCTTCGTGTATGGCCTCGATGCGGCCGGCCGCAGATACTCGACCATCCGGACCATGTCACCGACATCATCGCTCTCGAACGCGACGACAAACTCCCAGTCACTGATGCCGAATGACGAGACTGTGTTCGTCAGAATATCGGGGTACTCGCGACCCATCCGGCCGTGCTCGCCCATCGCCGAACGCCGCTCTTCGAATGGAAGCTGATACCACTCATGCGTCTTCGTGAACGGATACATCGACAGATAGCGTTTCGGTGGGATGCCCTTCATGAACGCTGGAGCATGGTCGCTGCTGTATTTTGAGCCCAGTGATGCACCGGGAAACGTGTGTCGCGGCTGCAACATGGCGCCCAACGTCGTCGCGCGAATGGCCACCGCCAGTCGCTGAAGCGCATCGAAGTCATCGGTGACTGCCCAGATCATCAGGTCGGCATCCGGTCGGAGGCCAACTGTCGAATAGACACCGCGGATCGCGACGCCATAGCTCGCCGCGTCGTCGAGAAGCGCGGCAAGCTCGTCGCGCGCCGCGGACCGCGACTCGGCATCAGTCGTCCGCCACTCGGACGCAATCTGATAAACCCAGAAGTTCGTATATGTCGCTTGCGGGTGCTCGCTCATGTCTCCCTGTCTCTCGTAGGACGTATCGCCGGGTCGATTATGCCACCCTCCTCCGTCACGTCATTCAGGCGGCCCGACGACGATCAGCTGGAGCGCGTCCGGGTTGATGTGACGTCGCATCGTCGCGACCACATCGCCATGGGTCTGTGCCCTGATGATCGCTCGGTATCTCTGGAGGTAGTCCAGCCCGAGTTCGTGGAATCCGATGTCGGCGAGGACGCCCGCGACGCTGCCGGCCGTCTCCAGGCCAAGCGGTAGCGAGCCAGTCAGATTCGAGACCGCGTCAGCCATCTCACGCTCGGTCGGGCCGCTCTCCAGGAACCCGCGCAGCTCCTCCTGGATTGCGTCAATCGCCCGCTCGATGTTCATCGGATTCACGCCAGCTCGCGCGCTCCAGAGACCCGTCAGCAGCCCAGCCTCGTAGGCCGCATATGCGTAGTAAGCCATCCCTTGCCGCTCTCGCACGCTCTGGCCGACTCGGCCCATGAGCCCGAGCCGCCCGAAGATCAGGCTCCCGAAGCTCAGCGCGTGATAGTCATCCGCCGATCGCGGAAGCGACCGAAGACCAAGGGCGATGTCTGCTTGCGTCTTGCCCGGGATCGCCGCGGTGA
>Ga0073905_10002088_pt1 | contig 10300 bp, 4 predicted proteins | sample KloWWTupernatant_FD_65482 | JGI IMG/M metagenome (GOLD analysis project Ga0073905, IMG submission 65482) | Active sludge microbial communities from Klosterneuburg, Austria, studying microevolution and ecology of nitrifiers - Klosterneuburg... | ecosystem: Engineered > WWTP > Aerobic digester >... | reverse complement strand
CAGAATGCGGGTCTGCTCGCGAATATCCTCATCGCGGCGATCACCGGCACCGCTGATCACCACCTTGCGATGGCGCGCTGGCATGTTTTCAATCGCGGCCACCAATGCCTGCATGGCATCGGGGTTATGGCCGTAATCGGCAATCAAGGTGGCACCTTGGTAATCCATCACGTTGAAACGCCCAGGCGCATTGCCGGTGTCGGACTGGAAGCTGGCCAAGCCCTGCCGGATTGCATTCCAACTCAGCCCCAAGCCCCACGCTGCAGCTGCCGAAGCCATCACGTTTTCGACTTGAAAACCTATGGTTCCGTTGCGGGTCAGGGGCACGCCGGCCAGTGGCAAGCGGGTTTCGAACGTGCCTTCCACCGCCACCACATCCCCGTTGTGGACATACACCACGCGTCCGCCCTGGGTTTTGTGGCTGGTGATTACCGGGTGTTCCGGGTCAGCGGCAAAAAAGATCACCTTGCCGGGGCACTGTGTCGCCATTGCCGCCACAATCGGGTCGGCGGCATTGAGTACCGCATAACCACTCTTGGCCACATTGCGCACGATCACGCGCTTGAGTACCGCCAGATCATCCACCGTGGTGATGAAGCTCAAGCCCAGATGGTCACCCACCCCGATATTGGTCACCACCGCCACATCGGCATGGTCAAACGCCAGCCCTTCCCGCAGCAAACCACCGCGTGCGGTCTCGAATACGGCGGCATCCACGGTCGGATTCAGCAGGATATTGCGGGCGCTGCGGGGGCCGGAACAATCACCCGAATCCACCTGCACCGCATTGACATACACCCCATCGGTATTGGTCATGCCCACACTCAAACCACTGGTGTGCAGCAGGTGCGCGATTAGGCGCACGGTGGTGGTCTTGCCGTTGGTACCGGTGACCGCCACCACCGGGATGCGCCCGTTTTCGCCGGGTGCAAACATATGGTCGATGACGGCCTTGCCCACATCGCGGGCTTTACCGAACGAGGGCGACAGGTGCATGCGCAGGCCCGGTGCGGCATTGACTTCCACGATGCCGCCGCCCTGCTCTTCCAGCGGCCGCAGTACGCTGTCACACACCACATCCACACCGCAAATATCCAGCCCCACCATTTGCGCGGCTTCCACTGCGCGCGCCGCCACTTCGGGGTGCACATCACCCGTGACATCGGTGGCGGTGCCGCCGGTGGAAAGATTCGCATTATTGCGGAGCACGATGCGCCGGCCTTTTTCGGGAATCGACTCTGCGTGCAGGCCTTGTTTTTCCAGCGTACTCAGCGCAATTTCATCGAAACGGATTTTGGTTAGCGACGTCGCATGGCCTTCGCCACGGCGCGGGTCGGCATTGACCTGTTGCACCAGCTCACGCACGCTGTGGATGCCATCGCCACGCACATTCGGCGGCTCCCGGCGGGCGGCGGCGACCAATTTATTGCCCACCACCAGCAGACGGTAATCGCCACCGGGAAGGTAGCGTTCCACCAGAATGTCATCGCGGAAACCTTGCGCCACTTCAAACGCACGCCTGATTTCGGCTTCACCGCGCAGGTTGACCGTCACGCCCTTGCCTTGATTGCCGTCCAGCGGCTTGACCACTACCGGCAAGCCGATTTCCTGCGCGGCGGCCCACGCATCGTCGGCACTGTGCACTGGGCGCCCTTCCGGCACCGGCACACCGGCGGCGCGCAGCAGTTTTTTGGTCAGTGCCTTGTCTTGCGCAATGGCCTCGGCAATCGCGCTGGTGCGGTCCACTTCGGCGGCTTGGATGCGGCGTTGCTTGCTGCCCCAACCCATCTGCACCAAGCTGCCGCCGGTCAGTCGCCGGCACGGGATGCCACGATTGATGGCAGCCTCCACAATCGATCCGGTACTCGGGCCCAGGCGCTCGTCTTCATCCAGGTCACGCAGTTGCTTGAGCGCATCTTGCAAATCGAATGGCGTATCGGCACGTGCGGCCAAGCAAAGCTGCTCGGCCAATTGCAAAGCCAACCGGCCCACGGCTTCTTCGCTGTATTCAACAACAATCTGGAATACACCCGGCTGCACCGTTTTGGCAGTACGACTGAACGTGACCGGGCAACCGGCTTGCGCTTGCAGGCAAATGGCGGCCACTTCCAGCGCATGCGCCAGCGTCAGTGTGTCGGACTTGTGCGTGGCGCGCAGAAACCCGAGCTCGGGAAAGCGTTCGCGCAGACGGTCTTCGAAACCGGGCATGCCCGCCAATGGGCGCTCGCCTTCGGAGAGGGTGACAATCGCCTCGATCGCGGTGCGTCGGGTCCACAAGTTGGGCCCGCGCAGGGCCCGGATACGTGAAATCTCCATCACGCGCCCTTCGTCTCGATGGAACGGGCGGCGGCCGCCAGTTCCTGTTCAAAATGTTCGATGCCGGCAGGAATCAGATCCACCGGCACATCCAGCGCCCAGCATGCGGCGATTGCGGCCAGCACCGCTTCGGTTTGCGCCGGTGTGGCCGATGCGGAAGTCAAATCAAACCGCGACAGCCTTGCCAGCGGTTCTTCATTGCTGCCGGTGGCCAAAATAATCGCGCCATTGCGCACAAACACGGCGCGTCCACCTTCGGTCAAATGCTCGGCCAAGGGTGCGGCATCTGCCTGCATGGCGTAGAACATCACTTCGCCATCGCTGAGTTTGGCCATCTCGGCAACAGCTGGCTCACAGGCATTGAGCACCGCCGCACCGCCTTTCAACACCACATCGATTTGCGTGCGCAAGACGTTGAACAGGCGCTCTTGCGAGTCGACATAAAACTCGGCCAGTGAGGCATCTTCATCGGCATCGGTAAGGACCGCCACCTGGCAGCGGTCATACGGCAAGCCCTGACCGAGGATGGCACGGGTACTGGTTTCGATCACTGCCGCATCGATGGCGCGATTGATCAGCAACCGCTCGCCGCCATCAAAATGATTGTTCGGACGCGTATCCAACACCCGTTGATCCAGTTGCAAGCCGGTGCCGCAAGCTAAACCCACATGGCGACCGGAGAGGTGCAACAAGCGTGCAATCAAACTGGCCAGCAAGGCCGGCTCACGTCGCCCCAATACGCCAATCACGGGAATCCGCCCGCTTTCACCTGCGGGGAATAAATGCTCGACGATGGCCTGCCCTGCCGGCCGTGGCTTGCCGATCGCCGGCTTCAAATGCATCAGCAGGCTGGGCCCGGCATTGACTTCCACTATCGCGCCCCGGGTTTCACCCAGCGGCTTGCCGATGTCTTCGGTGACAAGATCAATACCGGCGATATCAAGGCCCACCACACGCGCAGCCAGTACGCCGGCTGCGGCAACATCGGGGTGCACGTCGTCGGTCACGTCGAACGCCATGTTGCCGTGACGCAAGATCAGCACGGTCTGGCCGGCCGGTGGCACCGACTCTGGCGTGAAGCCTTGCCGTTGCAACTCGTGCAGGGCAATCGGCTCGCGGTCGAGCAGCAAGGTTTCCAGCGGAAAGTGTTCTTCCTCACCACGCCGTGGATCGCTGTTGATCTGCAAATCGATCAATTCACGAATGTTGTTCTGGCCATCGCCAACCACTTCCGCCGTGAAGCCTTTGTTGGCCGCCACCAACTTGCCACCAATCACCAACATGCGGTGTTCAACGCCCTGGATGAAGCGCTCCACCATCACCTCGCTGCCTTCTTCCAGCGCACCGGCATAAGCGACTTCGATTTCGGCGCGGGTTTTCAGATCCGCAAACACACCGCGTCCGTGATTGGCATCGGTAGGTTTAACCACCACCGGCAGACCGATGTCCTCGGCGGCCTCCCACGCATCGGCGGCACTCCGCACCACGCGCCCTTCCGGAACTGGCACGCCGCAGCTTGCGAGCAGGGTTTTGGTCAAGTCCTTGTCGCGGGAAATGCTTTCGGCAATCGCGCTGGTGTGCTCGGTTTCAGCCGTCCAGATGCGGCGCTGGCGGGTGCCATAGCCCAATTGCACCAGATTGCCTTCGGTCAGCCCAAGATGCGGAATGCCGCGGTCGGTGGCGGCCTCCACAATCGCGGCGGTACTGGGCCCCAGCAAGCGACGATCGGCCAACTCGCGCAGCGGTTGCAGGCGCTCGCCAAGATCAAACGGGGTGTCATTGATGGCGGCCATCAGCACATCACGGGCAAGCGCCAGTGCAGCGCGGCCCACGGTCTCTTCACGCACCCGGATCGCCACTTTGTAGATGCCACGCGGCCCGGCTTCGCGCGCTTTGCCAAACCCGGTTTGCATGCCCACCAAATTCTGCAACTCGATGGTGACGTGTTCGAGGATATGCGCAGGCCAAGTACCCGCTTGCAGGCGCTGCACAAAGCCACCGGCGGTGCCCACACTGCAGCGGTGTTCGTGCAGACCGGGCAGCCAAGCAATCAGGCGGTCGGCAAACCCATCCAGCTTGTCGGATGGATAGTCTTCCAGATCACCAATATCCACCCAGGCTTCCAGCACCGGGCGATACGTCCACAGATTGGGGCCGCGCAAGTAGGTGACCCGCTGAAACGTGATCTCATTGTGCTTCATAAGTCATCATCGAAAATTCAAACAAGCAGCCTGCGCGATGCTGCGAAGGGTGTGTGGTGCTATCCACCGATACACCCGCGTGGCCTCGTTATACTGCCATGCTTCCGGGTACGCATTCAGCCTACCCCAGCCACGCTTTTCCGTCATGTTACGGATAATTTAAAGATCCTTTATGTCAGCCGTAGCCACGTCTCTCCCCATTTCCCGCGCAGCCATCGACAGACTTGGTGGCCAGCGCCACGGGCTGACGGAGCAGTGGCTGCATCAGCTTGTTCAACAGTTGCAGCCGGATGAGTCCGTACTAAGTGCCTTCACGATGGATTTGGATGAAGACCTGCACTTTGCCGATGGCGTGGTGGTATTGACCGATCAACGCTTGCTGGCGCACATGCCGCATGCGCAGGGCTGGCAAGCGTGGCCACTCACCCCCGGTTTGCAACTGCGGCATGGCGATCATGCCGGTGTCGGCCTGATTGAGTTGTTGGATGCCAATGCCCGGCTACTGCATTGCCGCTTCACCCTGAACCAGAACGTCGCCGCGCTGCGCTTGCTCGGCTTGTTCGAGCGCCAACTGGACAGCCTGCAGGGCGCGCAGCCGGTGGATGACGATGACACCCTGTGTCCGATTTGCAAAGCCCCATTGCCAGACGGCGAGGACGAATGCCCCACCTGCGTACGCGAGCTGCACACGCCGCCGTCCACTTGGACACTGCTGCGGCTCTGGCGGTTTGCACGACCTTACAAATGGCCACTACTGGCGGGCTTCTTGCTGACCTTGGCTTCCACCGGCGCCACCTTGGTGCCGCCGTATCTCACCATGCCGTTGATGGACAAGGTGCTGATCCCGTTTCAAAACGGCAGCGACATTGATCATCAGTTTGTCCTGCTGCTGCTGGCGGGCATTTTGGGGTCGGCACTGGTGGCATGGTTTCTGGGTTGGGCGCGGACCTATATCCTGGCGCTGGTGTCCGAGCGCATTGGCTGTGATCTGCGTACCGTCACCTATGAGCATTTGTTGAAGTTGTCGCTGGAATATTTCGGCGCCAAACGCACTGGCGATTTGATGGCGCGGATTGGTTCGGAATCCGACCGCATCTGTCTGTACCTGTCGCTGAACCTGCTCGACTTCGCCACCGATGTGCTGATGCTGGCGATGATTTCAGGCATCCTGTTTTCGATCAACGCCAAGCTGGCGCTGGTGACCTTGCTGCCATTGCCATTGATCGCCTGGATGATCCAATTGGTGCGCGACAAATTGCGCAACGGCTTTGAAAAAATCGACCGTGCATGGTCTGAACTGAGTAGCGCGCTGGCCGACACCATCCCCGGGATTCGCGTGGTCAAGGCATTTGCCCAGGAGGGCCGTGAAGTTCAGCGCTTCCGTGCAGCCAATCGTCACTATCTGGCGGTCAACGACAAACTCAACAAGGTATGGTCGTTGTTTACCCCGACTGTCACCCTGCTCACCGAGCTTGGTTTGATCGTGGTATGGGCATTCGGCATTTGGCAGGTTTCCAAGCATCAAATCACGGTGGGTGTGCTCACCGCATTTTTGGCCTATATCGGGCGTTTCTATACACGCCTGGATTCGATGAGCCGAATTGTTTCAGCCACGCAGAAGGCTGCTGCCGGTGCCAAGCGCATTTTCGACATCCTCGATCACGTCTCCAGCGTGCCGGAATCGGCCAATCCGGTGGCACTGCCTGCTGTACACGGCGCGATCACCTTGCGCGATGTGGGCTTCCGTTATGGCAATCGCGGCGTGATTCGTGGCTTGAATCTGCATATCCAACCCGGCGAAATGATTGGCCTGGTTGGTCATAGCGGCTCCGGCAAAAGCACGTTGGTGAATTTGATATGCCGCTTTTATGACGTGACGGAGGGCGCGGTGCTGGTGGACGGGGTGGATATTCGTTCGCTGGCGATTGCGGACTTCCGCCGCCATATCGGCCTGGTGCTGCAAGAGCCCTTCCTGTTCTTCGGCACCATTGCCGAAAACATCGCCTACGGCAAACCCGATGCCAGCCGTGATGAGATCGTGGCTGCTGCCCGCGCCGCGCACGCGCATGAGTTCATCCTGCGCCTTCCGCATGGCTACGATTCGCTGGTAGGCGAACGCGGGCAAGGGCTATCGGGGGGCGAACGGCAACGCATTTCGATCGCGCGCGCATTGTTGATTGATCCGCGTTTCCTGATCATGGACGAAGCCACCTCGGCGGTGGATACCGAGACCGAAAAAGAAATTCAACGTGCCCTCGACAACCTCGTCAAGGGCCGTACCACCATTGCCATTGCGCACCGCCTATCCACCCTGCGCAAGGCCGACCGCCTGGTGGTGATGGATCGCGGACGCATTGTCGAAGTCGGGCCGCATGATGATCTCATGGCCCAGCAAGGTGCCTATTGGCGGCTGTATCAAGCGCAGTTGCGCAATGTGGATCAGGAAGATCAACTGGCGGAACTCACGCTGGGAGGGATCAACCGTGAGTGATCTTGATTTCACTTTGGCCGAAGATGCCTTTGGCCAACTGCAACTAACCCTGAGCGATGGCAGCGCGCATAGCGGCGTAGTACCGGTGCGCGCATTCCCGATTGCCGCACCCGATGAAGGTATTTCGCTGGTGGGGCATGACGGCCATGAATTGGCATGGATCCCGCGTCTGTCTGCACTGGATGCCCCGCGCAAGGCAGTCATCGAGGCGGAACTTGCACAGCGCGAATTCATGCCGGTAATCGAACGCATCGTCAGCGTGTCGAGCTTTGTAACGCCCAGCCAATGGACAATTGCCACCAATCGCGGTGAGACCACTTTCACCCTGAAAGCCGAAGACGATATCCGCCGCATCAGCGCCACTACCCTGCTGATTGCCGATAGCCACGGCGTGCATTATTTGATCCAGGACCTGGCTGCCCTGGATCGCAACAGCAAGAAGCTGCTCGACCGGTTTTTGTAACCTGGCAGATGCCCCGGCAGGAGCACGCCCCGTGGGAGCGCGCCCTGCGCGCGTCGCATACCCCGCAGGAGCACGCCCTGCGCACGACAGGCTTTGTTGTGGCAGGACATCCGCAGCCATGCCCCGCTCCTGCGAATAACGCACGTTGCGTTTGCATGCAAACGCCAGCCTGTCAAGCTTACGCGCCGGCCGGAACAGGGCGAAAATGCCGGTTCCGTTCGCCTTTGGTTTGTCCTTCGCATGACCGAGCTTTCCCCCGCCACCGCCCGCAAAATTGCCGCCACCATTGCCTCTGAAATCAGCGCGCAACCTGCGCAGGTGCTGGCCGCGGTGGGGCTGCTGGACGAAGGTGCCACCGTGCCCTTCATCGCCCGCTACCGCAAGGAAGTGACCGGCGGGCTGGATGACACCCAACTGCGCAATCTGGAAACAAGGCTGACCTATCTGCGCGAGATGGAAGACCGCCGCGCAAGCATCCTTGCCAGCATTGAAGACCAAGGCAAGCTCAGCGACGCGTTGCGCGCCGAAATCCTGGCTGCCGACAGCAAATCGCGGCTGGAAGATCTGTACCTGCCCTACAAACAAAAGCGCCGCACCCGCGCCCAGATCGCCCGCGAAGCCGGACTGGAGCCGCTGGCCGACGGCTTGATCCAGGACCCAACCCAGGTGCCGGAAGAATTTGCCGCCAGTTTCGTGGATGCCGAAAAAGGCGTGAATGATGCCAAGGCCGCGCTGGAAGGCGCACGCGCCATCCTGATTGAACGTTGGGGTGAAGATGCGGCGCTACTGGGTGAGCTGCGCGACTGGCTGTCACGCGAAGGGTTGATTCGCGCCAAGATGGTGGCAGGCAAAGAGTTGGCGGGTGAAAAATTCCGCGATTATTTCGACCACGCTGAATCCTTGGCAAAGATTCCCTCGCACCGTTTGTTGGCACTGTTGCGTGGCCGCCGTGAAGAGTTTTTGCAGCTTGACCTTGACCCCGGCAACGATGCCGAAGCCGGCCATCTGTATGCCGAAGGCCGGATTGCCTTGCATGCCGGCATTGATGTGCGTGGCCGCGCTGCGGATGTTTGGTTGCGCAATGCAGTGCGGTTGGCATGGCGCGCCAGAATCCACATGCATTTGCTGCTGGACTTGTTCAATCAGGCCCGTGAAAAAGCCGAAGGCGAAGCGATTGCGGTATTTGGCGACAACCTGAAAGACCTGCTGCTGGCCGCACCCGCTGGCCCGAAAGCGGTGCTGGGGCTGGATCCTGGCCTGCGTACCGGAGTGAAGGTTGCGGTGGTGGATGCCACCGGCAAACTGGTGGCCACCGACACCATCTACCCGCACGAGCCACGCCGGCAATGGGATCAATCGTTGGCATCACTGCGCAAGCTGTGCAGTGCACACAACGTGCAGCTGATCGCGATTGGCAACGGCACCGCATCACGCGAAACCGACAAGTTGGCCGGTGATCTGCTCAAGCTGGTGCCCGAATTGAAGGCGCAGAAAATCGTGGTCAGTGAGGCCGGTGCGTCGGTGTATTCGGCTTCGGAATTGGCAGCCAGGGAGTTCCCCGATCTGGATGTGTCGATCCGTGGTGCGGTCTCGATTGCACGCCGCTTGCAAGACCCATTGGCGGAATTGGTGAAGATCGAACCCAAGGCCATTGGCGTGGGCCAGTATCAGCACGATGTGGATCAATACCGGCTGGCGCGTGCACTGGATGCCAAGGTCGAAGACTGCGTGAACGCCGTGGGTGTGGACGTGAATACCGCCTCCAGCGCACTGTTGACGCGGGTGTCCGGGCTTTCGGCGACGGTGGCAGAAAACATCGTGGCGCACCGCGATGCGCATGGCGCATTCAAATCACGCAAGGCATTGCTGAAGGTACCGCGCCTGGGCGATAAAACCTTCGAACAGTGCGCAGGCTTTTTGCGCATCATGGAGGGCGAACAGCCGTTGGATGCTTCTTCCGTGCACCCGGAAGCCTACCCGGTGGTGGAGCGCATCCTGGCCGCCGGCGGCAAATCGGTGAAGCAAATCATCGGTGATGCCAGCTTTTTGCGTGCACTCAAGCCTGCGCAATTTACCGATGCAACCTTCGGTGAACCCACCGTGCGCGACATCCTGAAAGAACTGGAAAAACCTGGTCGCGACCCGCGCCCCGAGTTCAAGGCCGCGCAGTTTGCCGACGGCGTGGAAGACATCAAGGACCTGCGCCCCGGCATGGTGCTGGAAGGCGTGGTCAGCAACGTCGCCGCGTTTGGTGCGTTCGTCGATATCGGCGTGCATCAAGATGGCTTGGTGCATATCTCGGCGCTGTCCGACACCTATGTGAAAGACCCGCGCGAGGTGGTCAAGGCCGGCGACATCGTCAAGGTCAAAGTCCTGGAAGTGGACGTGGCGCGCAAGCGCATCGCGCTGACGCGGCGCATGGACGATCCCGTCGGTGAGGCGCGCGGAGAAGCGCGCCCCGATGCACGCCGCGAGGAACGCCCCCGCCGCGATGGCAATCCGCAGCGCGGGCCGCGTCCGGCCGCGCCGCAGCCGCAACCTCAGAAGGCGCCGTTCAACAGCGCGATGGCCGATGCGCTGCGCGGCCTGAAGCGGTCCTGAGCCGCCCGCTCAGTCCGGATCCGCGGCTGATGCGCCACCGCCCAGGCCCGGGCGCGGCGACGCCGCGTCGCCTGAGGGATGCTCATGCGGTATCCGTCGGGAATCGGCCGGCGGCTCACCCGCCCAGCGCCGCACCGCGCGCTGGAAGAACTGGCTGTTCGGTACCCGCAGCTGGCTTTGATGGCCGCCGGGATGCCGCTCCAGCAAAGTGACGTAGATCAGATTGAT
>Ga0073905_10002085_pt1 | contig 10309 bp, 9 predicted proteins | sample KloWWTupernatant_FD_65482 | JGI IMG/M metagenome (GOLD analysis project Ga0073905, IMG submission 65482) | Active sludge microbial communities from Klosterneuburg, Austria, studying microevolution and ecology of nitrifiers - Klosterneuburg... | ecosystem: Engineered > WWTP > Aerobic digester >... | reverse complement strand
GTCCAGCACTTGGAGCAGCACATTGAAGACCTCCGGGTGAGCCTTCTCTATTTCGTCAAAGAGCACCACGCTGTAGGGCTTGCGCCGGACCGCCTCGCTGAGCTGGCCGCCCTCGTCGTAGCCCACATAGCCCGGCGGCGCGCCGATCAAGCGCGACACGGTGTGCTTCTCCTGATACTCGCTCATGTCGATCCGGATCATCGCCTGCTCGTCGTCAAACAGAAACTCGGCCAGGGCCTTGGCCGTTTCGGTCTTGCCAATGCCCGTTGGCCCCAGGAAGATGAAGGAGCCGATCGGGCGGTTGGGGTCCTGCAGGCCGGCCCGCGCGCGACGGACCGCGCCAGAGACCACCCGCAGGGCCTCGTCCTGGCCAATCACCCGCTCGCGCAGGCGCTCTTCCATCCGGACCAGTTTTGCGGATTCGCCCTCCAGCATCTTCGACACCGGCACGCCCGTCCAGCGGCTGACAATGGCCGCGATTTCGTCGGGCCCGACTTCTTCCTTCAACAGCCGCGCGCCGGTGGGTCCTTCGGCGTTCTGGGCGAGCTGCAGGCGTTTCTGCAAGTCAAGCAATGTGCCGTAGCGCAGTTTGGCGGCCTCGGCCAAATCGGCGCTGCGCTCAGCCTGTTCGATCTTGACCTGGGTCGCCTCGATCTGCTCGCGCAGGCCGCGCACCGACTGGATGGCCTTCTTCTCGGTCTCCCACTGCGCGCGCAGGGCGTTCCCCTTCTCTTTCTCGCTGGCAATTTCGCCCTCGATCCGCTGCAGCCTTTCCAGCGAGGCGGAGTCGCTTTCCTTCTTCAGCGCCTCACGCTCGATTTCCAGCTGAAGCACGCGCCGGTCAATTTCGTCCAAGGCGGTGGGCTTGCTGTCGATCTCCATCTTGACCCGGCTGGCGGCCTCGTCGATGAGGTCGATGGCCTTGTCGGGCAGTTGCCGATCGCTGATGTAGCGCGCGCTCAGCGTCGCTGCCGCGATCACGGCGGCGTCCTGAATCCGCACCCCGTGGTGGATCTCGTAGCGCTCCTTCAGCCCGCGCAAAATGCTGATCGTGTCGTCGATGCTGGGCTCGTCGACGACGACCGGCTGGAATCGGCGCTCGAGGGCGGCGTCCTTCTCGATGTGCTTGCGATACTCGTCGAGCGTCGTCGCGCCGACGCAGTGCAGTTCGCCGCGGGCCAGCATCGGCTTGAGCAGATTTCCGGCGTCCATCGCGCCTTCAGCCTTGCCCGCCCCGACGACGGTGTGCAGTTCGTCGATGAAGAGAATGATCCCGCCATTGCTCGAGGTCACTTCCTTGAGGACCGCCTTGAGCCGCTCCTCGAACTCGCCCCGGTACTTGGCCCCGGCGATGAGCGCGCCCATATCCAGCGAGATGATGCGCTTTTCCTTCAAGCCCTCGGGCACGTCTCGCCGCACAATACGCTGGGCGAGGCCCTCGGCGATGGCGGTCTTTCCCACCCCGGGCTCGCCGATCAGGACTGGATTGTTCTTGGTCCGGCGGGACAGAATTTGAATGACCCGGCGAATTTCCTCGTCGCGGCCGATCACGGGATCGAGTTTGCCCTGCTGGGCGGCCTCGGTCAGATCGCGCCCATATTTCTCGAGCGCCTGGTAAGTGCCTTCCGGCTGAGCGGAAGTCACGCGCTGGCTGCCGCGAACTTGCACCAGGGCTTTGAGAATACTGTCTCGGGTAATGCCGCCCTCATTCAAGATGCGAGTCGCCGCCGCCGGGCGGGACCCACTGCCGGCCTGGGCCAGACCCATCAACAGATGCTCCGTGCTGACAAAATCGTCGCGCATCTGTTTCGCTTCAGCCTCGGCCACATCCGTCATGCGGCTGACGTCCCGCGACAACGTGGGCGTCGATGTTGATCCACTGACCTTGGGCTTGCCCCGCACTTCGCGTTCGATCAGGTCATTGATCCGGGTCGGACTGCCGCCGGCGGCCGTAATGACGGCCGGGGTGATCCCGCCCTCCTGGGTCAACAGCGCATTCAACAGATGCTCCGGTTCAATTTGCGAATTGCCGTTCTCGACGGCAACGGCCTGGGCCTTGAGCAGCGCCTCCTGAGCTTTTTCGGTATAAGTGTTTAGGTTCATTGCCATTGGGACATCTCCTCTCTTTGATATCTCATCGTAACCGCGCGCAGAAAATCTTGTTTACGGTAGCGGGTGACTGCTGGAGTGGCGTTGGTGTCGCGTTAAACGCGCATTCTCGCTTCGATTCGCCGATCTGCGTCGTTATGGTTGCACTTTGATCGATATTGATATTCTTTGGAACTTCCTAAAGTTTATTGAAATACATATTGACAAATCTGAATCTTCGTCGTATTGTTCTTTAAGTTCACAGGATGGTTACCCGATTCAGTGGGGTGACACTCAGGGAGGGCGAGAATGGTCGATTTTCAGAATTACGTCGGGCACTTTGAACGGCGACACCAGGAGCTGCTCGACGCTGCAGCCAAGACGCGACGTTACCGCGTGGGGGCGGGCAGCCGAAACGGCGCCCGGCTGATCGCGCTGGCGTCCGCGTTGGAGCGCATTTCCGAGGCCATACGGGCGCGCTACGCAGCCAACCCCATTCAGCCAGCGTCAAACACTGCCGCCACCTGGAGGACCTCATGAACGCATTGCCCGCCGCCTGCCCCATCTGCTCGGGCGAATTGGTCGTCACGGAAGCGCATTGCCCCGCCTGCGACACGACGCTTGGCGGCCGCTTCACCCCGGCCCTCAGCCCATTTCCCGGGCTCAGCGCCGAACAGATCGACTTCGTCCGCGCTTTCCTCAAGTGCGAGGGAAAGATGAACCGGCTCGAGGTGGAACTCAGCCTGTCCTATCCCACCCTGCGCTCACGGCTGCAGGATGTCATTCGGGCAATGGGGTTCGAACCGTCGCGCGAGGAAGACAAGCCGCAGCGCCTTTCGGATGAGGATCGGCGGCGCGTCCTGGATGACCTGGACAAGGGCAGGATATCGTCCGAACAGGCGATGCAGGTCCTGCGCGGCAAGGCAGACGCGTAACCGTGAGGTGATGACATGGGATCTCAAACTTTCAACACAACCGCCAACCCGACCGTTGTCGTCAATGGCCGAAACGATGTCATCGTCATGGGCTGGGATCAGCTCGTCGTCAATATCGAGTTCGACGACCCAGGTGACGCAGCCCAGGAAGACGCGGTGATCAAGGTCCGCACGCGCGGAGATTGCCGGATCAACATGCCGCGGGGCGGCACGCTCTTGATAGAACGCGCAAACAACAGCGCCCACATCGAAGAGATCGCGGGAAGCATCCAGGTGCGCGGCGTGGGTGATGACCTGCGCCTGCGCGATGTCGGCGACACCATCATTGATGCGGTCGGCAACCGCCTCGATGCGCGCGGGGTCAGCGGCTCCCTCGTTGCTCGCAGCGTCGGGGGTGCCGTTTTTGCCCAGAGTGTTTCGGGCAATGTGGCCATCAACGCCGTCGGCAGCAGCATCGAGCTTCGCGAAATCGAGGGGCGCTTCATCGGCGATTCGGTCGGGGGATCGGTCCGCTTCAGCGAGGTCGAGCTGGCCAGCAATCTGTCCATCGGCGGCAGCGGTGAGTTCCGCATGAACCCGGCGCCAGGCGAGAACTACCGGGTGAGCGCGGGAGGCAGCATCAACTGCCAATTCGCGGACACCGCCAACGCGCGGATCTCGGTGACGGATGGCCGGGGCGCCCGGGAGATGATCCTGGGCACCGGCGCGGCTTCGATCGCTCTTTCAGCCGGCGGCAGCGTGTCGATCCGCAACAAAGCATTCGAGGCCCGCGAACCATCGCCCGCGCCGGATGTCAATTTCGACTTCGTTTTTGATCGGCTCGAAGATGCCTTTGACAATATGGGCTTCAGCTTTGACCGGTTTGGCGAGGGCCTTGGGCATCTGGGAAGCCTGGGTGAGCGCATCGCCGATCGAGCTCGCAAGGCAGCCGAGCGGGCCGGCGAAAAGGCGCGCCGCCGGGCCGAAAAGGAAGCCGCGCGCGCCCAGCGCATCGTCGAGCGCGAGACGGAACGGGCGGCGCGTCGAAGCGCGAATTGGAGCTGGTCGTGGGCGACCCCGCCGCCCTCCCCCGGCGGGCCGCCAGCCCCAACCGCTCCGCCTGGGCCCTCAATGCCTTTGCGCCGGCCCGCGGGCCCCGATCTCGCGGATGCCACCCCTCCCCATCAGCCAGTCGGCGACGAAGAGCGGATGGCCATCCTGCGTATGGTTGAACAGAAGAAGATAACGGTCGAACAGGCCGAACTGCTGTTGCGCGCGCTTGACGGCTGACCGTCGCGGGCCCTATCCATGACCATGAACGATCAACAGCGCAGCGACGTCCTGGAGATGATCGATCGGGGCGAGCTGACAGCCGCGGAAGGCCTGCGTATTCTCGAGGCCATGCAGCGCGAGACCGCCGCCCCGTATACCGAGGCTCAGCCCCTGGCCGAGCCGGCGACGCGCGCCGAGGCCAAAGCCGATGTGCTCCCGCCTCGCGCGCCATCGCCCGCGATTCCGCGCTCCTTCCGTTATGCATGGGTGGCCCTCACCGCCGCAGGCGCCGCGCTCGCCCTGCTCTTCTCGGCGGTCTTCATCGGGCTGTGGACGACCGGTTGGTTTGGGGCGTTCCTGTCCGTGCTCTGCCTCAGCCCTCTGACCTTGTTGGGTGTCGCCATCGCCGCGATTGGGCTGATCAGCGCCCAGGCGCCCTGGGCGCATGTCCGGATTGACACGGGCGAGGAGCGCTGGCCACGCCGGATCAATCTGAGCGTGCCGCTCCCGCTCCGGCCGGTTGGCTGGCTCATCCGCGTGTTTGGGCGCTTCATACCCGCGCTGCAGCGAACCGTGGTCGATGACGTGCTCGCGGTCTTGAGCCAGGCCGACTTCAAGAATGAACCGTTTGTCGTCGATGTCCATGAGGGCAAAAACGGCGAGCGGGTTCAAATCGTGGTGGGTTGATCGATGGCGCAACTTGACACGGACGCCCCGGGCGTGGCCGCGCGGCCAATCCTTGTGGGTCTGGCCCGCGCCATCGACGCGGCGGCGGGCGCGCTGCATGCCATCGCCCGCAGTCGCGCCGCGACGGTGCTGTCCATCGCTCTGCTGATTGGTGGCATCTTCGCCATCGGGCTGCAAGAGACCGGACGGGGCGACCTGCGGGTCTATGACACCGAGGTCTCCCGCATCTCGGCCAGCATGGGCGGGCGATATGTCCGCATAACGGGACGACTGGACACTTCAAAGCCGTATCAGACCCGCCTGAGTCTTGGGCCGATCGAGCTCCGCGGCGGCGAGTGGGTCAGCCTCGTGGGTCTGGATAATGCCGATCGCGTCTGGGTGACCCGAGACACGCTCCCGGCCGGCGCAACCGGGACGTTGACCCTGGTCGGGCGCCTGACCCTCGGCGATGGCGCGGAACCGCCCATATTTCTCGATGTGACGGCCCCGCCCGATGTTGCGACGCGCGACCGGCTTGCCGCAATGGGCGGAATGTCGGCGCTGGCGGTCATTGCCGGATACATCGTTACGGCATTTGCCAGGCGCGCCGACTTTGCGCCGCGCCTGCCCGCATTTGCCATGGCGGCCGGCGCCGGCGCCCCGGCGTATGTGTGGTTCGGCGAGGTTGTGCCAGGAATGGCAGATTCAAGCGTGAGAAACGCGCCGATCCGAATCGCGCTATCGCGGACCGAGGCCCGCATTACTGGCCAGGATTGGGAAACCGCGATCCGGCATGCCTTCTATGTTTCATCGGTCACCATCGCCACCCGCTTCGGCGCGCTGCCTGGCATGCAAATCGTGTTTGAGGACGCGCGCGGCCTGACCCGGCGAGCGGTCCTGGCCTCGGGCAGCCTTGCGGCGCGCGATCAACTCATCACTGCGCTCACCTACATTGGACGCTAAACACATGTTCAATCCGTCTTCGTCCCCAAACCAGAATGACACGCGCTGGTTGCCGCGTTTCGTGACGATCTGGGCCGGACAGGCCGCGTCACAATTTGGCAGCCACCTCGCCCAATTCGCCCTGGTGTGGTGGATTACCTTGACGACCCAGTCCGCCGTTGCGCTCACAACCGCGACGCTTGTCGCGATCCTTCCCTCTGTTGTCGTCATGCCATTCGCAGGCGCGTTGGTTGATCGCTGGAACCGGCGCCGGGTGATGCTGGTGACCGACACCTTGAGCGCGGTCGTGGCATTTGTCCTGGCCGGCTTGTTTGTGGCCGAAGTCGCCCAGTTGTGGCACGTCTATGCGGCGATCTTTGTCCGCTCGATCCTGGGCGCCTTCCAAATGCCGGCGATGCAGGCCTCGACCTCGATGCTGGTCCCCGAGGCGCACCTCACCCGGATCGGCGGGATGAACCAGATGCTGCAGGGAGCAATCGGGATTTTTGCGCCGGCTGGGGGCGCGCTCATGCTGAGCATCGCACCGATCTCAGCCGCGATGGCCATCGACGTCTTGACCGCCCTGATGGCAGTGCTGCCTTTGCTCATTGTCGCGATTCCCCAGCCTGCGCGCCAGGCCGCGCCGGGGGCGCATCTGCCCGGGCCAGCCTTGCTGCATGAGATGCGCGAAGGTTTCGCTGTGTTGGCTGGCAATCGTGGTCTGGTCTTCATCGCGGTAATGTCGTCGCTGCTCAACTTCCTGCTCACCCCCACGGGGGCGCTGGCGCCGCTTCTGATCACGCGCCACTTCGCGGGCGGTGCCCCGGAGTTGGCTTTGCTGGAAGGCGCGGGCGGCATAGGACTGGTGCTGGGCGGACTGGTGATGAGCGCATGGGGGGGATTCAAGCGGCGCATCTACACCACGATCGTGGGGGCAGTTGGGATCGGGACGGGAATTGCCGTGATCGGATTCGCGCCAGCCGCGGCATTCGGTATGGCTGTGGCCGGCATGTTTTTGGCCTCGGTCATGCAGGCCCTGGCGAACGGCTCCGTCATGGCGATCTTTCAGTCGGTCATCCCGAAACACGCCCAGGGCCGGGTCATGGCACTACTGGGCACCGCCGCGATGGGCATCTCGCCGCTTAGCCTGCTGATTGCGGGTCCGTTGGCTGAGACGTTTGGTCCACGGGCCTGGTACATCGGGGCAGGGTTGATCAGCATTTTGGTCAGCCTGAGCGGACTGCTTTCGCGCGACGTGCGCGCGCTTGGCGCTCCATCTACCGCGGCAAAGATGACCGTGGCGTCCCAAGTCGCGTCACTCACCTAAACGCGTTGAAGACCCCTAAGGAGAACAATGGCTACAACCGAAGAACGACTCAAGATACTCAAGATGATTGAAGAGGGCAAAATCAGCGCCGATGATGGCGCAAAACTTCTTGCGGCATTGAGCGTGGGACCTCGCCCCTCAACCGCCGCGCCGCTGAGCGCGAGCGCGGGGAGTCCGGCCCGCTTCCTGCGGGTGCGGGTGACGGATTCGGTCACCGGAAAAGCGAAAGTGAACATCAACCTGCCGATTGGCCTGGTGAATGTCGGGATGAAGATCGGCGCCCGCTTTGCGCCTGAAATGAGCGAAATGGACGCGGCCGCCATCGTCGAAGCGATTCGAAGCAATGCCATGGGCAAGATCATCGACGTGCAGGACGAAACCGACGGCGAGCACGTCGAGATCTTCCTGGAGTAGAACCGCGCTCGGCTGGTTTTCAGCGGACCACCTTTAGGGAGTTCGCCGCGCGTAAACATAGCCGCGCCGACTTGGGTGTTCGACGCCCGAATAGGGCGCCCGTTCAATCTCATCCTCGATAACGAACCCGGCCGCGCCCATCTCCGCGGAAATGACTTCGGTCCGCAAGAAGCGGAAATCTACAGACACGGCGATGCCCCACCAGTCCTCCAAGCGGCGGACTTCGTCACCGATGTGAAACGCCACGAGGGCAACCCCGCCCGCGCGCAGCACGCGATGGAATTCGCGGAAGACGTGCGGCCGCTCGTCCGGCAGAATATGAATGACCGCGTAAAAGGCGCACACCCCGGCCAGCGAATGATCGGCGAATGGCAATTGGCGCATATCAGCAGCCGTGCGCGGCGCAATTGGCGCAATCACCCCGGCTTCCCGCAACATGCCAGGTGAGATGTCCGAGGCGATAACTTCCGCGCCTGCGCTGGAGAGATACCGTGCGACATGGCCAGGGCCACAGCCCACGTCGCCAATCGGCCCGATTCCGCGTGTGTCATCCGCAAGGCGCGAGAGGAGTAGCCGATCAAGTGGCTTGCCCCGCAGTTCGTCCGCAATCCGGGCGGCATAGGCAGGCGCGACTCGATCGTAGCTGGCCCCGAACGGGTTTTCAAAACCAGCCATGGCGTTCGTTCAGCGCGGGAGCTCCGCGAATTCCGCTTTCACCGCATCCAACAGCCCCGGCTTGACCAGCAGGTCCAGCGCCGTGAGCGCCATCGCCTTGGCGGCCGTGCGCATCCCTTCCTGACCCCGATCGGACCAGGCTGCCTCGCGGAATTCAGGCGTGTGCCAGGCGACGGGAAAGTCGGCGATTTGCACCAGGGGGTGAATGGCCGGCACCGCGTGGCTGAGCGCGCCCATATCGGTGCTGGCAGGCCCGTCCAGCTGAACCTCGGTCGAGGACCAGCCCAGGTTGCGCAACTTCTCACCGAAGAGATCCGCCATTACCCCATTTGATGCGACATGCTCCAGAGTGGCTCCGACTTTGAATTCGAGGCGCGCGCCCGTGGCCAGCGCAGCGGCCTCGGCGCACGCCCGGGCCCTGAGCAACAGCTCGCGCACATACATGGTGTCCCGCGCGCGGACGACGTACTTCGCGCTGGCGTACTCGGGGACGATGTTGGCCGCCTGACCGCCGTTGAGAATGATGCCATGCATCCGCGCGTCGGATCGCACATGCTGGCGCAGCGCATTCATGCCGTTGAAGAACTGGATCACTGCGTCCAACGCATTGATCCCCGCTTCGGGCGCGGCGGCGGCGTGACTGGCCTTGCCATGGAAGGCGAGATCGATGGCCGCCACCGCCAGAAACACCGGCTTGGTCACCGTCTCCATCGCCATGTGGGTCATCAGGACGGCGTCCACCTGGGCAAAGACGCCGGCATCGCGCATGGTCACTTTGCCGCCGCCACCCTCTTCGGCGGGCGTCCCAATGACGGCAATCTGGCCCGGCAAACGATCGATCACACGATTGAGCGCAAACCCGGCTGCCAGCGCGGAGGTGGCGATGAGATTGTGTCCGCACGCGTGCCCGATCCCGGGCAGCGCGTCGTACTCGGCGATGAAACCAACCGTGGGGCCCGGATTGACGCCGGAAAGGGCCACAAAGGCCGTCTCCAGCCCGCCCACCCCGCGCTGCACTTCAAAGCCGTGTTCGGACAACGCGGACGTCAACTTCGCGGCCGCATAGCGCTCTTCGAACATGATTTCCGGATGGGCATGGATGTCGCGGCTTATCGCCGCCATGCCGGCGTGGTTCTCATCGATCACAGCGAGAATCTCAGCGGCGAGCGCTGCATATTCGGCTTCGTTCATGTCGAGATACCTCCGGGTCGCCCGCCGGCGCGATCAAAACAAACAGCAACGCCGCGTAATTACGCGGCGTTGCGGCAATGAGCCATGCAGGACTCGAACCTGCGACACAGAGATTAAAAGTCTCCTGCTCTACCAACTGAGCTAATGGCCCTGAGGCTTTTGATTCTATCGCACCTGAGCGGTGGAACCACCGCCGCAGTCCATTTCGCATTTCCACGCTACCCTTGACAAAGAACATTTGTTCTAATATCATCTGGCCACTAGAACACGTGTTCTAGAATCGTTCGGAGCCGCGCTCACCCAAGGGTGGCTGGAACCGGCGAGGCGAGGAAAGCATGTCGAGGCGACTGATGATGCGACTCAATAGCGAATCTGACCAGATTGAAGCCGTCCTGCGTGACCGCAAGGCGCCGGCCTCGGTGGTTGGCGGAAAGGTCACGCCCGGGTTTGTCGAGTTTCTGCTGCGGCCTTACCCGGGCACCAAGGTCAATCAGCTCAAGGCCCTTCGGGCCGACATCGCCCTGGCGGTCGGGAGCGACGAGGTGCGAATCGCACAGCAAGGTCCGCATCTGGCCGTACAGGTCTCGCGGCCATCTGAATCGCGGCGGTCGGTCCGTTTGTCCGCGCTTATGGAGAAGCTGCCTTCGTATGCTGAGCACACGGCGGTCCTGGGTTTGTCCGAAGACGGTGCTCCGCTGATGGCGCGTTTGTCTGCGCCCGAGGTCGGCCACGTCCTGATCGCGGGCACAACCGGATCGGGGAAGACTTTACTGGCTCAGTCGATGGTGCTGAGCCTAATTGCGCGAAATCGGCCGCGCCA
>Ga0073905_10002084_pt1 | contig 10310 bp, 10 predicted proteins | sample KloWWTupernatant_FD_65482 | JGI IMG/M metagenome (GOLD analysis project Ga0073905, IMG submission 65482) | Active sludge microbial communities from Klosterneuburg, Austria, studying microevolution and ecology of nitrifiers - Klosterneuburg... | ecosystem: Engineered > WWTP > Aerobic digester >... | reverse complement strand
ACTCAGAAAAGATCGGAGATATCGCCCATAAGGTATTGACAGAATTGGAGAAACCGTCTGACATTCAGCCTGTGCTGCGCTTTCCCCACTTCGACCAGTGCCGATACGTCAGTCGGGGCGTCGACTGCACCGTCCCTCCGGGGCACTACTTCGTGATGGGAGACAATCGGGAGAACAGCCTGGACAGCCGCTTCTGGGGTTTCGTTCCCGAGCGGAACATCGTCGGCAAGGCGTTCTTCATCTGGATGAATTTCGGCGACCTGAGCCGCATCGGAAGGTTCCAATGAGTGCGACCCGCGTTCCGTATCCCGTCGTCGCCCCGCGTCGCGCGCAACGCGGGTTGTCGCTGCTCGGCCTGCTGGCGGTCAGCGCGGTGATCGTGGCCGTGGCACTCGTTGCGATGAAGGTCGTGCCATCCGCGCTCGAGTACAACGCGATCCGCGGCGCGGTCACCAAGGTCGCGACGAGCGGCGGCAACACCCCGCGCGACTTCCAGTCCGCGTTCGATCGCTACGCCGCGATCGACGACATCACCTCCATCAGCGGCAAGGACCTCGTGATCGAGAAGCGCCCGGATGGCACCACGGTCGTGTCGTTCCAGTACGAAAAGCGCATCCCGCTGGTCGGCCCGGCGTCGCTGGTCATCGACTACCGGGGGAGCAGCCGGTAATGGTGTCGGTCCCATGAGCCTGGACGACCTGCAGCGGCAACTCGGGCATTGCTTTGCCGATGCCTCGCTGCTGCGGCAGGCGTTGACGCACCGCAGCCACGGCCAGCCCAACAACGAGCGACTCGAGTTCCTCGGCGACTCGATCCTGAACTGCGTGGTCGCCGCAATGCTGTACCGGCACTTCGCGCGCCTCGACGAAGGCGACCTGTCGCGCTTGCGCGCCAACCTGGTCAAGCAGCAGTCGTTGTACGAGATCGCCCAGCGCCTCGGCCTGAGCCAGCACCTGTTGCTCGGCGAGGGCGAGTTGAAGAGCGGCGGTTTTCGCCGCCCGTCGATTCTCGGCGATACGCTGGAGGCGATCGTCGGCGCGGTGTTCCTCGACGCGGGGTTCGACGCCGCGCAGTCGGTGATCGGGACCCTGTACGAACCGGTGCTGAAGTCGGTCGACCCGAAGACGCTCGGCAAGGACGCCAAGACGCTGCTGCAGGAACACCTGCAGGGCAAGAAGCTGCCGTTGCCGGTCTACGCGGTCGTCGCGACGCACGGCGCGGCGCACAGCCAGATGTTCGAAGTCGAGTGCTCGATCCCGAAGCTGAAGATCCAGGTGCTCGGCAGCGGCGCAAGCCGCCGGGCCGCGGAGCAGGCGGCGGCGCGCGGCGCGCTCGACGCGGCGCAGGCGATGGTGCCTGCCGCCGGGCGCCGCACGAGGGCGCGTGCCGACAAGCCGGAGAAGGCCGACAAGCTCGACAAGCCCGACAAGCCGGACAAACTCGAGAAGCCCGAGAAGCCCGAGAAGGAGGCGAAGGCCGATGCGCCGGAAGCCCCGGAGCGCGCGGCGCGTGGCGTCCGCCCGTCCGCTGCCGCCGTTCCCGAGGCGGTTGCAGCCAGCGGCGACGAGCCCGGCAGCGAGACCGCACCGGCATGCGCGCTGCCGCCCACCGGCCTCGAGGAAGCGCGCCCGGCCCGCGCGGCCTGATACCCGCCGATTCGCCGATGTTCCGCTGCGGGCATGTCGCGATCGTCGGCCGTCCGAATGTCGGCAAGTCGACCCTGCTGAACCGGCTCGTCGGCCAGAAGCTGTCGATCACGTCGGACCGCCCGCAAACCACGCGCCACCGGATCGTCGGCGTCGTCACGCGGCCCGACGCACAACTGCTGTTCCTCGACAGCCCCGGCTACCAGACCCGCAGCGGCGGCGCGCTGAACCGGGTGTTGAACCGGACCGCGCTGCAGGTGGCCGGGGACGCCGACGTCGTGGTGATGCTGTGCGACGGCCGCGCGTGGACGGCGGCCGACGAGCAGATCGCCCGGCTGCTGCCCTCAGACCGGCCGGTCCTGCTCGCGGTCAACAAGATCGATGCGGTCGCCGACAAGGGCCGCCTGATGGCGTTGGTCGAGCGCGCTCGCCGGTGCCGCGACTTCGACGAGGTCGTCCCGATCAGTGCGCGCACCGGGCGGCAGGTGGAATTGCTGCTCGAGCTGTGCGCCGCGCGGCTGCCCGAGGGACCGCCGCGCTACGAGCCCGACGCGCTGACGGATCGCAGCGGGCGGTTCCTGGCCGCCGAGCTGATCCGGGAGAAGCTCTTCCGCCAGCTCGGCGACGAGCTGCCGTACGCCAGCACGGTCGAGATCGAGCGCTTCGAGGAGTCGCCGAAGCTGCGCCGCATCCACGCCGCGATCCTCGTCGATCGCGACAGCCAGAAGGCGATCGTGCTCGGCGCAGGCGGCGAGCGCATCAAGCGCATCGCGACCGATGCCCGCCTGGACCTCGAGAAGCTGTTCGACGGCAAGGTCTACCTGGAGCTGTTCGTCAAGGTGAAGTCGGGTTGGGCGAGCAGCGAGCAGAGCCTGCGCGCGTATGGCTACGAGTAGGACGCAGGAACCCGCCTGGCTGCTGCACTCGACGCCATACCGGGAGAGCAGCCTGATCGTGGACCTGTTCACCCGCGAGCACGGGCGGGTCGCGGCGGTGGCCAAGGGCGCAAAGCGGCCCCGCTCGACGCTGCGCGCGGTGCTGCTGCAGTTCCAGCCCTTGCTGGTGGCCTACGCCGGCCAGCGCGAGCTGCGCACGCTGACCGGCGTCGAGTGGACCGGGGGGCTCGCCGCGCCGCAAGGCGATGCGCTGCTGTGCGCGTTCTACCTGAACGAGCTGCTGATGCGGCTCGTCGCGCGCGAGGACCCGCATCCGCCGCTGTTCGACGCCTACGGCGAGGCGTTGGCCGGGCTGGCGAGCGGCGCTGCGCTCGACGGGACGCTGCGTCGCTTCGAATGGCAGTTGCTGCGCGAGATCGGGTATGCCCCGGATCTCGCGCGCGACGCGGCGGGCCGGCCGATCGACGCGGCGCGACGCTATCGCTGGAGCCCGGCCGACGGCTTCGTCGCCGAGGACGGCGGCGCGTGGGGCGGCAACGAAGCGGTCAGCGGCGAGACGCTCGCCGAGCTGGCCGCCGGGCGGTTCGGGTCCGCCGCCGCGCGGCAGCAGGCAAAATACCTGACACGCGCGATCCTGTCGCACCATCTGGACGGCGCACCGCTGAACACCCGGCAGATCCTGATCGACCTGCAGAAGCTCTGAATCGCGACCGAATCCCTGTCCGGAAATCCCCGCCATGATCGAACTCGGCGTCAACATCGACCACGTCGCCACGGTGCGCCAGGCGCGACGCACCTACGAACCCGACCCGGTCTGGGCGGCGGTCGAGGCGCACCTGGGCGGCGCCGACGGCATCACGGTGCACCTGCGCGAGGACCGGCGGCACATCCAGGACGAGGACGTCCGGCGGCTGCGCGAACTCACGCACATCAAGCTCAATCTTGAAATGGCCGCCACCGACGAGATGGTCGGCATCGCGCTGCGGTTGCGGCCCGAGATGGCGATGCTGGTGCCCGAAGGGCGTCACGAAATCACCACCGAGGGCGGACTCGACATCGCCGCCCAGCCCGCGCGGCTTGCGAAGGTGGTGGCCACGCTGGCCGATGCCGGCATCGTCACCAGCGTCTTCATCGACGCCGAGCCGCGCCAGATCGAGGCGGCGGCGCGCATCGGCGCGCGCGTCTGCGAGTTGCACACCGGGCCGTACGCGCACGCCTTCCACTCGCAGGGCCGCGACGCCGACAGCGCGCCGGTGCTCGCCGAACTGGCCCGGCTGCGCGAGGCCGGCGCCGCGATTCGCGCGCTCGGCATGCGTTTCAACGCGGGCCACGCGCTGAATTACTTCAACGTACAGCCCGTGGCAGCGATGCCGGGGGTGCGCGAACTCCACATCGGCCACGCGATCGTCTCGCGCGCGTTGTTCGCGGGCATGCGCGAGGCGGTTCGCGAGATGAAGCGGCTGATCCGCGAAGGCGCCGCTGGCGTCGCCACGTGATCTACGGCATCGGCACCGACATCGTGCTGGTCGAGCGGGTCCAGCAGCTGGTGGACCGCTACGGCGAGCGCTTCGCTCGCCGCGTGCTGGGCCCCGACGAGCTCGGGGAGTACCGGCGCCGGCTCGGCAAGACGGGACACGGCAACGGTTACGCGACACGCTACCTCGCCAAGCGCTTCGCGGCGAAGGAGGCGTTCAGCAAGGCGCTCGGACTGGGGCTGCGCGGGCCGATGACGCTGCTGTCGCTGCAGATCCTCAACGACCGGCGGGGTCGCCCGGTGGCGAGCGCGCGCAACGAGCTGGAGCCGTACCTGCGCGAGCGCGGCCTGGTCGCGCACGTTTCGCTGTCGGACGAGCTCGACAGCGCGCTGGCGTTCGTGATTCTCGAGCAGAAGGAGCACTGATGGAGCAGGCCGTGCAGGTACCGACGCAGGCGACGCCAGAGGCGCGCACGAAGCTGCCGCGCGGGCCGGTGGTCGTCGACGTCCAGGGGCTCGCGCTCGACGCCGCCGAGCGCGCGCGGCTGAAGCATCCGCTGGTCGGCGGGGTCATCCTGTTCGCGCGCAACTTCGAGTCGCGCAAGCAGGTCGCCCGGCTGTGCGACGAGATCCACGCGCTGCGCCGCCCGAAACTGCTGGTCTGCGTCGACCACGAAGGCGGACGCGTGCAGCGATTCCACAAGGGGTTCACCCGACTGCCGCCGATGCGCGAGCTCGGACGCCTGTGGGACGTAGACGTGCTCGGCGCCTGCCGCAGGGCGACCGAGGTCGGGCAGGCGATCGGGCGCGAACTGCGCGAGGTCGGCGTCGACCTCAGTTTCACGCCGGTGCTCGACCTCGACTGGGGGCGGTCGGGCGTGATCGGCGACCGCGCCTTCCATGCGGACCCGCGCGTCGTGGCGATGCTGGCACGCTGCCTGACGCACGGCCTTCTGCTGTCGGGCATGGCAAACTGCGGCAAGCATTTTCCGGGCCACGGCTGGGCGCAGGCGGACTCGCACGTGGCGCTGCCGCGCGACGAGCGCGACCTGGCGACGCTGCTCGCGCACGACGCGGCCCCGTACGGCTGGCTCGGCGGCACGCTGCTGTCGGTGATGCCGGCGCACGTCGTCTATCCGCAGGTCGACGCCGCGCCGGCGGGGTTCTCGCGCCGCTGGCTGCGCGACGTGCTGCGCCGCAAGCTCGGCTTCAAGGGCCTGATCTTCAGCGACGACCTGACGATGGAGGGCGCATCGGTCGCCGGCGACATCGTCGCGCGCGCGCGCGCGGCGCTCGGTGCCGGTTGCGACATGGTGCTGGTCTGCAACCGGCCGGACCTCGCCGACGAGCTCCTGGCCGGCCTCGACTGGTCGCCGTCGGCGCAGTTCGCGAAGCGCGTCAAGGCGCTGTTTCGCGACTGAATGGAGCCCTTCGACCTGCGCGACTTCCTCGCGCGCCTGCCGCACCGGCCGGGCATCTACCGCATGATCGGCGCCGACGACGCGCTGCTCTACGTCGGCAAGGCGCGAGACCTGAAGAAACGCGTGTCGTCGTACTTCACGCGCAACCAGCAGAGCCCGCGCATCGCGCACATGCTCGAACGCGTCGTGCGCGTCGAGACCACGGCCACGCGGTCCGAAGCCGAAGCGCTGCTGCTCGAGAACAACCTGATCAAGACGGCGGCGCCGCGCTACAACATCCTGTTTCGCGACGACAAGTCCTACCCGTACCTGAAGCTGACCGGGCACGCGTTCCCGCGTATCGTCTACTACCGCGGCGCGGTCGACAAGCGCAGCCGGTACTTCGGACCGTACCCGAACGCCTGGTCGGTGCGCGACGCGATCCAGGCGCTCCAGAAAGTGTTCCGCTTGCGCACCTGCGAGGACACGGTCTTCGCGAACCGCTCGCGTCCGTGCCTGCTGCACCAGATCGGCCGCTGCAGCGCGCCGTGCGTCGGATTGATCGACGAGCGCGGGTATGCCGAGGACGTCGAGGCGGCGGCGCGCTTCCTGCAGGGCGGGCAGCGCGAGGTGCTGGCCGACGTCGAGGCGAAGATGCGCGCCGCGGCGGCCGAGCTGCGCTTCGAGGAGGCCGCGCACCTGCGCGATCGCCTCAGTGCGCTGGCACGGCTGCAGTCGAAGCAGTCGATGGAGGCGGGCCTGGAGACGGATGCCGACATCGTGGCGGCGGTCGTGCGCGGCGGGCGCGCCTGCGTGAACCTGGCGATGGTGCGCGGCGGCCGGCACCTCGGCGACAAGGCGTCCTTTCCGGTGCACGCGGCCGACGCCGGGGACGCCGGCACGCCGGCCGAGATTCTCGAGGCCTTCGTCGCCCAGCACTACGACGGCCTGCCGGTGCCACCGGTGCTGATCGTCGACGGCGTCACGCCGGACCCGGCGCTTCTCGAGTGGCTGCAACAGCAAGCGGGCCACCCGGTGCAATGGATCCGCCAGCCGCACGGCATCCGGCGCGAGTGGCTCGAGCTGACGCGGCAGAACGCGCAACTGGCGATCGCCCGACTGCTGTCGGAGGAAGGCTCGCACAAGGAACGGACCCGCGCGCTGTCGCAGGTCCTCGGACTCGACGACGGCAGCGACCTCGACGCCCTGCGCATCGAGTGCTTCGACATCAGCCACACGATGGGCGAGGCGACGCAGGCTTCGTGCGTCGTCTACCAGCACCACGCGATGCAGCGCGGCGAGTATCGCCGCTTCAACATCGATGGCATCGTCGGCGGCGACGACCCCGCGGCGATGCGGCAGGTGCTCACGCGCCGCTATTCGGACGCGCCGGTCCCCGACGTCGTCCTGATCGACGGCGGCGCCGCGCAGGTAGGCGCGGCTCGGCAGGTCTTCGAGGAACTCGGCGCCGACATCGGCGCGCTGGTCGGTGTCGCGAAGGGCGAGGGCAGGAAGGTCGGCCTCGAGACGCTGGTGTTCGCCGACGGCCGCGCGGCCATCACGCCGGGGCGCGACTCGGCGGCGCTGATGCTGGTCGCCCAGATTCGCGACGAGGCCCACCGCTTCGCGATCACCGGCATGCGCTCGCGCCGGGCGAAGGCGCGAAAGGGGTCGCGGCTCGACGAGATCGACGGGATCGGACCGAAGCGGCGCCAGCGCCTGCTGGCGCGTTTCGGCGGCCTGCGTGGCATCATGGCGGCGAGCGTCGAGGATCTGGCCTCGGTCGAGGGCGTTTCCCGGTCGCTCGCGGAAGAGATCTATCGCCGACTGCACTGATGCCGGAGCGCAAGCGCCCTCCGGCAGACCGGACATGCCCTCGAATCTCCCGACCTTGCTGACCTGGGCACGCGTGATCGCGATACCGCTGCTGGTGGGGGTGTTCTTCCTGCCGGTACCGACGTTCACGCAGAACCTGCTCGCCACCGTGCTGTTCGTCGGCGCGGCAATCACCGACTGGCTCGACGGCTGGCTCGCGCGCCGCTGGGGCCAGACTTCGGCCTTCGGCGCCTTCCTCGATCCCGTGGCCGACAAACTGATCGTCTGCGTGGCGCTGGTCATGCTCGTCGACCTCGGGCGCGTCGACGCGATCGTCGCGGCAGTCATCGTCGGGCGCGAACTCACGATCTCGGCCTTGCGCGAGTGGATGGCGCTGGTGGGGGCGCGCGCCAGCGTCGCGGTCCACTCGATCGGCAAGTTCAAGACCGTCGCGCAGCTGGTCGCGATTCCGCTGCTGCTGTACGACGCGCGGCTCGGCGGACTGTTCCACACGCGCCCGCTCGGCACCTGGCTGATCTGGGCCGCGGCCGTGCTGACCGTCTGGTCGATGCTGTACTACCTGCGGCGGGCCTGGCCGGTGCTTCGCGACGGCGGCGGGCAGCAGGGGCGCCCGCCGTAGCGGCGCGTGGTTTGACAGGGTGTGTCGCCAAGCTATAATTGCGGGCTTCCAATGCGCGGGAGTAGCTCAGTTGGTAGAGCGCAACCTTGCCAAGGTTGAGGTCGCGAGTTCGAGACTCGTCTCCCGCTCCAGTTCCTGAAGGGAAGCCCGGCCGCTTCCCTTTTTCTTTCCAGCCGCGGCGCCGACAGCGCCCGGCATGTACACCCGGCGGGGTGGCAGAGTGGTCATGCAGCGGCCTGCAAAGCCGTGTACGCCGGTTCGATTCCGACCTCCGCCTCCAACCTCTCCTGCAGTCGCGCGCCGTCGCGCGCCCGGACCCGGGAAGCGCGTGCTACGCTCGCGCGTAGTCCGGGTGCGCGCCGGCTTCGTTCGGCGCTTGCCCGCAAGCCAGTGGAGTCAACGATGCACAAGCGCACCATCTTGCGCCGGCTCGCGGCCATCGCGCTCGCCGCGGGCATTTCGGCGGCCTCGCCGACAGCGACCCTCGCGCAGCCGGATTCGGTCCGCATCGGCCTGATCCTGCCGATGACCGGCCCGTTCGCGTCCACCGGTCGCCAGGTCGAGGCAGCCGCGAAGCTCTACGTGGCGCAGCACGGCAATTCTGTGGCGGGGCGCAGGATCGAGCTCGTCGTCAGGGACGACGGCGGCACCGCCGACGTCACGCGACGCATCGCGCAGGAGCTGGTCGTCAACGACAAGGTCGCGGTGCTGGCCGGCTTCGGCCTCACGCCGCTGGCGCTGGCGACCGCGCCGATCGCGACCCAGTCGAAGACGCCGATGGTGGTGATGGCGGCAGCCACGTCGAGCATCGTCGACGCGTCGCCGTTCATCGTCCGGACCAGCTTCACGCTGCCGCAGGCGACGATCGGCATCGCCGACTGGGCGCCGAAGAACGGCATCCGGAAGGCGGTCACGCTGGTGAGCGACTACGGCCCCGGCATCGACGCGGAGAAGGTGTTCGTCTCGCGCTTCGCGCGCGGCGGCGGCCAGGTTTCCGATTCGCTCAGGGTGCCGCTTCGCAATCCGGACTTCGCGCCCTTCCTGCAGAAGGTGCGCGACGAAAAGCCCGATGCAGTGTTCGTGTTCCTGCCGTCGGGCGTCGGTGCGCAGTTGATGAAGCAGTTCACCGAGCGCGGTCTCGACAAGGCGGGCATCCGCCTGATCGGGACGGGCGACGTGACCGACGACGACATCCTCGACGGCATGGGCGACGCGGCGCTCGGCGTGGTGACCTCGCACCACTATTCGGCTGCTCACGATTCGGCGGCCAACAAGGCCTTCGTCGACGCATTCCGCAAGGCCAACGGCGGCATGCGCCCGAACTTCATGGCGATCGGCGGTTACGACGGGATGCGGGTCATCTACAAGGCGCTCGAGGCCACGAAAGGCGCCGGCGGCGAGCCGCTGGTGGCGGCGATGAAGGGACAGTCGTTCGAGAGCCCGCGCGGCCCGGTCACGATCGATCCGCAGACCCGCGACATCGTGCAGGACATCTACATCCGCAAGGTCCAGCGCGTGGGCGGACAACTCTACAACGTCGAGTTCGACGTCCTCAAGGCGGTGAAGGATCCGGGACGCGGGCAGTGATGCCGCCGGCGACGCAGTCATCGGTGCGCACGCCGGGGAGGGGAGCCAGCCCGCCTGAGCTGCAGAAGTGCTGACGCTGCTGTTCGACGGCATTGCGTACGGGATGCTGCTGTTCGTGCTGGCGGTGGGCCTGGCGGTGACGATGGGGCTGATGAACTTCATCAACCTCGCTCACGGCGCCTTCGCGATGGCCGGCGGCTACCTGGTGGTGCTGCTGATGCAGCGCTGGGACTGGCCCTTCCTCGCGTGCCTGCCGCTCGCGTTCGTCGCGACCGCCGCGCTCGGCGCGCTGCTCGAACGCACGCTGTACCGACCGATGTACGCCAAGCCGCACCTCGACCAGGTGCTGTTCTCGATCGGCCTGACCTTCATGGCAGTGGCAGCGGTCGACTGGTTCATGGGCTCGTCGACGCAGATCGTGCAGTTGCCGCCATCGTTGCGCGGGCGCAGCGAGTTCCTCGGCGGCGCGCTCGGCGTCGGCCACTACCGGCTGTTCATCGTCGCGGTGTGCGTGCTGCTGACGATTGCGCTGCAGGCGATCCTGGCGCGCACCCGATTCGGCTCGCGCCTGCGCGCCGCGGTCGACGACCCGCGCGTCGCCGGTGGCCTCGGGATCCCGGTGAACCGCGTGTTCATGGCGACCTTCGCCGCCGGCTCGGGCCTGGCGGGCCTGGGCGGGGCGCTCGGCGCCGAGGTGCTGGGCATGGACCCGACCTTTCCGCTGAAGTTCATGGTCTATTTCCTGATCGTGGTGGCGGTCGGCGGCACGACCTCGATCACCGGCCCGCTGCTGGCCGCGCTGCTGCTCGGGATCGCCGACGTGTTCGGCAAGTACTACGTGCCCAAGCTGGG
>Ga0073905_10002083_pt1 | contig 10310 bp, 10 predicted proteins | sample KloWWTupernatant_FD_65482 | JGI IMG/M metagenome (GOLD analysis project Ga0073905, IMG submission 65482) | Active sludge microbial communities from Klosterneuburg, Austria, studying microevolution and ecology of nitrifiers - Klosterneuburg... | ecosystem: Engineered > WWTP > Aerobic digester >... | reverse complement strand
AAGGTGGTGGCGTACTCGCCCTTGCCGTCGATGCCGAGGATCGCGGTTTTTTCGCGGAATCCCGAGCAGTGGTAGGCGCTGGAAGCGTGGCTCAGGTGGTGCTCGACCGGCACGATCTCGGCCCTGGCGAGGTCGAAGCCGAGTTCCTGCAGGCAAGCCTCGATGCGCTTCCGGTAGCGATAAAAGCGCCGGTTGCCGGCGAAGAGGGCGTCCAGCCCGCGATCGGGGGCATACCAGTAGCGCTGCGTATAGTGCCAACGCGCCGGCCCGAAGATGCTGATCGGCGCAAACGGGATCGCCACCGCATCGACGTCGGCCGGCTTGATGCCGGCGAAGTCGAGGCAGAATTTCGCCGCTTCGAAGGGCATGCGGCCCTTGGCATGCTTGTCGCGCAGGAAGCGCTCTTCCTCGGCGGCCGCCACCAGCGTGCCGTCGATGTAAAGCGCTGCGGAAGGGTCATGCGAGACTGCGCCGGACAGTCCAATTACAGTCAGTGCCAAAGTCAGGAGTCCAAATAGTTATTTGCTTGAATCGAGGTAACCGGAGCCGGAAAGTCGAGGCATTCAGCAAATCCCGACACAGTCGCTGATTTTACTCGACCCGACGCCATGAAGACTTCGTCAAGATACACGTCCTGTACTTGGCAGGCCGCTGCTTCTTGATGCTCTCAAGAAAGCTTGCGGGATCATTCATGGGCATCTTTTTCAGGTCGGCTTCATGGATATCCCACCAGCAGCTCTCCAGCAGTCTTGAGGCAAGCTCCGGCGGGTGTCTGTATCTGATCAAGCGTGCAGGGATTCCCGCAACGACGGCATACTCGGGTACATCCCGTGTGACGACCGATCTTCCCGCAATGACGGCACCCGTGCCTATGCTCACTCCCTCCATGATCATGGCGTCCCTTCCAATCCATACGTCATGACCTATGCGCACGCCACCGGCACCTGGGTCCGCAACATCCGGAACCGCCGCATCGACCTGAAACGGGTAAGTGCTTACCCATGACATGGGGTGTCCCTGCTCTCCCCTGGATTGGCCGATGACCACGTTGTTGCTGATGGAGCAGAAACGGCCAATTTCCCGGACATTGAGCAATTCCGAGCCGCTTCGGATGTACGTCCTGGCGCCCACTCTCAACTCATGGAATTTCATGATTCTTGAGTGTATTGACGTTCCTTCTTCCAATACCATCCGGCCATTTCTAGGTAAGGCATCGATGCCAAAAGACAGTTTGATACCCATCCGTCGCAGCCAGTACTTCGAAATCTGATTTTTTATGCGGGCAAACAATCCCATTGATCTCATCCCGCCTCATAAGTGGCCTTCGGTACGCCCATTCCGGCAACATCAGTTCGGACTGAACCTTGTGAAGTATACATGCCCGGAAACTCGTGACTCGCCGGAAAGCGCCAGCGCGCCGCTCGACGGATATCTCCAGGCGCTGATCGTCACCTGATCGTAGCGCTCCCTCCTCTTAAGGCCTGATTAATCTTGCCGGCGGAAGATGTCGTTTTGGGGAGCCAAAGCGATGCCAGCACTGCCTTCACCAGCCTGTATCAGCCGCTATTATCTGGTCACGTGGCTGGGCGTGATTGCCCACGTCAGCCGCTTCACTTCGCACGAGCAATACGCCGATCCGTTCACGGCCCTGTGGACACTGGCCGTGACGGCAAGCTATTCGATGTTCTACCTGCTGCCATCGATTGCCGGCGGCTACCTGTGTTACTGGTTGCTGGGCCGCTCGAAAAGTCCGCGCTCCGGAAACCTGCTGCTGGCGACGACGCTTGTCGCGCTGCCCGGGCTGACCCATGTCGGGCTGTTTGCCGATCGCCTGATCCACGACATGTACGGCTTCCATATCAACGGCTTCGTGGTCGACCTCCTGCTGACGCCGGGCGGCATCGACTCGCTGGGGGCGACCGCCAGCACCCAGCTGACGGCCGGCCTGATCGTCGCGGCCCTGCTGGCGTTCCAGGGCCTGGTCTATTACTGGCTGGTCGCGCGCGGCGCCCACGGCACCCCATCGTCACGCCCCCTGCCGCGCCTGCTGCGCTGGCGCTGGCTGTTCTTCCTGATACTGACGGCGAGCATGGGCGAACGCGTTGCCTACGGCTACAGCTCCGCGATCAACTACCAGCCCATCCTGTTTGCCGGCGAACGCTATCCGATGTACTTGCCGATGTCGTTTCGCAAGCTGGCGGCCAAGATGGACATCGGCGAAGCCCGGAAGACGGCGGATGGACTGCATGTCAAGAACAGCGCGCTGAACTACCCGCTGGCGCCGCTGGATGTCGACAGTTCCGTGCGGCCGCCGAACATCGTCTGGCTGGTGGCCGAGTCGCTGCGCTACGACATGCTCGATCCGAAGATCATGCCGCGGTTGTGGGACTTCTCGCAGCAGGCACTGCGCCTGGAGCAGCATTACAGCGGCGGCAACCTGACCCAGATGGGCGTCTTCTCGATGTTCTACGGGCTTTACGGCAACTACTGGTTCCCGATGCACTCCGCGCGCCGTGCCCCGGTGCTGATGGACGTGATGCAGCAGCGCGGCTACCAGTTCAGCCTGCACACCAGCCAGCGCTTCACCTTCCCCGCCTTCGACAAGACGATCTTCGTCGGCATGGACCCGAAGGACATGCATGCCTTGTCCGGCGGTGCGCCCGCCTGGCAGCGCGACCAGGAAAACATCAGGAACATGCTGGGCTTCATCGACAAGCGCGATGAAACGAAACCCTTCATGACCTACATGTTCTTCGAGTCGACCCACGCCGCCTACGATTTCCCGCCGGATTCGGTGATCGCGAAACCCTATCTCGAAGACCTCAACTACCTGACGACGGATTTCAAGGTCGACATCCAGCTGATCAAGAACCGCTATCTCAACGCCTCGCACCATGTCGACCAGCAGATCGGGCGCGTCATCGAGCACCTGAAGCAGAAGCAGCTGCTCGACAACACGGTGATCATCGTCCTCGGCGACCACGGCGAGGAGTTCATGGAGCGCAGCCGCTGGGGCCATAGCGCCGAATTCAACCGCTTCCAGACCGGCACGCCGGCGGTCATCTGGGCGCCCGGCAACAAGGCGCGCGTGGTGAGCGGGATCACCAGCCACCTCGACATCCCGGCCACCCTGATGCCGCTGCTCGGCGTGCGCAATCCACCGTCCGATTATTCGCAAGGCATGAACCTGCTGGATCCCGGCTACCACCGCGAGTACGCGGTCGCGGCGGACTGGAACCGGCTCGCGTACCTGGGCGAGAAGGTCAAGGTAGCCTTTCCCATCAATGCCACCGGCAGCGCCAAGCGCGACGAGGTCACCGACGGCAATGACCATGCAATTGCCGACGCGGACCAGGCCAAGCGCAACATTAGCCCTGCCATCGCAGAAATGATGCAGAACCTGACGCGCTTCAGTCGGCCGAAGGGTTGATGGCGGCTGCCTGCTGCCGCGGGCCATACCTGTCGCAATGGTCGGCGATCACCGTCGCCAGGCGCGGCATCAGGGCCTCGGGGAAATCGTGGCCCATGCCCTCGATCACCAGCAGTTCCGCACCGGGGATGTTCTGCGCCGTATCGCGGCCGGCGGCGAGCGGTACCAGCGGATCGTCGGCGCCGTGGATCACCAGGGTCGGCGCCATGATGGTGCGCAGTTGCCGGCGCCGGTCGCCGGAGGCGATGCTGGCCAGCAACTGGCGCGCCACACCGGCCGGATAGTAGGCGCGGCGCACGCTGCGGCCGATGTGCAGGCGCAGCGCCTCGCGCGTCGACGGGTAGGCCGGGCTGCCGATCACGCCAAACATGTCGACCATGTGTTCGATCACCGCCTCGGGATCCTTCGGGTCGGCCGGCCGGCTCAGCAGCGTCTTGCGCGCCGCCTTGGTCGGCTTCGAGACGCGGCGGTTGCCGGAGGTGGACATGATCGATGTCAGGCTCAGCACGCGCTGCGGGAACTTTGCCGCCAGCACCTGCGCGATCATGCCGCCCATCGAGGCGCCGACGACGTGCGCCCGTTCCAGTCCCAGCCGATCCATCAGCCCGATGGTGTCCTCCGCCATGTCTTCCAGCGTATAGGGCGTGCGCACCGGCAGGCCCAGCGCGGCGGCGGCCATGGCCAGCAGCAGGTTGCCGCGCTTCTTCCCGACCACGCGGCCCGACAGGCCGCAGTCGCGGTTGTCGAAACGGATCACGCGGTAGCCGCGCGCCACCAGGGCTTCACAAAAGGAATCGGGCCAGCCCGTAAGCTGCATGCCGAGACCCATGATCAGCACGATGGCCGGCCGGGCCGGATCGCCGAGCGACTCGTATTCGATGTGCAGCGGCGCTGCCGTCATCGCTCAGCGAACCGCGGCACGGACGGTGGCCTTGCGCACCGAGGTTTTGCCGACGCCCGCAACTGCCGCGCGACGCGAAGCCTTCGCCGCGGCGGCACGCGGCTTGCGCCGTGCAGCGGGGCGCACCCGCGCCAGGTATTCCTGGAAGCTCTCGCGCAGGCACTGGGCGAAGACATCCGGATCGGGTAACTGCTCGTAACAGCAGGTGAAGGAGATGACGATCATCTCGCTGTAACTGGTCACCGAAAAAACCAGGCCCATGCCGTCGGAAATCGGCATGATCGCCGACAGGTAGGTCAGTCGCGCGCCCTGCAGATAGAGCGGCTGCTGCTGGCCGGGCACGTTGGTGATGGCGCAGTTGGCCAGCGGCGCCCAGTTGCCGAGCAGGGCCGACGCCGAACGCAGCATCTTGCTGGTGACGGCAATCGCGGCCGAGGGCGCGTGCTCGGCCAGTTCGACCAGCTCGCGGGCGCTGACCGCCTGCGCCATGACGTCCGACGAGGAACTCAAGGCCCGGATCGCCGCCAGGCGCTCGACCGGATCGGCGATGTCGGTGCCGAGGCTCAGCCGCACCCAGGAAAACATTGCCTCGCCAGCGGCATCGTCCGCCTTGCGACCCTTGGCGCGCACGCCCACCGGCACCGCCGCAACCAGGCTTTCCCCGGGAAGCTCGCCCTGCAGGTCGAGGTAGCGACGCAGGCCGCCGGCGCATACGGCAAGGACGACGTCATTGACCGTGGCGCCGTCGGCGAGGCTGCGGATGGCCTTGAAATCCCTCAGGGAGAAGCGCCGCGTATCGAACACGCGATGCGGGGAGACCTCGCTGTTGAAGCGCGTCATGGGAAACTCCTGCGGGCGGGCAAGGAATTCTCCGGCAAAGGTGCGCACCGCGGATTTGACCGTGGCCCAGCTGCGTTTTGCGGGTTTGGCCATGCGCAAGGGAAAGGTCGCGACGTTGGCACCGGCGCGCAGCAGCAGGCCGACATTGCCCGGCGGCGCTTCGGGGAACCAGGGTGCGGGCGGTGCCGGTGGCGGCGAATCCGCCGAGATGTCGTGCAGCAAGGCGGTTATTTCGTTGCCGCGATCGACATCGATCGCGGCATGGTGGACCTTCAGCAGCACGGCAAAGCTCCCGACCGGCAGGTCGAGAAAGCTGTCGAGTCCTTCGATCACGTACATCTCCCACAACGGGCGCTGCAAGTCGAGCGGCCGGGCGTGGATGCGCGCGGCCTGGATGCAGAACTGGCGCCAGTCGCCCGGCTTGGGCAGGGCGATGTGGCGCACGTGGTATTCGATGTCGAAGCCCTCGTCCTCGATCCAGTACGGGTAGTCGAGGTCGAGCGGCACGCGCCGGATCTTCTCGCGGAACACCGGCAGCCGGCCGAGGCGGCCCTCGACATGCGCCAGTATCTGCTTGAAGCGCACCACGCCGCCCGGCGCCGTGGACTGGTCGTAGATGTGCAGCAGCGTGACGTTCGAATTGGCGTGGGCGCTGTCCGAATAGATGTAGGCGGCATCGTGTTCGCTGAGTTGTCGCATGCGGGTCCTTCGATGGAAGATTCAGACAGCGGGAGACGTCGCGTCGCGCCCGGACGCACCCGAGGTCGCACGCCATATGCGGCCAAGCAGACCGTCCGGGCGGAAGGGCTGCCAGGCGCCTTCCGGCTGGGCCAGGCGGTCGGCGACGACGGCCAGCACGATGCCGTTGAAGCCCAGGCCGAGATGGCTGCCCGGCACCCGGATGTTCTCGTGGAAAGCCGGATCGCCGTCGATGGTGGCTTCCTGCGGCGGCACCACGCCGTCGCCCAGCGAATACAGGCAACTGGTCGGAAGCTCCAGCCGGCGCTGCTCGCGCAGGGTCTTGGCGCGCGGCTGCATGACGTGGGCCGCCGGTCCGAGGCGATGCGAAATCACGCGGTAGAGCGCCTTGACGGCTGCCGGCGACTGGCTGCCGCCGGCATCGACGCTGACCGGGCTGCCCAGGGTGATGATGGAACGCACGCATTCCAGCGCGTTCTCGGCGCCGTAGAGCGAAAACACGCCGCCCAGGCTCCAGCCGACCACGCTCACCTTGCGCCCGGTGATGTGGTGCAGGTAACGGATCTTTTGCGGCAGGGCGCTGGCATGCTTGCTGCGGAAACCCAGGTTGCGCCCGAGGCCCCAGGTGTGAACGTCATAGCCCTTGCTCCGCAGGAACAGCTTCAGGGCGATCAGGGTCTTGTCGTCGGCCATGAAGCCGGGCAGCAGCAGCACCGGATGGCCGTCGCCGCGCGGCGCCTTGAGCAGCAACGGCAGGGATGCCGGCAGCAGCGCCATTTCGAACAGGGCGCGCGGCTCCAGCATCGAGTTCAGTGCGCGGGGCTTGCCGATGTGCGGATGGCGAACGACCGGGAGGCGATGAGGCAAGCCCTCCGCCCTGGCTGCCGGCCGTACCGGTGACGACTCCTTCCGCCGCGTCGCGCTCATGACTCCCTCTGGAAAAACCCGGCAGCGGGCAAGGACCCCGCCGCATGGCCGCCGGCGGGAAGTTCATGCCTTCCCGATGAAATCGCCCCACGGGCCAGTCTAATCCGAATCCGCCGTGACGCGATTCCACCCGGCACGTGCCACCACGCACCGGGCGCCGCCGCGCGATGCGTCCGCCTCAGCGCGACGTGCATGCCTTGCCATCCGCCGTTTCCGTCCGCAGCAAGGATACCGCCTCCGCCACCGTCTGCCCCGCCACCAGACCCGCCGCCCCGGCCTCCGCATTGAGCGCCGTAACAACGCCACACTGAAAACCATCCAGCGCATCGCCGATGCGCGCCGTGTCATGGCCGTAGGCCGCGGCCGCGATGCCCGCCTGTTCCAGCGCCTGCAGCGCGACGATGCCGGCCGCCTCCTTGCCGATCCCGGCGTCATTGAAAAAAATCGCCCGGGGAGCCGGCCGGACGGCCAGGGCGAAGAGGGCGGCAGAACGCCCCCCGTGCGAGCCGGAAACAATCACCGCACGGCCCATGGCCGCGGTGATTTCGGTTATCGAGTCGATCAGATGGAGGGCGCGCATCGGCGGTCCCCGCGTCAAGCGCTACCCGGCGCGCGCTCCAGGTCGCGCCACAGGCATTTCCCCCCGGACTCTCGGGCGATTTCGCCGAGCACGCGCGCATGCTCGGCAAGTTCCTCGTCGCTGGCGCGCAGCACCCGCAGCGGCGGCCGCTGCCGCACGCCCCCGGTCGAACGGCCGACAGGTGCGCTGTCGAAGGCGATCTCCAGCGTGTTCTGGCCGCGCGTCATGGCCAGGTAGACCTCGGCCAGCAGTTCGGCATCGAGCAGCGCGCCGTGCACCTGGCGGCTGGAATTGTCCACGCCGAACTCGGCGCACAGGGCGTTGAGGTTGTTCTTCTTGCCGGGACGCATCTCGCGCGCCATGCGCAAGGTGTCGATCACCTCGCCGCAGAGCTGGTCGATGCTCTCCATCTGGAGCAAGCCGAGTTCGTTGTTGAGGAAGCCGACGTCGAAGGCGGCGTTGTGGATCACCAGCTCGGCGCCGCGAATGAACTCGACGAAATCGGCGACGATCTCGGCGAACTTCGGCTTGTCGGCAAGGAATTCGTTGGTCAGGCCGTGGATCTCGATCGCGCCCTGGGGCACCTCGCGGTCGGGGTTGATGTAGGCATGGAAGCGCTGCCCCGTCAGCTGGCGACCGCGCAGTTCGACACAGCCGATTTCGACGATGCGATCGCCGGCACGAAAATCCAGGCCGGTGGTCTCGGTATCCAGAATGATTTTTCTCATGTGCCCGTCCGCACCTGTTCGACGCCGCGCCGCGCCAGCTGGTCGGCGCGCTCGTTCTCCGGGTGTCCGGCGTGGCCCTTGACCCAGATCCATTCGATCCTGTGTTGCGCCGCCAGGCGGTCCAGTTCGCGCCACAGGTCCTCGTTCTTCACCGGCTCCTTGCTCGCCGTCTTCCAGCCGCGCCGCTTCCAGCCGTGGATCCACTCGCTGATGCCCTTCTGCACGTATTGCGAATCGGTGTGCACCCGCGCCGCCACCGGGCCCTTCAGGGCGCGCAGGGCCTCGATCACCGCGGTCATTTCCATGCGGTTGTTGGTAGTGATCGTCTCGCCGCCGAACAGTTCCCGTTCGGCATCGCCCTTGCGCAGGATCGCGCCCCAGCCGCCGGGGCCGGGATTGCCGCTGCAGGCGCCGTCGGTGAAGATTTCTATCATTGGTCCACCCTTTGCGTGATCGATACCAGCGCCTTGGCGCGCAGCTTGCGATCATGCCACGCCGGCGTGATCAGGCGCATGCCGTGCTGGCGCTTGACCGCCTGCACGACATACACCGCCCCGGCGATCGGCCACCAGCGGTCGCCGGCGGCATCCATGAACTTGAAGCGGCGTAGCCACTTCTCCTGCGTCACTGCCGGCGCGTAGCAGCCGAAGGCGCCGGCCTGCATCTCGAAGCCGAGCAGCGAGAACCAGTCCTTCAGGCGCGGCACGGAGAGGTAGGCGCCGCGCCAGGGCGGCAGCGCCTCGCGCCGCGACAGCGTGCGTTTGGCGCCCCACAGGCTGAAGGGGTTGAAACCGGTGACGATGACATGGCCCTCGGGCACCAGCACACGCTCCACTTCACGCAGCACCTGGTGCGGATTGGCGTCGAACTCCAGGGTGTGCGGCATCACCACCAGGTCGATGCTGTTGGCGGCGAAGGGCAGGAAGTGCAGGTCGGAACGCACTTCCGACATGCCGTCGTAGCGCCCGTCGTCGCAGCGAAAGCGCAGCGGCATGCGGTTGGCGCGCAGGAAGTCGTGGGTCGGCAGGGACAGCTGCACCGCGTTGAAGCCGAAAATGTCGGCCACCAGCAGATCGTGCTTCTGCTGCTCCCAATTGAGTACATACTGCCCGGATGGCGTATTCAGCCAGTCTTCGAAACCCTGAATTGACATTGCGCCCCGTTTGGAGAAAATTCCCGAATGACCGAAATCCTTGCCCTGCCTGCCTTCGACGACAACTATATCTGGCTGTTGCGCGCCGACGGCCACGTCGCGGTGGTGGACCCCGGCGATGCCGTTCCGGTGCTGGGGCACCTGGCGCAGACCGGTGACCGCCTCTGCGCCATCCTCGCCACCCACCATCACGGTGACCACGTCGGCGGCGTCGCGGAACTGCTCGCCCGCTTCCCCGTCCCCGTGTATGGCCCGGCACTCGAGAACATCCCCGGCGTGACGCATCCGCTCTGCGGCGGCGAACACATCGAACTGCCCGAAATCGACGTCGGATTCGACATCATCGCCGTGCCCGGACATACGCGCGGCCACATCGCCTATTATGGCCCAAGTCTCGCGGAACACGGCGCCGTGTTCTGCGGCGATACCCTGTTCGGCGCCGGCTGCGGGCGGCTGTTCGAGGGCACGGCGGCACAGATGCAGGCATCGCTGGCCCGGCTCGCCGTGTTGCCGGCGCCGACTTTGGTGTATTGCGCCCATGAATATACCCAGAGCAACATGCGTTTCGCCCGGGCCGTCGAGCCGGGCAGCATCGCCGTGCAGCAGCGCAGCGAAAAGGTGACAAAGGATCGTGCCGCGGGCCGCGCCACGGTACCCACCCGCATCCGGCTTGAACTCGAAACCAATCCCTTCCTGCGCTGGGATGCGCCGGCCGTGCGCGCCGCGGCGGCAGGCCGCCTCGGCCATGTTCCGGCCGACGCGGTGGAAACCTTCGCCGCCATTCGCGAGTGGAAGAACCGCTTCTAGGCGCGGCGCCCGGCACAGCATGACCACCCGTCGCAGCTTCATCAAGTCTCTCGCGGTGCTTCCCGCGGCATTCTCCTTCCGCCCCGTCCGCGCCGCAGCCGATCCCTCGCGCCTGGCGCTGATCATCGGCAACAGCAGCTATCGCGACGCGCCGCTGGTCAATCCCGCCAGCGATGCCAGGGCGGTCGGTGCTCTGCTTACCCAGGCCGGCTTCAGCGTCGATTCGCGCCTCGACGCGACGCGGG
>Ga0073905_10002079_pt1 | contig 10322 bp, 6 predicted proteins | sample KloWWTupernatant_FD_65482 | JGI IMG/M metagenome (GOLD analysis project Ga0073905, IMG submission 65482) | Active sludge microbial communities from Klosterneuburg, Austria, studying microevolution and ecology of nitrifiers - Klosterneuburg... | ecosystem: Engineered > WWTP > Aerobic digester >... | reverse complement strand
TATCATTCGCGCCCCGCCAAACGCGGGCCGGTATCGGGGTGTAGCTCAGTCTGGTAGAGCGCTACGTTCGGGACGTAGAGGTCGCAGGTTCGAATCCTGTCTCCCCGACCAATCATTCAAACGAATCCGCCTGAAGAGACTTTTCTTCGGGCGTTTTCGTTTTTGTCACCCGCAAATTCGCGCCCTTCTTTAAGCCGTCTTCAGCTGTTCCAGACCCTTGGATATCGCCCAAGCACCCGGCTTCGACGGTATGATTCGAACACTCACGACCGGTTTTGCCGCTCGCAGCGGCCGTAACAGACGCAATACCGACGCGTTCGACAATTGGGCAGAGCATTCGCTTGCGCGGGCGCTGGACTTGAGCCATTGCATTGTCTCTGGATGGGCGCATCATACTTTTCGGAATCAGGAGCCCGGCCATGAAACATCCTGCCGCCGCCGACATTCGCAACCTGCCGCTTTACTCTCCAGCCGAAGCCGCCAGGTTCTTGCACCTGCCCGCATCGACAGTGCGCGCGTGGGCGTTCGGCCAAGGCTACAAGTCGAAGGATGGCGCAGCCCGCCGATTCGAACCGGTCATCGAAACAGCCGATCCCGATGCGCGCCGCCTGTCCTTCGTGAATCTTGTTGAACTTCTGGTTCTGGCAGCCATCCGCAAGGAGCACGAGGTCGAGCTGAAACAGGTGCGAAGCGCAATCGAGTACCTGCGCAAGAAGTTTCCCAGCAAGCACCCGCTGGCAGACAACGATTTCCAAACTGACGGCATCGATCTCTTCGTCGAGAAATACGGCGACTTGCTGAACATTTCGCATGACGGCCAGATCGCAATGAAGGAAATCATCCAGCAGTATCTGAAGCTGGTGGAACGTGACGCATCCGGCGTGCCGTTCAAGCTGCACTTGCCACGCCGCGCCAACGCACCGGAGCCACTGGCAGCGGTTGTGATCGACCCCAAACGAGGTTTCGGCCGCCCTGTTCTGGACGGGCGCGGCATCCGCACGGAAGTTGTCGTGGAGAGATTCCAGGCAGGCGAATCCATTGCTTCGCTGGCCGAAGATTACGGCCTTGACCCATCGGTGATCGAGGACATCCTTCGGAGTCAGCAGCCGCTTGCCGCATAAGGCCGCGCCCAAGGAACTGATCTTCTTCGTCGATCGCAGCCTCGGCGGCAAACTGGTGGTCGAGGCGTTGCGTGCGGCGGGTGCGCAAGTGATTGCTCACGACGACGCAATGCCGCAAGACTCCGAAGACGTGGAGTGGCTGGCGGAAGCCGGACGGCACAACTGGGTCGTGCTCACGAAGGACAGCGCCATCCGTCGCAACCAGCACGAAAAAAAGATGTTCCGCGACGCGCGCGTTCGCGTGTTCGCGCTGGCGCGCAAGGATCTATCGGGCCCGGAAATGGCCGATCTTTTCGCCAACGCGCTGGCGGGAATGCGCAAGCGGGCAATCACGACCGAGCCGCCGTTCGTATTCAGCATTTCCCGCAACGGCGACTTCAAGCGCCTGGACTGACTCAATTTTCGACCTGAGTCACTTTCGATTTCCAGGCACCATGAATGCCAAGCGCGCTGATGTTAGAGGGTCGCGAACAGGCCAGCATCGTGGCGTCGCCCTGTCTTGCAGAGGGCCACGTGCGGGTCTCAGCCGCCGGTGCGGATATCGAGCTTGGGCAGGGCGCGGACGATCTTCATGGTTTCGAGGCTGACGGTGATGACGCGCAGGAACAGCTCCAGCGGGTAGCGGGGGTTGTGCATGGTTTCCGTCGCCCAGGCGTTGGCGTCGTTGACGATGCCGCTGTCCTTGTCGGTCTTGACGCACTGGCGTTCGATCACCCAGTCCAGCGCGGGTTTGCCGTTGACGACGTAGTCGTAGGCTTCGGCCGGGACGCCGGTGACGGTGATCTTGCTGTTGTAGATCAGCGTCGTGAGGTCTTTCTCGCCCTTGGTCTTGGGCACCTTCATCTTTTCGACACGCCAGAACTTCTCCCGCTCGTCATTCCCGCGAAAGCGGGAATCCAGTGCCTTGGGGTTGCCAAGATCGAGCGCCTTGCCATCACTGCCGATGACCTTGGCCTTGGCGTACATCGGCACGGTTTCGTAGCCCAGATGCAGCTCGGCGAGCGCGCGGCCGGCCTTGCTGAACGCCCAGAAGTCGGCGGCGGTTTTCACGCGCGGGATACGCGGCAGCTCCTTGGCGAGATTGTCGGCGTAGCGTTCGCGGTAGTCGGGCGAGTGCAGCAGACCGTAGACGTAATAGAACAGGTCTTCCTTGGTGATCTTCTCGCCGGGATAGGCACTCTGGAAGTGCACGAGGCCAGCGTCGGTGATGGCGTCGCGGCGGGCTGGTGCGCTGGCCTTGTCCTTGGGTTGGTCGAACAGACCCGGTGCGGGTGCATCGTCGGCGTTTGTGGCTTCGTCGTAGAGGTACAGCGGAAAGCACTGACCATTGAACTGCACTTGAAAATCAGCGACCAAATCAGTCATTAGCGCCGAAAACCCGTGCTTCGATCCAATGTTCGACAGTGTAATGACCCGGTTGACGGAGGATGCGTGTGGAAAGATGCGAGGCATCTGAAACACATACTCGTTCAACGGGCGATCAAAGTAGAGCCATTGTTTCAAGAATGGCCGGTATAGCCCTGAAACCACGCGGTCGGCGCGGAAAGCCAATTGCCGATCTTTAACGACGGCCTGCTTGAGCGAACGCGACCAACTTATCGCGGCCGGGTCGGCGCTGATAAAGTCATCCACCTTCGCGTCACGCAACTTTCTGTCCAGCCCAACGCAAGCCTCGTCGAAGCGCTCCACCTCTCCGTTATAGAACGCAATCATGCGTTTCATGTTGGATTCGAGCACTGCCTTGCCGGCGTTGTAGCACCACGCATCTCGCGACGTCAGAACGCCCTGCGCATAGTTGTCGAATAGCTTGATGCCTTGGCTTTGCTTGTCGCCCAAGGCAATGAACTCGCCAAAGCTGTCATCGCGCTGACGCAGCCAGTCGCCATGGTCGTCGGGGGTGATGGACTGCCACGCTTGTTCCTTGCCGATGCCTGCGATACTGCCGAAGTGCGAGACGATGGCGAGCTTGTCCCCTTGCGAGAGGTAGTCGCCAATGTCGTGGAAGTAGATGCGACCGTGGTCGTGACTATCGGGGTTCTTGACCAGCAACGTGATGGCGATGGGCGCGCGGCTGCCGCTGCCGAAAATCTTGCCCCCTTCCTTGCGTGACTGCTCGCCGCTGGTGCGCTGATTGCCACGCAGATGGAACACGTAGATGTCCGAGAACTCCTCGACGAGGCACTGGCGCAGGCCATCGGCGGTGTTGGCTTCCAGCCAGCCCGCGTTGGTGACGAACCCGATCACTCCGGAGTTGCCGATGCGGTCAGAAGCCCAGCGGATCGCGCGGATGTAACTGTCGTATAGATTGCGCGGGTTCGTAGCTTTCGAGTGTTTCACGTACGTGTCTGCGACACGCTGATCAAGCTGCGGATAGGCAACGTTCTGGTTGTTGTCGTTCGCACTATCCTGCTTGGCGGAATACGGCGGATTGCCCAGGATCACTCGGATGTCCAGCGCCATCTGCCGCTTGCGCCGCTGGCTGTTGTCCACCAGCAACGCATCCACGAGGTCGCCCTTCTCGCCCATCTGGAAGGTGTCGGTGAGGCAGATGCCTTCGAAGGGCACGTAATCGCCGCCGGCGATGTCGTGGTAGGCGCGCTCGATGTTGATGCTGGCGATGTAGTAGGCCAGCAGCACGATTTCGTTGGCGTGCAGCTCGTGCTGGTACTTGTACGGCAACTGCTCGCGAGTGATGAGTTCCGACTGGATCAGACGGGTGATGAAGGTACCCGTGCCAGTGAACGGATCGAGAATGTGCACGCCCTTGTCACCCAGGGACGCGTTGAACTCGGATTTCAGGACGTGCTGGACACTGTGGATGATGAAGTCCACCACCTCCACCGGCGTGTAGACGATGCCGAGGCGCTTGGATAGTTCCGGGAAGGCACCGTTGAAGAACTTGTCGTACAGCTCCTTGATGATCTTCTGCTGGCCTTCCGCACTGGTGATGCCTTCGGCGCGCATCTTCACGCTGTCGTAGAACTTGGTCAGCGTGTCGGCTTCCTTGTCGAGGTGGTGCTCCTGGAGCAAGGCCAGGATCTTTCCCATGGCCTTGGACACGGGGTTGTTCCTGGTGAACTCGTGACCTTCGAACAGGGCTTCGAACACCGGCTTGGTGATGAGGTGCTGGGCCAGCGTCTCGATGATTTCGGCGTCGGTGATCTTGTCGTTCAGGTCATCGCGCAGCTCGGCGGCGAAGGCGTCGAATGCCTTGCGCTCCTTCGTATTGGCCGGGTTTTCGAGAATGGCCTTGATGCGGTCGATGTGGGTGTTGGCGATGCGGGCAATGTCCGCCGCCCAGTCTTCCCAGTGGTGGCGGTTGCCGACCTTCTGCACCAGTTTGGCGTAGATGGCCTTTTCGATCTCGCCGATCTCGAACTGCATCTCGGCCTGTTCGACGCGGGTCTCGTCTGCCACAGCGTGGCCGATGGCGTGGCCGCCGCGCGCCTTGGCCGCATGCTTTTGTGCGGTGTTGGCGCGCAAGTGGGCCGCGCGGCGCTGCAGCTTGTCGGTGACGGCGATCACTTCCATCTTGGTGGGATCGCTGCCGATCAGGTCGAGCTTGTTGACCATCGCGTCGAAGCGGTCATCGTGCGAGCGCAATGCCTGCAGGACCTGCCAGACCACCTTGTAGGTGGCGTTGTCGTTCAGGGCTTCGTGTGGCTCCTTGCCGGCCGGGATCACTACCGGCAGCACGATGTAACCGCGGGTCTTGCCGGGCGCCTTGCGCATTACGCGGCCCACGGCCTGCACCACGTCAACCTGTGAATTGCGCGGGGTGAGGAACAACACGGCATCCAGCGCCGGCACGTCCACGCCTTCGGACAGGCAGCGCACGTTGGACAGCACACGGCAGGTGTTTTCGGGTGGCGCGGCTTTCAGCCAGTCGAGCCTGGCTTCCTTCTCGCTGGCGTTCATGTTGCCGTCGACGTGCTCGGCTTGGCACTGGAGCGTGGCAGCGATTTCCTCGTCGGTGCCTTCGTCCTGTGCGGTGCGCTGGTATTCCTCCACCACGGCCTGGAACATGCGGGCGATGTTTTTGGAGCCCACCTTATGGGTCTTGGCGCCCTGCTTGGCTTCGATGACATGGCAGAACGCCACCGCGCGCTGCATCGGATGACCGTCGTCGGCAAGGTCGTGGGTCAAGCCCTGCTTGGAAAGCGCCTTCCAGCAACCGACGATGCGTGCGGCATCGTCCATGCGCAGGTCGTTGTCGGCACTGGACAGCAGCTTCTGCAGGCGGCGGTTGATCGCGGTTTCCTCGACCGCCAGCACGATGACCTTGTAGTCGGACAGCAGGCCGCGCTTGACCGCTTCGGAAAATGTCAACACATAGAGCGGCTTGCCGAACAGCGCCGGATCGTCCATCGACGCCAGCGCCACGTTATCCTTGGCCGCGCTGGCCTTGGCGTTCTCTCCGTAGATGCGCGGCGTTGCCGTCATGTACAGGCGCTTCGCCGCGCAGATGAAGGCGTTGTCATGCACCTTCACGAAGTGGCTTTCGTCGTCGCCTTCGAAGGTGGCACCTGTGGTGCGGTGGGCCTCGTCGCAGATGATCAGGTCGAATTCGGCGAGGTCGTACTGCTTCTGCGCGTCGCTGATGACATCGATGGAGTGATAGGTGCTGAACACCACGTCCATGTGACTGGCATCGTGGCGCCTGGCGATTTCGGCGGCGAGCGATCTGGCTTCGGTCGTGGCCGGGTACTGCAACTCGTGGGCGAGCATCTCGAAGTCGTCGTCGCCCTGCTTCTTGCCGACGTCGCTGTCCGAGCACACCGCATAGCTGTGCAATGGCGTGGCGCTTTCCTGTGTCCAGTCGGTCAGCGCCTGCGACAACAAGGCGAGACTGGGGACGAGGAACAGCACGCGCCTCCCTTTGCCAGCCAGCAACTCGGCAATCTTGAGGGCGGTGAACGTCTTGCCGGTGCCGCAAGCCATGATCAGCTTGCCGCGATCGGCGTCGGCAAGGCCGGCCTTCACGGCGTCCAGCGCATGTTGCTGGTGTGGGCGCAGTTGCTTTTGCGGTTTCAGGGCGGGCTTGGCGTCGGTCTGGTACTTCGACCAGTCGATCTGACTGGCTTCCAGGTCGTGCAAGGTGACGAGACTGACTGGCGTTTTCTGGCCCTGCAATGCCTCACGCAGGTGGTCGGTGCTCTTGGTGGCGGTGAGGAAGATCAGACCATGGGCGTAGTGCTTCCTGCCTGCGGCGGTGAGAAAGGTGGACACGCTGTCCAGCGTGAGCCGCGCATCCTCGTCGTAGAACTTGGCTTGGATGGCGTGCAGTTCGTTGCCATCGGCAGTTTCGGCAACGAGGTCGATGCCGGCATCGGAACCGACATCGCCGAGGCCGCGCTTCGCCGCTTCCTTGCGCCATTCCTCCCACAGCCACACGCGACCGGCGTAGAGGTCGCGGTAGTAGGGTTCGTTGTTGAGATATGCCTTGACCAGCCGCTCGAAGTAGTTGCCCTTCTCGCGCTCGCTCTTGGCTGTGGTGCGAAAGGTGTCGAGCAGGTTGTGCAGTGCGGTCATCCTGGATTCCCCAAGCCGCCGTGCCGGATGCGGGCGGTTCCATGCTTGATGGCCATTGTGCCGCAGGCGATGCCGCTGCCGCGAGCCACGCCGCATTACGCGCGATACCACAGCTTCACACCGCCGCCTCGCGCCCCGTGGCGAGCGTGTCGATCAGGCTGCCAGGTGCGTGGTCTTGATCACGCGTGGATCATCGGCAAACTCAAGCAGCATGCGCCGCACGCGCTCTTGCCAGCCCTCGGCAAATTCGCGCTTTTGCGCATCGCTGGCTACGTCCTGGATGATTGCGCCAAGCAGCGCACGCTGGTTGGGATTGCCTGGCACCAGCGAGGCGTCCAGTTCGACGGCGACAGCATCGCCGCTGTCGCGTCGACGGAAGATCACGCCGCCCGGGCTGGCTTGTCCGGCAAAGACCAGCAGGCCATTGCGCGCGTAGCGTCCGCCGAGTCCCTGAAAACCATTGTCGGCAGCGGCACCGGTGAGCAGGGTCAGCACCTGGGCGATGACGCCGGTGGTGCCATGATCCATCGGTGCAGGCATCCAGACCTCGACTTGTCCGCGCTCGGCCGGAGCATCCGGAAACAACGCCTGCAGTGCCGCGCGCGCCATCAGGAAGGCACCGGCCACGGTCGGACAGGAATGACCGGCCAGACGCACGGCATCGGCGTAGCAATAGTCGATGCGCCCATCGTCGGACGCACCCAGCAATTGCGCCAGCGGATCGACGGTTTCGACGACGGGGCCGGCGGAAAAGAATGCGGGAAAGCTCATGTTCGTGTCCTTTCAAATGCGAATCATTATCATGCGGCACCCTGCCGGGCACCCGGCTGACGCAGGTCAAGTCAGCTGGATTCAAGCGAATCTGAGCGGGGCATCTTCAGCGGCCTGACTGAAGTACGACGACAGGTATTTCTCGCCTTCGTCGCAGAAAATGGTGACGATCGTGCGCAACTCGGGATGCGCCTCACGGATTCGTCGTGCCGCCAGCAAATGTGCGCCGGAACTGGGGCCGCACAACAAACCGTGTTCGCGGGCGAGGCGTTTCATCTCGACCAGGGCCTCGTCGCTGGAGACCGCCGTGACCTCGTCGATCAAGGCCGAATGGCGCTGGAAGATGCCGGGCACGAAGCCGTCGGAAATGCCTTCGATGGCATGGCTGGCGATTTCTCCGCAGAGGATGGTCTGCGATTCGGAAGGCTCCATCGCGAACAGGCGAACCGACGGATGGACCGCGCGGAAGGCCTGACCCACGCCGATCAGGGTGCCGCCGGTGCCGACCCCGAGCACGAGTGCATCGGGCAGCCGACCGGCCGGCAATTGCGCGAGGATTTCAGGGCCGAGGATCAAGCGGTTTTCCTCGACATTGAGCTCGGAGTTGAACTGGCCGGGGCAGAAGTAGCCAGGCTGTTCGCCAAGTTCACGCGCCCGCTGCAAGGCCTGGTCGACATGGAAATCGCCACAGAAAAGGATCTCGGCACCGTAGGCGCGCGAAATCGCCATGCGTTCGTCGGACAAGCCGTGCGGCATCACCACCAGCATCCGGTAACCCTTGACTGCGGCGACCATCGCCAGCGCATTGCCGGTGTTGCCGCTGGTTGCCTCGACGATGGTGTCGCCGGGTTTCAGCAGGCCTTGCTGTTCGGCACGCTCGATCATGTAGTGCGCGATGCGCGCCTTGATCGAACCGGACGGATTGAGGAATTCGAGTTTGACGAAGATGCCGTCGATTTCGAGCAAGGGCGTGTCGCCAATCGCAGCGAGGATGTTGCGCGAAACCGTGACATGGCGTTGCGGACCTGGCCGCTGCGCGGCATCCGTGGAAACCCGGGGCGGCCCTTTGGCCGAAACATCGATTGGCATCGCATCACTCCTCGAAAAGGATGGGCACCACGGCGTCATTGCCCGCGGCAGCCGGTCACGCAGCTGCCGACTTCGACTGCCTGCGCAGCAGATTCGTGTTCACCTTCGAGGCCAATCCGGCGGATCAAGGGTGAGCGGGGGCAGCACGCCCGGGCAAGCGCACCCGTCGCCATGCCGGGCCTCCTCAAGGTGCGGCTCGCCGTGGTGAATTCAAGGATTCACCGGGGCCACGTGCTGTCTGCGTCAGTTGGCAGGCGCTTTCTTCTCGTCCTCGATCTTCGCCATCGAAGGCAGCTCGGTCGCCTGCAGTTGCCGCGCGACGGCTTCGTTGGCACGCATGACGCGCAGCATGTTGCCGCCGGCGACTGCAGCGAGGTCGGCATCGCTCCAGCCGCGTCGGGCCAGTTCGACCAGCAAGGCTGGATACTTGTCGACGCCATCGAGGCCCTCGGGCGTGTTCGGGATGCCGTCGAAGTCGGAACCCAGGCCGACGCTTTCGACACCGGCGATCTTGCGGATGTGGTCGAGGTGGTCGGCGACATCGGCGAGGGTCACGGTCGGCGGCGGATGCCGGCGCTCCCATTCGGCCATGGCTGCGGCAGCGCGCTCGGGTTGTCCGATGTACAGGCCAAAGAACGGTGGCGAATTGTAGCGGGTCGCTTCCGCAGCGTGGTCGGAATCCCAGCGCGCGCGTTCCTGCGAGATGTAGCTCGGGAAGAAATTGACCATGACGATGCCGTGGTTCTGCGCGACCAGGCGCAGGACCTCATCCGGCACGTCGCGCGGATGATCGATCAGGCCGCGCGCACCGGAATGCGAGAACATCACCGGCGACTTGCTGACAGCGATGGCGTCCGTCATCGTCTTCACCGAAACATGGCTGAGATCGACGATCATGCCAAGCCGGTTCATCTCGCCGATCACGGCGCGGCCGAAAACGGTCAGCCCGTTGTGCTGCGGGTTGTCGGTCGCCGAATCGGCCCAGTCGGTATTTCGCGAATGGGTCAGGGTCAGGTAGCGCGCGCCGAGGGCGTACATCTGGCGCAAGGCCGCCATCGAGTTGTCGATCTGATAACCGCCTTCGACGCCGATCAGCGAGGCGACGCGCCCGGCCTTGTGGATGCGCACGATGTCATCTGCGGTGTAAGCCATCTGCAAGGCCTGCGGATACTGCGCCGCCATGTTGTGGACAATGTCGATCTGCTCGATGGCGGTCTTGACCGCCTCGGGCCCGGTGGTCGTGGCCGGGATCCAGACCGACCAGAACTGGCCGCCGACGTGGCCCTTGCGCAAGCGCGGAATGTCGGTCATCAGGCCGACCCAGTCCTTGTCGGCATCCGCCGGGCGCGGCATGTCGGCGTGATCGACGTTGAGATCGACACCGCCCGCGCGCGTGCGGATCTCCCAGGGCAGGTCGTTGTGTCCATCGATCAAGGGCGTCTTCGTCAGCACGCGTTCGACGCGGGCGAACAGTGTCGCATCGTCGGCTGGCGCAGGCGACTTTGCCTGGGCACAGCCGATGGCGAGAAAGAGGCCAATGCCGAAACGCGCTACCGGGTTGCCGGGCATGTCGTCTCCAGAGGGTGGCGCCGAATGGGGTTCGGCCCCGTCGGCAGATCTTCGCACACCTGCGTGGCGCTGCTACCACGCCCTGACCTGGCGGAATCCGCGCACAACCGCGACGGCTTTCGCGTAGCCGGAAACGAAGAACCCCGGCCTCGCGCCGGGGTTCGGTCGACAATGCAAACGCGCAGGAATCAGAACTTCTGCGAGAAGCGCACACCGACCATGCGTGGATGGGTCGGAACC
>Ga0073905_10002070_pt1 | contig 10348 bp, 9 predicted proteins | sample KloWWTupernatant_FD_65482 | JGI IMG/M metagenome (GOLD analysis project Ga0073905, IMG submission 65482) | Active sludge microbial communities from Klosterneuburg, Austria, studying microevolution and ecology of nitrifiers - Klosterneuburg... | ecosystem: Engineered > WWTP > Aerobic digester >... | reverse complement strand
AACCTGCAGTCTATTTTCTCATCCCTTGACCGCCCCGAGCGTGAGCCCGGAGATCAGGAAGCGCTGGAACACGAAGTAGACGATCAACGGGGGCAGAGTGCTTATGAGCGTCGAGGCCATCATTGGCCCCCAGAAGAACGTGTCCGCGACGACGAAATCCGGGATTCCGGTCGGGATGGTGCGCACGGTGGCATCGGTAACCAGCACGGACGCGTAGATGAACTCGTTCCACGACAGGGTGAACGAGAAGAAGGCGACGATGGCCAGCGCCGGCAGCGTCAGCGGCAGCACGATCCGCCACAGCACGCCGAAACGACTGCAACCATCGACCATTGCGCTCTCTTCGAGCTCGATCGGGATCGAGACGAAATAGCCCATCAGCAGCCAGGTGCAGAACGGCACTGTGAAGCCAAGATAGGAGAGCACCAGCCCTTCCATCGTATTTTGCAGGCCGACATTGCGAATGATGATCAGCAGCGGAATGAACAACAGCGAGCTGGGCATGAGGTAGGTGTAGACCAGCCCCTGGGCGAGCACCCGGCGCCCGCGGAAGCGCAACCTTGTCAGCGCGTAGGCAGCGAGTGACGAAATGACCAGCGAGAGGACAACCGTCGCGAGTGCCACGATGGTGCTGTTGCGGAAGTAGAGCTGGAAGTTCGTCTTCTGGAACAGCGTGACGTAATTCTCGAGCGTCGGCGCCGTGGGCCACAGTGTTGCCGAGGGCCCGAAGATCTCCGTGTTGCTCTTAAGCGACGTGGCGACCATCCAGTAGAGCGGCGCGATCGTCCAAACCATCAGGACGAACAGCACGATCCCGCCAACGACGTGGACGATCCGGCGCGAAGATTTCTGTGTGAGCGCCATCTCAGTTGTTCCCGTCTTTGAGCAGCCGGCGCGTGAGCGCGACGACGAACAGGACAAGGAACGGAAACATCACCATATTGACCGCGGAACCGAGCCCCATCTGGCCAGCCGATGTCAGGTTGAAGCTCTCGTTCGGCAGGATCTGCGTCATCCCCGCGGGCGCGCCATTGGTCAGGATGTTGACGACCGTGATGCCCGTCGCAGTGAACACCGTCGACAGCATTACCGTGATGGTGAAGACCGGCATCATCGAGGGGATGGTGACGTTCCAGAACTGCGCAATCACCCCTGCGCCGTCGATCTCGGCGGCCTCGTAGAGGTCCTTGGGTATGGCCTGCAGTCCCGCAAGAAAGTGCATTGTGTAGAAGGGCGTCCCCGTCCACACGACGACCGCGATGACAGCCCACATGGCGAGCTTCGGCTCGGCCAGCCACGCAATCCCGGTCTCGATCAGGCCGAGGTTGATCAGCAGGATGTTCAGCAGCCCGTTGAATTCGTTGTACATCCACTCCCAGATGAGCGCGCCGACAACGGTCGGTACGGCCCACGGGATGAACAGGATGGTGCGGTACACATTGTTGAACCGCCGCTCCTGATTCAGGACGACCGCCGACACGATACCGATGACGAACTTGATGGCTACGGCGATCACCGTGTACCAAACGGTGTTCACCGCCGTTTCCAGGAACCCCGTATCCGACAGCAGGGTCGCGTAGTTGTTGAGCCCCACAAATCGTCCCGGGATACCCGGCGACTTGTCCTGAAAGCTCAGGACCACTGCATACGCAAACGGATAGATGACGACCGCGATCAGCACCACGATCGCCGGAAGCAGGAATATCCAGGCGAGAATGCGGGCGTCGTTGGCGATCCGGTCCCACAGGCCGGGCGAACGCTGCGTCCGAGGGATTGGCTGCGCCAGATCGCTCACCGCGCAACCTCGCCGTTCAGGTCCGGCCAGTTGCTCATTGTCCTTGCATGCTTGACCTTCCAGGCCTGCACATCGCCGGCGCGGCCCTCGGCGCGGCTGCGACGTGCACTCTCGATCGATGCGAGAAGCCGGGCCGTCACCAGGTCGAGTTCCCCTACGCCCAATGACCGCGCATCGAGAATAAACGAGCCGTGTGCAAGTTGATGCGTCCGCACCCGTATCGAGGGCGTCCCGACCTCGAGAGCATGCACCACATCGACCGCATCGAACCCGGCTCCAGGCAGCACGGTGATGCGCAGCCGGTCGAACGGATTGCCGGTCGGATCGGGATCGAGTTCAGCAGCGACGCCCGCAACGCCGGCCAGCGCCTTGCGCCAATGCTCCAGCGGCACACGCAGCACCGCGCGTTCCGCCTCGCGGTCCCCCGCAACAAATGCCTGCAAGGCAACCATCGCCGCCGCGATCCCTTCCTTGCCCACCTTCATCGGCCGGCCGATGCCGTAGTTCTGCAGGAACGCCGCCCGCACCAGATCCTTGCGACCCGCGACAACCCCCGCCGTGGCCCCACCGAGGAACTTGTGGGCGCTGTGGATGGTCACGTCCGCACCGGCCCGCAGGTAGCTGTGAATGTCGTACTCGGCCGCGAGATCGACGATGACCGGCACGCCGCGCGCGTGACAGACGCGCACGAAATCCGCGATCGGAATCTGCCCGTCAGGCGCGCAATGGTGGCTGACGACAAAAAGCGCGGCCGCCGTGTTCGGGCCAATAGCCCCGTCAAGCTGCGCCTGCGTGGTCGCGTTCACCGAGCCAACCGACACAACACGCGCCCCGGTAAGCCGGATATCCTGCTCGATCGGATGGCCGTAGTTCACGAGGTGCCCGACCTGCACCACCACCTCATGCTTCATCCCGGACGTGTCCGGCAGGCGCTCGATTGCCGCCATGCCATCACCCGTCATCGCCCCGGCGATCGTCATGCAGATACCTGCCGCGCTGCAGGCCGAGATGAATCCCGCTTCGGCGCCTGTCGCTTCGGCAATCACCCGGCTGGCGGCCGCCTGCAGCTCGACCATGTCCACGCCCCGGCCAAGGATCTCGGCCGCGGCCGCGATCGCTTCGGGGCGCGCGCTGATCCCCCCGAGATTGGTCAGCGTGCCGGTGAGGTTGATGACCGCACTGGCACCGAGACGGACACGGATGTCGCCGTTCCCAGTCATAAAGATGTCTCCAGATCGCCGGTTAGTCCGGCTGCATATTGATAGATTGCCGGCGAGCCGCCGGTGTTAACGAGGACCACTCTCGCGCCCTGCGGGATCCGGCCCGCCTCGACCCACTCAACCAGCGCCAGCGCCACCTTGGCGTTGTAGACCGGGTCGAGGATCATGCCGTGCCCGCGCGCGAAGCGGCGGATGACCTCGACAAGCTGGGGCGTCAGCACGCCGTAACCCGGCGCGACGTGATCATCGACGAGGATAACGTCTCCGGCATCGAGCCGCGTCGCGATGCCTAGCCTCTCCGCCGCACGGTCGGCGTGATCGCGAATGGCGTCGCCAAGCTCGGCGGCATCGCTGGCGATAGAGACACCCACGACCTGCACCGGCGAGCCGAGGTGCTTCAGCCCCAGCGCCAGTCCCGCAGCCGTCATCCCCGCTCCAACCGCAATGAAGACGGCGTGCACCGGCCCGGGGAGGCCGGCGACTTGCTGCTGCAACTCCTCAGCCGCGTCGACATAGGCGATCGTCGCCTCGACGCCATAGTCGAGTGCGCGGTCAAGGATTGCGGGATGCCGCCCCTCGGCAATGAGCGCGTCGCGCACCGCCTCCTGCGCAGCAAGGATGCCGGCTCGTCCGAGACCGGCCGGAACCGCGCGCACATCAGCGCCGAGGATATCGAACAGCAGCCGGTTGCCCTGATATGGCTCGTGCGCCTGCCCTGCGGCGTCGGGGATCAGCAGCACCGCCCGCATGCCGCTGCGCGCTGCCGCCGCCGCGATATCGCGCAGCTTGTTGGATTGCTCGGCCGCACAGGCAATCAGCGTATCGACGCCCTTCTCTCGCAGCGAACCAATGACGAATTCCAGCAGCCGCGACTTGTTTCCGCCGACACAAAGCCCCGATAGGTCTTCGCGCTTGATCCACAATTCAATGCCCAGCGTCTCCGACAGCACCGGCGCCGCCTCCAGCGGCGTAGGGAGGTGTACAAGCCGGGTACGGGGCTGCCGATCGCGGATCATCGCCAGGTTTTCGGGCCGGGAGAACTTCGGGCAGTGGCAATCATCCGGTTGCCCTCAAGCGCTCGGGATAGAGCTGAACCTGCGGATTGAAAGAGACGTTCTCGTCGAGCGGGAACATCGGCCGCGGGCAGACCTTGTGCCCCAGCGTCTTGAGGTTGGCCGAGGTCGCGCCGGGTATATCGAGCACATAGTTGCGGCTCGCAAAGGAGAAGTAACGGATCGCGGCGCCCGGCGACTTCACCACGATGATGTCGGCGTCGTGCGGATCAATTCCGTGCTCGAGATAGATCGCCCGGTCCATCATGAAGACAGCGCGCGACACCACCACGATGCGCATGTTGCCGTGGCGCAGCACGGCCGCCGGCCCGGCATGCGCCGGCATGCGCGACACTTCATGCAGGTATTCGCCATTGCCGAGGCGCTCCACCTCGACATCGACCTCAACCGGCGGAAACCGTACGGGATCGATCGTGCCGCCAAGCGCCACGCGGATCTTTGCGCCGATACCTGCCTCGTGCGCCTTCTGCGCGGCGGGAGCATCGACGATCGGCATGATCAGCCGCCCGCGATAGTCCGCCTCAAGCAGGGCTGCGAGAATGGTGTTGCTGTCCCCCGAGGCACCACTGCTCGGCGCATCGGCGGCATCGGAGAAGGTCACCGGCCCCGTCTGTCTCGCCGCGTCGGCAATTGCATCGGGAAGCGCCACGAGTTCAGCGACCATGACATCATGGTGCGCCCAGAATGCATCGGCCAGTTCCCGTGCCAGACGCTGGGCGCCTGCGGGGTCATTGTCGGTGACCACGAGCGACTGCGACCCCAGTTCCGGAGCATCGGTGAATGGGTTGCCGATCGTCACAGCTGCCGAGAGCGCTTCGCCGGACTGTTCCATCTGTCTGGCGCGATCGATGATCCGGCCATAGAGCCCGGTCGCGGTGATCAGTTCGGGGCCGCGAACCAGCGCCGGAATGAAGACCCGCGCCATGACCGGACGGGCGCCGCGATCGAGGATCGCCTCCATCAGCCTGCCAGCGCGCTGGCCGGTGCTTGTAAAATCGTCATGCGGATAGGTGTGGAAAACCGCGATCGCATCGCAGTTCTTCAGCATCTTGTCCGTCAACAGACCATGCAGGTCGAGCGAGACGACAATGGGGATTTCCGCCCCGACCCTGGCCCGAACCCGCTCGAGGATGTACCCCTCGGGATCAAGCTCGGTGAGCGCCCCCATCGCGCCGTGCATCGAAAGGTAAACGGCCGCAACATCGGCCGACATCGCCTCGTCGATCGCGTCGAGCAGTTCGCCTGTCAGCCGCGAAAAACCCTCACCGGACAAGGGGCCGGCACTGCAGGCCGAAGCGGTGTAAACTCCGACCAGTTCGACATCTTGCCGACTTCCCATGATGTCGAGAAAGCCGCGAACACAGGTATCCGCCTTTGAATTTGCCTTGAAAATCTCCGCGCCGCGCCGGATGCTGAAGTCTCGGTACTCGCTTGGCATCGGGTTAAAGGACGAGATTTCCTGTTCGCAACCCGCAACCAGAATCTTGCGCATCAGGTCCGCCTCGGCCGCTCAACTTGTTGTCTAACAAGTTGACCTTTGCTTATTACGAATTTGGAGTCAAGGCGTCATAAGTCCCAGGCGTTGTGGCGTCGGGAGAAGCGGTTGCTTTGCCGCCCCAGCCGCCAATCGATGATCGTCGTCATCACGTGGCGGTGGTGTGGCCGCCGTCGATGGTGATCGTACTGCCGGTCATGAACCTTGATGCCTTCGAGGCCAGCAGCAGGATGGCCCCATCGAGATCGTCCACCTGGCCAACGCGCTGCATCGGGATCGTGCCAACCAGCGGCGCGCTTGCATCGCTTTCGAAGAAGGCTCGGTTCATGCCGGTGACAACGTAACCCGGAACGATGGCGTTGACCCGCACCTGCATTGGCGCGAGCTCGAGCGCCATGACGCGGGTGAGGTGGTGCAGGCCCGCCTTTGCCACCGAGTAGGCCGCGTCCCCCGCCGTCGCTATCACCGCGAGGATCGAGGTCACGTTGATGATGCTGCCACCGCCGTTCGCAGAGAGCCGCCGTGCGGCTTCGCGACACATCAGGTAGGCCGCATCGAGGTCCACCGCCATGATGTCGCGCCAGTACTGAAACTCGATCTCCGTCGCGCGACCCGGCCCGGCAATACCCGCGTTATTGACAACGACCGTTGCCCGGCCGAAGCGCGCTTCGACCGCATCGAACAATGCCGGAATGGCTGCTGCGTCGGCGATGTCCATGGCGAACACCATGGCATCGCCACCGGCCCCTGCAATGTCCGAAGCGACGCGTTCAAGCGCTTCTGCTCGCCGCCCCACGAGCGCGACTCGAGCACCGTTCGCGGCCAGGACCCGCGCAAAGCGCGCGCCGATGCCGCTCGACGCGCCGGTCACGATTGCAACGTCGCCATGCAGGTCGAAGATCGCCCCGCTGGTCAGGCCGGCGGACGAGCTTTCATCCACCGATCCGTTCCCCATAATCCGCCACGAACCGCATCTCGCTGCGTCCCCATCGCCAGCCGCATTTGCAGCCAGCGTTACAGACGGCAGGATAAAGTCAATGCAGGCGGCAAGCTGCGACGGGTCAGAGCAGCTTTTCGAGCTCGGGGATGATGGTGAAGAGATCGCCGGCGAGGCTGTAGTCGGCCAGCTTCATGATCGGTGCTTCCGCGTCCTTGTTGATCGCCACGATCACCTTCGAGCCGGTCATGCCGGCAAGGTGCTGGATGGCGCCCGAAATGCCGATGGCGATGTAGAGGTCCGGCGCCACGACCTTGCCGGTCTGGCCCACCTGCCATTCGTTGGGGGCAAAGCCCGCATCGACGGCGGCGCGGCTGGCGCCCACCGCGGCGTGCAGCCGGTCGGCCAGCGGCAGGATCAGCTTGTCGAAGTTCTCCTTCGAGCCGAGAGCCCGGCCTCCCGACACCACGACCTTGGCGTTCGAGAGTTCGGGACGGTCCGAGCGCGTCACCCGGTCCTCGATGAACCGGGAAAGCTGCGGATCGCTCGCGGCGACCGTCTCAACAGAAGCGCTGCCACCCGTAGCCGCCGCCGGGAAGGCCGCTACGCGGACCGTCATCACCAGGATGGCATCGGTCGACTGCACCGTCTCCAGCGCATTGCCCGCATAGATCGGGCGCACGAAGGTGTCGGGCGCCACGACCTTCACGACATCGGAGACCTGCATGACATCGAGCGCACCGGCGACGCGTGGCATCACGCTGCGGCCGGTGGCGGTCGCTGCCGCAACGAAACCGCCATAGCCCGCGGCGAGCCCGATTATGGTTGCCGCGATCGGCTCGGCCAATTGCCCGGCGCCGGTTTCGGCCACCAGCACCTTGCGCACCCCGCCATGGGCGGCGGCAGCCTTGGCCACCGCTTCGACGCCGGCTCCGGCGACAAGGATATCGACCTCCTGTCCGAGCTGCAGCGCGGCCGACAGGGCCTTGGCGGTTGCGTCGTGGAGGGTCTCGTTGTTGTGCTCGGCGAGCAGCAGAATGGTCATCTCAAACGCTCCTTCAGATCGCGCCGGCGGACTTCAGCCGCTCGACCAGGGCCGCAACATTTTCGACAGCCACGCCGCCGCTGCGCGGAGCGGGCTCTTCGGTGCGCAGCACCTTGAGGCGCGGCGCGAGATCGACGCCAAAGCTGTCCGCCGGGACTTCCTCGAGCGGCTTCTTCTTTGCCTTCATGATGTTGGGCAGAGTCGCGAAGCGCGGCTCGTTGAGCCGCAGATCGACCGTGACGATGCACGGCAGATTGACCGCGATGACCTGCTGGCCACCATCGGTCTCGCGCGTCACGACGACATGGCCGTCGGCGACCTCGATGGCCGAAGCGAAGGTCGCCTGCCCCCAGCCGAGGCGCGAGGCTAGCATCTGGCCGGTCTGGCCTGCATCGCCGTCAATGGCCTGGCGGCCGAGGATGACGAGATCGGCGGCTTCTTTCTGCGCCACCGCCTGCAGCAGCTTGGCGACGGCCAGCGGCTCGACGGCGGCATCGGTCTTCAGGTGGATCGCCCGGTCGGCGCCCATCGCGAGCGCCGCGCGCAGCGTGTCCTGCGCCTGTGCCGGCCCGACGGAGACCGCGACGATCTCAGCCTCGGTCCCGGCCTCGCGCAGGCGCAGCGCCGCTTCCACCGCGATTTCGTCGAACGGGTTCATCGACATCTTGAGGTTCGTCGTGTCGACGCCCGAACCGTCGGCTTTCACCCGGATGCGGACGTTGGAATCCACCACCCGCTTGATCGGAACGAGAATCTTCATCAGCGCACCTCTATTGGAGTGGGCGCCGCCCTCTCAGGCAGCACCCATATTGGTCAGAAAAACGCCTGCAGGCCAGTCTGCGCGCGCCCGAGGATGAGGGCGTGCACGTCGTGCGTACCCTCGTAGGTGTTCACCGTCTCGAGGTTCTGCGCATGACGCATCACGTGGTACTCGATCTGGATGCCGTTTCCGCCGTGCATGTCGCGGGCCATACGGGCGATGTCAAGCGCCTTGCCGGCGTTGTTCCGCTTGATGATCGAGATCATCTCGGGGCTCATCTTTCCGGCATCGAACAGGCGGCCAACGCGCAGGCTCGCCAGCAGGCCGAGGGTGATTTCGGTCTGCATGTCGGCGAGCTTCTTCTGGTGCAGTTGCGTCTGTGCAAGGGGCCGGCCGAACTGCTTGCGGTCGAGCCCGTACTGGCGCGCCCGGTGCCAGCAATCCTCGGCCGCGCCCATGACGCCCCAGGCGATGCCGTAGCGGGCGCGGTTGAGGCAGCCGAATGGGCCGGAGAGACCCGAGGCGTTCGGCAGCAGCGCGTCCTCGCCCACTTCAACATTTTCGAGCACGACTTCGCCTGTGGTCGAGGCGCGCAGCGACAGCTTGCCTTCGATCTTGGGCGCGGACAGGCCCTTGGTGCCCTTCTCGATGACAAAACCGCGGATCTTGCCGTCATGGGCGTCCGACTTCGCCCAGATGACGAAGACATCGGCGATGGGGGCGTTCGAGATCCAGGTCTTGGCGCCGTTGAGGACGTATCCGCCATCGGTCTTTTTCGCGCGCGTCGTCATGCCGCCCGGATCGGAACCGGCGTCGGGCTCGGTCAGGCCGAAGCAGCCGATCCACTCGCCGGTGGCGAGCTTGGGCAGGTACTTCTGCTTCTGCGCTTCCGACCCGTAGGCTTCGATCGGGTACATGACGAGCGAGGACTGCACGCTCAGCATGGAGCGGTAGCCAGAGTCGATGCGCTCGATCTCGCGCGCCACGAGACCATAGGTCACGTAGTTGCCGCCGAGGCCGCCATAGGCCTCGTCGACCGTGATGCCGAGAACGCCGAGTTCGCCGAACTCGCGGAAAATGCCGGCGTCGGTTTCCTCGTTGAGATAGGCCTTGTTGACGCGCGGCAGCAGGCGCTCCTGCGCGAAGGCCCGAGCGGCGTCGCGCATCATGATCTCATCGGCGCTGAGTTCCTGATCCAGCAGCAGCGGATCCTGCCAATCGAACGACATCTCAAGATTCTCCAGGTGTTTGGAGGCTTGCCTTACTATTTACCGGCCAGCCGGTCAATATATACGGGGGAACGTCACCCGGATGGTGACGGCCCCAACGCTCAGGTCGTGGGTTTGGCCCACGGCCCGGCGTTGATTTCCTCAGTGTGCTGGCCCAGCTGCGGAGGCCGGCGGGCGCCGGGCCGTTCGCCGTCGAAGCGCCACGGCGGCAGGAAGCCGGGCGCTGCGGGGATGCCTTCGGCCTCCCCGAACTGCGTCACCATCGCCCCGGCCCGCTTGCTGGTCAGTGCCTCATGCAGCCCCGCCACCTCGCCCGCCGGAACGTCGAGTTCCGCGAGCTTTTCGAGCATCGGCGCGCGCTTGCGCTTCCCGAACTCGACGGTGAGTTCCGCCATAAGCGCATCGCGGTTCTTCACCCGGTCGAGGTTGGCGGCAAACCGCGGGTCGTCCGCGAGATCAGGCCGGTCGATCACCGCCCGGCACACCTGCTGGAACTGCCTTGTCGTGCCCGCAGCAAGGACGAAGGGCCCATCTTGTGCATCAAATACGCCGTAAGGCACGATGGACGAATGGAAATTGCCATACCGCGGCACCTCCGTCCCCTTCACCAGCGCCTCAAGCCCGTAATACGACGTGAGCGACACGCCGCAGTCGAACAGCGACACTTCGATCCTACGGCCCTCGCCCGTCAGCTTGGCGCTGAGGAGCGCCGCAAGCATCGCCTGCGCCGCCGCCATGCCGGTGAACATGTCGACCACCGGCAGGCCGAATTTCAGCGGCTGCCCATCCGGCTC
>Ga0073905_10002066_pt1 | contig 10351 bp, 8 predicted proteins | sample KloWWTupernatant_FD_65482 | JGI IMG/M metagenome (GOLD analysis project Ga0073905, IMG submission 65482) | Active sludge microbial communities from Klosterneuburg, Austria, studying microevolution and ecology of nitrifiers - Klosterneuburg... | ecosystem: Engineered > WWTP > Aerobic digester >... | reverse complement strand
GGGTCGTCGACCGGCTCGGCCACCGAGCAGTTCTCCAGGTAGGCGCCGCCGTGCGCGTCGAGGGTGGGCGACGTGGCCGCCCACACCGTCGTCGCCGCCCCCTGGGGAACCGACTTGAACACGGCACGGCCACCGTCGGCGGAATCAGCGCCGGTGCGACGCACCGACGACAGGTACTCGAAGTCCTCGGCCTGCATGTGCCGACCCAGGTCGGTGGCGATCATGCCGGGGTGCACCGAGAACGCCCGGATGCCGTCGGTGGACCACCGGCGGTCGAGCTCCAGAGCGAACAGCGCGTTGGCGGTCTTGGACTGCCCGTACGCGGTCCAGTTGAAGTAGTCCTCCGAGCGCTCCCAGTTGGGGTCGTCCCAGCGGATCGGGCTGAGCCGGTGCCCACCCGAGGACAGCACGACGACCCGGGCGGACCCGTGCTCTGCCACGGCGGTGGCCAGGGGCTCCTTCAGAAGGGTCGTGAACAGGAAGTGCCCCAGGTGGTTGGTGCCGAACTGGGTCTCGAAGCCGTCCGTGGTGCGACCGAGCGGACATGCCATCACCCCGGCGTTGTCGATCAGCAGGTCTATGACCGGGTGGCGATCGGCCACCTCGGCCGCGGCAGCCCGGACCGAGGTCAGGTCGGCCAGGTCGAGCACCACCGAGTCGACGGTGATGCCGGGGACCTGGTCGCGCAGCTGCGCCACCGCGGCGTCGAGCTTGGCGCGGTCGCGCGCCGCGAGGACCACCGCGGCGCCCCGCGCCGCCAGGGCCCGGGCCGTCTCGAGGCCGAGGCCACCGGACGAGCCGGTGATGACCGCGGTGCGGCCGGTCAGGTCGACGCCGGTGAGGACGTCGTCGGTCGTGCTGTCGGCTCCGAGCATCGTGGTTCCCCCTCGTCCGGCTGGCCCCCCGGCCCGGACCACCCGGTCCGTGACGTCAGGTGTTGCGCAGCCATTCCTTCAGATCGTCGAGCACCGCGATGGGACCCGGGTCGACCCCCGCCCTCGCCGCCAGGTGCAGCGTGACGAGATCCCCCTGCAGGACCAGGTCCATCAACTGGGCCAGACGACCGTCGCCTTCGGCCCGCACGGTGTGGATGTCGGCCACCACTTCATCACAGACCGAGGCCACGAAGTCGAAGCGACGCGACACGTTCGGGTGCTCGAAGTCGTGGCGCAGCAACACCAGGGTCAGCACCTGGCGGGTGACGTCGCCGTGCTGGGCCCACCCAGCCAGCTCGTTGTGAGTCAGTTCGGGGATCCGGTTGCAGAACGCAGGGACCTTGGGGTTCTCGTTGAACTGGCCCTTCCAGCGCCACGCGGCCACCTCGCCGAGCGGGCCGCCGCCGTACACCAGCGGCAACGTCCCCCCGATGCGCGCCGCCAGGCGCTCCGCGGGGCCGGAGGCCGCGCTCAGCTGCTCCCGCCGCCGCTCGAGCTGAGAGATCGCGGCGTCGATCTGGCCGGTCATCCCGTCGACGAGACCCATCCGTTCCAGGGCGACCAGCAGCGGCACCGTCACCGCACCGATGCCGGCCCGCGGCATGGGGATCGAGGCGTCGACCGGGAGCAGCGGAACCCCCCACTCGCCGGCCAGTCGGGCCAGCTCGCCGCCGGCGGCGACCACGACCAGCCGCGCCCCGGCGTCGCGGGCGGCGGTCGCGGCTCCGATCGCCTCCTCGGTGTTGCCCGAGAACGACACCGCGAACACCAGCGTGTCGGGGCCGACGAAGCCCGGGCACTCGTAGTGCTTGGACACCACGACCGGCACCGGGCAGTCCGGGCCCGCCACCGCCGCGCAGATGTCGCCTCCGATGCCGCTGCCACCGACGCCGAGGATGACCACCGACGTGACCCCGGCGGCGTCGGGGAGACCATCTGCAGACGTTGCCGAGATCCGGGCCGCAGCCATCTGCTCGGGCAGCGCGTAGGCCTCGGCGAACATGCCGAGCGAGTCGAGCACCGACTCGACCCCCGGCGCTCCCGCCCCGTCGACCGGTGCGCTCACTCGGAGAACGTGGGTTCGATGCCGTCGGCTGCGGCCTTGGCCATCAGCCGGTCGTGCTCGGCGTCGTCGACCGAGGCGGCCTCGTCGATCAGCATGACCGGGATGCCGTCGCGGACGTCGTAGCGGCGGTGCAGCCGGGGGTTGTACAGAGACTGCTCGTCGGCGAAGTACAGCAGCGGGCCCTTGTCCTCGGGGCAGGCCAGGATCTCCAGCAGCCGGGGATCGAGGGTCTGGTCGGTCGTCATGGTGGTGGTCTCCTTGGACGGACTGGTCACGCGGTCAGCAGGGCGCGGACTTCCTCGGTGCGCCGGGTGCACGCCTCTGCGTCGGGGGCCTCGAGGTTGAGCCGCAGGAGGGGCTCGGTGTTGGACGGTCGGAGGTTGAACCACCAGTCGCCGCCGTCGACGGTCAGGCCGTCGAGCCGGTCCTGGGGAAGGTCCGAGAAGTGCTCCGCCACCCGCTCGATCACCGCGGCGGGGTCGTCGACGCGGGTGTTGATCTCTCCGGAGTCGGCGTAGCGCTCGAACGGTGCACGCAGCTCCAACAGGCTGGTTCCGGCCACCGACAGCTGCTCGAGCACCAGCAGGGCAGCGATGATGCCCGAATCGGCGCGGAAGTTGTCGCGGAAGTAGTAGTGCGCGGAGTGCTCGCCGCCGAACACGGCGCCCTCCTCGGCCATGACCTGCTTGATGAACGAGTGGCCGACCCGTGTCCGCACCGGTGTTCCCCCGTGCTCGCGCACCACCTCGGGGACGGTCCGCGAGCAGATCAGGTTGTGGATCACGGTGCCGCCGGGGTTCTTGTCGAGGATGCCGGCGGCGATGATGGCCGTGGTGGTGGATCCCGAGAGGCCGACACCCTTCTCGTCGACCAGGAACACACGGTCCGCGTCGCCGTCGAACGCCAGGCCGACGTCCGCGCCGACCTCGACGACCCGGCGGCGCAGGTCCTCGGTGTTGGCCGGCTGGATCGGATCCGCCGGATGGTTGGGGAAGGTCCCGTCGAGCTCGCCGTACATGACCTCGAGCTGGAACGGCAGCGACGAGAACACCGCCGGCACGATCAGACCACCCATGCCGTTGGCGGTGTCGGCCACGATCCGAAGCGGAGCCAACGACGACACGTCGACGAAGGACCGCACGTGGTCTGCGAAGGCGTCGAGCACGTCCAGGGAGCTGATGGTCCCGGTCGTCGCCGCAGCTGGAACCGATCCCGCCAGAGACGCCTCGCCGACCTCGCGGATGCGGCCGAGCCCCGTGTCCTCGCCCACCGGCCGGGCCCCCGACAGGCAGAACTTGGCACCGTTGTACTGGGCCGGGTTGTGCGACGCGGTGAACATCACCCCGGGGGCTCCCATCGAGCCGGAGGCGAAGTAGAGGAGGTCGGTCGAGCCGAGTCCGAGGTCGACGACGTCGAGGCCCTGGGAACGCACCCCGTCCGCGAACGCGGCCGACAGCTCCACGCCGGACGGCCGCATGTCGCGGGCCATCAGCACCCGGCTGACCGACTCGCCGCGGCCCTCGGCCTCTTCGCGTGCGAAGGTGGCGAAGCCGACGCCGATTGCGTGGGCGAGATCAGGATCCAGCTGGTCGGGAACCGTGCCGCGGACGTCGTAGGCCTTGAAGATGGCGTCGAGGGACGGCATGGGGCGCACCCTAGTGGCCGGGACGCGACACGCCGGAGTCCGGGCCCGGGCCGTCGCGGCGCGCCGGTGGCAATCCGACGGCGCCGTCGAGCTCGTAGTCGCCCAGCCGGGCGAACGCCCGAACCCGGAACAGGTCGCGCAGCAACCGCAGCGCGTCGCGGGCGACGTGGACCGTGGACCGACTCGAGTTGACCACCCGCACCGGGACCTCGGTCAACGTGAGCCGGTAGCGCTCGACCAGGTGGAACAGCTCGACGTCGAACGCGAACCCGTCGATCCGGCTGTGGTCGAACACCGCTCGGGCGACGTCCGAGCGCATGGCCTTCAGCCCGCACTGCGTATCGCGGTACCGGCCGAGGAGGACCATGCCGGTGAAGAGGTTGACCACCCGGCCGCCGACCTCCCGCAGGCGGCCGGCCCGAACCACGGTGAGGGTGCCCTCGTGCTGGCGGCTGCCCACCGCCACGTCCCAGCCCGCCTCGATCGCGTCGAGGAAGCCGAGCAGCTGCTCGGGCGGGTACGCCAGGTCGGCGTCGGTGAACGCGACGGTGCGACCATCCGCGGCCAGCATGCCGGCGCGCACCGCCGCACCCTTGCCGCGGTTCGGGGCGCGGCGCAGGACCACGTCGGCCCCCGCGGCCTCGGCCTGCTCTGCGGTGTCGTCGTCGGAGCCGTCGTCGACCACGATGATCTGGAGCCCGTCGGCCGGACCGCCCACCGACCCCAGCGCGTCGCGCACCCGCTCGACGGTCCCGGCGATCCGGTCCGACTCGCGGTAGGCGGGGATCACCACGCTCAGGCGGTAGCGACCGGGCGGCGCGGCACGGCCGGCGGGCAACCGCTGGTCGTCGCGCACCGTGTCGTACATGAACCGGCGGTAGTTGGCGGTCCGCACCAGCAGGGCGGTCACCAGCGCCGGGACCTTGATGGCCACCAGGGCCCAGGCCTGGCGGGGGTCGAGCGCCAGGTCGAGGACGGTCACCACTGCCACGTCGACCGCCAGGGCGACCACGGCGGCACCGACGTAGCGACCCGGGCGGCGGTACCAGCGCACCCGGGGATCGCCGGGGAAGGTGACGGTCCCGTGCAGCACCCACGACACCACGGTGGCGACGGCGACCGCGACGGCATCGGCGGCCGGAACCGGCCAGCCGACCCGTTGGCGCAGGTACACGAACAGCCCGACGTCGACGGCGGTGGCGACCGCGCCGACCAGCAGGAACCTCCGGAACCGGTTCACGCCCGGATCACTCCGGCCCGGAGGGGGGAGCGCCGTCGGTCACGGTGCCGTCCTCGGACGACCCGGGATCGACCGGTTGCGATCCGTCGACCGGGCCCGCGGCGGACCCGAGGTCGGTGTCGCGCTCCTCGCGCGGTTCCGCCGGATCACGACGATCGGACCCCCGCACCCACGAGAGCGCTCCGAACGGGCGCCGCTCCCCGACGCGCTCGATGATCCGGCTGCAGCGCGAGCGGTCGTCCCAGACTGCGAGCCCCACGAGCAGCACGAACCCGACGATCGTGAGCAGCCAACCCAGACGGTCGACGTTCGTGGTGCCGTAGCTGACGGTCACGTGGGTGTCGGTGGGGACGACCACCATCAGGTTCGGGCTGACGCGGTACGGACCGTCGGCCCCCTCGGCCTGCCAGTTCGGGAAGAACGAGTTGCGGATCAGGATCGGGGTGCCCGGATCGGACACCTCGAAGCTCACCGAGTCGCCGTCGTCGCGCACGTTCGACACGGTCACCTCGGGGACCGGCCGGCAGGCAGTGTCGGTGTCATCGGGGGCGACTCGGGCCCACTCCGACGGTCCCGACGTGGCCAGCGGCACGTCCCAGCGGGCCGGGTCCTGGTACCAGATCACCGCGGGGCCCGCCGTCTTGGCGCCGACCTCCTGGCCGGGGGCGGGGGCGGAGCGCTCCTTTGCGTACACCCAGCCGTCGATGTGGTCGTCGGTGTCGGTCAGCACGACGGGTTCGCAGCGCAACGGCGTGACCAGGTCGGCTTCCGCCACCTCGAAGACGACCCACTGGTGCTGGACGCCGTCCGCGGTGGGGGCCGGGGTGATCGAGGTGAGCTCGGTGAGACGGTCATCGGCGCGGGCCGCGGCGATCGCCGCGTCGGAGGTGGCCAGGTAGTACTTCACCCCGAGCATCTGCAGGTGCGACACGCCTTCGGTCACGTCGAGTGCCGAGTACGGCATGTCGCGCTGGGCCCGGCTGGGCTGGCTGGACAGCTCCGACTGGTTGAGGAAGTGGAACGGCGTCGTGGAGCTGGCCTCGAAGTAGAGGCCCTCCATCGAGCCGATGCAGCCGTCGGTGAAGTACGGCAGCAGCATCAGCGCCATCGGGGTGCCGAACCGGTCGAGCTTGGGCTCGTACTCCCACATGGCCCGGCCGCAGCCGTCGTCGCGGCCGATGCGGTCCATCGTGTCGATGATCGCCTTGAACTCCGGGTAGGCGTCGCGGCCCTCGAGGCCCTCGTAGTTGTAGCGGGCCCAGCTGGCCGCGACGTTCTGACGCTTCCACTCGAGGCCCATCCACCGGTACGAGGACACGCCCGCGGCGTCGGTGTCGAGGTGGCCACCGGGCAGGATGCGCAGGGCGCCGGCGATGGTGACCGCGACGATCGTGACCACGAGCGCGGCGCCGATCACCCCGACCAGGACCGGTTCCTCGCGCCGGCGGGCCAGGTCGGCCACCACCAGCGCGACCGAGCGGATGACCAGGCCCACCGCCACCGCGGCCAGCAGGTAGAGAGCCAGGTAGTAGAAGGGCAGGATCCGGGCGTTCCACAACCGCCACTGCGGGGCGAAGCGGAACGCCCAGGCCATCGACACGACGACCATGGCCAGGAACCAGCCGATGCGCTGACGGTGCACGAGCGCGAGCAGGACGCCGAGCGCGGCCAGCGCGAACACGACGTTGCGGTAGGGCATGTCGAACTGCTCGGGCTGCGGCCAGAGGTACTCGGCGTACTTGGTGTACTTCTCCCAGCCCATGTCGTTCATGAAGGCGCTGTCGAAGAAGAACGGCACGAACCAGAAGCACGCCAGGAGACCGCCGACCGGCAGCGTGAGGGCGGAGAACGTGACACCGCGCAGGTCGAGGCCGAGGAACAGCAGCAGCACCACGACCGTGGCGACCACCGGGAAGGCGTCGGTGCGCCAGACGAGCGTCAGCGACGTCACGACCACCAGGCCGGCCGCCATCCCCCGCGCCACCGGGAACGCGTCCCACCACGGGATGCGGTCCTCGCGCCGGGTCAGCCACAGCACGACGGTGGCGGCTCCGGCGAACAGCGCCGGGATGATGTGGCACAGGATGACGAGGGCGAACAGGCCCGCCGCGAGCGCCAACCGGCGACCCGTGCGCACACCCTGGACCAGCACCGCCAGGTACAGGACGCACAACGTGAGCGAGATGGAGAAGGCGAACTCGCCCGCCATCGTCGAGGTGATGTTGCCCCCGAGGATCGTGTATCCGGTCTCGTAGAGGAACGCACCCGCGCCCACCGCCACCAGAGCGGGACCGGGGAAGGGCAGGCGGAACGAGCGGGCGAGCGCGAACGCGGCCAGCGGCAGGGTGACCAGCCCCGACACGGTCACCACCTTGAAGGCGACCTCGTAGGGCACCGGGACGCTCAGGACCGCGGCCACCCCCAGGGCGACCCACAGGGCGGTCCGGGCCACGTGGTTGCGGACCCGACGGGCGACGACCCACGCCAACCAGCCCCACCCCGCCAGCAGGAACGGGCTGAGCCACAGCGGAGGGCCGACGTTGATCATCACGATCAACAGCGACGGGATCACCATGTAGAAGACGTAGGCGGGGAACCCGGCGTACCAGTCGGGCGTCCAGCCGGTGAGCCGGAACTGCGGCAGCAGGTGGTCGCGCAGGAACGCCGGACCCCACACGTGGGCGCCCATGTCGCCGCCGGTCGGCGTGGAGGTGCTGAGGATGCCCCGCGGGCTGAGCGAGGCGAAGACGAAGATGCAGGTCAGCGCGACGACGACCCAGGAGGCGATGAGCGCGAGGTCGTGGCGGGAGTGGCGGTCGTCGTCGGCGCCGATCAGATCCTGATCGCCGTCGGTGCCGTCCGGTTCGTCGTCGGGTTCCGCCACGTCGGGCCGGTCGGTGTCGCTCGGGTCCGGGGGCGCGTCGGAGCGCGGTGGGGGGCTCGGATCCATGGGGGCCTCATCGTGTCAGATCCCGCCCATCGCATCGGGTCACCGCCGTGCGGCACCGCGAGCCGGATCGGGACCCACCGACCCCGGAGAGGGTCAGGACGACAGCGACCGACGGTACCGGGTCGGGACCGCGCTCAGGTCGGTCAGCACCCCGTCGAGCTCGACCGACTCGCCGTCGCGGTGCCAGCTGCGGGTGTCGCAGGTCGAACAGGAGCGCATGACCAGCCGTGAGCCGTCGATGGTCAGCCCGATCTCGACGAGCTCGTTGCGGCACGTGTGACAGCTCGACATTGGTTCCTCCCAGCTCGCGGAACGACCCCAGCGGGCCGCGGCCGCAGCGGACGGGGTCCGCGGCGACCTCTCTCCGTCGGCAGGACAGCGCGGCGCCGTGAGCGATCCGGCCGGGAATGATCCGTTCGACCCAGTCGGGAGGAGGGCTGAGGGAGGACCGACGTGGGCCCGCGGGGCAGCGCCGCGCGTCAGCCGGTCAGGTAGAGCACGACCACGCTGGTGGCGTTGAAGCCCATGTGGGTGGCGATCGACATGCCCAGACGCCCGGTCCGCACCGCCATCACCGCCAGGACGAGCCCGATGGCGAACAGGCCGACGAACTGCAGCAGCTGGAAGTGCACCGCCCCGAACACCGCGGCGGACATGACCACCGCCGCCCAGTCGGGCAGCCCCCGCTTCTGCAGCGCACGCAGGAACAGGCCCCGGAAGAACAGCTCCTCGACCAGCGGCGCGCCGATCACCACGATCAGGACGAGCAGCACCCAACCGAGCGGGTCGGTCGCCTTTTCCGACAGGGCCCGAGCGGGAGCGGAGAGGTCGTCCTGGCTCGTGCCGGTCAGTTCGAGGATCGGCAGGTACAGCAGCGGCAGCACCACCAGCTGGACCGCGATGCCGACCACCAGGCCGATCGGGACGTCGAGCGGTCGGACCGCCAGGCCGAAGTCGTCGACGAGTCCGCCGCCCTTGGTCCCGGCCAGGTACACCGACCCCAGGTAGCCGCCCCACAGGGGGACCTGCAGCAGAGCGGCGGCCGCCATCGGGATGTCGGCGGCCTCGGTCCAACCGCCGGCGCCCATCGCCACGACGGTGGCGACCACGGCCAGGGCCTGGGCCAGGAGGAAGCCGAGTGCGACCTCGCCGAGACCCCACCGCTGCTGCGCCGGGTCCATCCAGGACCGGGTGTCGACCACGACGGGGGACGCTCAGGCGCCGATGAGGTCGAGCCGGCCGTCCCGCAGGGACGCCACGGCCCGACCGTCGCGCAGCTCCCAACCCCGGGGCACCCGCACCGTGTCGGCGTGCAGCAGGCAGAGGTCGTGCACCATCGGGTGGTCCTCGGCGGCGAGGTCCTCGAGCCACACCACGCCCTCGGCGTAGGCGTACGACAGCGTGGCGACCGCCGGGCGGCCGCATCCGGGACGGGCGCAGCTCCTGCTCACGGCGGGCACCGTACCGGCGGGTCGTCGTCGGGGTGGGGATGCCCCACGCCGACGGCACGGGCCGATGGCACCCTTCTCAGCCTCGGCATGTCGGAACGCGGGCCGGGCTCCTAGGCTGAGGGGATGCCTCCCGAGCCCAACGACGCCCCCACGCCCCCCGGCAAGGCCCGACCCAACGGTCTGCCGTCGTGGCTGCTGTGGGTGCTGGTCGCGGTGGTCGGACTCACCGTCGTGAGCGCCCTGTCGCTGAACTCCGCCCAGCAGAAGCAGATCGCGTTCTCCACCTTCACCGAGCAGGTCGCCGACGGCAAGGTCAAGACCGTCACCTGGAACAACGTCGACCAGTCGATCACGGGCACCATGAAGTCCGGCGAGGACTTCGTCACCACCGGTCCCGCCGAGCCCACCCCCGAGCTGCTGCAGTCGATGGAAGAACACGACGTCGAGGTCGAGTTCGCCACCCCGACGCCCAACCTGTTCGTCCAGCTCCTGCCGCTGCTGCTCCCGCTGCTGCTGATCGTCGGCTTCTTCGCATGGATGAACCGGCGGGCTCAGGGCCAGATGAGCGGGATCATGTCGATCGGACGGTCCCGGGCCAAGACCTACACGACCGAGCGCCCGGCCACGCTGTTCAACGACGTCGCCGGCTACGAGGGCGTCAAGACCGAGATCCGCGAGGTCGTCGACTTCCTCAAGGAGCCGGAGCGCTTCCTCGAGATCGGCGCCAAGATCCCCAAGGGCGTGCTGCTGGTCGGCCCTCCGGGCACCGGCAAGACCCTCATCGCCCGGGCCGTCGCCGGCGAGGCCGGCGTCCCGTTCCTGTCGGTGTCGGGGTCGGACTTCATGGAGATGTTCGTCGGCGTCGGCGCCAGCCGGGTCCGCGACCTGTTCGAGTCCGCCCGCAAGCACGGCCGGGCGATCATCTTCATCGACGAGATCGACTCGGTCGGCCGCAAGCGCGGCGCCGGCCTCGGCGGCGGACACGACGAGCGGGAGCAGACGCTCAACCAGATGCTCTCGGAGATGGACGGCTTCGAGGGCACCGACGGCGTGGTCATGATCGC
>Ga0073905_10002044_pt1 | contig 10406 bp, 7 predicted proteins | sample KloWWTupernatant_FD_65482 | JGI IMG/M metagenome (GOLD analysis project Ga0073905, IMG submission 65482) | Active sludge microbial communities from Klosterneuburg, Austria, studying microevolution and ecology of nitrifiers - Klosterneuburg... | ecosystem: Engineered > WWTP > Aerobic digester >... | reverse complement strand
AGTCGGACACGATTGTTCTGACCGGTGGAAAGGTTCGCGTGACGTACGACTTCGTTGACAGTTCCGGCCAGGGCATGATCGTCGGCGCAGTCTACGTTCTCACTGAGGGAACGGACCTCATGACGGACGGCGGCATTCCTGACGTCATGATTTCAGAAGCGGGCGCAGGTGAAACCATCCTCCGGAAGGACGCAGGCGAGTACTACGTCAAGGTGACCTCAGCCAACGCGAGCTATACCGTGACCGTTGAGGAAGAAAAGTAGCGTCACCCTCCTCTTCACGAACGGCCTCCCTTGAAGGCTGGTGTCTCGGTCGAAGACCATCAGCATCGAGGGGGCCCGCCTCATGCGCCGGAGCAATCCAGGGTGAGGAATTCCTCGAGCGAAAGCGGGGACTTTCAGTGAGCGCCGTCACGAGGTCACCCACTACCTGCTGTAGCGCTTCGACCACCGATCCGTCCGTGCGCTTGCGAAGGACCAAGACAACCGACCCCGAATCCCTCGGGCGACTTAATGAGGGGCGTCTTCGAGGAAGTCGACACTGTCCGCGAACAGCGACACCGACCCGATGATCAGCGCGACCGTGAACTCCACGAAGAAGTAGGCGAGGTTGAGGAGCGCGACGATATAGGGCTGGGTCACAGTGCGGGTTGTTGAGCGCGGGTGTGGGCGAGTCGGTAGGAGTCGGTGCCGGTCTCGATGATGGTGCCGTTGAAGGTGAGCCGGTCAACGATCGCTGCGCAGAGCCTGGGGTCGGTGAAGGTCTTCGTCCATCCGGAGAAGGACTCGTTCGAGGCGATCGCGATGCTGTTGTTCTCTTCCCTCTCGGTGAGGACTTGGAACAGCAGCTCAGCACCGCGGCGGTCCAGTTCCATGTATCCGAGTTCGTCGATCATGAGCAGGTCGACCCGGCCGTAGCGGGCGATCGTGCGGGCCAGGTTCTTCTCATCGGCCGCCTCGACCAGTTCGTTCACCAGCCGGGTCGCGAGCGTGTATTTCACCCGGAACCCCTTTTCGGCTGCGGCGGTGCCCAGCCCGATCAGGAGGTGACTCTTTCCGGTGCCAGAGTCGCCGATGAGGCAGAGCGGCTGCCCGCGACGCACCCATTCGCCGGTGGCGAGAGTGTTGATGGTCGCCGGGTTGATGTTCGGGTTCGCCGCGAAATCGAAGTCCCCGAGCCATTTATCCCGCGGGAAGCCGGCTGCTTTGACCCGGCGGACCGAGGAACGCCGGTCCCGGTCATCACACTCGGCCAGGAGCAGCTCGGCGAGGAACCCTTGGTAGCTGAGCTGCTCTTTCTGCGCGGCGGTGGTGGCTTCCTCAACGACCGCCCGGATCGTCGGGAGCCGGAGCCTTCGGCAGGCCTGATCGATGGCCGCGCCTGCTGCTTCCTCGGTCAGCCCGCGACGCCGCCGCAGGGTGGTGGTGATGCTGGTCGTGGTGGTCATGACGCTGTCCCTTCCTGGATCGCAACTGCGGTCTCGGGTGATGGTCGTTCCGGGAGGCGCAGCAGCTGGTCGTACGCGGCAACCGATGGCAACGGCCGCCGATCCGGCGGGAGACCGGCGATCACCGCCGCCGGGTCGGCTAGCCGGCGCTGGGTCAGACTGACGACACGTCGCTCATGCCCGCGCGGAGGGTCGGCGGGATGACGGCCCAAACGAGACCCACCCAGTGTTTCGTGGCGGCGCGCCTCCACCGCAACAACATCAGCCGTGACCGCCCCCACGGTCAACGCCGCGGTGATCCCCCCGATGACATCCTCAGCGGCCATCGACCGATGCAAGAGAAGCACGTCGATGAGCGCCCGGGTGCCGCCGGCATCGCCGTCGGTCTTACGAGCTGCCGCCCAGAACGCTTCATGCGCTCCAGTGAACACCCCCGTCGCGCGGGCGTGTGCGAGAGCGGTGGACCCGGGAAGGGCGCCGGGCTTGTGCAGGAGAACCTCGAGGTAATGATCAAGATCCACGCTCTGCCCATGCAACGCCACCACCCGCGTGTGCCGGGCGATTTGAGCCCGCCCGTCGAAGATGATCACCTCCGACGCGCGCAACGACACCCGGACGGTGCGGCCAATGAACCGGGCAGGGACCGAATACGATGCCATCCGCACCCGGACCAGGCTGGACCTGCTCACCCGCGGCGTCAACGACAGCCCCGGCTCGAACCGCTCGGCCGTGACGGGCGCCAGCAATTCTCGTTCACGGGCGAAGTCCTGCGCGACGGTGCGGATCCGGTCACCGATCCGACGATCCTCATCATCAAGATCCCACCGCCGTATCCGGTCGTTCAGCTCAGCGAGAGAATCGACGACCGGCATCGGAGACAGGTGTGTGCGCCGGAACCGGCCGACTTCCCCCTCAACACCGCCCTTCTCGTGAGCACCCTCAATCCCGGGGTGGCAGTAGAACGCGTCGAACCCGTAATGCGAACGGAACAGCACCCACCGCTGATTCTCGGTGCGCTGCCGGCCCGTCCCGTAGATCACTTTCACGACCGCGTCGGTGAGGTTGTCGTAACGGATGTGACGGGTCGGGACGCCGCCGATGTCCTCGAACGCGTCAATGTGACCCTCCAAGAACGCCTCCTGCGCCTGCGTCGCATAGACCCGGTGGATCGCCTTCCCCGAATGCGACAACCGGAACGTGAACATATGACACTTCGTCTTCACCCCCGCCAGGACAACCCAGACCTCACCGAAGTCGACCTCCGCTTCCGCGCCCGGTGCGTGTTCCTGCGGGACGAACACCTCCGGCAGCCGACCCGCCTCGATATCGATCTCTGGCCGGCGGCGACGGACATAGTCACGGACCGTTGAGTACGACAGTTCCGTCGCGTCATGCTCATCAGCCAGCCGCGCGAACACCCGCCGTGCGGTGTGCCGTTGTTTACGGGGGGCATTCAGATCCTGGCGGAGCATCTCGTCGATCGCGGCCTTGAACGCGTCCAGCCGAGGCGCTGTCCGAACGCGGGGTTTCCGTGGGGGTGGCTCCGCCTGCAGAAGGGCTTGCCGCACTGTGGGCCTGCCCACGCCGTGCCTCCTGGCGAGCTCCCGGATCGAGAGGCCCTCCACGCGCGCGTCCCTGCGGATCCGCGCGAACAACTCCACCCGAGACTCCATCCAAACCTCCACCATCAGCAACCGAGAACCTGTTGCGATCAGGGTGCAGGTGGGTACGGCTTAGATTGCCCGCAACACCCCGGCGCCCTCGAAGTGGGTCCCGCTTAGATCGCCCTGGTGGGTCCCACTAACCCTGCCAGCGCCAGAGGGTCATTCCTGGACCCTTGAGCTCGGCAATCACAAGGGGGTCACTGTAGCTTCACTCAGCAGCCCGTAGACCTCCGAGCGCGTCAAGATCGAAGAGATTAAGGAGCGCCCCTCTCGGAGCGCTCCTGATGCCGAAGTAATCGCGGTGGACTAATCTCGCGATTCACCGCTGCGAAGGGAGAAGAATCGCTCGAAGAAATCGCCCAGCTTCACGAGCACCCGTTGCTTGGTTTGATCGTGAGCGCCGTCGGGCGCGAACCGTGAAACGGGCGGTAGAACCTGCATGATGGAGGTCCCGGTGGTTCTCACAAGACCATCCCGGAACGACGTGAGGATGAACGCCCGCGCGGCATCCGGCCGGAGGTTCTCGTCGGAGATGATCTGTTGGAGCTCGGCTTCACGACGCGACTCGACGAACTGGCGCCACTCTTCCGAGATGTCACCCGTTGCCGAGACAGAATCGACGAATGCCTCGATGAGGTCGCGCTTGTTGCGAAGGCTCGGGCTAGCGTCGACCGCCCTGGCTATTTCTGCGCGTATCTCCAGATCATCGCCGTCGCCCCGCCTCTCTCGGTAGCTCTGAACGAGCATGAGAATATAGTCGACTCCTATCTCCACCTGCTTGATCAGCTCGATCTCGAACACGACTTCGTCGACAATCGATTCCTTGTCGCTGTCCTGTTGCTGGCGGAACGCGGCGTACAGATCCAGATAGCGGCCCAGATAGTCCTGGTGCTCGCGATCGGTAAGCGCCTCGTGTCCAGCGAACTCGTCGAACGCGGTCAGGATGTTCAGGAGTCGAAGGATCGATCCGAACAGGCCGATGAAGTCTTTCTGAGCATGCTCTCCGACAATCACGTCACCGAGGGGGTAAAGAGAGAGGAGTCTCTCTACTCGGCTCGTGTAGTCGTTGTAGTAGTGCGCGTACGGCCGAAGGAGCGCGATGCCGCGGGCCTCTCGATTTCCGAACAACGCCAACGCCTCGTTCGTCTCGTCTTCGAGATTTCGGAAGCTGACGACGTTGCCGTAAGCCTTCACGGAGTTCAGGATTCGGTTCGTACGTGAGTATGCCTGGAGCAACCCGTGAGCGCGCAGGCCCTTATCCACGAAGAGCGTATTCAGCGTGGTTGCGTCGAATCCCGTCAGGAACATGTTGACGACAATCACGAGGTCGATCTCGCGATTCTTAATTCGAAGGCTCAGGTCCTTGTAGTAGTTCTGGAACCGTTCCCCGCTCGTATCGAAAGACGTCCCAAACATCTCGTTGTAGTTGCCGATTGCCATTTCCAAGAAGGACCGCGCGTCACCTGAAAGCGCCTCGGGCTCAAAACCTTCCTCTTCGAGAGCACCATCCTCGACAGCGCCATTGGCGGCGTAGGAGAATATGAGGCCAACCTTGAGTCGCTGACCTGGAAGACGATCTCGCTGTTGCTCCGCGAAGGCCCGGTAGTAGGTTCTGGCTGCATCAATTGACGCAGTCGCGAACAAAGCATTGAAGCCGCGGACGCTTCGCTGGCCGATCGAGTATCCGCCGCCATCCACGCGCTTTGTCTTCTGATCAAAGTGCGTGAGCGTGTAGTCGACGATCTGGCGAATGCGTTCCGGCGCCAGGAGCGCCTTCTCCGTGTCAATGGCGGAGACCTGCAGGTCCGAAACCCCAGGCAGGGCCTTGATCGTGTTTACGTAGTCAATTCGGAATGGAAGAACGTTCTTGTCCTGAATTGCATCGACGATCGTGTACGTGTGAAGTCGATCCCCGAACGCCTGCTCCGTCGTCTTCAATGACGGGTTGCCCCCAGAACCCATGTTGGCGGTGAAGATCGGTGTCCCAGTGAAACCGAAGAGGTTATACCGCTTGAAGGCCTTCGTGATCGCGGTGTGCATGTCACCGAACTGCGACCGATGACACTCGTCAAAAATGATGACTAGATGACCGTCGTGGATGGCGTGACCCTTGTTGGCTGGCGACTCTACGAAGTTGGCAAGCTTTTGAATCGTGGTGATGATGATGCGCTTGCTTGGGTCTTCGAGTTGTCTCTTGAGCACCGCCGTCGATGTATTCGAGTTCGCGGCGCCTTTCTCGAATCGGTCGTACTCACGCATCGTCTGGTAGTCGAGGTCCTTGCGGTCCACGACAAACAAGACCTTGTCCACGTCGGGCAACCGTGACGCAAGTTGCGCTGCCTTGAATGAGGTCAAAGTCTTGCCGGAACCAGTGGTATGCCACACGTATCCGCCAGCGGCTGGGGTGCCCAACTGCTTGTAATTGGTCGAGATGTCGATCTTTTGCAAGATCCGTTCTGTCGCCACGATCTGATAAGGCCGCATGACGAGCAGGAGGCGATCGGCGGTGAGCACGCAGTAGCGCGTCAGGATGTTTAGCAACGTGTGCTTGGCAAAGAATGTCTTGGCGAAGGACGCCAGATCCTGAATTGGACGGTTCTGGGCGTCAGCCCACCAGGACGTGAACTCGAAGGAGTTGCTCGTTCGCCTGACGTGCTTCGCTCCCGTGGCATCAGTGATGTGTTGCCGGCGCGTGGTGTTGGAGTAGTACTTGGTGAGCGTTCCGTTGGAAATCACGAACAGCTGCACATAGTCAAACAGGCCGGACCCGGCCCAGAAGCTGTCGCGCTGATAGCGATCGATTTGATTGAACGCCTCGCGAATGTCAGCCCCCCTACGTTTCAGCTCAATGTGAACCGTTGGGAGTCCGTTGACGAGGACAGTAACGTCGTACCGGTTCGCGTAAGTGCCTCCCGTGCCGCCACGTCCGACCTCGTACTGATTTATGACCTGGAGACGGTTGTTGTGAATGTTCTTCTTGTCGATCAAAGTGATGTTCTTCGTTGTCCCGTCGTCGCGCGTGAGAAGTTGGACCGCGTCCTCCTGGATGCGCTCGCTCTTTTCCACGATGCCCTCACTCGCGCCAGCGATGCGTGAGTTGAAGAACCGCGCCCACTCGGCGTCGGAGAACTTGATGCTGTTCAGGGCCTCAAGCTGAGCCCGCAGATTGGCAATGAGCTCACCCTCAGTTGAGAACTCGAGAACCTCGTAGGCCTGGGACTGCAGGAGCCCAATGAACTCGCGTTCAAGCTCTGCCTCGGACTGGTAGGAGGTCGAGGCAGTGAGGTCCGGAACGTACTCGGCGACCACGGTCGACTCCGACGAAACAGCGATCGGGTCATACTTCACAGCGGGCAGCGAGCTCAATTCGTGACCTCCGAAAAGCTCATGAGCTGATTGCGGTAGACCTCGAACTGCCTTCGTCGGGCGCCGAGTTCTGCCGGTATGCCTGAATCCGGATCGCTTATCAGGCGGTCAAAGCCGTCGAGAGCGTCAGCGATTCGGACCTGTTCGTCGACATCAGGAAGGGCGATAGCCACGCTCTTGATCAAACCGGCATTGAGGTCGGATCGGGCGCCCTGACCCATGGCCTTGATGTCTTCATAGTGCGCGGCGATCCAATGGAAGACGTAGCGGTAATACGCCTTCTGCGGGTCGATCTCAAAATTGCAGCAATGCTGATTGGTGGCAAGCGGAATCTTGTTCACGGCCGATCGCCCCGCGGTGGCTCCTGAGATGGCGACGATCACGCAATTCGCGGGGATCCACTTGGCGGACGTCTCCTTCACCGCCTTCTCGGTGATCTTCATCTCCGTGTCCCAGATATCTACGAATCGCACCTCCTGTGTTCGGAGCCATGGAATGGTTCCGTCGTCGTGGTAGTCACCGCGACTGACGAGCGGGGTACCACCGGAGGAAACACGACTCGAGATTTCACCCATCGTCGACCAGGCCGTGGCGGGGTCGGAGAAGCTCAGCAACGATGCTCTGTAGTACACGAACTGACGGCGTCGCGCAGCAAGTTCCGCCTGCAACTCGGACTCGAGGCCCGAGAAGAGATCGAGGATCCTGACGATCTCCAGCTGGACGGCGCGAGGAGGAACTGGGACCACGTACTGCATGATCAGAGCTTTGTCGCCTCGCGGCATCTTGCCCCCCCGAGCGTGCTGCGATGAGTAGTTGATAAATGCGTCAGACGCGAGAAGGTAGTAGACGTATTTGGGTACGAGCTCTTCCTTCCACTCCGGGAGGATTGAGATCGTCAGCACGTCAGGACTGGCTCCCCCTGCGCGGTCCGCGAGCCAGACCTTCTTGAGGTAGGGACGAATGTTGCCGATCAACACGTCGCCTGCTTGGAAACGGATGGCTCCGCTTGAATTGGCTCCGTACGATGAGTCCTTGCGCCCTCCGAAGTTGGGGAGCAGGTTGTCGACTCCTACATAGTTCGACGCATCAAGCTCTGCGGTAGAGATTCGGTCAGATGCGATTCGGGTAATGCCTTCAAGCGGATGAAACTCCACGCCGTTGGGCGCCAGTTGGTCAACCAGGGCACTGATGCTTCTCATGAATTCGCCTCCTCGGATGCCATCTCTTCGAGGGCGTCGACTTCCCATCCGAGCGCGTCGATGGCCTTGCCAAAAACGTTGTCCCGCTGAACCTCTTCAACAACGCCAAGGACGAGCAACAGGCAAGCCTTGTATTTCTTCAACGCATCAGCCTCGCTTGAGTCACCATGAATGGCTTCGCTGAGTTCGCTGAATAGCTGATAGCCGTTGCTCGAGAAGCGCTGCGGGATGATCCTTCGCTGCTGATTGACTTCTTGGAGAATCTCGTAGAACGAACGCCGTCGCCCGTTCGGCTTCGCCCTGGCGATCCCGGCGATGTCAGCCACTTCGAATGTGATTGATTCAAGAATCTTGCGTAGGTAGATCATCGACCCCGCGCCAAGATCGGCTTCGTACGCAACTTGGGCGCGCTTGACCAAGTCGCCGAACTGCCCCGTAGTGGAGCCGACCCGGTATGCGGCGTCCCTCAGATTCTCCGTGTACTTCTCAAGCCGAAGTTGCGGTGCCCGGCCAGATATATCGTCGTCGCTGCCGAGTAGAAACCAGAGCTCGACAGTTGAGTTGCAGCCGGGGCATCTAAGAGTCGCGTCGACGCTGAGCGACTGCCGCCCCAACCCCAGGCAGTAGAGGTCTTCGGCCGATTCAAAAGTTCGCTGATCATCACACTTTCTGCAATGAAAGTTGTGAAGGACCTTTCCGGCCCGAACTCTCTTATGCTTTCCCCACCCGAGTGGCCGGTCATCGAGAAACCCCTCGATCTGCGCCGACGTCATCTCCGGGAACTTCGAGAGCAACTCACCGAGTCGCATCTGGCGACTCCTCCAGCTCGGCGACGACGAGATCAACTGACGCTCGAAGAACGGACTGCCGGGCGACGATTTCTGCGATCTCGGCATTCAACTGCACGATGTCGACATCCTCACGCGTGCGCTTTCGCTCGATGTACGAGGTCACGGGAATCTGATAGTCACGGTCAGCGATTACGGAGTTCGGGACGACCCTCGAATAGTGATCGACATCATTGCGTGCAACGTAGACGTCGAGGATTCGCTGTTGGTGATCATCGGTCAGTTTGTTCTTACTGCCGATGCGCTTGAACTCCGCGGACGCGTCAATGAACAACACGTCGTTCGTTGGCTTCGACTTCTTGAGGACGAGGATGCAGGTCGCGATCGTCACTCCGAAGAAGAGGTCCGGGGGCAACTGGATGACAGCATCGACGTAGTTGTTCTCGATCAGATACTTCCTGATCTTCTGCTCCGCACCGCCGCGATAAAGGACCCCAGGGAACTCTACGATCGCTGCGGTGCCGTCGACAGCAAGCCACGAAAGAATGTGCATCGTGAAGGCAAGATCTGCGTAGTTCTTCGGCGCAAGCACCCCTGCGGGCGCGAATCGTGGATCGTTGATCAGGAGAGGATTCGAGTCGCCATCCCACTTGATCGAATAAGGCGGATTCGAGACGATTGCTTCGAACGGCTCATCGTCCCAGTGAGCGGGATCCGTGAGGGTGTCTCCATGGGCGATGTTGAACTTCTCGTAGTTGATGTCGTGAAGAAACATGTTGATGCGCGCAAGGTTGAAGGTCGTCAGGTTGATTTCCTGGCCGTAGAATCCCTGCCGAACGTTCTCTTTGCCCATCACCTTGGCGAACTTGAGCAGCAACGAACCGGAGCCGACGGCGGGATCGTAAACCTTATTCACGGTGGTCTTGCCGACCACAGTGATCCGTGCGAGGAGCTCGCTCACCTCCTGAGGCGTGTAATACTCCCCGCCAGACTTGCCTGCGGATGACGCATACATCTGCATCATGAATTCGTACGCGTCGCCAAATAGATCGATGGAGTTGTCCTCGAAGTTGCCGAGGTTCAAGCCTCCAATTGCCGCTAGCAGCTTCGCCAGTTTTTCGTTCCGCTTGATCACCGTCGGGCCCAGCTTGGCGCTATTCACGTCTAGGTCGTCGAACAATCCCTTGAGGTCGTTCTCACTGTCTGCCCCTACTGCTGAACCTTCGATGTTCGAGAAGACGCGTTCGAGCGTCTCGTTCAGGTCGTCATCGTGAGCCGCGTTCTTCCGAACGTTGTCGAAAAGCTCGCTCGGCAGAATGTAGAAGCCCTTTTCCTCGACGGTAGCTTTCCTGCCGAACTCGGCCTGGGTATCGCTGAGGCTCGAGTAGTCGAAGTCTGCATCACCAGCCCGGCGTTCGAGGTCATTGAGGTATGCGGCCAGATTCTCAGAGATGAATCTGTAGAAGAGCATGCCGAGCACGTAGCTTTTGAAGTCCCAGCCGTCAACCGATCCTCGGAGGTCGTCAGCGATCTGCCAGATCGTTCTGTGCAGTTCTGCCCGCTGAACGTCTTTTGATACTGGTGCCATAGCTGCGTCATCTCTCTCATGCCACGGCCAAAACGTGACCTCGGTCGCTAGCTCCAACCTATCGGCGCGAGGTGCGCTTCACGTCTCCACGGACGGCGCAAGATCGACTCGCGGTCAGTGCCCACCGTTCCAGGAAACCGAGAAATCGGTCGTCCAGTTCGGCCGCCGAGACCTAACCCTCGTACCCAACGCTCAGTTTCATTGCCACTCAGTAATGCACCTCGGAATATCGCACGGTGCCAGTAGGGTCTGCTGCCAGGTTCCCGGTGATGAATCGAACGGACATGTCGTTACCTCTTCCTTGTTCTAGCGGTTGGTGACCGGCGGAGAGTCAATATTGAGGGTTGCGCTATT
>Ga0073905_10002041_pt1 | contig 10416 bp, 7 predicted proteins | sample KloWWTupernatant_FD_65482 | JGI IMG/M metagenome (GOLD analysis project Ga0073905, IMG submission 65482) | Active sludge microbial communities from Klosterneuburg, Austria, studying microevolution and ecology of nitrifiers - Klosterneuburg... | ecosystem: Engineered > WWTP > Aerobic digester >... | reverse complement strand
TTATAAATTTCTAACGAACGGTCACTCTTATCTTTGACCCGTCCATACGCTAATGCATCTTCCAAATCTTCTGGTGCGACATTTTCTACGATATCCCTAAATTTTTTCTCTTCACTGGTAACCAGGTTATATAAAATAACATTGTCGTACTCTAAACCTTTGGCTTCATAAATTGAGAATATCAATGGCGTCTGAAAATATTGGCTGGCAGCTTCTTTTTGCGCTTCGTGCAATACAATCACCGCAAAACGGGTTGATTTGGCAGTTTTTGTATTCAATTCATGGCGTATTCCTTGAGAATTCACTACACAATACACTTCTCCAGGGAGCGAAGATTGGCTTTCCACTAAATAATGACTTTCTTTATCAATAGAGCCAAATCGGGCATTTTTAATTTTTAAGATTTTGTTTGCCATTGCTGTAATAGAAGCGGCATTGCGATAATTTTTATTTAAAATTCGCATCAAATCCTGTGATACTTGCGCAGGCTGCTTGTAAAATAAACTTTTGACTTTAGACCAGGAGAAAAAATTGGGATGAACGATTTGATTAGAATCGCCGCATAAAATAAATTGATGCGGATGCTTTAACATTTTTAAAATGAGGAATAGTTGTACAGGCGTGAAATCTTGCACCTCATCCACAACGATAAAATCATATTTACTTTCGCAAAGGCTTAAATATTCAAAAGATAGCATATTACTATCATAAAATCCTTCTGTAGATAAAAACTGTAAATATTTTTCAAATAATGCGTACACCCTTTGCCGTTCTTCCAAAGCATAAATGGATTGCTTAACGCCTAGATTCAAATATTTTTCTTTTGAAAGAAATGGCTTGTCGATACAATTACCTGTAATAATGCCTTTAAATTCTTCATACAATTTATTGGCATCTTGAAAACTTTTTCCATAGTTAAATTTTTTAAGCCATCCTGCAAACGCATAAAAGTCAAGCTCTTTACCTTCAGGCACTTTAAGGGTCTCCAACAACTCCCTATAAGATAAAAATTCAACGTTTTGTGCTTCATTAGTATAATCATAAGCATAATAAAGTTGCCGCGCATTTTGTACCAAATAAGAAGAACCTGTCACATATAACACTTCATTCATACAGAGCTTTAAATGTTCTAAGGTCAGCATGGTTTTACCGCTGCCCGCGGAACCTATCACAATCAATGGCGGTCGCAGTAAAAATATTTCTTGTTGGACGTCATCAAAAGAAATAATTTTATCTAAAAAATTAAATTGGGAATGTTTAGCATTAATATACATAGTAGGTTCAGCAGGGAGGGCTTCTAAATCACTATTCTCTATAAGCTCAATTTTAGTTTCATCTACTCGCGATCCCTGTAAAAACCGAGATTTCTCATACGCATGATTTAAAATCACTTCTAACATTAAGGCGTACTTTGTTCCTTGGCAGCTGACTATTTTAAACAATAAACGATTTGCGTAATCTAGCTCGGCTCGATAATAGGGGGTGCCTGCCAATTTTTTTACCTTGGCAGAATAAAAATCATCCTGCCGTATTTTCTCAACAGTTTTTTCATATTGACTTTGGACGCTGGAAATATCCAGCTCATTATAACGCAATACTTTCATTAAGCCAATTCCCGCGCTTCGACAAAATTTTCTATCCAATGTTCTTTTAAAGTCGCGTCCCTAGAAACCGGTAAACATGCCGTATATGTGAGTATCTCCTTTTTTTCCATATTTTTGCCAGCTTGTTTAAAACTACTTACTTTTACTTCTAACTTTCTTTTCATAGCTTCTCTTCCTCCTGAAGTTTACTAACACCTTCCAAAAAAGTTCAACGCGATTTTCTACCCAATGGATCGGATCTCCGGGCGGAATCGGGCATGATTACCGATTGTACGTAGCGATCACCCACTTCTCTCATTCAAACACGCTTGGAAATTGATCCGCGCGTGTGACTGGGAATAAAGGTATTGTCGCATGGCGCATGTCATGCGGTAAACTTCGGCACTAGCCAATACGCAAACACTGTGCAGATTCGCCTCCACCCACCAACATAAAAATCAAGGCCATCACCCAAGTACATATCCTTCAGTCCAAATAAACTTTTTGTCTAACTTATTCCCATAATACACGGGAGTGAACCATCGATCGATCATTACCAAATCTTACATCGTGAGTGCGGTGATAAGTTTCGTTGAGTGCCCTGAGCTTTAAACATGTCGTAACTCTATGAAAATGTCCCCATGAAAACTCGATAGAAATGTCACTTTTAAAGTATTAACTTGTTCTCTCGAAATTAATTTTATGATTTGGAGAGAAAAAACATGGGACATTTGATCATGAGTGAAAAAGAGCGACAACTTAAGGCGTTATTAGAAATGGTAAAACACGGTAAATTAAGCTTGTCTACAACCTCAACTCAATTAAATATGAGTTATCGCCAAATAAAACGGATTTACAAACGTTATAAACAAGAAGGTGATGCGGGACTTATCCATAAAGCGCGGGGGAGAATTTCAAACCGTAAAAATCCTTATCGAGAAGTCATTATACGTCGCTATAAAGCGCGCTATGAAGATTTTGGGCCGACATTAGCAGCAGAAAAACTGCTAGAAGAAGGATATACGGTAGATCATGAAACTTTAAGAAGATGGTTATTAACAGAAGGAATATGGCATAACAAAAGGCAACGTAAGCCTTATCGACAAAGGCGTGAAAGAAAATTCCAGTTTGGAGAAATGGTACAAATAGATGGGTCTATTCATGATTGGTTTGAAAACGACGAATTTGAATGTTTATTAAATATGGTAGATGACGCAACAGGTAAAACGTTATCTAGGATGGAGCCAGGAGAAACAACAGAGGGGGTTTTTCGCTTAATTTGGCGGTGGATAGAACTTTATGGGATACCATTGTCTTTTTACGTCGACTTAAAAAGCGTATATGTTTCATCTAAAAAAGAAAAAGGTTTGTGCCATGTAGAAAATGCTTGCAAAAATTTAGGAATTAAAATTATTAAAGCGTATTCTGCACAAGCAAAGGGACGAGTGGAACGTAACCACGCTGTGTATCAAGACAGGTTTGTTAAAGAGCTAAGATTAAAAGATATTAGAACCATAGAGGGAGCAAATGCATTACTTGAAAACGGGTTTATTGATTTATTGAACAAGAAATTTGAGAAAATGCCAAGAAATCCTACATCTGCCCATAGAAGCGCCGACGGTTTAGATTTAAACCAGTTTTTATGTTGGATATATGAACGTCAATTACAACACGACTGGACATTTTCCTTCGAAAACAAACATTATCAAGTTCAAAAAAATTGCGGTGAACTAGTGCATCCAAAGGTACAATTAAGCATCCATCGAGGCCTAGACGGTTCAATAAGTGCTTGGTATCAAGACAAGATATTGTCTATAAAAGCATTAGCTAAAAAGCCTAAGAAGGAATCCCGTAAAGAAAATGCTTTAAGTAGTCATACGTGTGGCAAGCTCGGAAAACAACATTCGCCATGGCGTTTTTTTAACCCAGACTGGATGAAAGAGAGCCCAATAACGCATGTGTAATCTAAGGTCGAATAAAGCCTTAATATCGGCATTCATGGCAGGCATCATTGTAGGCTTCGCGTCGGCTGTATCAAGATACCGTCTTGACTGTCAACCCCATAAATTAAAAAATTTTCATTGTAGGATTTTATAGATGCGTTCAAAGCCGCATTCATGGCGGCATAATGGTAGGCTTCCCGTCAAGCGGGGTCAAGGAGCTTTCCCTCGCGGACTCGGGAACTCCTCCTTGACCCCGCCTTCCGCTTCGCCTATTGCGCTGCCTATGCCATGAATGACATCCTTCAATGCTAACCTTGCAATTAAAAAATAAAAAAATTCATAAAACAACTCAGCGAAAGATTTCTTGTTAAAAAAACTTTCAGCAACACTCTACCCTCGTCGGCTCTCGCAATTTTAGCTTGCCGGTCGCTCACGATAGGGTTATATTTCAATCATCGCTTAACGGCGGACTTTTATTTAAACCATCGCAATATTCGCATCAAAAGGTTTTTGAGACTTTAATACACCGTAGATAATGTGGATTAATTTTCTCATGGCCGCACCTATAATTAGCATTTTTGGCTTTCCACCATTAGCTAAGTTATCGCAAAACTTCTTAATGATGGGATTATATTTCTTAGCGGTCATGGCCGGCAGATATAGTGCTTTTCTTAGATTTGAATCACCCATTTTTGATAGGTGTGTACGACCGCGTACTGAAGTTCCAGACTGCCGTTGTGTAGGATTGAGACCAACAAAGGCTGCCAACTGTTTAGCATTTTTAAATGCCTCTACATTACCTACAAAAGCCAATATCTGAGAAATTGTTGCTTCGCCAACGCCAGGAATTGTTGCTAATAATGCACTTTTTGCCTGTAAATCTGGATGCGCGCCAATATGCTCACGAATCGTTTTTTTAATGTCCGCAATTTCTTTCTCTAGCTGCCCCATGATTTTTTTAATAGATGCTTTTACAATGACATCTACAACCCCAAAACGATTATTCTCTTGGTAATACATGTTCTGTAATGCCTCAAGACGACGCACCCAAGCTTGTAATTCTCGAATGTGTTGAGGTTTTGGAGTCCAGGAGACTGGAGCCATTGCACGACAAAAACGGGCAATTAACTGTGCATCAGCTCGATCCGTTTTGTTGCGAGATAGTTCACTTTTTCCAAACCCTTTGATTTGCGCAGGATTAACCACACTAACCGTATAACCCAGCTCGAACAAATAGGTTGCCAATGCATCACCATAATTACCAGTAGCTTCCATACAAACATGTAAAGTTGTTATGTTTTTATTTTTTAGCCATTCAATCAGTTCCAAAAACCCTTTGTTTTTATTATTAAATTTTTTAGTTTTTACTTTATCATTTGCCAATAAAGCGACATCGAAAGTGGCTTTACTGATATCCACACCCAATACATCCGTATTTGACATATTCGCCTCCTCTTAAATAGTATTTCTTAGCGCTTGGCGAGATTTTGTTCAAGACCATCCTCGTTTATACAGGCTCATCGAGTAAAATCGAGGCCTAAGACACCGTCCAGTCTTACAGAACAAAAGTAGGGACGAGTTGCTAAATCTTGATATCAGGGTCGTTTAGCCCTGAGGAGCTTCACGGCTTCCTCGTCCCCTCACCCAAGTGCCCCCGGATGATTTAATCACTCTCCAGTGATTGAGAACAAGATACGAGGGAGCTTCCTTTATATTAGGTGCCTTAAGCAAAAATTTTAGCATAACAAACTTAAATTTATTTGGGAACCCAACAATAAATGACTCTCTTGCGGAAGTTAGAATACCAAAATATATTAAACGCAACCAACAAATTAAGAAGGAAAAAGAAAAGCTTGATTACTATATTGCTTGTGCGGCAGTTGGATCATCGGTAGGGCTACCAGATCCGCTTATAGACATAATATTCGAATATTCTAATGAAGCTTCGTTACTCGACGCAAGAGAATTTGTAAAAAATACTATATATAAAAATGCAACAGAAGAAGTTAAAAAAATAAACATTTCAAAATTACGTTAAAGTCTGTCTATATGTATACGATGTATATGCCAGCTTAACCCTGTTTGACGTTTAAATTTCTTTTTGAAATTATCTTCTAGCAGGGGAGCATAATGGATAACCAAGCGGTTAATGGTTGAATGGTCAACGGTGTATACCCCATTTTAACATCATTTCCTCAATATCGCGATAACTCAGAGGATGGGATAGATACCAACGAACCACCAATAAAATAATGCCCTTTTCTAAATATCTCTGTTTAAATTCAATATTACTATTTACTCGAGTGACCTATGCTTATTAATTTAGTAAATTTTATCATATTGGCTTCTTGTTGCGACAGAATCAAAAAAGACGTGCTTGTATGTTATGATAATAAACATTACGTATTGAGGGGATTAGAGATGATAACCAAAATCAATATACAGCTTCAATTATTGTTCCCATGAGTTCAATGGAAAATAAAGATATCGCTATGGCTTTAAAAAGGATTTATAAATTTACCTAAATATTAGGCTGGTTTAAAAATGGTTACGTAGATGTGGTAGGACACGCTCCAACCACGGTGCTAATCAGAAGGCAAGCAACTCGGCGGTCATTTGAACCCCCTATGTTTTCTGGGCCGTATTTTAACTGTAATTATATGCCAATTTTTGGGAATGAAGAAACTAGGAAATCAATGGAGAATATCAACAACAGAGATGCTTCCCAGTATGGTGATCAATATTTTATCAGAAATGCTGTTTTTGTTACGCGGGTTCATATCAATGGGCCATAAGTTAAACTTTTTTGAAAATGGTATAAGGATAAAATTTTGGAGTTGAAATCAAATTTGCCTAAAGGTGATCGTGCATATTATTCTATTTGCAAGAACATTTATATAACACAGTTTAGAGATCAAGTAATATTACTAGATACGAAGAAAGATAAGTATGCTATATACTCCAAAAGTTTTGCTAATATTTTGTTGAAGGTTGTGTGCAATAAGGAATTAACAGAATCTGATAGAGATAACTTACAGACACTGATCAACTCTAAAATCATTCAATGCCAGAACACAGCCTATTCTTTTTATACCGACCGTAAAGTTGGTTCTGTCGGGGTTTCCAATATTGATTGGCGTTTACCTTTAAATGAACAAGAAGTATCTTTGGGACCTCCTGTGGTAATAGCACTGTTGCGTTTGATACAAGTCAATTCCTATATTAAACTTTTGGGTTTTCATAAAGCCATTCAGTTAATCAAAAAGGCTCGTAAGAAAAATGTAGAATATATCATCCCCAGCGATGCGGAATTAAAGCAATTAACGAGTATCATTAACAAAGCATGCTTGATTTACCCAAGCCGCACAAAATGTCTTGAGTGGGCCATGGCCTACGTTTTATTGGCCTTACAGAAAGGGTGGAAATGTAATCTTGAAATTGGCGTTCAAAATTATCCTTTCATGGCACACGCATGGGTGGAGTGTAATGGCAAGGTGGTGATGGACTCACAAAATCTTAGAGAGGGTTTGGGAATCATTCTCAATGAGCCGTTTAGAAGGGAAAAGGTATGATTTATTTGGGATTGTGGAGTGTTCGAGATATTTCAGGTAAAATACACGAGTTGACGTCAATACTGAAACAACACACGGGGGAAGAACCGTCATTCACTTCAAAAAATAACTTCGCCTTAGTTTATGGTAAGTTATATCCTCAACAGGATATGGATCAAATCTGGGAAAGCGACTCCACAGTCCTGATAGGACGCATTTTTGATAAAGAGCGCCACACAACTGTTGAACCAAAAGAGTTTAGACAATATTCACAAGAGCTCAAGCAGGGCTTGACAAAAAAAGTGTGGGGAAAATATGTTTATTGGCTCGTGGATAATACGAACAAGCTTGAAGTGATGGTCGATCCAACAGGTCAACTTCCTTGTTTCTATTACACTCTGACTAACGGTGATCTACTATTTTCATCGCATATTGATCTTATTAAACAATGTCTATCATCTAACTTAAGTTACAATTGGCCCTATCTATGTTCTTACCTATTTTATGGTAGTAGTAGTGCCATACAAACACCTTTTAAGGGATTGGAAGAAGTCCCGCCAGGATGTGTCTTAACCGGCACTCAAAGCAACCGAGACATTAGATCTTTCTGGAATCCTTTCGCCACATACGTTGGCATATCCTCTCCATCAGGAAATGCTGTAGATGCTTTGCAATCAGTTCTTAAACCCGTGATTGAACCTTATCAAAATGTGTGTGTCAGTCTTTCAGGCGGGCTTGACTCTTCTGCTTTGGTGTATTGCTTAAGCGAGATTAAGCGTTCTGATCAAAAGCTAACCGCTCTCAATTATTTTCATTCTGAGGTTAATTCATCCAACGAATTGCATTACGCGCGTAAAGTGTGTGAGGAGGTCGGAATTGAACTAATTGAAGTAGATACTTCCAAAATATTGCCTTTTGATACTTATTGTGAGGATCAAGGGTTAAAACTGAACAAACCATTTTCTGGTTGTATAAGTTTAGCGAGCATTAACCAATGTCAAGGCTATCTTCCCACAGATGGTTCATGTATTTTTCTGAATGGGCATGGTAGTGATCATATTTTTATGATGCCTCCCACACAAATGAGTATTGCAGACTATTTACTAACCCAAGGTACCCAAGGCTTAGTGAGCAAGATCAAGGATGTTACTCATTTTTATCGAGATTCTTTAACGCCGGTGCTGACCCAAAATATGGCGAGTCTCATCCATTATCTTTTTGCCAAAAAGCCTGATAAGAGAGGATCAAGATCTTCACAAGATAAACCCCCGCATTGGTTAACGAAAAAAGTTCATCAATACACCACTGCCAAATTCGCCCATCCTGTTTACCGGGATGTACCCTCTCGAATTCTTCCAGGAAAATATAAACAAATTGATGCTTTATATGAAGGATTAGCTTCAATACATGCTAATGTCGGCAATCGCAATCCTGAATATTATCCATTCTTTTGTGAACCGGTGGTGGATTTTGCATTTTCTTTTGCAACCTATAATCTTTTTGATAAGGGATATGATCGTTATCCTCTTCGTAGAGCTGTTAGTGAACGTTTTAAAACTGACGCTGTGTGGAGAAGAGACAAGGGTGAAACAAGTGGAATATTACAACTGGGTGTTAAAAAAAATATTGATTATGTTATGGAACTTTGTTTAGAAGGGGAGCTGGTTAAACAAGGCTTTATAGACAAAGAAGGTTTACGTCAAACAATATTACTGATCAGCAACGGTGATGATAATGATTTGTGGCCTTTTATACAGCTTGCTTCTATTGAAATTTTTCTGAGAATGTGGTCTCGGAAATAGTGATGAAAATCGGAGAGACCTTCCTACAAAGCAGTTAACGGTAAGAAGGGAGACTTTTGAGGGATGAAAAGGTTTTATGGGAAAGATGGGCAATTACAAACAATACAGAAAGTGCATCAAAGAAGTTCTTTCAGACACATTTAAGGATAAGAAAATTCGATTAAGCTTCTTTTCCTCTCTTCTGGTATTAATTATTGGCATTCTCTCGAATCTCTCTATTCCCCTCCTTCTCAAAAAAATAGTGGAATTCTTTGCTCTACAAAATGGGATTTCCGTCACCTTAATTTTACTGAGTTATGGCTTAATTTGGATAATTAGCCAAGTTTCCGTTCATGTGCGCACCCTTTTAACCTATAGGATTGAGCAACGTGTCACCTTTATTTTGGGAATAAAAGTTTTATCTCATCTTTATAGCCTTTCTCACAGCTATTTTCTGAGTCAAAAAGCAGGAGCTTTAACTAATATTATTAGGAAAGCTCAGCAGAGTGTGCCCCAAATCATCATGGCATTGTTCTTCCATGCTCTTCCAACGATTCTTGAATTTTTATTTGTTGTTGTTATGATCTCTTGCCTTTACCCTTTTATTTATAGCCTTTTGATGATAGGAACTTTGGTGATATTTTTTATCTATACCTCTATCTCAATGAAAGGGACCTTAAAAGATCGGGAAAGAGCCAATGAAGTTGACAAAAGCGTTGACGGCATTGTTGCGGATTGGCTTTCAAATTATGAAGCTATTAAAGTCTTTGGAAAACGAAATCTTGCCGTTACAACCTGTGAAATGGGGTTAAAAAAACGAGAAGACAGTGAAGTTAACTTTATGACGAAATATAGTCTTTCTCACGTAGGGCAATCATTAATTCTAGGGATTGGGCTTTCTTCTCTTACCTACTGTGTGGGGCAAGGCGTTTTGAGAGGATCGTTAACAGTTGGAGATTTTGTCCTGTTTAACGGATATATGTTACAGTTTATTATTCCTGTTAGTATTTTAGGACACATTTCACAAGATATTAAAAAAAATTTTGTTGACATGAAGGGAATTATGGACCTTCTGTTAACACCAAGTGCGATTGTTGAGGCCTCTTGTCCTCTTGTTTTATCAGGAGAGAGCTTCCAAATTGATTTTAAAAACGTTTCCTTTAAGTATAAAGATAGGTTTATTTTGAAAAATATTTCTTTTACAATAAGACCAGGGGAAACCATCTTGATTGTAGGACAGACAGGGATTGGAAAATCTACCATAGCAAAACTCCTTCTTCGATTATACGATCCCACGGAGGGCCACATTTTTATCAATCAAATCAATTTAAGAGATCTCTCTTTTGATTCTTTGTATGAGGTAATCGGGTGGGTTCCCCAGGAGAGCTACTTGTTGAATGATAGCATTGAAAATAATCTTCGTTTTGTCCACCCTAACGCCACGTCCGTCGAGATTGAGGAGGCACTTGACCGAGCGCATTTATCTGGTTTCATACAAGCCCTGCCCAAAGGTATTAATACAATTGTGGGAGATAGAGGGTTAAAATTATCAGGAGGA
>Ga0073905_10002034_pt1 | contig 10436 bp, 7 predicted proteins | sample KloWWTupernatant_FD_65482 | JGI IMG/M metagenome (GOLD analysis project Ga0073905, IMG submission 65482) | Active sludge microbial communities from Klosterneuburg, Austria, studying microevolution and ecology of nitrifiers - Klosterneuburg... | ecosystem: Engineered > WWTP > Aerobic digester >... | reverse complement strand
CCGGCGCGAGCGACTCGTCGCGGGCGGCGCGGGCCAGCGCCAGATGGCGCTCGAAGCGTGGCGCGTCGGTGAGCTGGAGCTCGGCGAGGTAGCCCTCCAGCAGATCGTCGGCGACCAGGTCTTCGGTCAGGAAGGCGACGCCGCCACGGCGTCGTAGCAGCCGGCGGGCGGTCGCGAACGGCGCTTCGATCACCGCGCCTGCGCCGTGCGGCGTCGCCCGGACCGCCTCGACGAACGTCGCATCCCAGCGAATCAGCACGAACGGGTTGCCGCCGGCGATCGCCTCGGCGAACGACACCGACCCACCGCGGGCCAGCGGGTGGGCCGGCGAGGCGACAGGGACCAGCCGCTCGTGAAGCTCGACCAGCGCAATCAGCCCGGCCGGCGGCGGCGCCCAGCCAACGATGCCCAGCGTCACTACGCCGTCGCGCAGCAGTTCGGCGATCTCGTCGCTCTCGCCGGCCCGGACCTCGATCCCGACCGCCGGGTGCTCGTCGCGGAAGGCAGCGAGCGCGCGGGCCACGAACCCGCCGGCCAGCGAGTCGAGCAACCCGATCGCCAGCGCGCCCTGCTCGCCGGCTGCCGTCGCCCGCGCCGCCGCGACCCCCTCGTCCAGCACCTCCAGCGCCCGGCGGGCGTACGGCAGGAAGGCGCGGCCCATCTCGCTCAGCGCGATCGTCCGCCCCATCCGGACGAACAGCTCGCCGCCGACCTCCGCCTCCAGCACCCGGATCCGCGCGCTGATCGTCCCCTGGGCGATCCCCATCTCCGCCGCCGCCCGGCTGAAGCTCCCCACCCGCGCGATCCGCTCGAACGCCAGCAGCTGGTCGCGATCCACGGCCATCACCCCCGATCGATCGAAATTGTCGATCGAGAGCATAAATCAGATCGACCTGAATGAGGACAGCCATCGCAGGGGCGAACCTTGCGGTCGCCTCCGCGCCGACGGGGGCGAACACAAGGCTCGCCCCTACAAGTCGATGAACGTCGCCTTGCGTCCCTCGAAGCGCGTGATCGCAGTGAACCCGGCGGCGTCGAGCAGCTCGCGGGCGTCGTCGAAGCGGTAGCCGATGTGCTCCGGGCGGTGGGCGTCGGAGCCGACGGTGACGATCTCGCCGCCCAGCTCGCGATACCACTGCAACACCGGCAGATCGGGCGACGGCTTACCGACCGGCCGGCGGGCCGTGCCGGTGTTGATCTCGATCCCGATCCCGCGTTCGATCGCCGCGCGAAGGACGGCGCGGATCGGCTCGGCGTAGTCGTTGCTGTCGTAGCCGTTCTCGATGCTGAATCCGGCCCGCTTCGGCACGTCGATGTGACCGATCACGTCGAACCCGCCGGCATCGACGACGTCCAGCAGCTCGGCGTAGTACGTCTCGTAGGCGGCTTTCGGCGTCCAGCCCTCGAAGTAGCCTGGCGTCAGCGTCAACCGGCTGGTCACCCAGTGGAGCGAGCCGATGACGAAGTCGTATGGTTGCGCGGCGAGGAGTTGCGCCGCCTCGACGCCAAACCGGTGGATCTCGCCGATCTCGACACCCGCCCGGATCGTCAGGCGATCGCCGTATCGCTCGCGGTTGGCGGCCAGCTCGGCAAAGTAGGCATCCGGGCGGTAGAAGCCCGAGCAGCTGTCCAGAGGCTCCCAGTCGGAATGATCGGTGACGCAGATCTCGCGCAGCCCCAGCGCGATCGCCGCCTCGCACTGCGCCGCCATCGTCGCCTGCGAGTCGCAGGAGAACGCCGTATGCAGATGGTAGTCGTTCGGAACTCGACTCATCGTCCCCTCATCCTCAGTCCCAGACTATACGGCGGCCCAGCCTCCGTCGGCAGCGATGATCGCGCCGTTGATCTGGCGCGACTCGTCCGACGCAAGGAAGAGCGCGACGTTGGCGATGTCCTCCGGCGCGAGGAAGGCCGGCAGGAGCGCGTGGAACTCGCCCGCCCGGGCCATGCCGACCATGTCGAGCCGGTCCTGCGGCATCGTTTCGGCGATGTTCGTCGCCGTCGCGCCGGGGCAGATCGCGTTGCAGCGGATGCCACGCTTCGCGTACATCCAGGCCGTGTTGCGCGTCAGCCCGATCAGCGCGTGCTTGGAGGTGGTGTAGGCCGCGCCGCCCGCGCCGCCATGGAGGCCGGCGATCGAGGCGATGTTGATGATCGAGCCGCCGCCGTGCTCCAGCATGTGCGTGACCGCGCGACGGCTGGCGAACATCGGGCCATCAACGTTGATGCCGATCACCCGCCGCCAGATCTCGTCGGTGACCTCGCCGACGCCCTGCATGTAGTCGGATATGCCGGCGTTGTTGACCAGCACATCCAGCCGGCCATACGCCGCGATGGCCCGCTCGACCAGCTCGTCCGCCGTCGCCGGGTCGGCGATGTCCCCCTGCACGCCGATGGCCGCGCCGCCGTCGGCGGTCAGCGTCTTCACCGCCGCATCCAGCCGCTCGCCGTTCCAGTCGGCCGCCACGACGCTGGCTCCCTCGGCGACAAACCGCGTCGCCATCGCCAGCCCGATCCCCGACGCCGCCCCGGTGATGATTGCTACCTTGCCGCTCAGTCGCATGATCGTTCCTTTCTCATCCCTTTTGCCTCATCCCCCATCCCTCATCTCCATCCCCGCCGCGAACAGCGTGTTGAACAGCAGCCGGTAAGCGCCGCGCGCCTGGGCGCGGAACTGCGGGCGGAAGCCGAAGAGGATGACACGGCCCTTGTCGACTGGCACATCCAGCAGCGCCGCCTTGCCACGCAGGTGCTCGCCGCCGAGCATCCAGCCAGAGAGTAGCTGGTTCTGCAGCGGGTAGCGTCCGACGACAGTCGCCCCGCCGTTCGGGGAGACGACATCGAAGGCCGGCGAGCTGACAAACAGCACCGCAGCCTCCCGCTCATACCCCCAGGCAATCGGATGAGTCGGGTCGAGCAGCAGCCGTAGCAGCGAGCCGGGATTATAGAACGTCTCCGGCCGCACACCCTCCAGAACATTCGTCACAGGTAGATAGAGCTGCTTGATCGCCACCTCGCAGGCAGCATCGAGCGCGACGAGTGTGCCGCCACCTTCGACGAAGCGACGCAGATTGGTCATGCCCAGTTCGCCAATCCCGCCGGAGTACTGCTTCGGGTATTCGGATGCCGGGTTGCCCTCCAGAATGTCGCGCGCCGACTGCTGGGGCAGGACGATGACATCGAACCGCGCGCCGAGGCTGCCCTGACGCAGGTCGCGGTCGCGGATTGTCTCGAACTGCTGGTCGTAGCGCTCGAAGATGAAGCGCGTCCAGCCCTCGTCGATCCCATTCGGCCGCCACGAGCGATAGAGCCCCACCCGTGGCGTGGTCAGCCGCGCGATCGCGTCGCCCAGATCATTCCGCCCGGCCGCGTTTGCGACGACGTGCGTCGCCCGCGCGACCTGCTCGACCGTCGCGCGCGCCAGACCCTCGACGACGAACGTGCCGATCGGGAGGCTCCCGCCCTGAGCCGCGACGCGAGAGACACGCCCGCCGGCCGCCAGCAGCTGGTTGACCGCCCGCACGCTGGCGTTCACTCGCGGGTCGAGCGTGTAGAGTTCGCCGCTCCCGTCGACCCCGCCTTCCGGCATGGCAATCCGTTCGACCGGCGTCAGCTCTGCTTCGAACGGGTGCTCCACCTGGATCGTCTCGACCCCCATCTGGATCGGCAACGAGTGGGCGGTGATGTCGTAGGGCGGCTTCGGCGGGCCGCCAGGATAGAGGCGCAGATCGGGGTAGTGTTGCGTCTGCAGCATCGTCGTGGCGAAGCGGCCGGCCGGCTGGCCGACCAGGACGACGTGCGAGCCGGCCGGGAACTCGACGCCATCTGCCACGATCGGCTCGACTGCCTGCTGAATCTCGACCGCGCCAGTGCGCAGCACATCCAGCAGCTCGGCGGCGGTGACCGGGTCGGGCTGGCCTGCGGGGACGACGAATGCGTACGGCGCGCTGGCCTCGACAGCGTGGCGCTGGATCGCGAGGAAATTGCGCACCCAGCGGTCGCGCCAGACGGCGGCGGTGTTGAGCGCGGCCCAGGTGGCGATCGTGTTGTAGTCGACGATGTCGCGCAACGTCCAGTCGCCGCCAGTCCACGGCAGCGGGTGGTTCCATGTCGCGACTTTCGGATCGAATCCCCGCCGCTCGGGCAGCTGGGCTTCGGTGAGCACGATCGGTGTCGCGATTCGCACGCTGGCCGCCTCCGACAGGATGCGGACCCCGCCGTGGTAGTGCTGGTAGGCGCGCGAGGGGGAATAGGCGTCGAAGATGATGTTGGTCGCCACGCCGGCCTTGCCGGCCGCCGTCAGATCGGCAGCCATCGCCTGGCCCATCAACGCCACCTCGGAGCGGAGGATCGGGTCGACATTCGGGTCGTAGGGGTCGATGAACGGCGGCAGCACGTAGCGTGCGCCATCCGGCATCATCTGGTGCTGGTCGAAGACGATGTGTGGGTGCCAGACGTTATGGATCTGCTCGATTGCCAGCCGCGTCTCGGCCTGGGTAAACATGAACCAGTCGCGGTTATTATCGTGACCCGTATAGGTATGGTAGAGCGTCGGCGGCTGGGAACCCTCGTGAGGAGTGCCGAGCGTCTGCTCGTACCAGTCGGCGACCAGCTCCATCCCGTCGGGATTGAGCGAGGGAACCAGCAGCAGGATCACCTCGTCGAGGATGCGCTGGACCTCGAGGTCGTCGCGCGTGGCGAGATCGTAGACAAGCTCCGGCGTCATCTGGACAGCGCCGACCTCGGTTGCATGGATCGAGCATGTCAGCAGCAGGACGGAGCGGCCTTCGATGACGAGTGACTCGGCCTCATCATCGGCCAGCCCGCGCGGGTCGAACAGCTGCTGCTGGATCGCGCGATAGCGATCGAGCCGGGCGAGGTTGTCGGGGGCGGAGATTGTCAGCAGCACGAACGGCTGGCCCTCGGTTGCGATTCCGAGCTGCTCGTATCGCACGCGGTCGCTGGCGGCGGCAACCTCCTGAAAATAGGCCAGCATGTCCGGCCAGCGCACCAGCTTCCGGTCGCTGCCCATCCGAAAGCCAAATCGTGCCTGAGGCTGCTGGATCATGGTCGTGTCCTTCCTCGTTGCGTCATTGCCGGCGATCGTACCCGATGACAGGCCGGCGTGGCGTCTTTACAATCCAACCCGATCGACCAGATGGCAGGGGTATCGAGTGGTTTCGAGCGCACGGAAACCAGCGCGCGGATATAGACGGGTAACGCGGGAGCTCCACCTGGCGCCCGTGCTGGTCGCGCTCGTGTTGCTGGTGGCCGGCTGCCGGATTGGATCGCCGCCGACTCCGACACCACCGATCAGCGCCAGCCCGACGGAGACGCTCACCCCGGCTGGCGATGTCCTGCGGATCAATGGTGTGCCGGTGCGGCGAATCGTGATTCCATCGGCGAGCATCGGCCCGATCTTCGCGCTCGCCGCCGACACGCTCTATCGCATGGAGAAGGGAACGTGGACGCCGATCGGCAACGATCGCCTCGGTCGTCACTACCTCGTCGACCCCGAAGATCTCGAGCGCGTCTTCCGTGGCCGGCACCGTGTCTGCGGCGGCAGCCCGCCCGAGCCGGACGTCCCGATGGAGGAATCGAAGGACGGCGGCCTGCACTGGCGGCAGCTGACACTGGGAACGAATATCGAGCCGATGCTGTTTGACCCGAACGACCACGAGGTGATCTACGGCGCGGACTGCAACAGTCTGGTCATCTCGACGAATGCGGGGAACACCTGGAGCCGGATCGACCCGCTGCCAGGCTACTCTATCGTCGATGTCCGGCTGATCGGCACGATGTTGCTGGTGCTGGGCATCAATCCGGTCGGAACGTCCGCGCTGTCCGCGGTAGATGTCACCGACCCACACACGCCAGAGGCCGGCGGAATACTACTGACCGCCAACGGCAAGGCGCGGATGGACGCCACTCGTGAGCTGATCGTCGTCGCAGGGGCAGGATCGATCCACACGTCCTCCGATGGCGGGCAGACCTGGTCCGAGACAGAGGCGCTGGTCGAGGTCGACCCCGTCCAGACTCCCCCGGCCGGCGCGACTGCGGCCGGGAATCCACTAGGGAATGTGCTGTCTCTCCGGATCGGGCCATCGAAGATCAAGCGACTCTACGCTGGCACGGCGGCCGGCCTGATCGTCTCGCAGGACGACGGGCTCACCTGGGTGCGCTACGACGGGGTCTCCGCCACCGCGATCGTCACCGAGATCCAGTTCGGCCTGGCTAACGCCGACCTCTACGTCACAACCGACCCGGGGGTGATCATGGTCCCGGCGCCGTAACACATACGCATCGAACCGAAGTCTAGAGTTATCTTAGAGCATGATTGATGAGTTCAATGAGTCTCGTCCATTGCGATCGTTCATCAGGTGTCAGATCTGAGGCTTCGTGTGTTCGTGTCCACTGTAGGTATGCCTTGGCAAGTTTGTATTTTGAGAATCCTATGATCGAACTTCTATAGATGTCAGCGATTGGTTGAGAGGGCCGCTCGACCGCTTCCTTCTTTACATCCCAACCTAGTTCCTCCTCTCCAACGCGAATCAAGGTATCGCGAAGTAGATCTTCGATTTCGGGCTTCGCAACCGGTCCTTGGTAGGCGTCCTTGGTTCGAAGGATCTTCTTGTTGCCCAGTTGGTGTACGAGGGTCTCCTGTTGTGCGGCTGTATCACCTGCACTATCGGAATCGAGCAGAGCAGCAACTTTTAGATTATGAGCGTGAAGGATAGTGGCATAATAGACCACCTTGCCAGCGCTATCAGCAGGTAATATGGCGACTCTATCACTGACTGAAGCGCTGCCCGCAGCGCCCAATAGATGGGATGTTCCGTCGATATACCAGTAATCGGTGAGTCCTTCGAGAACAAGATTTCGTTGTTGTGTGAATAAACTCTGTGCTAAATCGTAACCTAAAGCCTCTTGTAATGGCAAGAGAGAGGCGCCATCACTGGCGGTAATTGAGGTGTGAACGACAGTGCCTCGCTGGCGACCCATCATCTCAACTACACGTACTAGATCAAGCTCATCTGGCCCAACGAGAAATGGTGAATGAGTTGTATAGATAGTTTGGTTTTTCTCTGCTAGTCGGCTGACTGTCGATCTGAATTCGCGTTGCTTGAGACCATGTAGACTTAGGCCTGGTTCGTCAAGCAGGAGTATGGCATTCTCATGTTTATCTGCAGCTTCAGCAAAGAACACGACGAAGAATGATACAAGCCATTGAAATCCTTCCGACCGCTGGTCAAGCTCAACTTCAACGCCGAGATCATCCTCGACAACGACTTTCAGGTATTGGCCGTCTGCATGAACTCGGAGTCGATCTGGTTCCGATTTTTTCGTATCAGGGTTCCAGACATTGCGTATTTCGTTGGTAAGACGTACGCTCGCCGCGTTGAGCTGATACAAACGGTTGTCTAATTGATCCTTATATGCCTGTAGTGCATTCGGATCATTCTGTGCAGGATCTGGTGCTTTGCCGAGGTTGGACAGTTCGTGAGCCGTAAATCCTAGAAGCTTTAGTAGACACTGGTTGCCGTAGTCATAGAATTCATCGTCAAGTAGATTTGTTTGAATACGTTGTGCAAAGTGCTCCAAGTGAATGCTCGGCTTGACCCGGAAGTAGTTGTTGAATAGTACAAGAGTAGGAAGGCGGTTGCGTAGCGTCTGAAGTACGGTGCTCGATGTTTCGACGGCGTTGGTCATTGCCAAAAGTTTGGTGTGACAATTATCTTCAGCAAGGCTTGCATTGTCGATGTGATCGTGTATCTGATTCAGCCAACTGCTGAGCGATCGGGCGTCGCCAGTGGAAATGACCTTGTCAGGCCCCCAACCGGCGGTGAGCTCTTCGAGTCTTTCACTAGGGCGCTGGCTACCGGGTTCGGCGTCGTAATTCTTATCAGCGTGTTTGGCTAGGCGAGTCAGCTCTTTGATGAGGTCTGTGCTGTACGTCTGAGTAGTGGGACCGTTCAGGACTTGATGACTACAGGAGTTGTCTAGCCGCCGGCTGATCTCGTAAACCGCATCCTGATAGCCACTTGGTAGCAAGGCGAGATCATCTGGTTCCAAAACGAATCGCGCAGACACTACCTCGACGTCGGCGGGTCTTACCTTGCCAGTTGTGATGTCGTTGTATTCCGACCTCGGGTAGTCCCGTAGTGGGTCGAGTTTGAGCACTCCGGCAGGTGGATTGATCTGTTGCAGCGCTTGGAGCAACGCCGTCTTGCCTGCCTCGTTCAACCCTACGAGTATTGTCTTCTTCGGTTCGACTTCGAACCAGCCGGTGTCGCGAATCGATCGGTACTTCGATACCCTCGCCTCGGTCAGTCGCAATTCCCCGCCTCCCTGACGACGGCAGCCTACAGATAAACAGCGGTGCACTAGTAAGTGTAGATTCTAAGGTTGCTTAGGAGTCCTGTCTATAGGAGAGTGCAGCCCATAGGGGCGTCTCGACTCCTCGACTGCTTCTCTATTGGGTCTCCGTGAGTCAGCAGCAGGCGTCTGCTCGGTCGTATCCTTTGTTTTTCTAGATAGTGAGCGCATGGCTATCTACAATGTGGAGGAGCCTGATCGCCGGTTTGTGGTCAGCACGCGACGTATCGTCTGTCACTTGCTATACAATGCAGACGACGCACGGCTCGGTGGTCGCGGGACGACAGGCGGAAGACAGGGGTGGGAGTCGATGGCCTATCGCTTCATGCTGGACGTGCCAGAGGCGGCACATGACGACGCCAAGACGGCGATCGAGAGTGTGCGCAACGCACAGATCCTGATCGACCGGCATCCGCGCCCACACACGCCCGACCCGGTCGTGACCGAGGCGGATGTCTTCGACAGCCGCGCCGAGCTCACCGTCGTCGCCCACACACTCGATGTCATCGACGCGCTCTACCACTGGATGGGCGAGCGGGAGATCAACACCGACGTGTACGTCGATGCCCACAAGGGCGGCAAACTGCACCTGCCCGACTACACCGCCCCGGAGCTACGCGCGATCATTCAGGGCGACCAGTACTGGTTCGCCAATACGATGCCGAAGATCCACTATCCACCGGATGTCCTGATGGAGGGAGGGGCGCTCGTGTCTGAAGTCCCGTATGGCGGCCGCGCCGCGAGCTCTGCGATCGTGCCGGCCGAGACTCAGGTCGCGCTAGGCGGAATCGATCACGTCGCCGTCCGCGTCCGCGACATGGCCAAGGCCGAGGCGTGGTATCGCGACTTCTTCGGAATGGACATCATCTACCGCGCCCGCCGCGCGCACGACCGCTGGCAGCACCTGCCGGCGGACTTCAGCTGGGACGCAGGCGTCCACAGCGGCATCGAGCCGGAGATCGTCCGGCTGGAGAATGGCCCGATCGCGATTGTGCTGATCAACGCCGGCATGGGCGCGGTGATGCACGAAAACCGCGTCGCCCACCTCAGCCTGAACGCGCCAATCGAGACCGTCAACGCCGTCCGCGGACGAGCGCTCTTCGCATCCTTCACGATTATCGAAGATACGGCGCGCTCGTTTGGCTTCGTCGATCCGTTCGGGATTACCTGGCAGTTGATCGCAAGCAGCAGCTGAGACAAACGATCTACGGGGCGGCCAGGCTGGCCGCCCCGCCCACGTCCGACTGGTAGCGAAGGCGAGATATGCTCGACGATTACCGCGAACTGATCGACCTCCTGGCACGAGCGCCGCAGCAGCTTGCAGCGGCAGCGAAGACGGCGGGCGAGCCGGCCAGCGGAGTCTGCGGCCGCCTTGTCATGTCAGAACGGCTCTATCTCGGCTGGCTCAACGAACTTTTCCAACGCACCGATCCGCTGCTACGTTCGCCAAACCTCGCCCACCTCGCCGAGCAGGAACGCCTCCAGCAACAGCCCGCAGCCGACAGTCTGGCCACATTCAGCGACTCGCGTGGCGACACAATCTCGCTGCTGATGGGCCTCTCGCTGCGCGACTGGGAGCGCACCGGTATCCTCGAGGAAGAGGGGCGTGAGGTGACACTATCCGGGCTGGTCGAGGCATTGGTTGACCTCGACGCCGATCATCTGGCAGAGCTGCAACAACTGGCCGGCTAGCCGGCGCATCGAGATTGCTCACAACGGACCGCGGGACGGGGGAGCAGGACCAGATGGGGGGCGGAGGCCGCGCCGACGTGCAGGACGCGCGGCCACCGCAAGAGGAGTGAGTGAGACCGGCCAACCGGGAGTGGGGCCCGGAAGGCCAGGGAAGCAGAGGCACCGTCGGGTCGAAAGGCCCGCGGCCGGCGGCAGCGTCGGTGGGGTACTCCGCTGACCGGTGGGACCCGCTATCGCGGGTCCTTTCCTTTTCCGCGCGAACAGCAGGCCGCCGCGACGATGATCTCCAGAATAGCACGCATGTTCTAGTCCGTCAACTCGCTGGCGCGGATTGTTGGCGCGTTCGTACGCTGATCCCGGGATTCCGG
>Ga0073905_10002033_pt1 | contig 10444 bp, 7 predicted proteins | sample KloWWTupernatant_FD_65482 | JGI IMG/M metagenome (GOLD analysis project Ga0073905, IMG submission 65482) | Active sludge microbial communities from Klosterneuburg, Austria, studying microevolution and ecology of nitrifiers - Klosterneuburg... | ecosystem: Engineered > WWTP > Aerobic digester >... | reverse complement strand
GACAAAAAGATCCGCACCTGCTTCAGAGATCAATTTAATATTTGTAAGATCAATTCCTCCATCGACTTCAATCTCAATATCATAACCTTTTTTCTCTATCATATTTTTTAAAATGCTGATTTTCCTCAGTATATTATCTATAAATTTCTGACCTCCAAAACCCGGATTTACACTCATTAGCAATACGTAATCCACCAAACCCAGAATGTCTTCCAGCATAAAAACTGGCGTCGCAGGATTTAACACAACTCCGGCTTTTATTCCGAGATCTTTAATGCTTTGTATAACTCTGTCGAGATGAGTATTATTTTCATAATGAACTGAAATCATATCCGCACCTGCTTCAAAAAATTTTACAATGAAATCTTGCGGATTGTCAATCATCAGATGAACATCTAATGGCAGATCAGTGATCTTATTTATGTCTGATATTATTTTAGGACCAAAGCTAATATTTGGCACAAAATGTCCATCCATAATATCACAGTGAATGATATCTGCCCCGTATGATTCTACTTCTTTTATTTCATCACCGAGTTTAGAAAAATCAGCAGCAAGAATGGAAGGAAGTAATTTTTTCATTATTGTTTAAGTGAAATTATTTCGGAATTTCATCTCCCTTATCTTCAGTAGACTTAGTATCAGGTGAATTTTTCTTAGTATCTTCTTTTGTGTCAGATTTGTCCTTATCGGGTTTATTTGTTGATGGTTTATCTTTAGTATCTGTACTTTTATCCTTCTTAATTAACGGTTTTTCAGAGTCAGATTTATTTTCATCAGTATTGGTGTCAGATTCATTTTTCAGTTGCGGGTCATTTTCTTTCTTATTAGAATTATCTTCATCAATTACTTCCGGCTCTTCTATGACCTTTTTTCTCGCCACAAAAATATCAACTGAAGTACTTTCATTTGCCGATTTATCTGACTTAGGATATTGATCTACTATCTGTCCGGGAGGTACATTATTATTGGTCTGATAAGTTATCTTTCCAATCTTAAGTTTACTTTCAGTTATTAGCTTTTTTGCATCATCAAGCGTCTTGCCTACTACATTGGGCACTTTCAGATCTCCAATAGAAGGTCCGTCACTTAATATCAGATCAAGTTTTGTCTGCCTTTTCACTTTACTTCCAGGCTGTACTATCTGAGAAATTACAAAATCCTCAGGAAAATCATTTGTACTTTTTCTTACAGTTTCACCAAGTTCCAGCCCTCTCTGCTCAAGAGTAAACTTTGCATCACGAAGTGATTTACCAATAAGATTCGGAACTTCAGAAAGCTGGTCTCCTCCACTTATAGTAACATAAATTCTTCTCCCATATTTTACTGTTGCTTCAGGAGGAGGGTTCTGATCTATTATTAAGCCAATTTGGATATTTTCATCATATTTTATATCACCTTGTATAATTTCAAGACCGGCTTCTTCAATTACTTTTTTTGCTTCAAGATAATTAGTACCTGTTACTTTGGGTGTGGTGACAGTGTCAGAATGTTTTACATATAAAGGCATGATAACACTATTCATCAAAATGAAAAAGAATACTATAATCCCGAAGAAAATTAGAAGTTTTTTAAGCATGCAGGTAAATTAATAATATGAACTCTGAAATGAAATGAATTTTAACAGTTATTTAGTTTTGAATTTTAATTTTGGATTATGAATATCTTAATTTAATAAAACTTAGATTTTATTTCCAAAACAATTTTATTTTATTAATACAAATTTTTTTGTGTCAGAAAAATTACCTGAAGTTAATTTATAATAATAAACTCCACCGGATAAAAAACTTCCGTCAAAAATAATTTTATAACTTCCAGGACTTTGCTTTTCATTTACAATTAATGATTTTTCACTACCTAATACATCATAAATTTTTAAACTCACAACATCAGTTTCTTTAATATCATATCGGATTACTGTAACCGGATTAAATGGATTTGGATAATTTTGATGGAGAAAAAATTTTTCGGGAATTTCAGTACTTACTACTTCAATTCCAATCGGCTTTCCTATCAGATTATAAGCGCAATTAATAATAAGATGCTTTGCACTGCTTATATCATCAATTCTGGAATAACAAAAAAATAGATTAATGATCTGCGGTGTCAATACATTGGGAAATACAAGTATGCCCAATTTATCGGGATACATTTCAGTTTTATAAAAAAGTTTTGAAAATTCATTTTTTGCACAGACATCCATATCTGCTTGTCCAGAATATTTAATATTTATAGAATCTTTCAAAATATTTGGAAAAGTAGCAAGCATTGAATTTCTATATTCATTTGAAATTATAATCGATCCTCCATTATCATTCTGCCAGCTGTCAATTTTCATGACCTTACTTTTGAATGCAGGATATTCAGGAATTACATCAGACACGTAACCAGTCTGTCCTCCTTCTACGATCACTTTACCACCATCATCAATAAAACTCTGCAAAAGAAATCTCATATTATTATCTGTGCAGGGAAAAAGATTTGAACCGGTAGAAAGAATCACCAGTCTGTGTTCGTTGAACATTTCGGGAGTGACAAGTTCAGGTGCAATCATGTTCACATTATATTTCGCCTGTTCAAGATCAATTTTTATTTGATCGGCGGAAGTTCCATTATCATTTTTAATTATCAGTACATCTGTAACTTGTCCGGATGAGGACAATTCTGTTGCAAAATTATAATTCGCATTCCAAAAAAGAAACAGCAAGAATATTTTCAGTATTACAAATTTCATAATCTAATTTAATAGTATAAATAATTTAGCAAATTTAATTTTTAAACTTAACTGATTATTTAATCTGAAAAATTTTTCAACTTAATTTAGCAATTCAATTTAGACATCTAATTTGTTAAGTTAAAATAAAAACTCAATTATGGCAGCTCAATTTTCATTTGATATAGTTTCAGAAGTAGATCTACAGGAACTCGACAATGCGATCAATCAGGCATTGAAAGAAATTTTACAAAGATATGATTTTAAAGGCAGTAAAAGTGAGATCACTTTCAACAAAAAGGAAAAAGTCCTCAATATTATTTCAGATGATGATTATAAATTAAAAGCAGTGGTAGATATTCTTCAGAATAAAATGATTAAGAGAGGAATTTCTATAAAAGCTTTAAAATACGGAAATGTAGAACCTGCCGGAGGGAACACTGTCAGACAGGAAATCAAGCTTCAGCAGGGAATTGAGAAAGACGATGCAAAATTAATAGTAAAACTTATTAAGGATGCAAAACTAAAAGTACAGGCGACAATTCAGGATGAGCAGGTAAGAGTTTCAGGTAAAGTGAAAGACGATCTCCAGGAAGTCATGAATCTTTTAAAAGAGAAAGAACTTGATTTTGCTTTACAGTTTACAAATTACAGATAAAAAAAAGCCGTTGAAAAAATTTCCAACGGCTTAAATTTTAAGAACCTATTTTTAGTATCTTCAATTTCAAATCATTATCAAATGCAATTAACCTGTTAATATCTTCGTTTGTGCTTTCCAGATTTTCATAATTTCCGACATATACTTTAAAATATGTATTGTCTTTACTTACTACTTCTTCTAGAAAGATAGTATTAAAGTTTTCTGATTCAAGTTTTGTAATCAATTGTTCTGCACTTTCAGCATCAATTAACCTGGCAACCTGTATTGTGAAACCTTTGATGAATCTGATTTTTTTAGTGACATCAAAGTAATTATAGCTGCTGTTATCTGATACTTCCTGATAGATCTTTGTATCGACGAATTCGACATCAGAAGTTAATACTTTTATTTTAATTTTAGATGAATTAAATAATATATTTAATTCATTCTTTGATAAAGTATATTCTGAGTTTTCTCCGGAATCTTCGGTTAACTGAACAAATACTTTCGAGTTAGCCGGAAATTCATCTTCAAAAAGATTGACTTGTGAGTTACTAATCTCACTTTCGGTTTCTTCCTCTTCTTCAGGATTGTAAATTTCAATCCTTACATGAGCAAGACCACCCATTTCTATTTCTTGTTTTGCTGCCTTAGAGAGGTCAATTATTCTACCTCTTATAAAAGGTCCTCTATCGTTGATTCTCACAACGGTAGATATATCATTAGAAAGATTAGTTACTTTTACTAATGTATTGAATGGTAAAGTTTTGTGGGCAGCCGTCATTTCATGGGTGTCAAATCGCTCACCATTGGCGGTTTTTCTACCTTGAAATCCTGGACCATACCACGAAGCTTCACCTTCCTGAGTGTAACCTGGGTCAACGTCTCTTGTCTTAGCAATGATTTCAGAATCATGCATCCAACTGATTAAGTTAATTAAAACTAATGCGAATATTAATTTCGCAGCAATTTTAACGTTCAATGTGTATCTCCTATTTAGTTTATAAATGAGTTTATGTAACACTCTTAGAGCTGTTAGGTCAGCTCAAAATCTAACTTAATCTTCGTTGTTTATATTAAAGAACGATATTGTTATTAAAATCTTTTAAAATCGAATCACTAATATAAGGGTTTTGATTTTTAATTGCAAAGGTTTTTTTATACCCAAGACACCCCGTAATTTATTTTTGACTACTGTTTAATTTTCTCATCTTTCAGAAATCAGAATTATTAATGCCATATATTTGAATGAATAATTCTTTCATGTCTGAAAGATTAACAATTTTGAGGGGACATATGTCACTATTTTATTAATAACATTTTCTTTGTCGCTGTAAATCCGGTTGTCTGTAACTTATAAAAATAAATTCCCGATGAAAGATTTGCTCCGTCAAATGTGATCTCATAAGTACCAGCAGTTTTAAATCCGCTTACCAATGTACTAACTTCTTTACCTAATTCATTATAAATTTTAATTGAAACATTGTCAGATTTTGGAAGATTGTAATTTATCTTGGTTGAAGGATTAAAAGGATTTGGATAATTTTGTGACAAATTAAAATCAACTGGAACCGTAGAAATTATGTTTTCACTTACTGAAGTCAAAACTGTATATACAACATTAAGCTTATATACATTTGAACCCTGATGACATACCATATAACCTCTGTCGGGTATAAGTATTCCTCCACCGTGACCGTTCAGTCCTGCACTGATATTTGTCCAGGTAACACCGCCGTCGAGACTCATAGTGGCAGCTGAGCCCCAGCTTCCTGTAATTATTAAATTTGGATCTTCTCTGCAAATATCAGATCCCCATCCGGAAAAACCGGTTGTATGATTTTGTGCCCACGTATCTCCGAAATCGGTTGATTTATAAACTCTGCTTCCGCTCCATTCAGTTGCCCATATAATAGATTTATCAAAAATTGTATTTGACATTGATGGGATCTCACTTGAATTTGCAGTATGTACATCAGTCCAGTTTACTCCACCATTTACAGATTTAAATATTTTTGCCTGACCGCTACCTGTTACACCATCTGCGATAAATATTACATTTGAACTGTCGTGCATTACTATAATATCACATGGACTTCTGAAAGAGAAATTATTGCTTATCTCATTCCATGTAGCTCCGTCATCAGTTGATTTCCAAAATCCACCGTTGTCAGGTGCAAAATAAAATACATGAGGATCGTTCTGATCCATCTCAAGAGGCTGTCCATAATTACTGAAATTTCTTGACATTACTTCAGTCCAGGACTGACCATAATTTGTAGTTCTGTAAATTTTATCAGGTGAAGATTGTATAGCTACTAGCCAGATATTCGTATCAGCAGGACTTACAAAAAAAGAATGTGGCGTACTTCCCGATGGAATTTGGTTTCCTATTTCACTCCATGATTCTGCTTTGTTTAAACTTCTGTAAACTTTATTTCCAAAAGCAATAAATATTGTATTTCTTTCAGTCGGATGAAGACTCATGTTATTTCCAAGGAAATCTCCGCTGGCACCGGGCTTAGATACCCAGTTATATGATACTGCTGTGCCTGATGGCAGATTCCAGGTGACACCTCCATCAGTAGTCCTTATTACAGCATTATTCATACTGCTGACTGCAAAACCAATACCTGAAAAACTTGATATGCTAACAAGGTCTGCGAGCATTGGATTTTTTTCAAAATTTAAAAATTCCGTATTTCCATTTATATTATTTCTGATAAAACCGCCTCCACCGCAAACATGAATGTCATTAAATGAATCACCAGTTATTCCACGTATATCTGATTTAATTTTCATATTCGGGGAATTCCAGGTTGATACCAAACTCCTGTAAAGAACTGTTCCCCACTCTCCTGCTATTCCAATTCCATCGGAAAAATATTTTGCTGCAAGAAGATCTCTTGTAGTTCCGACTGTTTCAGCCGACCATGAAGAACCGCCGTTTGTTGTTATAAATACTGATCCATTATTTCCCACGGCCACTCCGTTTTGTGCATCTTTAAATGAAATTGAATTCAGATTTTCGATTGAAACTCCAGAGTTACTTGATGTCCAGGTTATTCCTCCGTCAACAGATTTTAAAATAACACCATTATCTCCACAGACAAATCCATTTATTGAATTAATGAAGTATACTGAATTTAATGATGTAGCAATTCCTGTATTTCTTTGTATTATATCAGTAACGGAATTTGAAGATGTGTATACTTTTCCATTTGAAGCTGTATACCACACATTGTTATTTAATGCAAAAACACTTTTAAAATCAATACCAGGAATTGTGGTCTTGGACCAGGTATTTCCTGTAGTGTTAGAATACAGAATATTTCCCTGATTTCCTGCAGCTACTACAAATGTTGCATTTGATGTATGAACACTGTTAAGTCCATCTGCAAATGAACTTTTATTTCCAATTGTCAGACATAGAAATGCTGTAAACAAAAAGTAGATAAATTTTTTCATTTTTTATTTTTAATTAAAATTTTATTGAGAAACTTAAATAAAACCATTTCGATTATCAATTGTAAAATTTTCTTTATCTGAAATTTATTACCTTTTGGTTTTCAATAGCATTAAAAATTTTTCTGGACCTAAAATTTCTGTTAATTTCGATCACCCTAAATTTTTATAAACACCTAAAATTCAGTTCTAGTATTTATTTTTTTATTTAAATGTAATTTGTAATTGATTAAGTTTATTAAAACCAATTTATGATAATGACTCTTACCAGATCCATAATTTTTATATTCTCTTTTTTAATTATCACTTCTGATATTTATGCACAGACATTCAATTATCCTATAGTTTTTGTTTCAAGAAATCATGAAACGAACGGGAATATCTTTTATCCTGATGCTGGACTTTTACCGGGAATGGGACCATTTTCAAGATTTTCTGTGGTGGGAGGAAAGCTTATGGTAAGAGATAAACAGGGTGTCATTACTACTTTACTTGATAGTTCAATTACTCTAAACGGAATCAGATTAATAGATTTTCAGCAGCCCTGTGTAAACTGGAGCGGAGATAAAATTCTATTTGCTGGCATTGAAGATATTGACAGTAGCTGGAGAATTTATGAGATTTTTAGTGACGGTTCGAGAATGAGAAAAATTACTTTTACAAACAGAAATATTGATCTGCTGCAGTTTGGTCCTGCCGGTCATAAATTCAGAACTTATGAGGACATTGACCCGATTTATCTACCTGACGGCAGTATAATTTTTGCATCTACAAGATATCCGACATTATCGGAAATTGGTGGTTTTCAGACAACTAATTTATTTATTGCAGATTCTCTTGGAAATAATATCCGAAGAGTTACATCTGAAAGGAACGGAGGCGAAAAGCCTACTATAGATCCTGTTTCCGGTAGAATACTTTATTCCAGATGGTGGGTGAATATAGATAAACCAAGTAATGTTACAAGTTCAGGTCTTACAAGAATTGATTCTCTTGCTTTATCTCAGGACATTGCAAACATATGGCAGGTTGATATTGTAAATCCGGACGGAGATGCACTGAAGCTTTTTGCTACTGATCCAAGGAATAGAAATAGTTTATCATCATACCGACCCAGAGTTGCTGCAAATGGAAAATTATTGACAGTATTTATACCAAGTTTACCAATTGTAACTACTGGAGGAAGTACCGGAATTCGTTTTTATGAACAGGGATTTTCAGAAGCAAAAAAAATAATCGGCACTGACAGCACAACTCCATTATATATTCAGAACCCACCTTCCACCGGTACAATGCAACCTCCTTACGCTACTGATCCTTTAGGATTACCTGACGGAAGTGTTTTGTTTTCTTATGCTTCAACTGTCGAAGCTCAGGATTATGGGATCTATACAGTTAACATAAATGGAACAGGACTTACGCAGGTAGTTGATTTTCCGGGTACACTTGAGCTGAATGCAGAGCTTCTGATTCCAAGGAAAGTTCCACCGAAAGTTTTCTATCTAAATGATTTTGATACTAATAATGTCCCTCCTACTTCAAATCCAAATTCTTTTTATCAAGGAGGTTTGTTTAGATTTGACTGCCTGAATGTTTATTCAAATGCTCCGGTAGATTCTCCAATCGGTGATGGTCCTCCTATTAAGAAGAATGCCAGATTCAGATTTTTTCTGAATTTTCAAAGAGAAAATGAGAATGGTCAAGATCTTCCAATACTATTCAGAGAGATTGCGCTTGACAGGGACGGAAAGATAGCTGAAGGTGATATACCGGCTAATGTCTCAATGTTTGAACAGATCATAGACAGTACAGGAAATGTGCTTCAAAACAAAAAAGGTGATTTTGCTCATGTAACGGGTATGAATTTTGGGAATAACGGTTCGGGTACTAAATGTGTCGGCTGTCACGCAGGTCATACAATGATTACTGTTCCAATTAATTTAACTGAAGGTACATTCACAAATCTGTCTACTTCTGCTGATGTAAGGGAAAGCAGTTTTAAAACAAATGGAAACTTTGCATACAAAGGTCAGAACGTTGTTGACAGAAAAGCAAGAAATCCTGATCAGTCAGTTAACTGGATCTCTAATGGTACAATAAATGAATTTGTTGTTCTTAAATGGGAAATCCCTATCGATATCAGAAGAATAAAATTATATGATATATTACCAAATCAAAATAATAATACGGATATACATGTGACAGATTGTGAAATATTTTTTTATTATGAGAATAGTGTTGCAAATCATATTCAGTCCACAGGTCCTTTAAATACTGATGGTTTGGAATTGAATGTACTGCCGATTACAACAATTGACAGTGCAAAGATCATCGTAAAAAGTTTTACAGGAAACATCAACAATATTCAATCCGCAGGTCTGGCAGAAGTAGAAGTAAATGCAAGGGTTAGTTCTATAGACCTGGTGAATATCAGTAACAATGAAATTGCTTTGTATGATTACAAACTTGAACAGAATTATCCAAATCCATTTAATCCTTCAACTATAATAAATTTCACATTACCAAAAGCTCAGACTATTTCTCTTGAAGTTTTTGATATTACAGGAAGGAATATTGCTACTCTGATAAATGGACGTGTGGAAGGCGGGAGAAATTCAATAACCTTTAATGCTGCAAATCTACCGTCTGGAATTTATTTTTACAGAATGACAGCAGCGGGAAAATTTGTAGAAGCAAAACGAATGATCCTTCTAAAGTAAAAAATCATTTTTATCTTATGTTTATTTCAAATTGTTAATATTGAAATTCATACAATCTCAAAACAAAATCTGAAATGTATGGAAAACAAATCCAACAAAAATAATATTGGTCAACTACAAGGAAAGCTTCTTATTTCAGCTCCTTTTTTAGATGATATTTTCAAAAGAGCGGTAATATTGATTACAGAGAATAATGATGAAGGCTCAGTTGGATTTATTTTAAACAAAATTACTGAATACAAACTTCATGAAATAATTGAGGAATTTCCTGAGTTTGATGCAAAGGTTTTTATCGGAGGACCTGTACAGCAGGAAGCACTGAATTTTATTCATAAAGCGGGCGACATCCTTGAAGGCAGTTTTCAAATTAGTGAAGGAGTTTTTTGGGGTGGTAATTTTGAGCATTTAAAAATCCTAATTGAAAATAATGCAGTTGATCCGGACGACTTTAGATTTTTTCTAGGATACGCAGGATGGGGTAATGGTCAGCTTGAGAATGAATTAAAGCTAAAATCATGGTACGTAAATGATTCTTTAAACGATAATATCTTTAGTCATAACTCAGCAAATCTCTGGAGCAAAGTATTACGAAGTATGGGAAATGAATATACTGTAATTTCTACTTTTCCAGAAGATCCTTCTTTAAATTAATTTATAATTTCAAATTGCATCAATTTCAGATTGTATTTTTTCTAAAGATTCTTCAATACTCATTTGACTGAATCCGAAAGACCTTAACATATCTGTATTCATTGAAACGTCGATAACTTTATTTTTAGTAACTGATTCTTTTAATGACGTTTTTTCAATTAGATCCAGATCAAAATTAAATTTTCTGCAGACCATTTCTCCGAGCTCTGATCTGGAAATTCTCTCACTTCCTCCGAAATTCATTGTTACATTTTT